>TARA_R110002049_G_scaffold38978_6_pt1 | contig 84093 bp, 48 predicted proteins | sample TARA_R110002049 | Tara Oceans TARA_R110002049 (sample SAMEA4396941) | marine metagenome | biome: Polar Biome; feature: [SRF] surface water layer (ENVO:00010504); material: water (ENVO:00002006), including particulate matter (ENVO:01000060) such as... | depth 5 m | reverse complement strand
TCAAACCCTCGATTTATAACTTACACACTTTATGGGATAGTGTCGTTTTTCTTTTGCTATCGGTACTACTATAAAACTCCCATTGTTTTAATAGAGAATTGTAAGTTTTGTACCCAATCATGTTGCCAGTCTCATCAAAATATTCATATCTGTTGTAAAGTGAATTGTATTTTTGAGTTACAGATTGAGCATTACTTAAATTGGTAATAACTAAGAATAGAAATAGAATTAAATATCTCATTGAATTTTTTTATGGTAATTATGTTTTCAGTCAACTATTCTGACAACTAACTTGTAATGGTAAGTATTCCTTATATATATTCATTACGGAATCCCATAATCATCATTGAAAGTTGCAATACAATAATACTTAAACTTTAAAAAGTAGGCAAATTTGCTTATAGGTTAATTTGCTCAATTCCTCACATTTATATGTGAGAAAAAAAGAATATTTAATAAATGAAAAGTTTCTTGTTGACTTAGGTAATCATATCCGAAAGGTTAGAAAGAAACAGGGTTATACTCAAGAGAGGCTTGCTAATGAAATTAATGTTGATATTTCTCAAATAAGTAGAATAGAAAGAGGTATTCTCAACACTTCTATTTCTACAATTAAAGCCATTTCAGATGCTTTAGGCGTTCCTTTGAAAGAATTACTGGATTTTGAAAAAAAATAATTAATTTTTTTTTAAAGAATCTTACTTGTGGAAGGCTCAAGGTACCCATGTTATAGCCCCCTTCAATTTTCTAGTTTTCCGATATGCCCCCATCTTTTTTTGATAACTTTCACTAATTCTGGTTTTTGTTCAGAGATTAGTTAATTTAAAAATGACTATATTAGCAATGCTGTTAGGTTTTAAAAAGTATGAGGTGTTTCTAATCTTTTACAAGAAATCTACAAATCTTCGTTTAAAAAGTGATTCAAATTTATTTTTAGGGGTGTTTTTAGGGGAATATTAAAACTAAAAATCCTTGAAACCCTTATTATATAAGGAAAACAAGGATTAAATCTGTGCGCACGAGAAGACTCGAACTTCCACATTCTAAGCGAATACCAGCCCCTCAAGCTGGCGCGTCTACCAATTCCGCCACGTGCGCAATAAAAAAGTATGTAAAAATATTAAAAAGTTAAGGACTGTACTTCGCTTTTTGTGACCTAGCTGGGATTAGACTATAATTCTAATACAGATTATAGCAAGGCGTTTGTTGATTTTTACAAAAAATGTCAATATAACTTTCGGGGCACAAATATAGAAGAAAAAAATCATTTCATATTGTAAATTTTGAATTTGAAATGATTAATTATTTAGCTTATTGGAAACTTGAAAGTTTAAGCAATAAGTGCAATAGACAAATATAAAGTCAGAAACTTGATTTTGTCTTGCATAAAAATTATTGACAATTGTTTTAAAATCCAAAGAGGGTTTTATTAAATGCTTAATGGGATTTATGATGAATTTATTTAAAAAAAAGTGTATTTATCTTCATAATAATGGATTAATTGTTAATGTTTAGTTCAACTTAGAAACTATTCTCACTACACAAATATTGAAAACAATTTCAACAAAATTCACTTATATTTTTATAGCAGCAATGAAAAAGGGTAATATAATACAGTTATGTGGTAATTTAAATCAAAAAGTATCTGTAATTAAGTTTAATTTTGACAAGTGTACGCATAACACTTTTTTACGAGTGAATTTTACATTTAATAACCAAACAAAATCAAACGCACTTATGGGACAGAACTTTGCATTTCATTTTTTTTAAATCGGAATTTTTTCTGCATTATCAATAATACAGAAGCTTTTAAATTCTCATGACATTTGAATAGGCTAAAACAGATTCTTATTCTGGAAGGATGCATGAGGGGCATTACAATTTTATATAACCCTTCTCTTTAATCATTCCTATCTGTTGTAAATTTTATTACAAAATCTAAGAAGCCCTTATTGTTAAAATCGTAAATCAATAAATATCTAGTAAGCTATATCTTATTAAGTAACCTGTAGCTGTATAGGTCAATTTTATTATAGTTATCATAATAAAGGAGAGATATTAAACCTGCTAACATTGTATTGATATAGGTTAATATATCGTTAATAAAATGTTAAATATTGATTTACCTTTGAAATGTGAAAGATAAAGAAAATCGTTTTTAGTTTAATTCTTATATCATCTTTTCTTTGAATAGATGTGGTTTTCTTGATACTTTCATTTCGAAGTTATTGGTAAAATTATTTTAGAACAACCAAATTGAGGGTGGCTGATTGATTTCAAGAATGGCTCAATTATTTTAATTTAAAAACTCTAAATACTTAAAAAGTAAAATGGTAAAACAACAAACCTTGAAAAACTAATTTTTATGAAAGAAAATAACTTTAGCCCTTGTAGGGGAGTGCCGAGTAAATACAATTTGCTCCGTTACAGAATAATGCTTGTTTTTATGTTTATTTTCAGTATGGCATCATATGCGCAACAAGGAAATATAACAGGGACGGTAGTTGATTCTAATGGAGAGCCAGTCTTAGGTGTTACAATTTTGGTAAAAGGAACCATTCGTGGGGTATCGACTGATTTTGATGGAAAATATTCTATTTCCGCTACAAGTAATGAAACCTTGGTTTTCTCTTACGTAGGCTATAAAACACAAGAGGTTCCTGTTAAGGGAAAGAAAACAATAAATGTAACTTTTGTTGAAGATCAAGAAGTCTTGGACGATGTTGTAGTTGTTGCTTTTGGTAAAGCACAGAAGCAAGAATCTATAGTGGGTGCTGTTTCTAAAATATCTGGCGAGAAACTGATGTCTGTAAGAATGGGTAGTAGTGTTGAAAATAGTTTACAAGGAAGGCTGCCAGGCCTTACTGTAATTATGACAGATCCTACTCCGGGCGAGGAGGCTGTAGGCGGGTATTATGCGGCTTCGCCAATACAAATGTCTATTCGTGGTAATTCATCTATGGGTAACAATACACCTCTTTTTATAGTTGATGGGGTTGAAAGACCTTTTTCGAATTTAGACCCTAACGATATTGAATCTATTTCGATTCTTAAAGATGCATCAGCTACAGCTGTATATGGTGTAAAAGGTGCAAACGGTGTAGTAATTGTAACTACAAAAAGAGGGCAAGTCGGTGCGATAGAACTGGATTTTTCAACGAGTTTGTCTGTGAAAACCGCCGCTATCCTTCCAGAGTATATGAATGCTTATGAAACCATGAAGTTGAGAAATGAAGCTTGGGCCAATGATGGTTTATGGAACCTTATGGTATCAGATGAGGTTTTGGAGCATTACAGGACTCAGGACTTACCATACTTATATTCTGATTTTGATTGGATGGATTATTACTTCGAGCCAGGCTTTGACCAAACTTATAATCTTAATGCTCGAGGCGGAAATGATTTTGTTAAATATTATGCTTCCATAGGATTTCTTAAGGAAGGTGATATTTGGTCTGTGGGTAATGAGTTTCCTTATGATTATGATAAACAAAATGCACATTACGGAAGCACGAGATATAATTTTAAGAACAATCTTGATTTTAATCTTTCAAAAACAACCAAGCTTACCATTAACCTAGGTGGTAATGTTAAAGCATGGGGTAAACCAGAGGATACTTTTACTCAACCAATATGGTATGAGCCGGTTACGTCAATGCCATTTTACCCTCAAGATGCACTTACTCAATACCCAGATAATCTGATACCTTATAATCAAACGGGCAATAGGCCGTTTATTAATCCTGCACAGGGCGAGGTTGAAATGCACTGGCTAGGAGGAAGAGGCTTTAATAGGTTTAAAGCTAATGAGCTGAATGCAGATATTAGTTTTAATCAAGAGCTAGATTTTATAACTAAAGGGTTATCTACAGGGATGTTATATTCATATAATACGAATGTAATATATCAAAAACGATTCGAATTGCCTTTGTTTTTTGGGTATTACCTAAATCCAGATACACAACAATGGTCAAGATATGATAATGGCGGCGGAGAAGATTTAGATACACCTCAACCTGCTTTGAATGTGAATAATTCAGAACAGATTTTTCAGGGTTCACGAAGCCAATATTATCAATTTAATCTGGGTTATAATCGCAGTTTCGGAAAACACAATGTATCAGGTTTTGGTCTTTTTAGTAGAAGGGAAGCGCGTTTTAGTCTAGCTGAATTTCCACATTACGAAGAAAATTGGGTAGGTAGAGGTACTTATAATTATGACGATCGCTATTTCTTTGAAGCTAGTGTTGCGCATACAGGTTCTGAAAAGTTCGCACCAGGGCTCAGATTTGGAACATTTCCAGCGGCAGCAACCGGTTGGGTTATATCGAATGAGAAGTTTTATGGCAACATAAAAAAAGCGATGAACCGTTTAAAAATTAAATATTCTTACGGTATAGTAGGTAGCGATGCGGGAATCAATAGATGGCTATATCTTTCTGAGTACACTGAAGGTGGTGGCACCTCTTTTGGTTATCCTCAACAGGGTTACGGGTACATAAACGAAGGGAATTTACCTATACTTGATGCAACATGGGAAAAAGCATATAAACAAAATATAGGTTTTGAAGTCGGTTTCTTTAATGATTTGGTTACGCTTGATGTTGATTTATTTGATGAAAGAAGAGAAAACATGCTTCAACCAAGACAAAGAGTGCCGTCTTGGGCAGGTGTTCCTGCAATACAAGCTAATATAGGGTCTTCCAAAAGCCATGGTTTTGAAGTTGAACTAGGTATAAACAAAGGGTTTAGAGATGGCTCTTATGTCATGTTTAAAGGGAATCTTACTGCCTCAGAAAACAGGATGGTTTATTACGATGAATCTGAAAATATTCCATTTAACCTAAGGGCTCAAGGAAAGCCTGTTGATATTGCAAGAAGGATGGGGTCATATACACCGGCCACAGGAATAGTAGATAAAGGCTTTTATCAAGATTTTGATGAATTGTTTTTATGGCCAAAAGTTGGAGGAGGAAACCCAATTGTTGGAGATTTAAAATTTCTTGATTTTAATGGAGATGGAACTGTTGATGGTCAAGATAGAGTAGTAGCTGAAAGTCCTTCTATACCAAATGTTACTTGGAACGGTACTTTAGGTGGTGGGTATAAAAACCTTTCCTTTGAATTGAATTTCTATGGTATCAGTAGTGTTCAAACACCTATGAGGCAAGGTGGTATATTTTACCTATATCCTTTTACTGAAAATAAAGACAACGCTTATACGGCACATGCAGACCATTGGACACCTACTAATACAAATCCTGAATTTCCTGCAGTTCATGCAGAAGCAACTAAGCAATACAATTATCAAATTAGTAGCTTTTCAATGATTGAAGGCCAATATATACGTTTAAGAAGTGCCAATGTACGTTATGCTTTTAAATCACCAGGAATTAAGAAAGCTACGGGTATCTCAAGTTTGGAATTGGGTCTTATAGGAACAAATTTATGGACTTGGAGAAAACGTAAATGGGGAGGAGACCCTGAAGGGGGAAATTACGGAGTTGATTTTGGGGCATATCCTCAAATGAAAAGATACACTTTAGAGCTTCGTGCAAAATTCTAATAAAAAAATCATACATATGAAAAGAGCATTAACATTTTTATCAATTGTACTAGGTTTTTCCTCAATGATCAGTCTTACTGGTTGTGAAGATTATCTTGATAAAGTTCAGGATTCTGCAGGAATAACAAATGAAGATTTGCTTCAAGACTACTTTAAGTTTAGAAAATATGAAGATGGAATGTACCAACATTTACAAAATTACATAGGTGCAGGCGATTACAGTTATATCGCGGCACTTAGTGATGAAGGGTATGTCAATTCTATCAATTGGGAAACCATGCCAGTAGCTCAAGGTGGAGATTGGCTAAGGTCTTATGATACCGGTCAAGCACTTCAGTTTTATGGGGTTTGGAACGCATGGTCAAGCATACGTATTGCAAATAAAGTCATAGAAATGCTTCCTGATTTACAAGATGCCACTCAAAACGAAAGAGATCAATTAAAGGGGCAGGCTCACTTTATGAGAGCTTGGTACTATTTTGAGTTTCTAAAACGCCAAGGGGGCATGCCATATATCACAAAAGCTTTTAATGCCTCTGATGATTTTGCGCTACCTCGTCTTTCATATCATGAAACAGCACTAAAAATTGCGGCAGATTGTGATTCAGCAGCAGTTTTATTGCCAGAAAGATGGGATATACAAAATCTAGGAAGACCAGAAAAAGGCGCTGCCATGGCAGTTAAAGCGGCTGCATTATTATTTAGTGCAAGCCCTAGTAACAATACAAGTAACGATCAGGCAAGATGGGAACTAGCAGCTAAAGCATCTTGGGATTTATTATCAAAACTAGGTTCATACGGAAATAATAGGTATAAACTAATAGAATCAAACGGTACTGACCAAATAAGTTATAAAATACCTACAGCAGATTCTGAGAGATATGAAACCATTCAATATGCAAGCGGTTTTGATAGTATTTTTATGTACCAACCTTATCACGATGAGATTATTTGGGAAAACTATGCTGCTGTGAATGATGGTGGTGGTGCATACCGTGTTTTAACAACAGCAAGTATTGAAGCAAGAAACGTCACACAGGGCTTTACACCTTCAGCAACTTTTGTTGACCGATTTGAGACTAAAAACGGGTTGTCTATTCAGGATGATCCCGCATTTGATAGTCAAAATCCTTATGTAGATAGGGATCCAAGATTTTATCATTCCATTCTTTTTAATGGAGAGCGATGGACAAGTCAATCAGGTAAGTATTTAGAATTATTCCAAGGTGGTTCAGAAAGAACAGGGGATCCAGCAAATGCTCATTTGGGCTATATGGCTAGAAAATTTTGGGGCAAAAATGTTGACCAATGGTCTGGTGCACCCGCGCCGTTTACACATGTTATTTATTTTAGGTTGGCAGATATACTTTTACAATATGCAGAGGCTGCCAATGAAATTGGAGGACCTAATTATAAATTACCAGGGGCTTCCATTAGTGCTGTTGATGCTGTAAACAGAGTAAGGGCTCGTGTAACCATGCCCCCAGTAGATGCTATGTATCTTTCAAGTAAAGAAACCTTTAGGGATCGTATAAAAAATGAACGTGCTGTTGAATTTTTTCTTGAAGGAAAACGTCTTTTTGACCTTTCAAGATGGGGAGATGCCAGTAAGCTAGAATATAAACAATATTTTGCAGATGATTTTATATTAAATCCTGCAGCACCAACGGGTTACGATATTAATAGAGCTTCTGAGCCATATTTCTCTCGCACATTTGAACAAAAACATTATAAATGGCCCATACCTTTAAGTGATGCTTTAATGTTTAAAGAGTTTAATCAAAACCCAGGATGGTAGAATTATTAATAACACGAAAAAATAAAACAATTATGTATAGAAAAATCGTAAACATGTTGATGTTTTATGCAGCCATCGGGATATTCGGTTCTACATCTTTGCTGGCGCAAGAACAAGACAAAAAAATATCTACGTCTTCAGTTACAGGTACAGTTTTGAATAGCGAAGGAGAGCCTATTTCAGATATTTTTGTAAAATCGTTTAAAGCAAAAGACAAGAGTATTACTAATGAGAATGGAAAATTCACAATCAAGGTGTCATCTGATATTGATCAAATTATTATCGATGAAGTAGGTTATATTTTAAATGTTACAGAAATTACAGAAAGTAATATAGAAGAAAGCAATGATATTATTTTACTTGATTCAGGACTGATGGAAAACGGTTTGGTGCAATTACCTTATCAAACATTTTCAAATAACCGCAGTGTGTCTTCAACATACACAATCAATGCTGAAGAGCTGGCGTCTTATCCTTCTAGTTCATTTCTTGAAACGCTTTCGGGAAGAATCCCTGGGCTGGTAATAAATACATTTAATAATAACCCAACGGGTGACGCAATAGGGGCAACATTAAGAGGGGAAGGCGCTTCTTTCTATGTAGATGGCATACAGCGTGATCCATCTGATCTTACTGTGTATGAAATTGAAAGAGTTGAGGTAATTAAGGATATGTCCGGTAGAGCCGCATTGGGTTTATCTGGTAATGGCCCAATAATTTGGATAACTACTAAAACAGGAAAAAAGTTTAAAAAGGATATATCTATAACAACTGAAAGCGGTTTTAGTTCTGCGACTTCACAACCAAATTATGTCAATTCTTATGATTATGCAACGTTATATAACGAAGCGCTTAACAATGATGGTTTGTCACCTCTTTACTCTTCAACAGCTATAAATGCTTACAGGAACGGAAGTAATCCACTATATTATCCAAGTATAGATTATACTAAAGATTATTTGAAAAAATCGGCAATGTTCCAAAGAACTAATCTTAATTTTAGTGGTGGGGACGATAAAGTCAATTACTTTTCCTTATTAGACTACGTACAAACCAATGGTCTGGAAAAGGTAGGTAAAAGTGCAACATCAAATCGTTTCAAACTAAGAGGCGGGGTTAACATAAAGCTAAGTGATAAAATCCAATTCAATGTGAATTTGTCAGGAACCTATCAAGATCTTTCATTTCTTAACGAAGGTGGTGGAGCAAATCAATTTGATTTGTATAATTTTATAGCTAACAACCCTTCGAATGCACATGCGATAGATTTAGATGGTAATTATATAGTGAGTAATGATTATCCTTTAAATTTGGAAAATGAACTTTTGTACGGTGGTTATGCCGAAAAAGTAAATCTTAATTCTCAGAATAGTGCCACATTATTGATCGATCTTAACTCTGTAGTAAAAGGGCTTACTTTTACGGGATCAGCTGCTTTTGATATTTATAGTGATGTTACTAGCAATAAGGGTGGTACTGCAGAATTATTTAGGTTGCTGCCTAATAGAGAATTAGTTAGTATTCAAGAACAAGTTGTTGAACCTAACCTAGTTGTTGGAAGTGATAACTTTACAAGAAGCACAACGGCCTTGGTACATTTTAATTATGATAGGGTTTTTGGAAAGCACGCATTGACAATGAATGTGGCTTCGTATAGTGGACTTGTTGAATCTCGTGGATTTGCGAATTATCAGCCCGTTAAAAAACAAGATTATAGCTATAGGGCAAATTATGCTTATAATGATACATATGTGATTCAGTTAGATCTTGCATATAGTGGAAGTATGAAGATGCCAGAAGGCGATAGATATAGTTTATACCCTTCTATAGGTGCTGGTTGGGTTGCAAGTAATGAGTCTTTTTTAAGCTCAAGCAACACGATTGATTACTTAAAGTTTTATGGTTCTTTCGGAATTATGGGGAATGATAATTTTAGAACAGGCTTTAGCACATCATACAATCCCTATTATCTAGGTACGACCCTTTGGCAGAATGTTGGCGGATGGCAATCTGGTATTGAAGGGAACAAAGGCAATGTAGTCAACATTTATAATATTCAGCAAGAAGGGAGTACAAATTATGAACTTCCTAAAAGAAATTATTTAAATGTAGGGTTCCAAAGTGAATTGTTCTCAAGAGCCTTGTCCGTAGAAGCAAATTACTTTTACCAAAGAGATTATAACCAAATATCGCAACGTAGTTCTTTAACACCATCACTTTTTGGAACTGGAGGTTTTCTGCCATTGACCAATTATGGAGAAACCACTTCTTGGGGTCTTGAGGGATATATGCAATATAAAAACAACATAGGAGACCTAGAATACAGTTTTGGTGGTAATATACTTTACAAACGAGGAAAATATGTTGAAGTTGATGAGCCTATTGCGCTTGAAGACTATAGAAAAGATGCTGGTAAAGACTATGACATGTTTAGGCTATATGAAGCAGAAGGATTATATACTTCAGAAAGCGAAATAACATCAAGAGGTGTAGATCAAAGTTGGGGAGATGTTCAACCAGGAGATATTCGATACAAAGATTTTAATAACGATGGCGTTGTTGACCAAAAAGATATACACATTACAGGTGCACATGCACCAAGAATGTTTTATGGAGTTAATCTAAAATTGAAATATAAATCTTTTGGGCTCTATGTTGTAGGTCAAGGTCAGGCAGATGGACAAATGATGCTTAATGGCAATTACTTTCAAGGGAATAGCCCAAGAGCCAATTATTCAGAAGTTATGTTGGATAGATACCCAGTCACAAATAATTTTCCTCGATTAACTACCCAATCACAGAATAACTTTCAAGGTTCTACATTTTGGTTAGAGAGTGCATCTTATTTTAGTATTAAAAATGTAGAGTTTAGTTATATGATGCCTAAATCTTTAGGGTCTAATCTATCATTGCCTAATTTAAAACTATTTGTTCGAGCTAAAAATGTGGCTTCTTTTTCTAAATTGTCAAAGTATAACTTAGATCCGGAAAATGCAACCGCAGGAATTTTTAATTATCCAATATATAAAACCTTTACACTAGGGGTTTCATGCAAATTTTAATTTATAACTACGAGATTATGAAGAATAAAATATATTATTATTTGATTTTAGGTGTCTGCTTGGCTTCTTGTCAAATTGATCCCCTTCCAATACAGGATCAAACAACAGAAGATCTTTGGAGTCACTCTACTTATGGCGAAGGTATTTTAACAAATGCTTATAGTGGTCTTAATCCAGGTTATCAAATTAATATGGATTATTATACAGATAATGCTGTACCCTCACAACCAGGAACAAATGCACTTGCTCTTGGAAGTTGGACTTTAGAGGCCAGCCCAATAGGAAATTGGGAAAACAGCTACAATAGAATTAAATACCTTAACTTATATATCCAAAATGGAGAGGATTTAATTTATAGTGTGTCTGATAAAGTTAAAGACTCTATACTAAAATCTAACCGAATAGGAGAGGCATACTTTTTAAGGGCTTGGTATCAAGCAGAATTATTAAAGAACTATGCAGGTAAACCAGAAGGAGGTTCGGAAGTACTTGGATTTCCTATCGTAACAACGGTTTTAGAGCAAGGGGATGATTTAGATCTTCCGAGAAACACTTATCAAGAATGTGTAGCTCAAATAGCAGAAGATTGTGATGCCGCAATTGATTTACTTCCTAATACTTATAGTGATGGGTCTGACCCATTTGAGGGCTTAGGTAATAGAGGCCGAGCATCTAGTCTGGCGGCATTGGCTTTAAAAGCCAGAGTGTACTTAAACGCAGCCAGCCCAGCTTATGGAGATTCCAGTCAAGTATTGTGGGAAAGAGCAGCCACTGCTGCTTATGAAGCTATTGAGGCCTCTGGAGGCTTAGTTAATTTAGCGAATTACAATAATTTTAATAATGCGGCAAGTTTTGATAATATTTGGATTCAACCCACATACATTGGAACAGGCATGGAAAGCACCTATTACCCGCCTTCTTTATATGGTAACGGCGCTTGTAATCCATCACAAAATTTAGTAGATGAGTTTCCAACTAAAGATGGGTATCCTGTTACTGAAAGTGCTATTTATGATGAAGCTAACCCGTATCTGAATCGAGATAATAGATTCTATAGGTTTATTTTCTTCAATGGAGATGATTACAATGGCACAACCGTAGAAACGTATGACGGAGGAAATGATGCCCCTGGAGGTTTCAATCAACAAGGTACCAGAACTGGGTATTACATGAAAAAACTGCTAAGTAAAAATGTAAGGCTTGAACCAGGAAATGTCAATGGCGATATCAAGTTTTATGTTTATCTTGGAAAAACAGAGCTTTATCTTAATTTTGCAGAAGCTGCTAATGAGGCCTATAGCCCAGATGGTGCAGACTTAGGTTATTCTGCAGCCGATGTCATGGCTAAAGTGAGAATGCGCGCAGGAATAGATTCCGATCCAATAGCGGCAGATTATCAAGATCAATACATGCAAGATCAAATAAGTGCAGGAAAAGAAGCTTTCAGGGATTTTATCCAAAATAACAGACGCATTGAATTGAGTTTTGAAGGGTTTAGATTTTGGGATATTCGCAGATGGAACAAACCGTTAAACCATACTATTGAAGGGGTGAAAATTATCCGTAATGCTGGTGTCGATACTTATAACTACATTAATGTTGAAAACCATACGTTCCAAGATTATATGAGATATGCACCATTGCCTTTTGCCCAAACTTTAATAATGAATAATCTTAAACAAAATGCAGGATGGTAATCCTTTTAATTGAAAAGATTTAATACATAAAAACTATGAAAAAAATATTAATACTTTTAGTGTTCATGGGCACCTTTTTAACAAGTTGCTATGATGATTTTAGACTAGATAATGAACATTCGGCCGTTGCATTTTCAAGTGCAACCGGGGGGTCTAATGAAACAGGGGTTTTATGGAGAACTGTTGTAAAAGGGGAAGGCCTTAAGGCTGATGCCGGTATTTACCTTGCGGGCATTCTAGATAATAATCAGGATCGATGGGCCACTTATGAACTAGACCCCAGTCTTTTGGTAGGTACTGATTATACCATGCTTCCAGCTGATTATTATTCGCTAAGTGATACCAATACGTTTAAAATTCCTTCTGGTGAAACCATAGGGAGAGTATCCGTAGTTTTGGATTCTATAAATTTTTTGAATGATCCGTTGTCATCTGGTATGAATTACGCCATACCTTTCAGGCTCATCGAAACTTCAGAGGACAGCATATTAAGTACTCAAAACACACAAATATTCGTTATAAAGTATATCAATCAATACGAGGGCTTTTACAATCAAACAGGGACCTTTGAAACCATGGGTGCTGGAGGTGAAAATTTAAACGCTGGAAATATTAGCAACGTAATAAATGGAAGAACCATTGCTTTAGATTCAATTGAAACCAATGGAGCTATGAATTTATTAGGCCCTGATTATAAAATGAAGATGCATGTAAATGCAGATAATACAGTATCATTAGAATACAGTCCAAATCTGAGTGTAGATAATTCGCCAAAAAATATTGCATTGGATGCAACGGTAACTTCATCTTATGTAGCACCATGGAATAGTGAAAATGCGGTTAAAAGCGGTACAGATCCGGCCAGTTCAGCTTTTACAGATCAAATATTATCTTGGGGAAATTATGGTTCTCCTACAACAGAAAATTGGATTCAGTACAATTTTGGATCTAAATTTTCCATAACCATGTCAGAAGTATATTGGGCGGCAGATGGAGGTGGTGTGCAAATCCCTAACAATTCGTATATCGAATATTGGGATTTAGATGCAGGCGAATGGAAATTACTAAACAACAATAATATAGTAAATGGAGTTCCTGTTTCGGCAGCAGATTATGGTGTTATCAATATAGGTAACGATCCAGATAAATATAACGTTACTGCTTTTGATAAAATAGATACAGATAAAATTAGAGTATATTGTACATCTCCAACATTTACTGCGATACACGAATGGAGGGTTTGGGGTGTGCCTGCACCTTCAGGTTATGAAAGTGCTCCTATTGGAACTATTACCGAAAACGGTACAAATACCTATGATCCTGCTACCGGTACTTTTATTCTAAATTATACTGTTAATTACACCGATGTAGATTATACCACAAATGTTTCTTCAAAAATGGTTTGGAGAAATAGGGTCAGAGATGGTGTGAATGAGTGGAGACGTTAAATGATTTAATATAATATCATGCAAGAATTAAAGTTATATGGTTCTTGAAAATAAAAATCCCCGATATGCACCTGATCTAATAGTGCGTATCGGGTTTTTATATTTTTATGCGAAATGCATAAACTTAAAGTTAAACAGATTTTTTATTAAGACTAATTTTTATGATTTTACAAAAAACTATAAAATGAAAAATATTTTGACTTTGAGAAATTTGCTTTTTTCGTTGGTTTTTATTTTTACAATTACTTATAGCTCTTTAGAGGCACAGGTTTTTAATAGAATAGAATCTGTTGCAGGGCTGAGTATCTTAGAAGAAAACAATGGTGTTGCCATTGCGGATTATAATAAAGATGGATATCTTGATATATTTGTGGTTGCCGCAGGTAAGGATGAAAACGGTGTGGCAAAAAGCCATAGCCGCTTATTTAAAAACAATAACAACGGTACTTTTACAGATACAACTGAAGCTTCAGGTTTGTTATTGGATCTGTTTCCTTTAGAAAAAGACGGCACCACTTATGACAAGATTTTTGAGGGGGTAAAACATGGCGCTTTTTGGGGAGATTACGATAATGATGGATACCCTGATTTATTCATGACTAATGTTTATCAAATTTATCTATTTCACAATGAAGGTAATGGTACTTTTAAAGATGTTACGGGCCAAGCAGGATTAACAAAAGATAGCAGTTGTATCAATACATGTGCAACTTGGTTTGATTACAATAAAGATGGATATTTAGATTTGTATATATCTGATTGGAAAAGTTGCGACAGTAATAGTTTTTATACAAACAATGGCGATGGAACATTTACAAATCAAATAGATTTATTTGGAAATACAGAACACAAAAACTCTTTAATGAGTATTCCCTTTGATTTTAATAATGATGGATGGTTAGATTTATACCTTGCAAATGATGTTATAAATAAAACAAATGATTTATTTATAAATCAAAAAGGCACGGGTTTTACTGAGGAATCTAATAAATATGGGTTAGATCATGCTAGAAACGATATGGGGATTGCATTTGGAGATTATAATAACGATGGTTTTTTTGATATGTATATTACCGATGTGTTATTGAACCCATTGCTCACAAATAAAGGAGACAATACATTTATTGATTTAGCAGAAGCGCAAGGTGTAAAATCAGGAGGTTGGTCTTGGGATGCGGTATTTCGTGATTTTGATTTAGATGGAGATGAAGATTTACTTGTACTTAATGGTTTCGAATATAAAGGCCATAGTTCTGAAAAAAATCTTTATTTTCAAAATTTACATGCTAATGGAAACGCAAAGTTTATTGATAAATCTGGAAGCTCAAATTTAGGAGATTTAACGATTAGTGTTGGCGCTGGGGTTTTCGATTTTGATAATGATGGCGACCTGGACATATTTGTTACCAATAGCGATAGGCCTTCTTACTTCTACGAAAACAAAACCACTGATTTCACTTATAAAAGCCAAAACTTACATTGGCTTAAAGTTTCTTTAGAGGGTACAGTTTCTAATAGAGACGCTGTAGGAACAAAATTAACACTAAAAACAAATAAAAGTACTCTTGTAAGATACTACACAGGTAAAGGGTTCCTGTCTCAAAATTCATTACCAGTTCATTTTGGATTGGCAGATGCTACACAAATTCTGGAACTAAAAATCACATGGCCGTCGGGACAAATTGAAACCTATAATAATTTGCCTTTAGATAAAACCATCAAATTTAAAGAAGGCACTAACTATACAATTTCTGATTTACAACCAAGTATTAAAATATATGGCTGTACAGACCCTAATTCGTGCAGTTATAATGCTAATGCAACAATAAGTTCTGGTGATTGTGTTTATCTTGAGACAAAATCATCTATATACGGAAGCAGTAATGCCTTGCAATCCAGTATAGAATCATATTCCTATCCGCCAGCAACTGGTAATACGGTTACATGGAACGTTCAAGGCGGAGATATTATAGAAGGGAAAAACACCAATACGATAAAGGTTAAATGGGCAACAGGCACCGAAGGGCGTGTTACAATTATTGAGCAAAATAATTTTTGTGCCAGTCAAAATTTAGATTTAGTAGTTACTTTAAGAAGTGAAACAGACCCTAGCCCAAATACTAATAAAAAATCGGTTGCTAGATTGTGGAACGAAGCCTTATTAGATGCCATCAGAAAAGATTATGCAAGGCCTACTGTGCATGCCAGAAACTTATTTCATACTAGTATAGCCATGTACGATGCATGGGCAGTTTACAGCAAACAGGCAAAACCCTATCTTTTAGGAAATGATTTACATGGGTTTGTAAGTGGCTTTGATGGGTTTAAAACAACAGAAAACCTTGATGAAGCAAGAGATAAAACCATAAGCTATGCAGCCTATAGATTACTGAAGTACCGTTTTAGAGATTCGCCAAACTTTGATGAAACCATGAGTAGGTTTGATGATTTGATGAATGAATTAGGGTACAATACAAGTGAAACGGCTGTTGATTATTCTACAGGAAACCCCATAGCATTAGGAAATTTTATAGCCCAAACAGTTATTGATTATGGACATACAGATGGTTCAAATGAAGCAAATAAATATGGGAACAAGTATTATGAACCTGTAAACCCACCACTATTGCTGAATAACCCAGATGAAAACATTGGTAGTATAATAGATTGTAATAGATGGCAACCATTAAGTTTTGATACTTTTATAGACCAAAGCGGTAATTTGATAGAGGGTTCCACACCTCCTTTTTTGGGCCCCGAATGGGGCAACGTAAAACCTTTTAATCTTACTGAGGCTGAGAAAACCGTCTATGAGCGTTCGGGAAATCAGTATATTGTTTATGACGATCCAGGCAGTCCGCCTCATTTGGATTTGTTAAAATCAACACCTTCAAGTGATGCTTACAAATGGACCTTTTCACTAGTTTCTATTTGGAGTTCACATCATGATCCCTATGACAATGTCATGTGGGATATCTCTCCAAAATCTATTGGAAATATTGATTTTGAATTATTGCCTAAAGCATACAAAAACCATAGCGATTTGTATAAAGTAGAAAATGGTGGGGATATTGGCCAAGGGCGCAGCATCAATCCATACACTAAGGCACCTTATCAAGAGCAAATAGTTCCAAGAGGCGATTATACTAGAGTGCTCGCAGAGTTTTGGGCAGATGGCCCTGATTCTGAAACACCCCCCGGCCATTGGTTTACAATACTTAATTATGTAAGCGATCATGAGTTATTTGATAAAAAATTCAATGGACAAGGCGAGCGTTTAAGTAATTTAGAATGGGATGTAAAGTCGTATTTTATTCTAGGGGGCGCTATGCATGATTGTGCCGTAGCAGCATGGGGAATTAAAGGATGGTATGATTTTATCAGGCCGATTTCAGCCATTCGGTTTATGGCAGAAAAGGGGCAAAGCACAGATTCCTCTAAAGAAAACTATGATGTTGCAGGTATTCCTTTGAAAGACGGTTATATAGAAACTGTCGAGCAAGGAGATCCGCTCTCAGGGGATTTTAATGAGCATGTTGGTAAAATCAAAGTTTATGCTTGGAAGGGTCATGATTACATTAAAGATGCAAACACAGACGAAGCTGGCGTTGGTTGGATTTTAGCAGAAAACTGGTGGCCGTACCAAAGGCCTTCTTTTGTTACGCCTCCATTTGCTGGTTATATTTCTGGGCACTCAACATACTCCAGAGCAGCAGCAGAAGTCATGACATTAATCACGGGAAGTGAATACTTTCCGGGTGGCATGGGGGAATTCATAGCCAAAAAAAATGAATTCTTGGTCTTTGAAAAAGGGCCATCGGTAGATGTAACCTTGCAATGGGCTACTTACCGTGATGCATCAGACCAATGTAGCTTGTCAAGGATATGGGGTGGAATTCACCCACCAGCTGACGATATTCCAGGTAGGCTGATTGGAGAAAGGATTGGAAAGAGCGACTTTTATTTTGGTAAAGAATATTTTGAAGGAAAAATTAATATAATCAATAAAGATTATTTAGTGTTTCCTAACCCAGTGAGTGTCTCGTTTGGTGCGATGTCCGTAGCCAATACAGAAGCTACCGACACCTTTGTTCTTTTTGATATCAATGGAAGGCACATAAAACTCGTGGAAAACCAATATACCAAAGCTCTAAAAACAACGGTATTGAAAATCCCATCTACCATAGCACCGGGAATCTATATACTCAAGATAAACAGCAGCACAAGAAAAATTGTGATTGCCAATCAATAATAGTATGTACCTATATTATAGCGTACAATGGCGTGCTTTTTAGCATATCATAAAAACAAGATAATATAATATTACTTTCTGCTAATTATACTTTTTCATTAAAAGTGTAACATTTTATATTTACCATATAGAATATTTGTAGAAGTATTGGTATGGTTTGAAAACCAAATATGTTAATTTAAAAAAGTAGTTTCATAAAGTTTGAGTTAGTTTAATTTTTTTAAAGCCAAGGAAGGGTGTTTTGACTTCTTTGGCTTTATTTTTAAAAGCTCATTTTTTTTAAACATACAAACGCTAATAATTTTCTTAATGATATGGTAATTAAAAATTGGACAACCCAGCAAAATATGAATATGATGACACATTTTAATTTTTTAAAAATATTTTTCATAGTATGTTTTTTTATAAACATGTCATGCTCTTCTAATGAAGTACAGGATAAAGAAATTATTAAGGAAATCCCAGATGAATCTGAAACCCCTGAAGAAACAGCAATAACACCACCAGATAATTTTGCTTATACGTTTGCTAAAAAGCCTAGCGGAGGAAAAGCCATTTATATTCCGAATGAGTTAAAAGCAGAGGGTTTTGATTCTAATGATAATAAATGGAGTTACCAAAGAAGTGCCTCATCAGATAATATTATTGTTTTTTGGGAAAAAGGTTTTGGCCAATATCCTAGTAAGGTTTCTCGAGAAAATCTTCGTGTTGATATTAATAACCTGCTGACAATGGCAGAAGATTTTTATGCCTATTATCGCGATACGATGAAGTTTGTAATAAAAGGTAATTCACAAACAGATAAATATAGAATGATTGTAATGTTGTTATACCAAGAAGAATGGTTGGCAACAGGTGCTGGTTACGATAATGTTATTGGAGCTTTATGGGTCAATCCTGCAACTACAAAGGGAGGGGCTGTAATAGCACATGAGTTTGGGCACTCTTTTCAGTATCAAGTGGCTTGTGATGGAAATTACGGATTCAGAGATCAAAATTACGTAGGTCAGTTTTGGGAACAATGTGCACAATACATGTCTTGGCAACAAAATAATGACGACTATACGGGAGAATTGCCGTATTTATTAGAAAATATACACAAAAACTTTTCCCATGAAGATATCAGGTACCAATCTATGTATTTAATGGAGTATTGGAAACAAAAACATGGGGTCGATTTTTTGGGAAAGCTATGGAGAGAGGCTACGCTTCCAGAACACCCAATACAAACTTATAAAAGAATTACAGAAATCAACCAAGAGCAATTGAATGATGAGATTTTTGAATATGCATGTAAAAATGTATCTTGGGACTATCCTTTAGGAAGTTTTAACCAGAACTTTATTAAAGGCTTATCCGCAATAGAGAAAAAAAGATATAAACATGCAACTAAGTTGAATTTGATTGAAAACAATTACTATAAGATATCAGATGATCAAATTCCTCAAATCTACGGATACAACGCTATTGAGCTAAGTGCGCCTAGTTCAGGCACAACGGTTAGTGTAGATTTTGAAGGTTTGGAAGGCGCATGGCAATCTATTGAAGGCTGGCGTTATGGTTTTGTTGCGATACAAGAAAATGGTGCGCCCATTTATGGTTCTATGGAAAAAACAAAACAAGGAACCGCTTCCATTACTTTAACCGAAGGTGTTAAAGAGTTGTGGTTAGTGGTAACTGGGGCTCCTACAGAACATGTAAACCATGTTTGGGATGAAAACCCTGATACCGATGAAAATTTTCCATATAAAGTTAAGTTTACAAATACCATCCCAAAATAAAAGCAGAGCCATATTTAAAATTACTTAAAACAAAATATCATGATTCGTAAATTTCTAATCGTTTTTTTTATTATTAATTGCTTTGCTGTTTCAGGGCAAAAAACAACGAATACGGGGTATCCTATAACGCCGGTTCCTTTTACAGCTGTTCACGTAACAGATGCCTTTTGGGGGCAACGTATTAAATCCAGTAGAGAAACAACCATTCCTTTGGCCTTTAGCAAGTGCGAGGAAACAGGGCGGTATGATAATTTTACCATGGCCGCCAACCCAGATGAGAGCAATAAAGTTGAAGGCTTTACTTTTGATGATACCGATGTTTATAAGACCATAGAAGGTGCTAGTTATTCCATGCAAACATCTCCTAACAAAAAATTAGAAAAATATATAGACAGCCTCATTACCATAGTAGGAAACGCCCAAGAACCAGATGGCTATTTATATACATTTCGTACCATGAACCCAGAAAACACGCATGAATGGGCTGGAACGAAACGTTGGGAAAAAGAAGAAGATTTAAGTCATGAGCTTTATAACCTTGGCCATTTGGTGGAAGGTGCCGTGGCGCATTACCAATCTACTGGAAAAAGAAATCTTCTTGATATTGCTATTAAATTTGCAGATTGTGCTGTTCGCGAAGTTGGTAATAAGCCTGGCCAAATTATGGTCGTGCCCGGGCATCAAATTACAGAAATGGCACTCGCTAAACTATCTGTAGTAACGGGCGAGAAAAAATATCTTGATTTTGCTAAATTGTTGCTAGACGAACGTGGGCATACCCATATTAAAAGCGAATACAGCCAGTCGCACAAACCTGTTTTAGAACAAAACGAAGCCGTAGGGCATGCCGTTCGTGCCGCTTATATGTATTCGGGTATGGCAGATGTTGCTGCGCTTACCGGGGATGAAGATTATATTCATGCTATCGATAAAATTTGGGATAATATTGTTTCCAAAAAATTATACATTACAGGAGGTATTGGGGCTACTGGCCATGGCGAATCGTTTGGTAAAAATTATGAATTGCCAAACATGTCTGCCTATTGCGAAACTTGTGCCGCTATCGGAAATGTATATTTAAACTATCGGTTGTTTTTATTGCATGGCGATGCAAAATATTATGATGTTTTAGAGCGCACCTTGTACAACGGACTTATTTCTGGCGTATCCTTGGACGGTGGAAGTTTTTTCTACCCCAATCCATTAGAGTCTATTGGCCAACACCAACGTCAAGCATGGTTTGGTTGTGCCTGTTGTCCATCCAATGTCAGCCGCTTTATCCCGTCTGTTCCGGGCTATATTTATGCCGTAGATGAAACAGATGTTTATGTAAACCTATTTATGGCAAATGAATCAGATTTGAAAGTAAAAGGAAAATCATTAAAATTAACCCAGACTACAAATTACCCATGGAGCGGTAATGTAACTATTGATGTCAATCCTAAAGGTAAACAAGATTTTACACTTAAGGTTCGAGTGCCCGGTTGGTTGAAAAACGATGTAGTACCATCAAATTTATATAGTTATAATGACAAGAAAACACTTGATTTTACAGTTAAAGTAAATGGAAAAACGGTAGCAAGCGAACTGGACAAAGGCTATTTCAATATCAATAGAACTTGGAAGACAGGTGATAAAGTCATTATTGATTTTGAAATGGAACCAAGAACTGTAAAAGCCCATCCTGCGGTTGAAGCAGATAGGGGAAAAGTGTCTATCGAGCGTGGCCCTGTTGTTTATTGTGCGGAGTGGCCCGATAACGATTTTGATATTTTTAGTGTCATTTTAAATAAAAAACCTGAATTTAAAGTTGAAAGCAAACCAGATTTGCTTTATGGCATCCATACCATTCAAACCAATGCACAATCTTTAAGCTACGATAATGATGGTAAATTAAAAACAAACGATGTAAAACTGAATATGATACCTTATTACGCTTGGTCACACCGCGGAAGTGGGGACATGGCTGTTTGGTTACCAATGGATTTAAACGCTACCAAGCCAACCATGGCACCGACCATTGCATCAGAAAGTAAAGTGGATGCTTCACATAACGTAAAACCTATAGTAGCGATTAATGATGGGCTTGTTCCTAAAGATGAAGAAGACCGTTCCATTCCCTATTACCATTGGTGGCCAAAGGAAGGCACCACTGAATGGATTTCATATGATTTTGGCACTGAAAAAACAGTGAGCCGTTCAACGGTTTATTGGTTTGATGACAAGCCATGGGGCGGTTGTAAAGTCCCCGAAAACTGGAAAATTTATTACCAAGATAAGAATAATGAATGGCAACCTGTTGAAAACACAACAGCTTATGGTGTTGAGAAAGGTTTGGGGAATGAAGTTGTTTTTAAGCCAATTATAACAAAAGCGATTAAATTGGAAGTAAAACTTGCCGATAAGAATGCCGCTGGTATTTTTGAATGGGAAGTAGAATAAAAACCATACAAATCAGAGAGGAATTTTACCTCTCTGATTTGTTTTATGACATCACCAAATTAAAATCTTTTATGAAAAGGACCTCCCGGTTGAACCCATTGCTTTGCTTCCTTTTAATTTCTGGGACAACAATGTGTTTTGGTCAGATTAAAATGGATTATACGGCCCGTTTTACAGATGCTCAAAACCATTATGTTGAGGTACAATTAAATTGTGAAAACTTGAGTTCTGAAACAACAGATTTCATGCTTCCTGTTTGGTCTCCGGGATATTATCAAATATTGGACTTCCCTAAAAACATTGTTGATTTTTCTATTAAAAACACAAAAGGGGACACTGTAAAATGGTCCAAAAAATCAAAGAACCATTGGGTGGTTGAAAATAAGGCTGATAAACATATCATAATTACCTATCGTTATTTTGCAAATCAAAAATCAGTAGCAGAATCCAATGTAAACGAAACAAGGGCTTTTATAATGCCAAACAACATGTTTATGCATATAAAAGGCCACATTGACAATCCGGTTAAACTGTCTTTATATCCAAATAAAAGCTGGAAGACCATCAACACGGGTTTAAAAAAAATTGAAAAGGAACCCCATGTTTTTTATGCTGAAAATTTTGATGTTTTATATGATAGTCCCATTTACATGGGCAATCCATATAGTTTGAATTTTCAACACGAAGGAAAATATTATGATCTTTCAATTGCAAATCCAGAAGGTTTAAACGATGCGACATTTATAAACGATTTAAAACGTATTATAAGTGCATCAACCTCCATGATGCAGCATGTTCCTTATGATACGTATAGTTTTATATTTATGGAAGCAGGCGGCGGCGGTTTGGAACATTGGAATTCACAGGCGGTTTTTACAAGTGGCAGCTTTAACTTTACTTCAAATAGTGATTATGTTGATTTTTTGAACTTCATTACCCACGAGTACTTTCATCTATATAACGTAAAAGCGATTCGCCCATTTGAGTTGGGACCGTTTGATTATAGCAGAGAGAATTACACCAACATGCTTTGGGTTTCTGAAGGGCTTACCGTTTATTACGAATACATAATTATGATGAAGGCTGGTTTGCTGAAAAGTGATGCGGCTTTAAAATACCTGAGCGATGCTATAGGAAAATATGAAAATACGGAAGGAAAGAACCATATGACGCTGGCACGGTCTAGTTTTGATATCTGGTTGAATTTTTTTAATAAAAATTCCAATGCAAGAGAGGCTACAATTTCTTATTATAACAAGGGACCTATTGTTGGCTTCTTATTAGATTTAAAAATTAGGAATAGCACAAAAAACAATAAATCTTTAGATGATGTGATGCGTTTTTTATACAACCAATATTATTTAAAAGAGAACAGAGGTTTTAAAGAGGAAGAGTTTTGGCTTGCATGCGAAACTATTTCTGGGGATTCTATGGAAGATATAAAAGAATATGTTTATTCGGTAAAAGAAATAGACTACCAAAAGTATCTGGACTATGCAGCATTGCAAGTAGATATGCCGATTATGGATGCAGATACAAATAATAGTACATCCAAAAAGCGTGCGTACAGAATTACAGAAAAAGGTGTTGCTAATAAACTTCAGTCAAAAATACGTACGGGAATATTTTCAACGGAATGATATTTTAAAATCGTTGAAGTCTATAATGGGAAGGGGTTACGCCTTTTATTTCTTTGAATTTTCTGTTGAAATTAGCCGTATTTTGAAAACCGCACTGTTCTGAGATGGCCGAAATTGAAAGATCGGGATTGTTAAAAATAAGTTTGCAGGCATTTTCAATACGAATTTCAATTAAAAATTGGAAAAATGTTTTATTGGTTCGTTTTTTAAAATATCTACAAAATGCATTTTTGCTCATATTGGCCCTTTCCGATATATCTTCTAATGTAATGGGCTCAAAATAATTTTCCATTGCAAATTTAAAAACGTCATTCATGCGTTTACCTTCATCATCTGTGTATTTCTTTTTATAAACAAAAGAAGATAGTGCCAATGTTTTAGAATGACTGATATAATTTATGATTTTTAAAAGCGTGGCGATACGTTCTATTTTGTTCTGTTTTTTTAACTTATTGAATTGATTGATGATTTTATTTTTTTTAGAAATCACTTTCATCCCATACTCGGCATCTTTAAAAAAATTATGTGTGCTCTCTAAATCTGGAAGTTCAAAAAAATGTTTGCCAAAAGAAGTTTTGTCGAAAAACAAGGTGTACATAACAGACTCGCTTGAAGCATTAACATCACTTCTTAAAACATGGGGTACATAGCCGCCAATTACTAGAATGTCATTGGCATTATACTCGTTTATAGTGTCTCCTACTATTAAAGAACCCGCCCCTTTTTCTATGAAACTTATTTGTATTTCACCATGTTGGTGGAGTTCATCATAAAACACTTTTTCTTTATTTACCTGGTATACAAGTGCTTCGTTTTTAGGTTTAGGTATTTTAAATGGTAAAACTTTCATGGCTTAACTTTTGCAAATATTATTAAAAAAAATAAGATAAACCTATTTATAAGATAATATAGTATTATAAGTTGCTAATAATAGTGAAGAATATTTTTCTTATAAAATATACATTTGTATATTAAATTAATAAATTATGATAAATTGGAAGGGCGTAATGCCAGCAGTAACAACAAAATTCACAAACGAGGATGAATTAGATCTTGTTATGTTTGAAAAAAACATCAATGCGCAACTAGAAGCAGGTGTTAATGGTATCATTTTAGGTGGAACTTTAGGAGAGGCCAGTACGCTTACAAAGGAAGAAAAAGAGATTTTGATAAAATCTACACTTTCACTTACTAAAGGCAAAATTCCAGTAATTATTAATATTGCAGAACAAAGTACCAAGGAGGCTATTGCAGTGGCAAAACATGCTGAATCTGTTGGGGCTGATGGGTTGATGCTTTTACCGCCAATGCGTTACAAGGCAACGGATTTTGAAACAGTAACCTATTTTAAAGAGATTGCCAAAAGTACATCGTTGCCAATTATGATATATAACAATCCAACGGATTATAAAATATTGGTGACTCTAGATATGTTCGCAGAATTAGTTGATTGTAAAAATATAGAGGCTATTAAAGAATCTACTAGAGATATAACAAACATTATTCGTATTAAAAACCGTTTTGGAAACCGTTTTAAGGTTTTTACAGGTGTTGATACCCTTGGTCTGGAAAGCATAGCTATTGGTGCTGATGGTTGGGTTGCGGGCTTAGTGTGCGCATATCCAGCAGAAACCGTGGCAATATATAAGCTTGTAAAAGCAGGTCAAATAGATAAAGCTTTAGAAATTTATCGTTGGTTCATACCATTATTGGAGTTGGATATTACGCCTCAATTAGTTCAGAATATTAAACTGGCAGAGGTAGCGACCGGTATTGGTACAGAAAATGTTAGAGCACCAAGATTGCCCTTGCAAGGATCTGAAAGAGCGCGTGTTTTAGAAATAATAAACACTGCAATGAAAAACAGACCAACATTACCAGAATACAAAAATTTATAAAAAACAATGATTACAGGCAAAAATTATATTGGAAATAAACTAAGTGCAAAAGGAAATATTAGTCATAAAACGATTAATCCTAAGCTAAATATTGAAAATCCAACGTCTTTTATTGAAGCTACAAATGAAGAAGTTAATGAAGCAGTACAATTAGCCTCAGAAGCATTTAAAAAATTCAGAAAAATTTCAGGAGCAAAACGAGCTTCTTTTTTAAATGCCATAGCAGATGAGATTTTAGCATTAGACCAAGAATTAATAGACGCCTTTACTACGGAGTCTGGTCTTCCTGAGGGAAGAGCCATTGGAGAACGCGGCAGAACGGTATTTCAATTACGTTCATTTGCTGAATTGGTAGTCAATGAAGATTGGAGAGATAATGTTATTGATGAAGCTGACCCAAACAGGACGCCGCTTCCTAAAGAAGATCTTAGAAAAACATCCATTCCGTTAGGGCCTGTGGTGGTATTTGCAGCAAGTAATTTCCCTTTGGCCTTTTCAACTGCAGGTGGAGACACAGCGAGTGCATTGGCTGCTGGTTGTCCAGTAATTGTAAAAGCACACGCCATGCATTCAGGAACTGCGGAACTGGTTGCATCAGCAATTATAAAAGCTGCAGAAAGTACTGGAATGCCCAATGGTGTGTTTTCAAACATTATGGGAAGAGGTAGAACTGTGGGAACTGCTTTAGTTGCCCACCCTAAAGTCAAAGCAGTTGGGTTTACGGGAAGTATAGCTGGTGGTAGGGCACTTTTCAACTTGGCTTCTCAACGTGAAGAACCTATTCCTGTTTTTGCAGAAATGGGAAGCATAAATCCAGTCTTGATTACACCAAAGGCTATAGCAAATAGGTCAGAAGAAGTGGCGAGTACTTATGCAAGCTCTATTACATTGGGAACAGGGCAGTTTTGTACAAACCCAGGGCTTATATTGACTATTGATAGTGATAACACAGACAAGTTTGTAAAAGATCTGGCTGAAAAAACAATCGCTATTGAACCGCAATGTATGTTGCATCCAGATATCAAAAGTGGCTTCAATAAAAGTGGTGCAGATATCGTAGCTCAAAATGGTGTGAAAGTTGTTGGAAAAATTGAAGGGGATTTAAAAGATAATTATGCAGCGTCACAAATAGTGACTGTGTCTGGTTCTGATTTTTTAGCAAACCCGAAAGTGCACCAAGAAGTTTTTGGCCCATTTTCTTTAGTTGTTAAAAGTAAGGATGAAGATGAGTTGATTAAAATCATAAACGGTTTAGAAGGGCAACTAACAGGCACTATTATCGCAGAAGAAGAAGAGTATTCAAATCTTACAGATATTGTAGACGCATTGGAAAATCGCGTTGGTAGAATTATTTTTAATGGAGTGTCCACAGGTGTAGAGGTTTCTCCTTCCATGCAACATGGTGGGCCTTATCCTGCGTCAACAGACTCTAGGTTTACTGCTGTTGGAATAGGGGCTATCAAAAGATGGGTAAGGCCAATAAGCTATCAATCTTTTCCAAATGTATTGCTGCCAAATGCATTAAAAAAATAATTATACAATAACATCAGTTTCCTAAAATATTTATGCATTAAAGAATGGCAAGAAAAATTTTTTTTTGTGTTGATGCCCATACTTGCGGCAATCCAGTTCGAGTTGTAGCAGGAGGTGGGCCTAATCTCATTGGTAAAACTATGAGCGAAAAACGCCAGCATTTTCTTAAGGAATTTGATTGGATTCGCAAAGGATTAATGTTCGAGCCACGCGGACATGATATGATGAGTGGGAGTATTTTATATCCACCGCATGATATAGAAAACGATTTTTCAATTCTCTTTATAGAAACATCAGGATGCTTGCCAATGTGTGGTCATGGCACTATAGGAACCATTACCATTGCTATTGAAGAAGGGTTGGTCGTTCCAAAAATACCTGGGAAAATAAAAATGGAAGCACCTGCGGGATTGGTGGAAATTGAATATCAGCAAACAGGTAAAAAAGTTGATTGGGTAAGGTTGGTCAATGTTAAATCTTATTTAGCTGCAGAAAATTTAACTATAGACTGTCCTGAGTTAGGTGAAATTACTTTTGATGTTGCTTATGGGGGGAATTATTATGCCATCGTTGATCCCCAAAAAGGGTTTAGTGGCATTCATGATTTTACTTCTAGTAAGATTATTCAATATTCTAAAGTAGTTAGGGATCAAATTAATATTAAATATCCAAACATGTTTGTGCATCCAGAAAATGACACCATTAAAAATGTTAGCCACATGCTATGGACAGGAAACCCTATAGATTCCGCATCAACAGGAAGAAATGCTGTGTTTTATGGTGATAAAGCCATAGATCGCTCGCCTTGCGGCACAGGAACTTCTGCTCGTATGGCGCAATTGCATGCTAAGGGAAAATTAAAGTTAGGGGAAGAATATGTACACGAAAGTTACATAGGAAGTAAATTTATAGGGCGTATAGAGGAAGAAACTATTTTAGCTGGAAAAAAGGCAATTATACCAAGTATTCAAGGATGGGCGCAAGTTACAGGATATAATAATATTATTATTGATGATGATGACCCTTATGCACATGGATTTCAAGTGCTATAATAGATAAAAAATAAGATTAGCATGAAAAAAGTTGTTATAATTGGCGGTGGAATTTCCGGATTATGCAGCGCTTACTACTTAGTAAAGGAGGGGCATGCTGTAACTGTTGTAGATAAAACAGATATAACTACCGGAGCGTCATTTATCAATGCAGGTTATTTAACACCTAGCCATTTTATTCCCTTAGCGGCACCAGGTATTATTACACAAGGTTTGAAGTGGATGCTTAATAGCTCAAGTCCTTTTTATATAAAGCCTAGATTAGATTTCGAGTTTTTTAAATGGGCTTTACAATTTAAAAAATCAGCCACCAGATTTAATGTAGAAAAGGCTATTCCTGTAATAAAAGAGCTTAATTTAAAAAGTCAACACTTATTTGAAGACATGTTGGCGTCTTTAGATTTTCATTTTCATTATGAAAAGAAAGGGGTGCTCATGGCCTTTTGCAATAGTAAGAGTGAAGAAGAAGAGTTTGAGGTTGCCCACCGGGCAATTAAGGAAGGGTTGGATGTAACCTGTTTGAACAAAGCAGAATTACATGATCTTGAACCTGTTCTTTCCGAGTACGTTACTGGTGCTGTACATTATAAATGTGATGCACATACCACCCCAAACCATTTTATGGATTCTATGAAAGTGTGGTTGCATTCAAAAGGAGTTGTTTTTGAAACAAACCACCAAATAACCAATTTTGTGATAAAAGACAACAAAGTGGTTTCTGCAAATGCTAAAAACGCTGTTTTTGAGGCAGATGAATTTGTTCTGGCCATTGGAAGCTGGACTTCAAGTTTAGCAGCTTCATTAAAATTAAATATTCCGGTGCAAGGTGGCAAAGGTTATAGCATGGATGTGTTTAGGCCAACAGGCATAACCATGCCAACTATTTTGGTTGAAGCCAAAGTAGCGATAACACCTATGGATAAATTTACACGATTTGCGGGTACTATGGAGTTTTCTGGCAATAATAGTATTGTTAAAAAAGAGCGTGTAAATGCGCTGGCAAATGCGGTAAAATCATATTATACAGATGTAGAAATCAATCAAAACGAAAAAGATACGGCCACTTCAGGATTAAGGCCTGTATCTCCAGATGGTCTTCCTTTTATTGGGAAAACGAGTAAATACAGTAATTTAACCATTGCTGCTGGCCATGCCATGATGGGTTGGAGTTTAGGGCCTATTACAGGAAAATTGGTAGCAGAAACAATTGCCAACAAAAAGACATCTGTTAATTTAGCACCTCTTTTTCCTGAAAGATTTAAATAAAACAAAAACATGAATAAATACGGAATAGGAGGTTCAACCATAGAAGCAGAATTAAATGCCATAAAACCTACGGCACAGCACATACAACCTATTCAAGAGGCGGAATATAAAAATAGAATTAGCAAAGCATGCGGACTTATGAAAATTCAGAATGTTAAAGCGATCTATTTAAACGCAGGCAGCAATTTACTTTATTTTACAGGTACCCATTGGCACTCCAGTGAGCGTATGGTTGGTGCCATTCTGCTGTCAAGTGGTGCTATACATTATATTGCCCCCAAATTTGAGGAGGGCACCATTAGAGATTTTATGATGATGGAAGGTGAGATCCATGGATGGGAAGAGCACGAAAGTCCGTTTGAATTACTCAATAACGTCCTTAAATCCAAAAACATAGCAGAGGGCGAAATTTTGATTGATGAAAGCACACCTTTTTTTATCTATGAAGGTATTGCTAATGCTTCAAAATCTTTAACTGTTAGCAATGCGAAATCTATCATTTCAGCTTGTAGAATAGTTAAATCTGAAGCCGAAATTGCCATCATACAGGCTTTAATGAATATTACCTTAGAAGTCCATAAGGCAACGGCCAGAATTTTAAGAGTTGGTATTACGGCCAAAGAAGTAGAGGATTTTATCCATGAAGCCCACAAACGCTATGGGGTTGCTTCTGGTTCCTATTTCTGTATTGTTTTATTTGGAAAAGATAGTTCGTTTCCGCACGGTGTGAAAACACCAAAACCTTTAGAAATGAACGATATTGTTTTGGTGGACACAGGCTGTTCTGTTCACGATTATATTTCAGACCTTACAAGAACTTACATCTTTGGAGAAGCCACAGATTATCAACGTCGTATTTGGAATATTGAAAAAGAAGCCCAACTAGCAGCTTTTAAGGCTTCAAAATCAGGAAACACGTGTGGCTCTATAGATATTGCTGCTAGAAAAACCATTGAATTTCATGGATTAGGCCCTGATTACAATTTACCAGGACTACCACATAGAACAGGGCATGGCATTGGTTTGGATATTCACGAGTACCCTTATATATTAAAAGGAAATGAAACTGTATTACAACCTGGAATGTGCTATAGTGTTGAACCTATGATTTGCGTTCCAAATCAATTTGGTGTTAGATTAGAAGATCATATATACATGACAAGTGAAGGCCCTAAGTGGTTTACAGAGCCCGCTTTTTCAATAGAGAATCCATTTGGGATATAATCTTCCTATCCATTCAATGGCTAATAGTTAAAATTATTCGATCAATTCAATTCTTTTAGGATAGAAATTGTGACTTTGTTCAAATACTTACTTTGTATCAAAATCATAAATTAACACATATTGATCTGATGTTAATGAGAATATAGTATCAGTATTAGTTAACATTCGGATATGATGGTTTCAAGTTTATATTTAATTTTATTAATTATACAATTTATGAAAAGAATAGTTAAAAATTTAAGCGTTATTTCTGTGTTCTTTTGCTCTTTTTTAATGTTTAGTCAAGGAACATTGAAAGAATATAAAAAAGCAATTGCTGTAGATACATTATTCAGAAACAAAGTAATCAATTCCCCTACAGAGTTCAATTGGCTGGAAGGCGGTATGTTATGGTATGTCAACAATTCCAATAAAGGCAAAGAGTATCTTTTAGTGAATGCTGATGAAAAGACACAAAAAGTGTTTTTTGATCACGAAAAACTCGCTAATGCTTTAGCAGATCAAATGCAAAAGAAAGTTGATGCAAACCATATTGATATTTCTGACATCGAATTTATTTCTGATTCAAACGAACTAAAATTTGTTTACGAAAGTAACAGGCTCAAATACAACCTTAAGGATTATACTTTAACAATTGTTGAGAGTGCAAAGCGCCGCAGCAACAGAGACAGAGGCTATTGGGGCAATAGATTTGAAGAGTCCGACAATAAACCGGTAAAGTCGCCAGATTCCTCCACAATGGCATTCATTAAAAATTATAATTTATATATTAAAAACAATGCAACAAACGATGAAAGTCAATTAAGCTTTGATGGGTCTAAGGGCAATTACTATTCTTCGTATATTAAATGGTCTCCAGACAGTAAAAAAATAATGGCTTATAAAGTTAGGGCAGGTGAAGAGCATAAAATTTATTTTGTTGAATCAAGCCCAAAAGACCAACTGCAACCTAAATTGCAATCCAGGGATTACTTAAAACCGGGAGATGAATTACCTTTTAAAAGTCCGCAACTATTTCTTGTAGAGTCAAAAAAGCATATCAAAATCCCTACCGATAAATTCAGCAGTCAGTTTAGTCTATCTAATATGAATTGGAGAGAAAATAGTAGTGCCTTTACTTTTGAGTACAATGAGCGTGGGCATCAAGCATACAGAGTCATTGAAATTGACGCTGAAACCGGTAACGTGGCTGTTTTAATAAATGAGACCAGCAATACCTTTATTGATTACAGTAGTAAAAAATATAGATATGATGTTGAAGACGGTAAAGAGATTATTTGGACATCAGAACGCGACGGTTGGAACCATATTTACCTGTATGACGGAAAAAGCGGTACTGTAAAAAAACAACTTACCAAAGGCAAATGGGTGGTAAGAAAGGTCATAAATGTAGATGAGAAAAATAGGGAAATTTATTTTACTGCTAGTGGATTGGACAAAGACCAAGATCCCTATTTCATTCATTATTGTAAAGTTGATTTTGATGGTAAAAACTTCAAGCGTTTCACGTCAGAAAATGGTAACCACAAAGTTACTTTTTCCAAAGATTACAGCTATTATGTAGATCAATATTCTAGAGTTGATACCCCTCCGGTAACGATTTTGAAAACCACAGATAGTTCAAAAACAATTTTAAAACTTCAAGAAGCCGATTCTTCAGCTTTAATAAATGAAGGTTGGATTGCTCCAGAGGTTTTTACGGCAAAGGGGAGAGATGGCCAAACAGATATTTGGGGCATTATAGTAAGGCCAACCACATTTGATCCAAACAGAAAGTATCCAATTATAGAATATATATACGCAGGACCTCACGATTCATTTGTGCCCAAGGATTTTAGTCCTTATTATTGGTCTATGTCATCATTGGCAGAACTGGGTTTTATTGTGGTTCAAATAGATGGTATGGGAACTTCAAATCGATCAAAAGCATTCCATGATGTGTGCTGGAAAAATTTAAAAGATGGTGGTTTTCCTGATAGGAAATTATGGATGAAAGCAGCCGCTAAAAAGTACCCTTACATGAATATTGACAACGTTGGGATACATGGCACTTCTGCTGGTGGCCAAAATGCTGGAGCTGCTTTGGTATTTAATTCTGATTTTTATGATGTTGCCGTTTCTTCCTGTGGCTGCCATGACAATAGAATGGATAAAATGTGGTGGAACGAGCAATTTATGGGATATCCCATTGGGCCTCACTATGCCGCATGCTCCAATGTTGAAAATGCAGATCAGCTCGAAGGAAATTTAATGCTTATTTTAGGAGAAGTAGATGATAATGTAGATCCAGCTTCAACCATGCAATTTGCAAATGCACTCATTAAAGCAAATAAGGATTTTGAGTTAGTGACAGTTCCCGGTATGGGCCATTCTGCGGGTGGAGATTTTGGAGAACGGAAACGTAAGGATTTTTTTGTAAAGCATTTACTAAATGTTACACCGCCATCATGGCAACAGATTTATGATAAAAAAGCGCTTTGAGAATAAAGTGAAAAAACAAAAGTTTAAATGATTATTGAATAAAAAGGATTTTAATTATGAAGATATATAAATTATTCATTTGTGTAATATTAAGTTTTTGGGCAGCGAGTACAATCAATGTTCAGGCACAAAATGGTGATCAGATTTTGGATGGTATTGGGGAAACAGGTTTGATTGCTAGGTATGTTTTTGATGGGGATGCAAAAGATTGGTCTCGAAATAACCTGCACGGCAAGATTCAAGATTCAAAAGTGAAGTTTATAGATGACGATAAGTTTGGAAAAGTACTTTTTTTACCAGAGGCCATTAAAGCTTTTGTTGTGCTCCCAGGTCAAGTGGTGGCAGGTATAGAGTCCCTCAGCATAACGGGATGGGTTTATATGCAATCTAAAGAATCTGGTCAACAATTTTTTGATTTTGGAAAAAGTGACAAGTCGCATTTTTCTGTTGCTCCCATGGGTAATAAAAACCATGATGGGTTTCAGGCAGAGATTACTACTGAAACAGCAGATGCGTATAAAACAAATTCATCAGCTTTAGAAGTTGGTAAATGGAATCATATTGCTGTTGTAATCAATACCCCTTCCAAATCTTTGAGTACATACGTAAATGGCAAAAAAACAGCCGAAACCAAGAATGTAGAACTTGATTTTGAACAATTATTCGATATTGATTCAGCTAATAATATGCTTTATATAGGGAAATCAATCGTATCAGAAAACGCTTATATTAATGCTAAATTACATGATTTCAGAATTTACCGAATCCCTTTAAGTCAAAAACAAATAGGCAGAATTTATTATAATGCATTGGGCTTGGAAGAAAGCGTTGTAAATGAAAATAAAAAGCAGGTTGACGATTTACCTGAGTTTGCAGAAACAAGTCCACAGCTTTATAATGAATATTTGACCAACGTTTCTGATGTAGAAGTAGAAACTGTAGTGGGGCATCTTCCACGGTTACCGCGCTACGTAAAAGGAGTTTATAGAAATGGCATTCAAGGCCCACAAGTACGGGTGCTTTGGCCTGCGTCAACAGACAATAATGAGGTTCTTAAAACAGGTCAATATACCGTCATAGGAAGGGTTGCTGGTACAGACCTAAAGCCAAAAGCAACCGTAACGGTAAAAGATGCGAAAGAACATGAAACACCTCACCGCAAACTGGAAGCCTTTCATTTAGATCAAGTTTCATTGAACTCAGATATTCACGGGCAACACACAAAATTTATTGAGAACCGTGATAAGTTTATAAACACCCTTGTCAGTACCAATCCAGATGCCTTCCTTTACATGTTCCGAAATGCATTCGGGCAAGAACAGCCTGAAGGAGCAGAACCCTTAGGTGTGTGGGATTCCCAAGAAACAAAATTACGTGGTCATGCTACAGGTCATTATCTTACTGCAATTGCTCAAGCGTACGCAAGTACTGATTATGACAAAGTGCTTCAAGCTAATTTTGCCGATAAGATGGAATATATGGTAAATATACTGTACAAGTTATCACAGTTATCTGGACAGCCTCAAAGCAATGGAGGCACTTTTGAATCAGATCCAACCGCTGTGCCACCAAGAGCAGGTAAAACAGCGTATGATTCAGATTTGAGCGTTGATGGTATCCGTACAGATTATTGGAATTGGGGCACAGGGTTCATTAGTGCCTATCCGCCAGATCAATTCATAATGCTTGAAAATGGCGCAAACTACGGTGGACAGAAAACTCAAATTTGGGCACCATACTATACCTTGCACAAAATTCTTGCTGGTCTCATGGATGTTTACGAAGTGAGCGGCAATGAAAAGGCCCTTGAAATAGCCAAAGGCATGGGGGACTGGGTTCATGCTCGTTTGAGTCAGTTGCCAACCGAGACCCTTATCAGCATGTGGAACAGGTATATTGCAGGAGAATTTGGAGGTATGAATGAAGCCATGGCGCGACTCTCCAGAATAACGAATGAGCCTCGCTACTTGGAAACAGCACAATTATTTGACAATATCAAAATGTTTTTTGGAGATGCTGGGCATTCAAACGGATTGGCAAAAAATGTGGATACCTTCCGTGGATTGCACGCCAACCAGCACATCCCTCAAATCATGGGTGCACTGGAAACCTATCGTGATTCTGAAGTTCCTGAATATTATAGAATAGCCGATAATTTTTGGTATAAAGCTACCAATGATTATATGTACAGTATCGGTGGTGTTGCAGGAGCTCGCAACCCTGCCAATGCAGAATGCTTTACCGCACAGCCGGCAACTATTTATGAAAATGGCCTATCGGCGGGTGGGCAGAATGAAACTTGTGCGACTTATAACATGCTCAAATTAACCAGCGATTTGTTTCTCTATGATCAGCGTGCTGAATTAATGGATTATTATGAGCGGGGTCTTTATAATCACATCCTTGCATCTGTAGCAGAAAACACGCCTGCCAATACCTATCATGTGCCATTACGACCTAGTTCTGTAAAACATTTTGGCAACCCGAACATGAAAGGTTTCACTTGCTGTAATGGTACGGCAATTGAGAGCAGTACAAAACTTCAAAATTCAATTTATTTTAAAAGTGCCGATAACCATGCTTTATATGTTAATCTGTATGTGCCTTCAATATTAAAATGGACTGAAAACAATGTGGTTGTAGAGCAGACAACTGCTTTTCCAAATGAAGACCAAACTACATTGACTATTAAGGGTAAAGGTAAATTTGATATTAACGTTCGTGTACCGCATTGGGCTACCAAAGGATTTTTCGTAAAAATAAATGATGAAAATCAAAAAGTGGAAGCTAAACCGGGAAGCTATCTTACATTAAATCGTAAATGGAAGAACGGCGATAAAATTGAGTTGCGTATGCCGTTTCAATTTCATTTAGATCCGGTAATGGATCAGCAAAATATAGCTAGTTTATTTTACGGGCCAGTATTACTGGCAGCTCAGGAACCTGAACCGCGAAAAGACTGGCGAAAAGTAACCTTTGATATTAAAGATATTGGTAAATCAATAACTGGCAATCCTGAAACATTGCAATTTACTATTGATGGTGTGGTGTTTAAACCTTTTTATGAAACTTATGGGCGTTATTCAGTTTATTTGGATGTTACATTAAAATAGTTCTGAGGTTAAAGTATTAAAAATAATCAAACCTATACCATTAAAAAACCAATGTCATTCATTTATAATTTTGTAATGGTAAAACAAAAACGATAAGCTATGAACTCTAGAACTTTAAAAACGTACAATTTCCTAATTATATTCTTTATGACCATGATGGTGACTGCGCAAAGCAATCTTATAGACTTAGTGAACTCTTATTCTGCCGATAAACGTGCGTTAAATAAATTTTATATCAATAATGAATCCGAAGAATATTACCAAAGGTTTACAGGCTTATATGAAAATTGGGAAAAGAAAATAAAAACGATAGATTTTGATGGTTTAAACCAACAGGAAGAGGTAGATTATCTTCTTTTGAAAAACCTAATAGAAAAAGAGGTTTACTTTTTCAATTTAGATTTTAAAGCATTTAAGGAAGTCGCTTCTGTAGCAGATTTTGCAAAAGATATTTTTCCTTTTATAAAAGAAAGAAGACGCGGTAAAAAACCAGATTCCAAAGGGTTGGCAAAAATTTTGCATACGGCTAGCACAGCATTGGATAATGAAATAATGAATATTGAAGAGCATCCGTATAAGGATTGGTTGATGGCAGAAAAGGCATCTAAAGTCATTTGGTCTTTACAAAAAGCACTTAAAGAAGCTTATTCCTTTTATTATAGCTATGATCCTGATTTTACCTGGTGGGTAGAAAAACCGTACGAAAATATATCAAAAAAATTAGTTGAATATGCAGGACTGTTAAAAGACAACTATTCTAAAACCAGTATAAAAGATGACGGGAGCGGTATTATAGGTAAACCCATTGGAAGAGATGCGCTAATTGAAAGTTTGAATTTTGAATTCATTCCATACACGCCTGAACAAATGATTAAAACAGCCGAAAATCAATTTGAATGGTGCAAAAATGAAATGATTAAGGCATCCCAGGAATTAGGTTATGGAAACGATTGGAAAGCCGCTTTGGAACATGTAAAGGAAACCTATGTTGCTGCTGGCGAACAGCCTCAAGCCATCACAGATCTTTATAATCAATCTGTCGATTTTATTGAAGCACGAGACCTGATAACATTCCCAGAAATGGCAAAAGAAACTTGGGGTATGATCATGATGACTCCGGAGCGTCAAAAAGTAAATCCATTTTTTACTGGTGGTTGGGAAATAAGTATTTCGTATCCTACACAAGATATGGGTGAAGATGATAAGATGATGAGTATGCGCGGTAACAATCCTAATTTTTCAAGAGCAACGGTTCAGCATGAATTATTGCCAGGGCATAATCTGCAATTTTTCATGAACAGCCGCAACAAAAGCTATCGTAGTGCATTTGGTACGCCTTTCTGGATGGAAGGTTGGTCACTTTATTGGGAAATAAATCTTTGGAATAAGGAATTTCCACAAACCCCCGAGCAAAAATTAGGTATGCTGTTTTGGAGGATACATAGATGTGCCCGAATCATTTTTTCGTTGAAATATCATTTAGGCGACATGACACCGCAGCAATGCATTGATATGTTGGTAAATGAAGTGGGCCATGAATATGCCAATGCAGAGGCAGAAGTAAGGCGTTCTTTTGCTACAAGCTACACGCCTCCTTTATATCAAATGGCATACATGACTGGTGGTTTACAGTTTTACGCTTTAAGAAATGAAATGTTGGCAAAGGGATGGACGGAAAAGCAATTTCATGATAGGGTATTAAAAGAAAACATGATGCCCATTGAGTTATTAAGAAGCCTGTTACAAGAACTTCCATTAAATAAGGACTATAAAACCTCTTGGAAGTTTTCAACTGAATTTAATTGATAAACGATTAATAAATACATTTTGAAACAAAATAATAAAACATGAAAAATATAAGATATAGGGCTAGTTTAGTGTTGTTTTTAATTGCTACAATAGGCCTTCAAGCTCAAGGCTATTGGAGTAGAATTGAAGAAAAGGAATCTACATTAGGAATTGCTGATGTTTATCAAAAATTCAACACGCCAAATTTTCAATTAAAATTGGTAAGAGCATCGCAAACAGTAGCAAGCTTAAAACCTGTTAAAAACCTAAACTTTGATTTCACTCCCAGTGATAGGTTAGAAATAAGGGACAAAGATGGGTTGTACCATTTAGGGGATATAAATTTAAGAATCAAAGAAGCCAATGCTGAGTGGAAAAGTTATTCTACGGCTGCAAAACGGGATAAAGTTACCCCTTTGGAAACATCAGGAACTGTTTTAGCGGGAGCGGATTTATCTAACACATTACCTAGTGATATTCCTGTTACCATAAAGCGTTATTACGAAATAGACAACGAGCACTTGGTAATGCGGTTTGAGATAACCAACAAATCAACACAGACTATTGAAATTGGTGCTTTAGGGATTCCCATGATTTTTAATAATATTTTAGAAGGAAAATCACTTAATGAAACGCATGCACAAAATGTATTTTTTGACCCGTACATTGGTATGGATGCAGGCTATTTAGAAGTAAAGCGTCTAAGTGGCAGGGGACCAGCTTTATTGGTTTTGCCAAAAGAAAATATGGCTTTTGAAGCCTATCGACCCTTGTTGGATGACCCTACACCAAGAAGCATTGTCTTTGAGGGGTTTCACGAATGGATGGTATATAGTAAAGCGTATGCAGATAATGAGTGGAAAGATGCAAACCAATGGAATGCTCCAACTTCATTGTTTTTAGAACCAAACGCATCTAAAAATTTCGCTTTAAAATTAGTGCTTTCAGAAGGTATTAAAAGTATTCAAAAATCACTTGTAGAAGAGAATAAACCAGTCGCTACTGGCGTTCCTGGCTATGTAATCCCTGAAGATGTTACAGCACAATTATTTTTGAACTACAAAAGTGATGTCAGCTCATTTGAAGTAGTGCCTAAAGGAGCTATTCAAATAAAAGAAGATGGAAAAACAGACAAAGGGATAAAAAAATATACGGTTCACGGAAAAAAATGGGGCAGAGCAAGGCTTACCATAAATTATGAAAATGGTTTAAAACAAACCATTAATTACAAAATTATTAAACCAGAAACGGAGGTTGTTAAAGATTTTGGACATTTTTTGACTACAGAACAGTGGTTTGATGAACCTAACGATCCATTTCACAGAAACCCTTCAGTCATTAGTTATGATTATAAAATCAAGAAACAAGTAACAAAAGATAGTAGGTCATGGATTAGCGGTTTGAGCGATGAAGGCGGTGCTGGTGGTTGGTTGGCTGCTGTTATGAAACAGTTGGTTCAGCCAGATAAAGAAGAAATAAAAAAACTACAACAATTTGTAGATAGTACCCTTTGGGGCGTTATTCAATATAAAGAGGGCGAACATAAATATGGTGTTAAAAAGAGTGTGTTTTATTATGAGCCAGACTCTTTGCCTAAAGGGACGTATAGTGATGATGTAAACTATAAATCATGGACCGCTTGGGACCACAAACATGCTAACGATCCCGGACGATCTTATAATTATCCGCATGTTGCAGCGGCATATTGGGTCATGTACCGTTTGGCCAGATACCATGAAGGCTTGGTGGATAATAGAACTTGGGATTGGTACTTAAAGCAAGCTTACCATACCAGTATTGCCATGACAGAACAAGCCCCATATTACGCACAGTTTGGTCAAATGGAAGGTTCTGTGTTCTTATTGATTTTAGAGGACTTAAAACATGAAAACTTTAGCGAAATGTCTGCAGATTTAGAGTCTAAAATGAAAAAAAGAGCAGACCATTGGGAAGCTCTTGATTATCCTTTTGGTAGTGAGATGCCATGGGATTCTACTGGTCAAGAAGAGGTTTACATGTGGTCTGATTATTTTGGTTACCAACGTAAAGCCTATGTAACGCTCAATGCCATTTTAGCATATATGCCAACAATGCCACATTGGGCGTATAATGGAAATGCCCGTAGATATTGGGACTTTTTATATGGTGGCGAGTTAAGAAGGGTAGAACGTCAAATCCATCATTATGGGTCTTCGTTAAACGCCATACCCGTGCTAAAACAATACAGAAAAAACCCAGATGATTTATATTTGCTAAAAGTTGGTTATGGAGGTCTTTTAGGAGGGATTTCAAATATCACAGAAGATGGTTTTGGGCCAGCGGCATTTCACTCCTATCCTACGGAGCTAAGAATCGATTATTTGTCAGGAGACTACGGCTCAGGTTTTTATGGTTATGCGGTAAACACAGCAACCTACATTACAAAGGATGAAGATTTAGGATGGTTATCATTTGGTGGTAATTTAAGCGTAAAAAATGATATCATTGAAGTGGATATAACAACGGCGGCAAAATCTAAAGTATATATTGCTCCCAAAAAACTATGGTTAACTTTAGATGCTGGTACGTTTGAAAAAATAGTGTACAACACCAAAACAGATGCCATAGAAATCACTTTAAATAGCAAAAATGATTTTACACCAAATGCTTATTTAAGGATAGATCAAGACATTGAATTGCCTTATGCAAAAGTTAGAGGAGCTTACGAAATACCATTGCAAAAAAAGAGCCTTAAAATAGAATTGAAAACAATCAAATAAAATTATCAATTGATATTTATCCTTCAGCCCCAAGAGAAATAGTTCACTTGGGGTTGTTTTTATTAAAAAAAACAAAATATGAATGCAATAATTCCTTTTATTTCTGATCACTTCATTGACGAGAATTGTGATTTTAATGCGTTGATAGAAACTCTGAAAACAGGCTTTTCAAATGGTGATATTAAAGTGCCCATGCGCCATCATCATGATTTTCCAAATCCAAAAGAAAATACCGATTCTACTTTACTATTAATGCCAGCGTTTAACCCTGGTAAGGCATTGGGAGTAAAAATTGCCACGGTAAGCCCAAAAAATGGCGCTTATAATTTACCTGCGGTACAAGGGATGTATATTTATTTAGATGGGCATAAAGGATTTATAAAGGCTATTTTAGAAGCAAAATCCCTAACAGCAAAAAGAACAGCCGCAGCATCAGCTTTAGCGAGTAGTTTTCTTTCAAGAACCAATGCTTCTTCTATGTTAATGATTGGTACGGGTGCTTTATCCATCAACCTTATTAAAGCACATAGTAGCGTTAGGCCCATAAAAACAGTTTATGTTTGGGGCCGTAACATTGATAAGGCTCAAAAAATTTGTAATGCACTAAAAAATGAATCGTTTACATGTATTCCAATAAAAAATATTGAAGATAGGATTTCCGAAGTAGATATCATTTCTTCAGCAACTTTATCACCCACGCCCCTGGTTTTTGGAAAATGGTTAAAAAAAGGGCAACATCTCGATTTAGTAGGTGCTTATAAAAAAGATACACGGGAAGCTGACGATGAAGCCATTACAAAATCGAGTGTTTTTATAGACGCCTACCAAGGCGGATTGAAAGAAAGCGGCGATATAGCCATACCGCTATCAAAAGGAATTCTCTCTAAAGAAACCGTTAAAGCAGATTTGTTTGAATTGTGCGGTAATACGAAGTCAGGAAGAACTTCAGATTCTGAAATTACCCTTTTCAAGTCTGTAGGCCATGCTTTAGAAGATTTGGTAGCGGCATCTTATTTTTATGATTTATTTCAAAATAGCTCATTAAACTAAAATTAAAAACAAGTAATAAGGTAAAAACATAAATATATAGTACTGATAGTTAATATTTACAACTTATAAGATAATAATTTAACATCTGTAAAAAAATAGGTATTCTATATTTGTTGATAATGATGTATTAGAATGTATTTGATAACCGATAATCAAAATAAAATGATGAAAAAGCCCATATTATATATCCACATTCTACTATATTTTATAGTAATTAGTTGTAATCAAAAACCATCTGCCAGTATAGCTCCGTATTCAGGAAATCCCATTTTGCCTGGTTATTACGCAGACCCTACTATTAAAAAATTCGGGGATATTTATTATATATATGCCACTACCGATAATGAAATGCTAGCATCTGGTGCGCCTACTGTATGGTATAGTAAAGATTTGCAAAATTGGTATAATTATACCATGGAAATACCTCATTTTACCTCCATGCCCATTACAAATTTTTGGGCGCCAGATATTATAGAACAAGAAGGTAAGTATTATTTATACTTTGGTAATTGTGAAATAGGTTGCAATATATACGGTTATGTATCAGATACGCCCATTGGACCATGGACTAAGTTGGATGAAAATGATACACCTGTAATATCCAATGGATATCCAAGAAAAGGTTTTCCTTCATTGGATGCGCAGTTTTTTACCGATACAGATGGTAAAGTTTATGGATATTGGGGAACATGGGTTCATTACAACGGCGGTTATGCCGTTGGTGAGCTAAATACCAAGACCATGAAAGACATGGTCAACTCAAAAAATATTCCTTTAGAACAAACCCCAAAACCATTTGAAGCTGCATATGTCATGAAAAAAGGTGACAAATATATTTTGATGTATTCTGGAGATTCTTGCCATGATGAAACCTATAAGGTTAGATATTCTTATGGCGATTCACCTTATGGCCCTTTTACAGAGGGCGCCAACAATCCTATTTTAAGCACCAATGAAGACCAATCTACTCATGGACCAGGACATCATTCCGTTTTACAAGAAGGAGATGATTATTACATTGTTTATCATAAGCACGATTACCCAATGACTCGTGGAGGGCTTTCAAGACAAGTTTGCATCGATAAAATGATTTTTGAAAATGACTCTACCATTAAAACGGTAGTGCCAACATCTAAAGGGATTGAAAATATTATAAAATCTGATGTACCAGAAAATATTGCTTTAAATGCTATTGCTAAAGCATCGTCTTATTATCATTTAGAATATAACAATTACGATTATAAACCTGAATTTGCGACGGATAATAACAATGCCACCATGTGGAAGGCAGGTAATAATACACTTCCGCAAGATTTAACGATTGATTTAGGATTCGTACAAAAAATAAAAAGAGTGATGACGCAATTTGAATTTGCCAGTTACTATTATCAATACACGTTAAAATATTCCATGGATGGTGAGAATTGGGAAATGTACTCTGACAAATCAAATAATCAAACTTCTGGAAGTCCAATGATTGACGATAAAAATGTTAAAGCACGTTACATTAAATTAACGGTTACAGGGACAGAAAAAACAGGGCTTTATGCCGCCGTTTGGAATGTTAAAGTATATGGTTCTCTTTTTGAGATTCCCTTAAAACTAGAAAACAAAAAATCTAATATAGCTCCAGCTGTTAGAAGTAAAAATGACTTGTTAGTAGATATTGATTTACATGAAGTTACAAAAGATGAGCCTTTAGAAACCATCGCGAACAAAGGTTCTGTAGGTGGTGTTTTTACAAAAAAAGGAGACATGTCCATAGAAACAGACGATGAAGATGTAAAGGCCATAAAGTTTACTAAAGGGGCTTTAATATTAAATAAACCTGTTCCTAAAGGTTTAGCTTGGAATGGATCTTATACCATTGCTACATGGGTTAAAAACCCAGAAGTGGCAAAAGATGGAGAAATTTTGGCATCTTGGTGCGATAGACATGAATTTAGATTAGCGAATTCATACAATGCATTGGCCTACAATAGTGGACATTATGGTGCTGCACCACATTTAGATGGTCATTTTGATATGAAATACAACAAAGTTCCAGAGGCAAACCAATGGCATCATATCGTTTTAACTTTTGATGGAGTCGTTGAAAAGATTTATGTGGATGGTGTTTTGGATAACTCACAAAATATGTTGTTATCTTCTGCCATTGATAATGCTAAAATAATTATTGGTGCTTCTGATATTGGAGAAAATTATACAGGATATATGGCTTCATTAAAAATGTATGATTATGCTCTTACTGAGGGTGATTTAAAAAAACTTATGGAAATGACCAACCCTAAAAACAAATAACGAATCATTTCAAATACATATTATAGTCAAATAAAATCTTCTGCTAAAACAGAGGATTTTATTTTTTTAATAAAGAAGTGATTCAAACTTTTTCCATTTGCTAAAAAAATGCTCTTTTCGCCCAATTTTCTTCTTTTTCTCCTTCCGTAGCGATACTATGCAAGTCAAAAAAAGCTTTCAAATGAACAAAAAATGATAATTTTCACTTGAACTCGAAAAGTTTAAGTCACTTCAAAACAAAAAATGATAATTTTTACAAATTATCAGGTAATTATCAGTGCCTTAACTTGTAAATGTATGTTTAAATTGTTGTTGTAATCAAAAACTTTAACATACACCTTATGAAACAAAAAAAAACATTTTTTTTCACGCTTGAAATGGGGGATTTTAATAACATGGCTTGTTAGCAATTATGCAGTGATTGCCCAAACCAATTTAGCAATGCTTAATTCCACACAAACCTCGACTTCCTTTGTATCTGGATGGGAAAGTCTTGCCGGAGTTAATGACGGCTTTACACCTGTAAGTTCAGCTGATAGAACAAATGCCATTTATGGTAATTGGAACGGTGATGCAGATTATGGCAAATACAATTGGGTAGAATACCAATGGAATTTTGCTCATAACATAAGTAGTGTTTCCGTGTATTGGTTTTCAGACGAAGGCGGATTATTAGAGCCATCTGACGCTTATATAGAATATTGGGATGGGCTAGAATGGATTAACGCCGGTGATATAAGCTCTAATTTAGATATGTTTAATACACTAGATGGTTTGAGTATTAATGCCAGTAAGATACGTGTTAATATGAAAAGTGCGACTTTTACTGGAATTATGGAATTTCAAGTATTCGGCATAGAAACAACGGAATGTGATGAAACTATAATTAATTATAATATATCGATTAATAGCGGTACAGAGATACCACAAAATTATGCTGTTATTGAAACCAATGAAACGGTGCAATTCATTCCAGAAATACCCATTGATGCAACGGATGGTAAAATGATATGGTCTGGACCAAATAATTACACTTCTAGTGAACAGACTATTACTTTATCAAACTTAAATTCAATAAATTCAGGAACCTATACTTTTATATATGTTAATGATTTTGGAGCAACAACTTCAACAGATTTTTATTTAACGGTTAAAGATGCAATAAGTCAATTTGCCACTTGGCCAGCTTACGACAATACGTTACACTACGATTTTAAAAGCGACTATCCAGATTTCCCTGTACCAATCAAAAACTTAGAAGAAGATTATCCCGGATATAGCGGATGTGATGTCGCGTGGAGTCAAGATTATGGCTCATGGACATTTAATGCTGGACCAAATGCAAACCCATTGGTAACCACTGTTGCTGTAGATGGATTATTAAAACGCCTTGATGAGGATTTTGCTTATCTAAGGGACAATATGGGGTGGCCTCCAGATAAATTATACAGAGAAGGCTACCGTAGTTCTGTTTATTTATTTGGTTCTGGATTATGTACTGATACAGCTTCAGACCTTGGAGGGTGGCAAAGTGCTGTAGGGACTCAAGACGGAGAAAGTTGGCCCATTGTATTGTTGTCATATTATCCCGTAAATAGTTTTGACCCTAGCACAACATTCCCAGATGCAGCAGGACAAAGAAGCGCTTGCGTTCATGAAGGTATTCACGCTATTTACGCGTCTTTACCAGGGTGTAGAGATGCCGCATGGTTTCACGAAGGCTCTAATGTATGGTTACAAATGGAATTAGATATTCAAAAATCTGGGCTTGAGGATTTTAGTAACATAGACTTAGGGTGGCTAAGTATGGGGTCGGTTATGGCGCCATTTATACCTATAGAGTGCTATAGTGGCTGGTTACAAGACGGTACTTTTGGAGTTCCTAAAGCTCAAGGTGTAAGTTCTGGTCAGTTTAACAGTGAAGGTCAGGAACTTAGAAAAACAAGAGATGTTATTGGCGGGGTTCAATACAGCTCTATATTCCCAACATTTATGGGGGAAATAGTAGACCAAAAAAGCTTGCCTTGGATATGGAACTATTGTGAAGGCTACGTTTTAGAGGGTATTGCAAATGGTAATGGTGTTGTTAACGGGATAGGTGATGCCAAAACACGTACCCTAGTTCAAGAATATCGAGCTCGACTTGCTTTATCAGATTTTGGTAAATATACAGAAGGTATTTTAAACATGTACAGAAACAACATGGGAGCTAATGTAGGGCCCGAACGACCTGCACTTGTTGATGATCTGGAAGTATGGAAAGCATCACCTTATGCAAAAACAACTAAGGATTCTGAAGGTTATTTAATCCCTGAACAAAGAACACTTCCAGGTTGGTCTGGAGCTAACATAGTACCTATACATGTCACAGGAACCGAAGCTACAGTATTTTTCCAACCTTTAGGTAAAAATATGACCATGCAGTTATGCTATCGTACTAAAGCAGGTGCTACCTTTTACGGTCAACCTACCTATGCTGGGGATGCCACTATATCATTTGCAGATGGACAACCAGCAAACGGTGTTATTTTCGCTGTAATTTGTAATTCAGACTATATTTATGAGGGAGAAAGCACACGTACTACAAAGTTTAATTATAAATTAAAGTTAGGTGAAGGGGCTATTCAAGCGGCTGGTGTTGATAAGCGATGGTTTGATTGGAAAGTTGATATTTCCGAAGAGTTATCTACTAATGATGTATTAATGAGTGATTCAAATTTTATGATTTATCCTAATCCTACACAATCCGATTCTGTAATACATATTAAACCAACTACTAATAATATTACAAATTATAATTTAGAAATTTTGAATTTAAACGGACAAGTGATTTATAAGAAAGACAATTGTGAATCTGATGAAAAATTGTCCTTATCAAAATTATCAAAAGGCATTTATTTTATTTCAATAAAATCTCAAAATTATTATCAAACAAAAAAAATGGTGATACAATAAAGGGGGTTAAGTTTTATGGCTGATTATTGGCCAATATTAAAATGCAAAACGTGCCATAAAAAACTGCAACATCTCATTTTTTGGATGTTGTAGTCTTTCATTAAAATTATTACTTATATCTTTTATCTTTTAAGAAAACAATAAATATGTCAAAATTATTAAAAATCAGTATTTTAACTATTCTATTGTCGACGCAATTGGTATTGGCGCAACACCCCGTATCCTTAAAAAGCCCTGATGGTACTATAAATGTCAAGATTGATATAAATGAAGGTGTTCCTAATTACACTATTGATATCAAAGACTACATTTTTTTAGAATCATCTCCCTTAGGGCTTAAAACATCATTAGGAGATTTTACTAAAGAGATGAGCTATGCCTCTCATACCATCAATAATATAGATAGTTCATACACCTTTCTGAAAGGAAAAAGCAGCCATATAACTTATAAAGCAAACCAATTGATATACAAATTGGCAAACACCAATAAAGATACGCTTCACATAATTTTTAGGATAAGTAATCAAGATGTTGCATTCTCATACAAGATAACTAGCAAAGAAAGACAAACCAACATAAAAATATTTGAAGAAGCTACAGGATTCAATTTACCCAAGAATCCCACTACATACATAACGCCACAAGCGCCACCAATGACAGGTTGGGAAAAAGCAAAGCCGTCTTATGAAGAAAATTACACGTTAAATGAAGCTATGGAAACACCTTCCCAATATGGTTTGGGCTACACGTTTCCAGCACTTTTTAAACTAGCTAAAAACAACGGTTGGATTCTTATTTCTGAAACAGGTGTAGATAGCCGTTACCCTGGGTCTCGCTTAGGAAAAGCAAGCAAAGAAGGATTGTATAAATTAGAATTCCCGCAAGAAGGCGAAAACAATGGTATAGGAGCAACTTATGCGGCACAGGCAATGCCTGCCCAAACGCCATGGCGAACCATTACATTTGGAGAAACTTTAAAGCCCATAATAGAATCTACCGTAGCTTTTGATTTGGTAGAGCCCTTGTATAAACCTAGCAGGGATTATAAAATGGGCCGTGCCACTTGGAGTTGGATTCTTTGGCAAGATGGCAGTATTAATTATGATGATCAAGTAAAATATATCGATTTGGCGGCCTCACTTAATTTTGAATATGTGCTTATTGATAATTGGTGGGACAGAACCATTGGTAGAGATCGTATGGCGGATTTGGTAAAATATGCCAATTCAAAAAATGTGGATGTTCTGTTGTGGTATAATTCTAATGGCTATTGGAATGATGCACCACAAACCCCACAAGATAACATGAACACAGCACCAACAAGACAAAATGAAATGGCTTGGTTACAAAAAATAGGGGTTAAAGGTCTTAAGGTAGATTTCTTTGGTGGTGACAAACAAACCACTATGAAACTTTATGAAGATATTTTGACCGATGCCAATGCATACGGATTGACCATTACATTTCACGGTTGCACATTACCAAGAGGTTGGGAAAAAATGTACCCGAACTATGTGACTTCTGAAGCGGTTAAAGCTTCTGAAATGCTTTATTTTGATCAAGCTTATGACGATAAATATGCCCAAAATGCCACGATATTCCCTTTTACAAGAAATGCCGTAGGTGCTATGGATTTTGCGCCTGTATTTTTAACAAAAAACTTGGTAAAGATGAAAAATACGGAACGATCAGAAGAACAACTGATGCTTTTGAAATCGCTACCTCTGTTTTATTTCTGTCGCCTGTTCAACATTTTGGAATAACACCTAAAAATCTTAATGAACAACCAAAATATGTTATAGATTTTATTAAAGCTGTACCCACCGTATGGGATGAAACCCTCTATATTGGCGGTGAACCAGGAGATTATTGTGCATTGGCAAGAAGAAAAGGGGCAACGTGGTACGTAGCTATAGTGAATGGAAGAAAAGAAGCTAGAAAAATAACATTGGAGTTGCCTATGTTCATCCAAAAGAAAATCTCTATGATTTATGATAATGATGATAGATCTGCAGGATTAAAAGAAGTAAAAGTAAATAAAAAAGGAACTATTACTATTGACTTGTTATCAGAAGGCGGTGCTGTTCTCTATAATTAAATTTTGAGCTTTTTAGCGAGCAAGACTTAGTTAAATCGGTTCAAATTAAAAATTATATTTCAAATATATTAAGGATTTAAAATGTACTGCCCATAGTACTTAAAGTAATAAAAATCATAAAAAAGATGATATGGATTTTTACTAATTAAAACTAAATTATAAATGAAAAAGTATTTTAAATTAGTGCTCATTTTATTGATGTCAAGGTTTGCATATCCTATTGCTAACTTCCAAGAAATTAAAGAAAAAAATAAGCCCTCTCGAATTGAAATACATACAATAGGGTCTAAAAGTCTTCGGGTTACATTATTGCCAGATAATTACAAAGGTAAAATACCTCATCATCCTGCTATAGCAGTTACAATGGATGATCGTTCTGTAATTGTGATTACTGAAGAGCAAGGAAAGCAGACCAAAATTATTGGAGATTTTAAGTTAGAGATAACCAAAAACCCTTTGACACTTGCTTTTTATGGAAAAAAAGGAAATAAAATTCAAGAAATCAGCTTTTTAAAAAATGGAAATGTAAGTTTTATTACTGGAGATTCTCCAATTTTGGGAATGGGTGAAGGAGGACCTAAACCAACAAAAGAAGTTAATTGGCGGACGCTCCCAATTGAATTTGACAGAAGCGGACGTTACCATAAAATGAACCCGCGTTGGCAAAGTGATGCCTATGGATCTCGTAACCCTGTTCCTTTTCTTTTGGGGACCGCTGGATGGGGCATTTTTGTAGTTTCGCCATGGGTTGAGGTCGATCTTACAGATCCAAAAAAAGGAGTGTTCATTCCAAGGATACAAGAAAACACCACTTCAGAAAAACAATCAGAAAGAAATCAATCTAAAAACCTAGGAAAAGGACTTCCCCCAAATGATGCTTTTGTGCCAGGTTTGTTCGATTTTTTTGTGTTGGATGGAAACGATCCAGAAAGATTAATGAAAGACATTGCCACAATTACCGGCCCAGCTGTAATGCCCCCTTTATGGGCTATGGGTTACATGCAATCTCACAGAACCCTGAAAGATGATAATCAATTAATTGAAATAGTTGATACGTTCAGGAAAAAAGAAATTCCCTTAGATGCCGTTATTTATTTAGGCACAGGTTTTACACCTCGCGGATGGAATACAACGCAACCTTCATTCGACTTTAATCCCGAGGTATTTAAAAGAGATGGCGCTAGTGTTATAAAAGATTTACATAGTCGCCATGTAAAAGTGGTGATGCACATGGTGCCTTGGGATAGAGCAAAGTTGCCCACACTACAAGGCACTATACCTCCTAAAAAGGGAGAATCTCTCGATAACTCGCATATCTTATCTTATTGGAATCAACATGTGGGTCTTGTAAAATCAGGAGTGGATGCCTTTTGGCCTGATGAAGGGGATTGGTTCGATCTTTTTGAACGCATCAAAAGGCATCAGTTGTATTATCAAGGGCCGCTATTTACTACACCTGATGTGAGACCTTGGAGCTTGCATAGAAATGGTTATCTCGGTATAGCACAATGGGGAGGATGGGTCTGGTCTGGAGATACACAATCGGCATGGAAAACACTGGAAGGGCAAATTTCAGTTGGAATAAATTACTCGTTAAGCATTTCTCCTTATTGGGGTTCTGATATTGGTGGGTTTTATCCAAATCCTGAAAAAACAGGTGAGTTATATGCGCGATGGTTTCAATTTGGAGCTTTTTCTCCTTCTTTTAGATCGCATGGTAGAACATGGTTTACATCACTTCCTTGGGGTTTTGGCTTATCAGATATGGGTGTTGTGGAAGCAAGCAATAGCAATACTGTAAATCAAGAAGACATCAGACGCAATTCACCTTCACCCGAAGCAATGAATGATTTGACTATTGAACCGGTAACGAAAAAATATGCAGAACTCAGATATCAACTCCTTCCATATAACTATTCATTATGTTGGGAAGCTCGGGAGTCAGGAATGCCTTTGATGCGGGCATTGTGGTTACATTATCCGAAAGATAAAGAAACAAAGAAAATAGGAAATGAATACTTATGGGGTTCAGAGCTATTAATAGCCCCTGTTTATGAAGAGAAAGCTGCCAGTCGAGAAGTATATCTGCCTAAAGGAACCTGGTATGATTGGTGGACTATGGCTAAACATAAATCTCACGGTGCATATATTACAAGGGAAGTAGATTTGGCCACGATGCCAATTTATGTCCGGGCAGGTGCTATAATTCCGTTTGACCCCGTCAGGCAATATACTGGTAAGAAAATAAATGAACCTATGAATTTAAGAGTTTACACAGGTGAGAATGGAGCTTTTACCCTTTACGAAGATGATGGAAACTCTCTTGATTATTTAAATGGGAACTACCAGCTTACCCAATTTGAATGGGATGATAAAAAACGCCAACTAACTATGGAAACTCTGGGAGAGAGGGCAATAAACGAAACTAAAACCATTACTGTTGTGATATTTCCCGAAGGTTTAAAAAAACAAGTGGCGTTTACTGGTAAACAAACAAAGGTGCTTTTTTGATTGATACATAAAACGGACAACATTTGATTGTTCGTTGTATATAAATAAAACGAATCGAAGTTTTTTTAATATTTTAAAATTGAATGAGTAAAAAAATAATATTGCTATGAAAAAAATAAAATTAATCCATGCTATTATTGGTTTGTTGGTTACCGTATTGAATAGCCAAGTGATTTACGCTCAAAACCAAACTATTCAAGATGCCAGTATGATAGTTGAATTAAACTCAAAAGGCATTACTAAAATAACCTCGCCGCATGATGTGCATCAAGCTAATATTGTCAATAGAGGTTCTGAGTGGGGCATGGTGCAAATAAAATATCAAATTGGCGGAAGGAGCTGGTTGGATATTCATACAGGTGATACTTCCATTGAGAAAAATGCTACTGAAACCATATATACAGATTACATTAAAGGAATGCCTATTAAAATGGTACGCTCATTTAGTTTAACAGACGGTGGTATAGATTGGAATATTGAAATCAAGAATATGAGCAAGTTTCCAATTAATATTGGGGACTTAAGCATTCCTCTTGCATGGACAAAACCCGCAGGAGAAGACCCCGATTATGTTTTTGAGCAGGGTTTTGTAAAACACCAACATATTGCAGAAAATGGATCTTTTATATATTTCTCGCGTCCTTCAGGCGAGGCGCCTTATTTGGTTTTTATGACAAAACCGGGAACAAAACTGGAATACTTTAATGATATTGGAAATAGGTTTAATGTATTTGTACATGCATCACGTTCTGCGAGCCAAGAACAAAAAGGAAGTTGGCGATTAAATAATACTCCGTTGGAATTAAGCCCAAATGGATTAAACAATGATGGTGTTAGCTATGGGTTCAGGATGGAATGGGCCGATAGTTACGATGACATAAGAGATATTCTTTATAAAAATAACCTTTTTGATACAAGGGTAATTCCTGGCATGACCGTGCCACAAGACTTAACGGCCAAGTTTTCTTTACGCTCCAAGAATAAAATAGATTCCATTGTGGCCGAATTTCCCAAAGACACTCAAATAACGCAGTTAAAATCAAAACAGTCTACTATAAATATTTATGAAGTAGCCTTTAATAAGCTAGGCGAAAACCTATTGTCAATTTATTATAACGGTACCGAAAAAACCATTTTAGAATTCTTTTCTACCGAACCCATTGATAAATTAATAGAAAAAAGAAGCCAGTTTATAGTAGAAAAACAACAACATAAAGACCCATCGAAATGGTACAATGGTTTGTATTCCATTTGGGATATGGAAGCGAAAGAACTAAGAGGTCCAGAAAACAAAGACGGATTTGAAGATTGGTGGGGCTATGTTCTGGCCAGTGATGATCCCGCCTTATGCAAGGCACCTTTTTTAGCCGCTAAAAATGTGATACTGCCCAATGATGATGAAATTGCTTCCATTGAATATTACCTTAAAAATTATGTTTGGGGAGGCTTGCAACGTACAGATAAAGAAACACTTTATCCCTACGGTATTTACGGTGTGCCTAATTGGTTTGAGGCTAAAGATGAAAAAGCACGGGCAGGCACATCAAATCGCAATCTTGATAAAATGCATATTTGGAGATCCTATGACTATCCACATATTTTTATGCTATACTATCACATGTATCAAATTGCAGATTTTTATCCAGAAAAAGTGCATTACCTAGATGCAGAAACTTATTTGGAACGCGCTTTTCAAACGGCCAAAGCCTATTTTATTTATCCTTATGAAATACTGCCTTGGTACGATACCTACAAATGGGGCTGTTATAATGAGCTTGTAATCGTGCCTTTAATTGATGCGCTTGAGCAGCAAAATAGAATGCAAGATGCCAATTGGTTGAGAAACGAGTGGGAAAAAAAGGTAAAATATTTTGTGTATGATGACAAATACCCTTTTAGATCTGAGTATAGTTTTGACAGAACTGCCTTTGAGTCTAGTTATGCGTTTGCAAAATACGGAGCGACTACAGATATGCCTTCAGACTCAAAATTATGGTATGATGTTAAACTGAAAAAATGGTATTCGCATCCCAATGTAAAAATGGAGGATAGTAAAATGTTTATGGAACGTCAGTTATTGGCGGGGCTTTCTGTTAGAGGATGGATAAATAGTTCATATTATTCATTGGGCTCAGACCATACTTTAAGTTATATGGCAAGAATGGGCGGATGGAGCATTTTGGATTACGCTCTTAATTTTTCAGAAAAGCCTTGGAATTGGTTGCAATTGGGCTATGCCTCTTATCTTAGTTCTTACGCTTTAGTAAATTCTGGCACAGAAGCCTCTAATTACGGATATTGGTTTCCAGGAAAAGAAAATGATGGCGCCATGGGCTGGGCATTCAATCCTCAAAAACATGGCAGGATTTGGCTTCAAGGAAGAACAAATGATAGGGGGGCATGGAATTATGATGGTGAAGCCGATTTAGGAAATGGCGCCATTTTTAGAACGGCAGCAACCATTTTAGCAGAAGACCCCATTTTTGGATGGGTTACCTATGGGGGAAATCAGCTTGAGAAAAACAATGCCTTTTATATAACACCTAAAGATGGGGTGCTTACCTCTTTTTGGGTGGTTTCAAAAGATTTGAAAGTGGGCTTAGCTCTAGAAAGAGATGGTTTTAAAAAAGATGCGCCTATTGTTTTTTCAACTAAAAACAATGAGATAACAATACAATTGGAAAACAAGGTAGTTAACGCTCATCAAACAAAACTGCAATTGTTTGCAGATGAAGATTGGGATGTTTTTGTTGACGGAGCGGAGGTGCCTGCTTCAATAAATCGTCAAAATAAAAACAAGGGTTTCAAATTGCCTATATCAGCAAAGCAGCATATTTTAAAATTAAGGAAAACAAAATGATGAAAAAAAAAGTGATGGACAAATCAATAAGTGTAAAATGCATTGCCATTGTATGGGGTGTTTTTTTTGTAAATATTTTGCAATCCCAAAATATTTTAGATAAACAAAAAATCTTGGATAAGTTCTCTTTTTGGTCAAATCAAGATTGGGAATGGTATAAAGAGAATATTCCTTTTTTAGAAACGCCAGATAAGGAAATTGATAAAACATATTATTACAGGTGGGAATTGGCAACCATTCATTTAGTATATGGCTCGCCAGAAAGTGGCTATGCTTCAACCGAATTTATTGATAGGCCCTGGTGGTCTGGTGCATTTGGTACCATTAGCTGTCCCGCAGGTCACCAACTTTATGATTTTAGATGGTTTAGAAATTCAAGATTTGTGAAAGATTATACCAAGTTTTGGTTTAAAACGCCAGGTGCCCAACCGCAAAATTATACCAATTGGGTGGGTGATGCTGTTTGGCAAAGTTATAAGGTCCATAGAGATTTCAATTTTGTTACCAATCTTTTGAATGATATTAAATATGATTATTACAATTGGGAGAAAAAATTCTGGGTAGAAAAAGAAGGCATGTTTGCCTGGGATGGTATGCATGATGGTATGGAAACCAATATCAATAGTAGGCAAACCCCACAATGGTTTGAAGGTGCTCCGGGGTATCGTCCAACGCTTAACTCATATATGTGGGCTCAGGCGCAATCTATTGTTCATATAGCAGATTTAATTCATGATAAGGAAACTGTAAATGAATTTAAAAACAAAGCTGAGGTTATTAAATCAAACTTTCAATCTAAAAACTGGGATCCGTCAAGAAATTTTTTCTTTCACAGATTTAAAAATGATGAAATAACAGTAAACAAAAAAGATACAATTAGGGCAAACACACTTACCTACCAAGATGGTCTGTATGAGGGAAGTGCGCACGGTAGGGAATTAATTGGCTATGTGCCATGGTATTTCAATATGGTGGATGATAACGAAAAATATGCTGCTGCTTGGAAGTTTTTGATGGATCCTCAATTTTTCTATGCTGATTTTGGACCAACGGTTGTTGAGCGAAACGATCCATTATTTAAAATATCTGAAAACTGTTGTGTGTGGAGTGGTAATTCTTGGCCTTTTGCAACATCGCAAACTTTAAAAGCCATGGCAAACGCCATTAATAACTATAATATTGATGAGGTTTCTAAAGAAGATTATTTAAAAATGTTTAAAATATTTACCATGACACAAAGAAAAAATGGTAAGCCATACATTGCAGAAGCGCTCCATCCAGATACAGGGTCTTGGGATGGGCATGACAACATTGGGCATAGTGAGCATTATTCCCATTCTTCATATATAGATTTGGTTATTGCAGATTTAATAGGTATAAAAGCCCAAGCAAATGATTCCATTTTTATAAAACCATTAGTACCAAAAAATTGGGATTATTTTATATTGGAAAATGTTAAATACCACGGAAATGATATGACGGTGGTTTGGGATAAAACGGGAGAAAAATACAATAAGGGAAAAGGCTTTCAATTAATTTCAAATGGTAAAACAATTGCATCATCAGCAAATGTGGAACCATTGAAAGCGTATATACCTTATATAAAAATAGAGAGTAATAAATCAGAACAAGTCAATTATGCGGTAAATAATTCTAATAGGATATATCCTAAAGGCATAGCGTCATTTCCTGGTATTAGCCACCCTATAAGTAAAATAAATGATGGCCAATATTGGTATTTAACATCTACGACAAACCAATGGAGCAATATATATTCTGAAGAAAAGCAAGATTGGGCAGGTATAGATTTTGGAATTGAAAGAAACTTACAAACCATCGCTGTTTATTTTGTTGAAGACGATGATAAAGTCAAGGTTCCAAAAAATTATGACCTTGAATATTGGGATGGGAACTCATGGAAAAAAGTTCCTAATCAAAAGAGACAGTACCATGAACCAATGGGAAGAAGGGCTAATGCAATTGCCGTAAATGGATTAAAAGCTAGTAAAATAAGAGTTTTGCTTACACCTCAAAAAAACTACAATGTAGCAATTAGTGAAATTGAAACTTGGGGCGAGGCTTGTTTCCCTATATCTCATCCAATTATAAAAGCAGCAGAAAATAAAAAAAACAATGGAAAGGCTTCAGCGTCTTATACATCGCGTTTTGATACTGTTAATGCCGTTATAGATGGTTTAATAAATCCAAATGGTCGGTGGACGGCTTTTGAATCTCCCAATAAATCTGATTGGGTACAAATAGATTTTGAACAGAAAAAGCTAATGAATACCGCTCATATATATTTTTATGAGGATGCTTCAAATATTTTTCCGCCTAATCAAATGACGTTAGAGTTTTGGAATGGCAAATCCTGGGAGAAAGTAAAAAACCAAAGGTCTGTGCCTGAAAAAACCATAGGTAATGCATTGAACATTGTAAAGTTTAAGGAAATTGAAACAAATAAAATAAGGCTTGTTATGCTGCATAAACCAAAAAAATTTAGCGGTATATATGAAATTGAATTTTATAAAAAATAAGTCATCCATCTTCTAAACATGAAAACCCATATTTAATCAATAAGCAGACATCTGGATTGTTTTTTAACATTAGAGGAAAAAAAGGTGTTATCGTATTAGCATTTGATAATTAAAAGCAAAAATCCGAATACCTATTACATAAATTTACAAGTCTAACATAAACACTTAAAATTTTTGAATAAAATGAAAACTGTCCGCAATTTGTTGTTTGTAATAAGTGCCTTGGTTTTTAGTAGTGGCTTTAGTCAGGGGTCAAGTAAATATGTGATAATGCCAAAAGTAAAATTGGATGCAGTTCCATTTGAATTAAAAGATGTTCATCTTTCAGAAGGAAGCTTATTTGATAAAGCCATGAAGCTTAATGCAAAGTACTTGTTGAGTTTGGATGCCGATCGTTTGCTCCATAGGTGGTTAAAAAACTCAGGTTTAGAGCCTAAAGCAGCTTTATATGGTGGGTGGGAAGAGAATTCATCACATATGCTTGGGCATTATTTGTCTGCTTGTGCATTGATGTATGCAGCTTCTGGGGGAAGCGGAATTTCTGGATAAAGTTAACTATGTGGTAGATGAATTGGCTGCTTGCCAAGCGCTAGGGGTACGGGCTATGTTGGTGGTATTCCAGATGAAGATAGGATATGGAAAGAGGTAGCAGCTGGAAATATAAAGTCTTCCGGTTTTGATTTGAATGGTGGTTGGGTGCCATGGTATATGTTGCATAAAGTTTGGGATGGTTTGATTAACGCTTATTTACTTTGTGATAATGAATTGGCTAAAACGGTTGTTGTAAAAATGTCTGACTGGGCTTATGGTACATTTAAAAATCTTTCAGAAGAAAAATTTCAAACCTTCTATGGTTCAGATTTAAGTAATATCATACATATAAACATGGTTAGGTCTAGTAACTTGCACGTTTTTATGATATTTATACTTATAGAAACGATGCAGTGAGTTTGTTGTTTTGGAACTATATTTTTTAAATATTTTCTATTAAACGTTCAATAATTTTTTATTATTTCCTTTTCCGCAATAATTAGGTAATACATACATAAAACCTAATTGAGCATATTGTTTGGGCTTTTTGAATGGTTTAGAGTTTCTAATTAGGAAATTCCAAGAAATGTTGCAAAAAATATGTTAAATATCAATAGTAGGAAGAAAGTTAGTTAATTAAGAGAATCAACAAAAATTTGTTTTATGAAGGAGGTTTTAAAAGCCCTAATCTAATGCCAATTTTCTAAGAAAGGATGATTTTTACTGAAAGAGCTTATCCATGTTTATTTAAAAAAATATATATTTGCCAACAAGGTAATCGATTACTCTACGTGATAGATTATAAGAATATGATATAAATGAAAGGGGATTATGTTGAAAGGATCACATTATAAGTTTAAAATAATTAATCAAAGGAATTTAAAATGATTTCATTTATTGTATCAATAGCTGCTTTGTTTGTGGGGTATTTTATATATGGTAAATTCGTGGAAAGAGTATTTGGTATTGATGGAAATAAAGAAACGGCAGCCATACGATTGCGTGATGGTGTTGATTTTGAGCCGCTTCCTGCATGGCGTATTTTCTTAATTCAATTTTTAAATATTGTAGGTCTTGGTCCTATTTTTGGAGCTATTTCGGGAGCAATGTTTGGTCCCTCAGCCTTTTTATGGATTGTTTTGGGCAGTATTTTTGCTGGAGGCGTACATGATTACTTTTCAGGTATGTTATCGTTGAGGCATGATGGCTTGAGCATTAGTGAGGTTGTTGGTGTCTATCTTGGCAATTCAACAAAACAGCTCATGAGGGTTTTTACTGTTATGTTGTTAGTGTTTGTAGGTACGGTCTTTTTAATGGGACCTGCTAAAATTATTGATGGTATGACTGATAGTGCCTTTGGGGTTTGGATTTGGGTGGTTGTTATCTTAATTTATTATTTGATGTCCACCGTATTACCAATTGATAGGCTAATAAGTAAATTGTATCCCGCTTTTGGCTTTGCCATGTTAATTATGGCTATTGGATTATTAGTGGCTTTGTTTTCTGGATCATATAATATCCCAGAATTAATACCTTCTAATATTCGGAATATGACATCAAACCCAAAAAATACACCATTATTTCCCATTTTGTTTGTTACCATTGCTTGTGGCGCTATATCAGGATTTCATGCTACTCAATCTCCTTTAATGGCAAGGTGCATGAAGTCTGAGTTATTGGGGCGAAAAATATTTTATGGGGCAATGATTACAGAAGGTATAGTTGCCTTAATTTGGGCTGCAGCTGCTATGGCTTTTTTTGGTGGTGTAGATGACTTAAATGAAGTTATGCTAAAAAACGGCAATAATGCGGCTTGGGCAGCTAATGAGATTTCATTGAATATGCTTGGGGGGATAGGTAGTATTTTAGCTGTTTTAGGTATTGTAATCGCACCTATAACTTCTGGCGATACTGCTTTTAGATCGGCAAGGTTGATAGTTGCCGACGTATTCATGATAAGTCAAAAAAGTGTTTATAAAAGAGTTTATATAAGTCTTCCATTATTCGTTGTTGCTCTTATATTAACCCAAATTGACTTTGGGATTATTTGGCGTTATTTTGCTTGGTGCAATCAAACTCTTGCTACTATTGTTTTATGGGCGGTTACGGTTTATCTTTTTTCTGAGAACAAGAAATATTGGATTTCTTTAATTCCAGCAGTATTTATGACAATGGTTTCTATTACCTATATTTTAATATCTAAAGAAGGTTTTCACTTGCTCAACAAACATGCATATTTTGGGGGATCTATAATTACTATATTCATTTTGAGTGTTTTTTTGCATTTCTGTTTTTTTAGAAAATCTAAGGTTAAATTTAAGAAATAGGAATGTTAAGGAGGGGTATTTTATAAATTAGTGTTTTATTAATTTACAATGATTGTTCATAGTTTTTTTATTAAATTTAACTACAAAATAAGGTTATAAACTATTTTTAAATCTAATTAAGAGACTGTTTATATCATAAAATTTCAATTTTAAATAACTTGAAAAAGCAATCACAGCATAAAGTAGAGTTGGTTTTCAAAGCGCATTATAAAGAGTTTTGTCTGCTTTCTTATAGTTATACGAAGTCATGGGCACAGGCTCAAGATATCGTGCAGGATGTGTTTGTTAAAATATTGACAAATTCAAAATTAGAAGAAATTCTAATCTTGAAACATTATTTAAAGAGATCTGTAATAAATGCGAGTTTGAATTACGTTACTCGCTCTCAAAACCTAACCTCGCTTGATGAAACTATTTTTTTAGTACAAGAAACAGAACCAGAAAATGCTACAGATCCTAATTTGAATTTAAAGTTAAATGAAGCTATAAGTCATTTGCCCGAACAGTCTAGAAAAGTTTTTGAACTTTGTGCACTAGATGGTCATAAGTATAAGAGTGCCGCCAAATCTTTAGGGATTTCAGAGAATACTGTAAAATCTCACATGAAAAAGGCTTATAAAATTTTAAGAGTTAAATTGGGAAATGCTTATTTTATAACTCTTGTTTTTATCATTTACTTATTTTTAAGTCTAAACAATTAGTTGACACCACCCTATTCTTTTTTTTTGTGTCTTAGATTTATAAAGATTGTTTTTATAAACATATCTTATAGCAAAGACAATATTGACTTGTTGTAAAGGATGTGTTGTTGTAGAGTATATAAAAATACAGATATTTAAATACAAGTTGATTATTAAAATCAAATTAACCGAGTTTTTCAATTCATTGATGAAAACCTATATTCAAACTTGTCTTTTTACGAAAATCCTCTCGGATTTATATTTGGTTTTATTTGCTAAATTATTGGATAGCCATGAAATTAATTAAGATATGAAATATTAAATCATATATGAAAATACGTATAAGAAAAATAATTATTGATAGGGGGTGTTTTGCTATTCTTGTTTCTAAGTAGATATGTCCTTAGATGTGCTATGGATGAATTAATAGATGGTTATACATAGTTAATTGATTAAAATAAAAATTTCAAATTATTAATATCAATTAGCTTTGATGTGTAGGCTTTCTCTTTTTAGGACACCCCTAAATTCGATAAATAATTAGACTATAAATTTATGAAAAATCAAAAGAGTATAATTTCGATTCTGTTTTCAATCGGCATTGTGTTTTCATCTTGTAATGAAAAAGAAAAATATAGCAATCCTCAACAAATAGAACTTTCAAATCAAGATAGACCAAACATTGTTTTGATTATGACCGATCAGCATCAAGCAGAGGCCTTAAGCATTGTAGGGAATACTAATCTGAAAACCCCAAACTTAGACAAGTTAGCAAATACTGGAGTCCGCTTTGATAATGCCTATGTCACTTTTCCGTTATGTGTGCCTTCACGATCTAGTATTTTTACCGGAAAAATGCCACATGAAGTTAAGGTAAATTCAAATGAGAAGGGCGATAATGTCATGTCTATTAAAGATAAACAAAACGGTTTGGGTGTCAAGTTGAAAAACGCAGGATATGCTTGTGCTTATGGAGGTAAGTGGCATGCGCACGAAATTGAAATGCCCGATGGCAATGGCTTCGATAAAATTTCAGGATTTGGTGATATGCCTTTAGCTGAAATGTGTATTGATTATTTAAAATCAAGAAAACAGAATTCTCAACCTTTTTTTTTGGTGGCGTCTTTTGATAATCCACATAATATTTGCGAATGGGCCAGAAATGAACCTTTGCCTTATGGCAACATTGCAACTGTTTCATTGGAAGAGACACCTGAATTGCCTGTGAATTTCAAAAGGTCTAAGACATTTCCAGAAGCCTTGCAGTTAGAGCAGGGTGCTGAGGTAAAATTATATCCTACTAAGAATTATACAGAAACAGATTGGCGGCAATACAGGTATGCGTATTACAGATTAGTAGAAAAAGTAGATTATGAAATTGGAAAAATTGTAGATGCAATTGATAATTTAGGATTACGGGACAATACGGTGATTATTTTTACCAGTGATCATGGAGACGGTAATGCATCACACGGTTGGAACCAAAAAACAGCCCTGTTTCAAGAAAGCATAAAAGTCCCTTTTATTGTGAATTACAAAGGTAATAATATGTTAAAAAACAAATCAAGTAACACGTTGATTTCTAATGGATTGGATTTGTATCCGACTATTTGCGATTATGCAGGTGTTTCAGTTTTCAATGATTTATTAGGAAAAAGCATTAAACCTATTATAGAGGGGGTGGGAGAGAGTAAAGATCAAGAATTTATAGTTGTTGAAACAAAATTTGAAGGAAAGAATGCCTATGGTACTATGGGAAGGGCCTTAGTTGCAAAAAAATATAAATATGTGATTTATCATTGGGGTAAAAACAGAGAGCAGTTTTTTGACCTTGAAAAGGATCCTTATGAATTGAATAATCTCATTAAATCTAAAGAATATTTGGAAGCGATTGACGATTGCCGCCAAAAGCTGATAGATTGGTGTAAAGCGACAAATGACACTAAGTTCTTAAAAAAGTTAATGTTACCAAGCAACAGCAATATGCATTCTAGTGAATTATTCATTAAAGCTGCAAATAAGAAAAGTGTAGTTAAATCATTTGGGATTTGAAAGAATCCTGTGAAAACTCATATGAAAAAGACATATGAAATTTTAAGAGTTAAATTTGTAATAGCCTATTTTATAACTCTTAATTTTTATTATTTATAGCTAATAATGGATTTTTAACAATTTATACATCACCCTATTTCTTTTTTTTGTGTCTTAATAATTAAGAGACACATTTAACATCACCCTATCTTAAAAAATGTAGTAATGGATATTTCCCAAATCATAATAAAAATATTAAAAAAACAGCATGTTTCTATAGAAGAAAAAAGTGCATTTAATAGTTGGATATTAAGTTCAAGTGAAAACAGATCAATGTTTAATCGTCTTGAAACTTTAGTGAAAGAGGGGCATGATTTAAAAGATGTTTCTGAATTTGATTTAGAGCAAGAATGGTTACAAGTGATAAATAAGGCGATTCAAGTGAAGCGAAGAAATGAAAAAAATATGCGTAGCAATATCTTATATAAGTATGCTGCTATTTTTGTCGGTGTTGCATTATTTAGTTATGGAGCTTGGAAGTATGGGAATCAATCAGCTGCCCCTGTTGAGATTAATGATTCCATAACCTTGCAATTGGAAAATGGAGATGTTTTGATAATTCCTTCAGAGGGACAGCAGAATATCGTGGGAGCTAGTGGGAACATTTTGGGTACACAGAATGGGAGTCAAATAGCGTATTCAGATGCATTAAAAACTCAAACACTTTCATATAACACTTTAAATGTTCCATATGGTAAAATATTCACCATTATATTATCAGACCAAACCAAAGTATATTTAAATGCAGGATCATCACTTAAGTATCCTGTAAAATTCATTGAAGGTCAGAACCGGCAAGTTTATTTAACTGGAGAGGCATATTTTGAAGTCCATAAAGATAAGAAGCACCCATTTATACTTACAAGTGGTGAAATGGATTTAAAAGTTTTGGGCACAAAATTCAATGTATCAGCCTACCCAGAAGATGCAAATATAAATACTGTGTTAGTGGAAGGCTCCGTAAGTCTTTACAATTCTGAAGAAGTATATAATGAAAGTGTAGCAACTATAATGAAACCAGGTTATAAGGCCGAATGGGGGAAAGTTAATGATAAAGTAGTTCTTGAAGCAGTAGATACAGATTTATATACAAGTTGGATAGAAGGCAAATTAGTAATAAATGAAATGCTTTTTAAAAATATTATAAGAAAGCTTGAAAGAAAGTATAATGTTAAGATTGTTAATAAATATGAAGATATGAATACTAGAATGTTCACAGCTAGATTTGATATAGAGACTATAGAAGATGTATTAAAATCATTTCAGCAAGAAACTATTTTCGATTATAAAATTGAGGAAAATAATATAACAATTTATCCTCCAAAACTTGAAATAAAATCAACTAACTAAATTAATAGAAATGCCTATGGATAAAACAAACTAAAATATTATGAATACCGAAAATTCGGTAATTACTATTTAAAAAAAATCGGGAAATGTCCAACCATTCCCCGAGAATTATTAATTAACTATACTAAATAGTCAACTAAAACATTATCAAAAATATGAAAAATAATAATAGAATTGGCTTGTTCAAGTCACATTCGTTTAGAATTAATCTAGCAATGAAATTAACTGTGCTACTTTTATTTACTTCTATATTAACTGTACAAGCTAATGGCTATGCTCAAAAGGCTAAAATTTCTATGAATTTAGAAAAAGTTAAGATTCAGAAAGTTTTAGAAAATATTGAGTCACAGACTGGTTTTAAGTTTCTTTATGATAACAATAAAATCGATACCAGTAAAGAAGTATCAATAAAGGTACTGAAAACGCCTTTATTGGAGGTTTTAGATCAAATTTTTAAAGGTTCAGGGGTAAGTTATGTGTTTAATAAGAAGCAAATAATTTTAAAACCAAAGGAGGGTTTAATAAAGGCAAGTTCGCCTCCAGAGGATAATAAGATAGAGCACTTTGAGCAGCCTCAGTACAGTATTTCAGGAAAAATTTCAGACGTTAATGGAATGGTGTTGCCTGGTGCTAACATTTTAGAAAAAGGAACGACTAACGGTACCCAAACAGATTTTGATGGTAAGTTTTCTTTAGATGTATCTAATGAAAATGCAGTACTTGTTATATCTTATATAGGTTATTTTACCAAAGAAGTTTCTGTTGCTGGTCAAAGTAATATAGATGTTGTTTTAACCGAAAATGCTTCTAGCTTAGATGAGGTTGTTGTGGTTGGTTATGGTACTCAGAAAAAAGTAAACTTAACAGGAGCAGTAAGCTCTGTAAAAATGGATGAGGTTTTAGGAGATAGACCTGTTAGTGATGCAGGTAAAGCCCTTCAAGGAAGCGTTCCTGGTCTTCAAATAACCTACGGTTCAGGACAACCAGGACAAGATGTAGATATTAATATAAGAGGATTTGAATCCATTAACGGTGGTGAGCCTCTTGTTTTAGTAGATAATGTTCCTATGGATTTGAATGACATCAATCCTAGGGACATTGAGAGTGTGTCTGTTTTAAAAGATGCATCATCTGCTTCAATTTATGGGGCAAGAGCAGCATTTGGTGTGGTACTAATCACAACTAAAAAAGGTAAAAAAAATCAAGCGCCAACATTTAATTACTCCAGTACCATTGGATGGAATAAAGCCAGTACTATTTTAGAGAAAGCGTCTCCTAGGGAGTTTTTAACCGCTCTTAAAGATTGGGGGCAAGACGATTTTTGGAGTGGACAAGATGTAGATACTTGGTTGGGTTATATTGATCAATATGAAGCTAATCCTTCGGCATATCCAGATGGAATTATAACATCAGATGCAGGTTTAAATTATGTAGTACGTGGTTCTGATATGATAAGTGATTTTTTAAATCAATCAGGTTTTCAACAATTACATAATCTTTCAATAAATGGAGGGTCTGAATCAACCACCTATAGAGTGTCTTTTGGGGTTACGGATGAAGATGGTATTATGGCTGGTGATAAAGATACCTATAGAAGATACAACCTTAACACCAATATTTCAACAGACTTAACGTCAAAGTTGAATTTTACGATGAATTCATTGTATAAAAATGCCTTGAGAAAAGATCCTGTAAGTGGAAATTGGAACCAGCTATATAAAGATGCAATTAACCAACCTTCAATGGTGCCTTCAGGATATGGTATGTTAGAATCAGGAGAACTAGCACCTTATGGTACACCTGCTAATAGAGTGCTTTTATCTCCAGTAACTAAAGCATACGATCAAGTTATTAGATTGTTTGGTAAGTTGACTTATGATTTTACTGATGACTTTTCGGTAATTGCAGAATATACATATCAAAATTCTGTTAATAATAGAGAAAGACCTTCATATACACCTGGGTTTATTCACCCTGTAACATTTGATTATTCAGAATACAACCCTAATAGCTCAAGTTATTTTGCCTCAAATGGAAGAGAAACCTACAATGCTTTAAATCTTTATGGAAGTTTTGGTAAGGATCTAGGGAATCACAATTTTAAACTTTTAGTGGGGTATAATCAGGAATATAACCAATTAAAACGGTTTGATGCAGATAGACAATTTCTTGTTTCACCAGATTTACCGGGTTTAAGCACTGGTATTGGACTTGTTAATGCCTCTGACTTTTATTCCGACTATGGTGTGGTAGGTTTTTTCTCTAGATTTAACTATTCATACAAAGATAAATATCTTTTTGAGTTGAATGGACGTTATGACGGTTCTTCAAGATTTGCAAAAGGGAAACGATTTGGTTATTTTCCATCAGCCAGTGCTGCTTGGAGGGTGTCCGAGGAGGATTTTATGAGTACACTTAAGCCGGTTCTATCAAACTTTAAATTACGTGTGTCTTACGGGGAAATTGGCAATCAGGATGTGAATAATTATGCGTATTTGCCAACAATGAACCCGTATGAAACCAATTGGATTAATACACAAACGGGAGCACTTGGTGTTAGCATAAAGTCTCCAAATTTGGTGAGTGATTCTTTTACATGGGAAACAGTGAGAACTCTAGATTTTGGAGTAGATCTTGGATTTTTTGATAACAGGTTGCAAACAACCTTTGATTGGTATGAAAGAGAAACACTTGATATGTTGGCGCCTGGCGCAGAACTGCCAGCGGTACTTGGGGGAAGTGCTCCGTTGAACAATGTAGCTGATCTTTCTACTAAAGGTTGGGAACTGAGTGTTATCTTTAAAGATAACATAGGAGACTTTAAATATAGCTTAGGCTTTAATGTTTTTGATTCTCAAACGAAGATTACTAAATATAATAATGAATCAGGTCTTATTAACTCATACTATGTGGGTAAAACTATTGGAGAAATTTGGGGTTATACCACGGATGGATTTTTTACAGTGGATGATTTTGAACCAGGATCTCTTAATGCTAATCTTAGAGGAGGAACACTTTTAGATGGTATAGCGCCATTTAGAAATGTAGACCCAAATCCTGGGGATGTTAGATATGTTGATCTTAACGGAGACGGACAAATATGGCGAGGTAATAATACTTTGGAAGACCCAGGTGACCAGCGTATTATAGGAAATGATTCAAGGAGATACCAATATGGGATTACGGCCACTGCCGATTACAAAAATTTTGACTTTAGTATTTTCTTTCAAGGAGTTGGTAAAAGAGATATTTGGATGGGTGGCGTAGAAGATTTTCCTTTTAATCATCGATGGACAACAATTTACAAACACCAATTAGATTATTGGACACCAGAAAACACGGATGCTTTTTATCCTAGAAACTATGAATATGGAGGTGTTAATTATAAACATAGTAGATATGTTCAAACCAAGTATTTAAAGAATGGAGCATATTTAAGATTAAAGAATATTACGCTTGGCTATACCTTACCTGAGAAGTTAATGAAAAGTCTTAAAGTTTCAAAGTTTAGAGTGTTTGTTACAGGAGAGAATCTCTTAAATTTTGACCATGTTCCAGATGGAATTGATCCAGAACTAGACTTGGTAACTGGTTCAGAAGGGAATTACCCTTATTTGAAGAACATTAGTGCAGGTGTAAATATAACTTTTTAAAAAAAATACTATGAATAAATATAATAATTTTAATAGACTATTCGGTTTGTTTTTAGTCTTTTCAACCTTGCTTTTAGCAAGTTGTATTAAGGATACATTAGATACAGAGCCAAAGCTTTCATTCTCAGAAACAAACGTCTTTGCAAATTTTGCCAGTACACAAACATATGCATTAGGTTTTTATGGCGTATTTGATGGTTACGATAAACACAGAGAAACTTTTGACAGCGAGTTTAATGGAGACCTACTTTTTAACAATAATGCCACACAAGGATCTGATTGGATATGGGGTAGAGTAACGGTACCAACTAATTCTGGTATATGGAATTTCTCAACAATAAGACGCGTAAACTTGATGTTGGAGAATATTGAAAAATCAGATATGACCGACGTTGAAATCAATCATTGGAGGAGTGTTGGTTATTTTTTCAGAGCACTTGATTACCATGAAAAACTTTTAACCTTTGGAGACGTACCATGGATAGATACAGTTGTATCAGATACAGATGAAGCAATTTTATATGCAAGTAGAACGCCAAGAAATGAAGTAGCAGCGCACGTATTGGAGGATTTGCTGTATGCTGAAGAACATATTTTGGAGCCAGGCACCAACGGTATTCCTCAAAACAGAATTGGAAAAGATGCCGTTAGGGTGTTAATTTCACGATTTGGTCTTTTTGAAGGCACATGGCGGAAATATCATGGTTTAGGTGGAGAAGAACCTTATTTAAGAGCAAGTGCCAATGCAGCTCAAGGGCTTATTGATTCGCATCCTACTTTACATCCTAATTATGATGAGTTATTCAATACGGAAGACCTAGGTAGTGTTCCAGGTATCATATTATACAAGCAATATGAAGTGGGTGTGCTTGAACATGATTTAACGTTTTACTTTAGAAGTCCAGCGTCGAATAGTGGATGGGATTTGACCAAAAGTGCTATGAATTTATACTTGATGCAAGATGGTCAATCTAGGTATACCAGCCCGCTTTTTGATGGAGAACTAAATCCTTATGATGAGTTTAGAAATCGTGATCATAGGCTTTATTATACGGTTACACCTCCATATAGAGTTAATCTAGTGCCGGGAGATTCTAAGGCTTTTGAATATACTGGAAATCCGCTGGATAGGGAGTATTTAGATTTGATGGCTTCATTATCAGATGAAACGCATAAACTTTTACCAGAAAGACAATCTACCGGGGGCGTATTAAATACAGCTCCTCATTTTAGAGATTATAATGAAGGTAATGGTAATATGGTTACAAGAACAGGCTATAGGTTGTGGAAATATTATAACAGAGATAATGATATAAGACAACATACTACGGATGCACCAATTTTTAGAATGGGAGAAATATTGGTAAACTATGCAGAGGCAAAATGGGAACTAGGAGAATTTAATCAATCAGTTGCTGATTTAACTATTAATAAATTAAGAGCTAGAGGGCATGTTGCTGATATGGTAGTATCAAATATAGATGCTAGTTTTGATCCTTCAAGAGATGCAACTGTAGATCCAGTTTTATGGGAAATTAGGAGAGAAAGAGCTGTTGAGTTGATGTCTGAAAACTTCAGGTTTAATGATTTACGCCGTTGGAAAAAAATGGATGCTTATGCTGGTAAAGAGAAACTTGGCATGTATATAGTGTCTAGTGATTACAATAATAATATCCCTATCCAAAATGGCGCTTCAGAAGGTTATATATCCTATTTTGGAACACCTCCAGCATTTCCAGATTATTATTATTTGTATCCGATACCTTCAAACCAAAGAGTACTTAATCCTAATATAGAACCAAACCCTGGTTGGGAACAATAATTGAGTTAGTCGGTGCATAGTTCTGTTTTTGAAAGAATCAAATGTGAATTCTAATCACAAATAGTTTAGTAGTTAGTTTAGTTAATATGAACTATTGCACCGTTCTGACTTTGTTTATAAGAACTTGAAATACAATAATATACTCTGGAAACAATTATTGCTTCCAGAGTATTTAAAATACTATAGCATTGAATAGAAGACGATTTATAAAGCAAACTATTCCTGCGGTTGGAGCTGTGATAGTGGGAGCAGGGCTTTTAAAAACAACCCTGTTGTCTGCTCTTAACCTTACTAATACTGAAAATACAGATTTTAACAAATTAGGAAACGGTAAAACCATATTGCTTCTTTCTGGTTGGCAAGATGTTAATATTGGAGACATAGCGCATACTCCAGGATTATTAAATGTATTGCAAACCTTTTTACCAGAAGCTAAGATTATCCTCTGGAAAAGAAGTATGGCCATAGAGCCTGTAAAGGAACTTCTCCATAAAAATTTTCCAAATGTTAAGGTGATTTATGGAGATGTAGATGATGACAAAAAAGTAACCACTGTTGAGGTGCTTGAGGCATTTAAGGAATCAGATATCATGATTCATGGTTCTGGTCCCTCTGTTCAAGGTCAAAAAAATTTAGAGGCTTGGGTTGCGACCACGGATAAACCATTCGGAATATTTGGAGTTACCATACAGTCTGTAAGCAAATCATTAAAAGAATTGCTTCTTAAAGCATCCTTTGTATATCCACGAGAAACAGCATCTTTAGAAGTGTTATCCAAAAGCGGCATCTCAGGAGAGCATATTGCATTTGTGCCCGACGCTACTTTTTTTATGGATATCCGTGATGACAAGAAGGCCGAATCATTCTTAGAGGAAAATAGTTTAGAACGAGAGAAATTTATTTGCGTGATACCACGGTTACGCTATACACCGTATTACAAGTTTACTAATTGGAAATGGTCAGAAGAACGAATAAAGAAGGTTGATGAAACAAACATAAAATACATGGAAGAAGACCATGCGAAATTAAGGGAAGCTATGATTTGTTGGGTAAGAAAAACAGGGAATAAAATACTGGTATGTCCAGAAGTGGTTTATGAGGTAGATATTATGGATGCGCTTTTAATTGACCCACTGCCTGAAGATGTAAAACCTTATTTGGTAAAACGAGGGTATTGGATGCCCGATGAAGCAGCTTCGGTTTATCGAAATGCTCATAGTGTACTGAGTTTTGAGTGTCATTCACCTATAATAGCTTTAGCTAATGGGACTCCAGCTTTTTATTTACGCCAGCCACAAGATACCATTAAAGGACAGATGTATTACGATTTGGGATATGACGATTGGATTTTTGAAATCATGGATGTAAATGGCGGTCAAATTGCCGATAAACTAATGGATGTTCATAATAATTATGCTGCTTCGAAAATGAAAATTAAAGCTTCCAATAAAGAAATCAGACAGATGTATGCCAAGTCTGTTGAAGTAATATAGATTTTAAATAAGGTTTGATTAGCTTCTAATAATTAAAAATTACATTAAAATGAAAATATTTATATCAATACTGCTTCTACCTATCATATGCTTTACACAAGTAAAGGTACACGGTGGTGAACACATTGACTCCCCAAGTTCTTTTTATTCAGTAAAACTGAATGGAGAAGAAGCTTATGTGCATCATTATAAAGTGTATGAGCCAGCTTATGACATGGAATACAACTTTGTTAGCTATGTTCATTTTGATATGGATCAGCCAGTAGAAGTGGAGGTTACTTTTAAGGATATGATTGACCCAAACAGTACTTGGTTGAGCCCTTTGCAAAGAAATATTCCCTATAAAATTGAAGATAAAGTTTTAACCTTTACTATAGACAAACCTCAAAAACTTATTTTAGGAATTAATACAGTTAATGATAAATATCAAGATGTTGAGGAAGAAGGTATTTTAGCCATTATTGCTATGCCTAAAGAAGAGAATGTTCCTAATGTTTCTGATGCCAATGTTTTGAACGTTTTAGATTATTCGAGTCCACAGCGTGCTTTTGATCAATGTCCTTCTGGTGGAACAGTTTATTTTCCTAAAGGAATATATAGAGGACAGTTTACTGTGAAAAAAAGTAATACAACTGTGTATTTGGAAAGTGGAGCAATCATTCGCAGTAATGAAACTCCACTGGTGATAAAAGATAAAGATCATATTACATTAAGAGGAAGAGGGGCGCTTCAAACCAATTTTCCATCAACCAATTTTGTGTTAGAACCCAGAAATTGTGATAATCTCACCATAGAGGGAATCATAATAAGAATGGGAGGTGCTCGTGTGCATAAAAATGGTGTAAAAATACGAGGAGGTGGCTTTGCAGTTGTTCCTCATTATTGCAATTATCTTAAAATAAATAACATTGCTGTTTTAAGATATCCTCATGGTGCTGACGGCATAGATCCAGACAATTGCCAGCATGTTGAAATTTCAGATAATATTCTGTTAACCGGAGATGATGCTATTTGTCCTAAGACTATGGAAGAACCTTATGTTCCTATGGATGATTTTAAGATAACCAACAATGTTGTACGAAACGGTCAAGCTAGCGGTTTTAAAATTGGGACTCAGGCTTCTAGCGATATTAGCAATATTGTAGTGGATGGGTTAGATATGATTCATACAGGACAGTTTAAGTTTAGTGATAGAAATAGAGAAAGCGACATAAAATCACTCCTTATTAAAAACGCAACCATTGAGTATGCAGAACATTCAATACTGCAAATAAGTGCTGTTGACTTTATGGGAACTACGAAAGCTTTCAGGGGAAATATCAATATGTCAATAAAAAATTTAACCGTATACAAAACGGGAAAGGAAGATAATAAGGAAAAGTTTGCAGGACTATTTCTATTTGCAGAACCGGGGTATGATTGTAAAGTCACCTTTGTAAACCTTGTTGTAGAGGGTAAAAAAATAACGAGTCTTAAAGATTTAGAGCAAATAGGATGTTTACCTAAGGATAAGTCAAAAATTGAAAATGTAAAAGTTGTATTTAAAAATTAATAATAAAATGAAATCAAAACAAGCGAAGATTCTTTTGGTAATACCCATCGTATTTTTAATGCTTTCAATGGGAATGCAGGAAAAGAAGGCAAAATTATTTGTTTTAGGAACTAGTATATCAGAACATTATGGGAAATATTTAGAAGGTTTCTTAAAGGAAGACTTTTCATTTGATAGAAAGCGAGATGATTTAGGCCTACCTAAATCATCTGGTATCATGAGAGGAAGTAATGGAGGAGATTCCAGAAGTGCCCTTGCTTATTTAACAGAACGATTTAAAGACCCTTCTTTCTCACCAGATGTATTACTACTTAATTGCGGAAGTCATGATATAAAAGTAAGTCCAAAGGATGGGGCCTATCAGGTCAATTCAGAAGATTATAAAAGAAATCTAGAAGCAATTTTAGAATTAACCAAGGAAAAAGATGTGAAATTGATTTGGGTTAGAATAACGGCTGTTGTCGATTCTATTCATAATACACCCAGACGGAAAAATTCGTTTCAAAGACATGCTGCAGACGTGGTAGCTTATAATAAGATCGCAGATGATTTGATGTACGATGCAAATATACCGGTTATTGACTTGTATACATTTACCAGAAATATTGCTGGCGAAAATGGCTATATAGACCATATTCATTACAATGACAAGGTTCGCGAACTTCAAGCAGCTTATATCGCAGGTGCATTAAGAGCTATTTACGGTAAATAGAAAATTTAACGGTGTATAAGACGGGAAAGTAAGATACAAGGGACAGTTCGAAGGGCTATTTCTATATGCAGAACCGGGTTACGATTGTAAGATCACCTTTATTAACCTTGTTGTGGAGGTCAAACAGATAAAAAGTCTTAAAGATTTAGAACTAATTGGTTGTTTGCCAAAGGATAAATCGAGAATTGAAAATATAAAAGTTGAATTTGAAAATTAGGAATAAAATGAAATCAAAACAAACAAAGCATTTATTAGGAATACCTCTGATTTTCTTAATGCTTTCAATGGGATTACAGGAAAGAAAATCAGAATTATTTGTGTTGGGAGATAGTATATCTGAACATTATGGAAAGTATTTGGAAGGTTATTTAAAAGAAGATTTTTCCTTTGATAGAAAGCGAGATGATTTAGGCCTACCTAAATCATCTGGTATCATGAGAGGAAGTAATGGAGGAGATTCCAGAAGTGCCCTTGCTTATTTAACAGAGCGATTTAAAGATTCTTCTTTTTCTCCAGATGTGTTATTGCTTAATTGCGGACTTCACGATATGAAAGTAAATCCAAAGGATGGGAACTATCAGGTTAATTCAGAAGATTATAAAAGAAATCTAAAAGCAATTTTAGGATTAACCAAAGATAAAAATGTAAAACTGGTTTGGGTTAGAACAACGGCTGTTGTCGATTCTATTCATAATCCACCTAGACGGAAAAATTCGTTTCAAAGACATGCTGCAGACGTGATAGCTTACAATAAAATTGCCGATAGTTTGATGCACGATGCCAATATCCCGGTAATTGACCTGTATACATTTACAAAAAATATTGGTGGCGAAATTAGCTATGTCGATCATGTTCACTACAATGACAAAGTTCGTCAACTTCAGGCGGCTTATATAGCAGGTTCATTAAGATCTATTTGCGGTAAATCAAAAAATTGATTGAAATTAAAGTAGGTATTATGATACAATAGTAAATGTTGCTCAGATAATTTGAAATAATGATTAAAAAGAGTCTTTTAAATATGGTGAGGAACTATGGTTGTCTTCTTTTACTAGCACTTATGTTGGTAAATTGTGTTTCAGCACAACAAGTTTTAAACGAGGAAAAACCGCGTTTATTAGTACTAACTGATATTGGTGCCGATCCTGATGATATACAGTCTTTAAGACGTTTATTGCTTTACGCTAATGAATTTAGATTGAAAGGTATTATTGTAACGGCGTCTGGTAATAATAGACATCCCAAACTTAAAATTAACACCCCCCTAATTGATCCTATTCTTAATGACTATCAACTCGTTCAAAAAAAACTTGATCAACATGCATCGGGGTATCCAAAAGCAGCGTTTTTAAGAGAACTGGTTTTTGAAGGAGAAGCGAATGCTGGTAGTGGTAATTTAAAAACAGGCAGTAGTACACCCGGAACGGAGCATATTATTAAAACGGTTGATGGTAGTGAAGAACTGCTCAATATTGTGGTATGGGGTGGTTCACATGATTTGGCACAAGCTTTATTAAACGTAAAAGACACCAGATCGGAAGAAGATTTAAAAATATTTATTTCAAAAATTAGAGTATATGCTATTGCAGATCAATACCCTAATGGGTTTGATATAGGGACAGGTGAATGGATCTATAAAAATTTCCCATCAATTTTTTATGTAGAAAGTGGACCTTCTTGGATGGATACCAAGTCTGCTTCATTTCGTGGGATGTACCAAAATGATAGCAAGGGAGGTGATTATGCAACATTACCTCTTGTAAAATCAGGCATTGAATTTATGGATTCTAAAGAATGGCTAGAGTCTAATATTTTAAATAAAGGGGCTTTGGGAGAAAGTTACCCAATTGTGAATCAAAACCCTAATACTTCCAGAAACACCAAAGGAATTAAGGAAGGAGACACACCTTCTTGGTTTTATTTTTTGCCAAATGGATTAAGCGAGCCTAATCACCCTGAATGGGGTGGATGGGGAGGTCGTTTTGAGCACTTTTCTGGCAATCACTTTATAGATGCCCAAGATAATCATTGGTCTGGTGAACAGGATGGCGCATTACGCAGAAAATGGGCAATAGCTCGCTGGAGAGAAGCCTATCAGAACGACTTTGCCGCACGAATGCAATGGTGTGTGTCGTCTTTTAAAGAAGCTAACCATAATCCAGTGGTATCCATAAATGGTGATTCGAGCAAAAAAAGCATTTTTAGAAAAGTGAAATCAGGAGAGACCGTTACCATTGATGCCAGTGAAAGTTCAGATCCTGATGGGAATAAGCTATCATTCAATTGGTGGATATATAATGATGTTTCCACCACATTTGGAATTATTAACGACGAGAGTAAAGCCAACATAAAAGTTAAAATACCTAAGCAGGCACCAAAAGGAGAAATACATATCATTTTAGAGGTCAAAGATAATGGCAGTCCTCATCTGGTTTCATACAGAAGACTAATTATTAATGTTATTTAATCATATGAAAAAGCGCTATAGTTTACTTGTTGGATTTGTCCAAAATGCTAAGGTATATCTTTTGGCTTCTTTGTTGTTATTTATTACTGCTTGTACGAAAGAAGAAAAACCTAGACCAAACATCCTTTGGATTACCATTGAAGATACATCACCTCAATTTTTGGGTATTTATGGAAACAACGATGCGCGAACCCCAACCATGGATAAATTGGCAAGTGAGGGAGTACGGTTTACGAATGCTTTTTCTACGGGTACGGTTTGTTCTCCTAGTAGAACGGCTATTATCACAGGTGTTAAGACTTACAAAACAGGTACAGGTAATCATCGTAGTGATATTCAAATGCCTAGTTACATAAAAGGGTTTCCTGGTTATTTACAGGAAGCAGGGTATTATACATCCAACAATAAAAAAACCGACTACAATGTAAAGGACGAAGAGCTTTATATCGCCGAGGCTTGGGATGAAAGTTCAAGTAAAGCTGGTTGGTGGAATAGGAAAAAAGGTCAGCCATTCTTTTCTGTTTTTAATTTTATGGAGTCTCACCAATCGCGTACCATGACAGAGAGTTACGAATGGTATAAAGGAAACATTTTAGCCAATTTAGATAAAGAAGAAATTATAAATGACGATGAATTTGAGATGCCTCCTGTTTATCTTGATAGTCCGGAGATACGAAAACAGTTTGCGAGGGTTTACAATGCTTTAAAGCTGACTGATAATAAAATAGCCCAATTACTTCAAAGATTAAAGGATGATGGATTAATGGATAATACCATAATTTTCTTTTATGCCGATCACGGAGAGGGTATGCCAAGAGGGAAAACCAATGGGATTAACTATGGCTACAGAGTTCCTTTTGTGGTTTGGTTTCCAGAAAAATACAAAGAACTTTCTCCTTGGGGTACAGAGATTGTTACGAATGAGTTGGTAGATTTTACTGATTTGGCTCCAACATTAATTAGTCTGGTAGGAGGAGAGGTTCCTGAACATTTAGAGGGACGGATTCTTTTCGGAGGAGGACGTCAAAAACCAGCGGATCATTTGGTAATTTCTTCAGATCGATCAGACAATGGAATTGATATGGTTCGAACTGTGACCGATGGACGTTACTTGTATTCAAGAAACTATATGCCTTACATGCCAGAACTCAGGTACATTCGATACATGGAAATTGGTGAAATAAAACAACAAATGCGTCAGGACTATAAAGCAGGTATATTAGATAGCCTTCAAAATAGTCTTTTCGCGCAACGTCCACCTGTTTTTCTTTTTGATTTGGAAGCTGATCCCTGGGAAACCCAAAATCTAGCAAATAACCCAGACCATAAAGAGATATTAAATAAAATGGCGATTCATCTGAAGGATGAGATATTGCAATCCAAAGATATTATGTTCTTACCCGAATACGAATTGAACTTAGTAAATAAAGCGATTGCTCCCTATGAATACCGATTGGATCATACCGAGTATCCTATAGCCGAAATATATAAAGCGGCTTCTTTATCAGGGTATGTTGGCAGTAAGGTCGCCGAGAAACAGATTGCTTATTTAAAGGATGCAAACAAAATAGTACGTTATTGGGTAGCTATGGGGTTGCGTTCTCAAAGTGAGCAGATATTACAAAATTATGCTTCAGAAATCCGAGATGCTATGGATGATAGTTATCCGCCGGTTTCTGTTCTTGCGTCGGCAATCGCTTATCAACAATTTAATGATGCGAAAGCAATACAATTGTTGCAATCATTTTGTTTGGGCCATAACGAGGATTTAGCACTCATGGCTGTGAACCTTCTTTTATATGTGGATGATAAAGAGCCTTTTATAGAGATTGTAAAATTGGCGCACGATAAAGAAGGAAGATCTTATAATGTTAAAGCAGCATGTATGGATTTTTTAGGAAGTTTAGGTTTAGTGCCTAACAATACAAATTACAGACAATAGACTTTTGATAAATCAATTAAAAATGAAAACATACAAAGTATACCTAGTTTTATTAATCTTTGCTTTTAGCTGTACATCTAAGCAGCACAAAAAGGAGTTCCCTGTTTCAAAACCTAATATCATCATTATTTATGCTGATGATCTTGGTTTTGGTGATATTGGAATTAATGGGGCTAAGGGTGTGAAAACCCCAAATATCGATTTTTTGGCTGAAAACGGAATAAACCATTTAGATGCTCACTGCTCTGCAGCAACATGTACACCGTCTCGTTATTCTTTACTAACAGGGAGCTATGCTTTTCGTAATAAGGCTGAAGTACTGCCTGGAGATGCTCCTTTAATCATTAATCCCAATAAAGAAACGTTGCCATCGATGCTTCAAAAAGGAGGCTATAAAACGGCTGTTATTGGTAAATGGCATTTAGGTTTAGGACGGGGAAAAGTAGATTGGAATAAGGAAATTACTCCTGGTCCCAAAGAAATAGGGTTTGATTATAGTTTTTTAATTCCGGCTACGGGAGATCGTGTGCCTTGTGTATTTGTTGAAAATCAGCAGGTATTAGGCTTGAACCCCGATAACCCCATAGAAGTTAATTATTTGGAAAAACTGGATGGTTACCCAATAGGACTTGAAAATCCAGATGACCTGAAACAAAAAGCAGACCTGCAACATAGCCAAACAGTCATTAATGGCATCAGCAGAATTGGTTACATGAGTGGAGGTGAAGAAGCCCTATGGAAAGATGAAAATTTTTCGTTTGTACTTACCGATAAGGCCAAACACTTTATTACGGAGAATAAGGAAAATCCATTTTTTCTATATTTCACATTTCATGATATTCATGTACCGCGTGCACCAAATAAAAAGTTTGTAGGAAAGTCTTCAATGGGACCACGTGGTGATGCCATTGCGCAAATGGATTGGTGTGTTGGAGAGTTAATTAATCACCTAAAAAAATCAAAGCTTCTTGAAAACACTTTAGTGATTTTCACGAGTGATAATGGGCCTATATTAGATGATGGATATAAGGACAAGGCTGTAGAGTTACTGGGAAGTCATAAACCGGCAGGCATTTATAAAGGAGCTAAATATTCAATTTACGAGGCAGGTACCCGAATGCCTACAATTGTATTTTGGCCTGGAAATATAAAACCTGGAAAAAGTTCTGCAATGCTCAATCAGGTTGATCTATTTGCTTCGCTGGCAAGTTTAACTGGAGGAAAACTTTCAGAAGAGTTTGTTCCTGATAGTGAAAATCATTTAGATGCATGGTTAGGAAAGAGCAATAACGGTCGAGATATTATGATTGAGGAAGCCTTTACATTGGCATTAAGGAAAGGAAACTGGAAGTATATAGAGCCTCAGGAACGACCAACACCAGATTGGTTGGTAAATAAAGAAGTTGAAACAGGATTAATGACCACACCACAACTGTTCAATTTAGATTCCGATCCTCAAGAAACTAAAAATGTTGCTGATGAATTTCCAGATAAGGTGGAAGATATGAAAGACCTATTGAAGAAAATAAAACTTAAAAAGTAGCCGTAAACAGAAAAAGGAATCATAATTAATAAAAATATAAAATAATAGATGAAATCAATCATAATAAGTTTTTGTATATCCATACTTTCCCTTGTAAGCTTTGCACAAGTACAATTACCTGCCATATTTGGAGATGGTATGGTACTTCAACAACAATCGAATATTAGGATTTGGGGAAAGTCAAATTCAAAAAAGGCAATCAATGTTACTACATCATGGAATAACAACCAATATACGACCGAATCAGATATAAATGGAAATTGGACTTTAAAGGTTGCTACTCCAAAAGCAGGAGGGCCTTATGAAATTATAATAAGCGATGGTCAAGAATTAATATTAAAGGATGTTTTAATAGGTGAGGTATGGGTATGTTCTGGACAATCAAATATGTATATGCCCATGAATGGTTATACAAACCAACCCGTTTTTGGAGCACTTAATGATATTGTGATGTCATCTAATAGTAACATACGGTTGTTTACGGTTAAGAAAGTAACTAGTGAGATGCCTCAGGATGATTTTGAGGGAGAATGGGAAGAGAGCATTCCCAAAAATGTAGCCAATTTTAGTGCAGCGGCTTACTACTTTGGGCGTATGATTAACAAAGTGCTTAATGTGCCTGTAGGGCTTATCTCTTCTAGTTGGGGAGGTACACGGATAGAGCCATGGATAAGTGCCAATACCATCCCAGAGTTTGAATTTATAGAACAAAAGGATATGGAAAGGGAAGGGAAACACCAACGTCCAACCTACCTTTTTAATGCAATGATAAATCCCATGGCAGGATATCGTATCAAAGGGTTTCTTTGGTATCAAGGAGAAGCGAATAGAAAGGAACCAGCTAATTACAAGAAACTATTATCTGGGTTAATCAAAGATTGGAGAAACCAATGGGATAATCAAGATTTGAACTTTTATTACGCACAAATTGCACCGTTCGATTATATGGATGCAATAAATTCTGCTGAAATAAGACAATCCATGTTAGATGTATCCCTTTCAGATGTTGAAGGAATAGGAATGGCTTGTTTAATGGATGTGGGAGAAAAAGACAACATACACCCTGGAAAAAAGAAAATTGCGGGAGAACGATTGGCATACATTGCCTTAAATAAAACCTATGGCTTAGAAGGTATTGAATATTCTGGTCCGATTTTAAAGGAAATGAAAGCTGAAGGCAAATTTTTGAAATTGATTTTTGATCATGCCGAGAACGGACTTACAACCTATGGTAAACCTTTGGAACATTTTGAAATTGCTGGTGAGAATAAAAAGTTTTTCAGAGCTATGGGACATTTAACCAAAGAAGGGATTGTTTTATTTACTGACAAAGTAAATCATCCAGTAGCGGTACGTTATGCATACCAAGATTGGATAGTTGGCGAACTTTTTAATACAGAGGGATTGCCAGCGTCTTCCTTTCAAGCAGATAATTGGGAGAATTAAAGCAAAAGGGATAGGTATGTATAACTAATATATAGGTATGAATATTAAATATAAATACGGGTTTTTAATTATCATTGGTATTATTGTAATAGCAGAGACAGGTTTTTATTCGTTTAAGATTCCATCAAATCACGAAGTGACTCCCAGCCCCAATATTATATATATATTAGCAGATGATTTAGGGTATGGGGATGTTAATTTTGGTATTCAAGGACTTAATGAATTCAACAACCCATATATAAAGACCCCAAATTTAGCCCAACTGGCGCATCAATCTGTAATTTTTACCCAACAGTATGCTTCTTCTCCAGTATGTTCTCCATCAAGGGCAGGACTTTTAACAGGAAAAATACCCAATAGGGTTAATATTGATTTGTTCATAAGTGATAAGAAGGATAACGATCGTATTTTTCTAAGTGGAAAAGAGGTTACAATAGCAGAGCTTGTTAAGGAAGAAGGTTATAGTACTGCCATTTTTGGAAAATGGCATTTAAACGGTGCTGATTGGAATGATCCTAATGCGTGGACAGGTAGAACAGGGTCTTTTCCGAAACAACAGGGTTTTGATTATGGAATGGTAACCAAAGAGAATCCACATTTAACGACGGCTTTAGAGAAAAATTCACAAAAAAATCCAGGTGATTTCTTTGATTTAGATGGACATCCACTTGGTGTAATAGAGGGGTATTCAAGTAAAATTATTACAGATAATGCTTTACAATGGTTATCTAAAACTAAAGAGAAGAGTGATCCTTTCTTTCTGTTTCTGTCTTATGATGCAGTTCATGAGTTTATTTCCAATCCTGATGAATACAATAACATGTATAAGTCAGGAGATCCGGATAAAGACCAGTACTACGCAAATGTAACATATTTAGATCATCAGATAGGTCGACTAATGAAAGCTTTGGACGCTATGGAATTAAGAGAAAATACGATAATCTTTTTCTCTTCCGATAATGGTCCGGAAGTGTGGAGAACCAATTCGGAATCAGGAAGATCCTTTGGAACGAGTTATCCCTTACATGGGCAAAAGAGACAATTGTTTGAGGGCGGGATTAAGGTACCCGGCTTGGTTTCATGGAAAGACAAAATATCTCCTAGAATATGTGATATCCCAATTGTAAATTATGATGTACTACCAACAATATGTGATATTGCCAATGTTAATCTAAATTCTGAACTGAAAATTGATGGTGTAAGTATGTACCATTATCTATTAAACAGTGCGCCTATTGAACGTGAAAAACCTTTGTACTGGCAATTTGAAAAGCGTAGGCAGAATTGGGAACTTAAGGGAGAAGGATATAATCAAAGGTACGTAGGTAACAAACCTTTAAAAGAAGGGATTCCACCACAAGTTGTTATAAGGCAGAATAACTATGTTCTTCATGGTTACAGTGATAAGTTATATTCCAAACCCAATAGCTATAAATTATATGATATTGAGAAGGATCCTTTAATGACTAAAGATTTGTCTACATACAAACCGTCTCTGTTTAAAGAATTAGTTTCCAAACTGGAAGACATGTATGAAGATGTGAATATTGATAGAGTTAAAAGTGCCCAAGAAATGAAAATGAGATTTAATTAAAACCACTATGAATAAATTAAGATTAGCATGCTTTATAGTACCAATATTTATGTTATGTGGGTGTCATAAGAACGTAAAGGATATCCAAAATAGTTCGAGTATTGATTCTGTTTTTGAGCGTGCAAATACGCAGTATAAATATCTAGCAGATTTACTCCCTAATGATAGGTTTCCCCGGAGTTTTGAAGGTAATAAGCTAATTGCTAGTAAATCAAATGATTGGTGTAGTGGATTTTATCCTGGTTGTTTGCTCTATACTTTTGAATATACTAAAGATTCGGTATTACTTATTGATGCTGAAAAAAGTTTAAAGGTTTTAGAACCAGAAAAAACGAATAAAGCGACTCATGATTTGGGGTTTATGATGTTCTGTAGTTTTGGAAATGCCTATAAAATAACAGGCAATGAAGCTTATAAAAACGTAGTAAAAGAATCGGCGTATTCACTTGCTTCACGTTTTGATTCTGTTGTAGGCTGTATCCGATCTTGGGATTTTTCAGGGTGGAATAATAAATGGCAATATCCTGTTATTATTGACAATATGATGAATTTGGAAATGCTCATGTGGGCTGGAAAAGAGTTTGCAGATTCTACCTTGACCAAAATTGCCATTTCCCATGCCGATAAAACGATGCAAAACCATTTTAGGGATGATTATAGTAGTTATCACGTGGTGTCTTATGATACGATTACCGGAGCGGTTGAAAAGAAAACTACGTTTCAAGGTTATGCTGATGAATCTGCATGGGCCAGAGGACAAGGTTGGGGACTTTATGGATTTACAATGATGTATAGGTTTACAAAAGATCAAAAATATTTGAATCATGCCAAAGGTATTGCCAATTATATTTTAAACAATCCTAATATGCCTAAAGATATGATACCTTATTGGGATTTTAATGCTCTGGATGTTCCAACTGCAAAACGAGATGCATCAGCCGCAGCTGTTATGGCTTCCGCATTTTTAGAGTTGAAAGACTATGTAAGTAAAGAAGATGCTTTGCGGTATACGGAGGCTGCAAAAAAAATGCTTTCCTCGTTGTCGGGCCCTGAGTATTTGGCTGAAAAGGAAACAAACAGTGGTTTCCTTTTAAAACATAGCGTAGGCCATTTCCCGAAGAATTCAGAAATAGACACCCCATTAATTTATGCCGACTATTATTTTTTAGAAGCATTACTAAAATTGAAAAAAGATGAAGCAAAGTCATATTAAGATCATTTTTATTTGTGTAGCGATATGTCTTTTTTCTGAGACGCTTGTCTTTGGGCAATCACGAGAATTAATTTTCAGCTCGGGTTTCGAAGAAGGAACCACTGTTACTCAAATTGACCATAAGGATGCCGAAATAAAAGGCATGGATACCTTAAATACCTCAAAAGGAAATTGGGAAACCAATCTTGAAGGCGATCCTAATAACTGTGAATTTAAAATATACTATCAGGATGGGGATGAATCGATGCGTATTGCCAAGATTGTACCTGGTCCCATAAATCCTAAAAACCATGTAGCTCTTTTTAAAATTGACAAGCCTAATGTGTTTAATGGCGTTAAAGGTCGTATTCAGGCCAATATGTATAATTGTAAAGACGGATTTAAGAATTTAACATATTCCATTCGTTTGTTCTTGCCTAAAGATTTAGACGTTCTAAAGTCTTACCCAGAAGCATTTACTTGGTTTACACTTATGGAATTTTGGAATGATGCGCCGTGGGTAAACCCTGAAATGGGTTTCCGTATATCAGTTGGGTTACATAAACCAGGCAAAGGGGTTGACTCC
>TARA_R110002049_G_scaffold72015_5_pt1 | contig 85073 bp, 64 predicted proteins | sample TARA_R110002049 | Tara Oceans TARA_R110002049 (sample SAMEA4396941) | marine metagenome | biome: Polar Biome; feature: [SRF] surface water layer (ENVO:00010504); material: water (ENVO:00002006), including particulate matter (ENVO:01000060) such as... | depth 5 m | reverse complement strand
TTTTGCCTGTCACGGGCCGGATGTCAACAAAAGGGCCGAAGACCTTCGATTGGATACCCCCGAAGGGGCCTATAAGGCTCTGAAAGATACGGAGAACGAATTCGCTATCGTTCCCAAAAGTCTGGAAAAGTCGGTGCTCTATCAAAAAATAACGGCAAAGGACAGTTCCGAATTGATGCCCCCGTTGGATTCCAATTTGAAATTATCCTCCTATGAAATCCAAATTTTAAAGAAGTGGATTGAACAAGGGGCGACCTACAAGCCTCATTGGGCTTTTGTTGCCGTAGATAAACCTGAGCTGCCCAAGTTGAAAAGTTCAGATTGGGCAAGCAATGAAATCGATCACTTTATATTGCGAAAACTGGAAGATGTCGAATTGCCCCCCAATCCGATGGCTGACAAAGAACGGCTGTTGAAAAGGGTTTCTTTGGATATAACGGGGCTTCCCCCGACACCGGAAATGCAGAAAAAGTTTTTGAACAATAATGCGACAGATGCCTATGAAAAAATTGTCGATGAGCTATTGGCCAGCGAGCAATATGGTGAAAAGATGGCAAGCCATTGGTTAGACGTGGCGCGTTATGCCGATTCCCACGGGTTTCAAAATGATCAGTTACGAACGATGTGGCCCTGGCGCGATTGGGTGATACATGCGTTCAACGAGAATTACAGCTATGAAAAATTCGTAACCTACCAATTAGCGGGCGATTTGGTTCCACAAAAAAACCTGGAAACAATTTTGGCAACAGGCTTCAATAGAAACCATAAAATAAATCAGGAAGCGGGCATTATCGAAGAAGAATTCAGGGTCGAAAATGTGACCGATAGAACCAATACCTTCGGAAAAGCCTTTTTAGGATTGACCTTGGAATGCGCCAAATGTCATGATCATAAATATGACCCTATTTCCCAAAAGGACTATTTCAGCACCTTTGCGTTTTTTGATAGAATGCCACCTAGGCAAAACAAAGGCGAAATATTGGCTGAGGCACCTTTGATAACAATTACCGATGAGGTGGTCGAGAATGAACTTCCTTTTATAAATAAAAAGGAAGTTGAAGATGTAGATGTCATGGTAATTGAAGAAAAGCCCGATGTTAGAACCACACACGTGCTTAATCGCGGTGTATATGATGATGTAGGTGAAGAAGTAACGGCCCAAACACCGAAATCGGTTTTGGCATTTGATGAGAATATGTATGAGCGAAACCGTTTGGGGCTCTCCAAATGGTTGTTCGATACTAAAAATCCATTGACAAGTCGAGTATTTGTTAATCGAATGTGGCAAGAAATTTTTGGGGCAGGCATTGTGAGATCGTCTGGTGATTTTGGAATGCAGGGCGACTTGCCCACACATGTGAACTTATTAAATTGGTTGTCGGCTGACTTTATGGAGAATGGTTGGGACATGAAACGATTGATCAAAAAAATTGTTATGTCGGCGACGTACAGGCAATCATCGGTTGTAAGCGAAGCGAAACTGGCCCTGGATCCTGACAATAAATACTTGTCAAGAATGCCGCGATTGCGTTTTAATGCGGAAATGGTACGTGATCATGCCTTGGCAACCAGTGGATTGTTAAACCCGGAAATTGGCGGACGAAGTGTACGGGTTTACCAGCCCGACGGATTGTGGGAAGCTGCCAGCTCTGGAAGAGGGGTTTTGGCCAATTATGTACAAGATCATGGCAAAGACCTGTACCGAAGAGGGATCTATATTTTTATAAAGCGTACAACTTTACCTCCGGTACAATTGACCTTTGATGCCGCCACACGTGACCAGTGTGAAGTACAACGGCAATCCACAATGACGCCGTTACAGGCTTTGATAACGCTTAACGACCCTACTATTTTAGAGTCGGCGCGGGTGTTTTCCGAAAATTTAATGCAGGAAGAAAGTACGGTGGCCACAAAAATCGAAAAGGCATTTGGTACCATCGTATGTCGAACCATCAAGCCCGAAGAACGGGAAGTGTTGTTGGGTTACTATGGGGAGCAAGAAGCAGCCTTTCGAAAAGATGCGGAACAAGCTGCGGAATTTATCGATGTGGGCGAGTTTCCGGCAACCGCCAATAGGGATGTCGTAAAAGTGGCCGCTTTGATGCAGATTATTCACACGATATATAACTTGGAGGAAACTATAGTTAAAAGTTGACCAGGTTATTAAATAACAAAACTTATGGAAAAAGAAGTTTTTGAACATCATTTAAACGCTAACCGCAGGCATTTTTTGGGTAAAATGGCATTGGGTGTCGGAGGTGTCGCCTTGGGGTCATTGTTGATGCCAGATCTTTTATCCGGAAAAAGAGTAGCAGAAGATCAATTGCCTTTGGGTTTAAAACATTTTGCTGCCAAAGCCAAGCGAATTATTCTATTGGTTCAAAATGGAGCACCTTCCCAACTGGAAAGCTTTGACTATAAACCCAAGCTAAATGATATGTTCGGGCAAGATTTGCCCCCTTCGGTAAGAGGTGATCAAAAGTTGACGGGCATGACTGCTGGGCAAAAATCATTTCCTCTGGTTGGATCAAAGTTCGGCTTTAAACAATACGGTAAATCAGGAACTTGGGTAAGTGAGCTGTTTCCGAACATTGCCAAAATCACCGATGATATTTGTGTTATAAAAAGTATGCATACCGATGCGATCAACCACGATCCCGCACTTACGTTCATGCAAACGGGCGCACAGGTTGGAAACCGCCCCAGTATTGGGTCTTGGTTTAGTTATGGGTTGGGTAGTGAAAATAAAAATCTACCGGCGTATTGCGTTTTGCTTTCAAAAGGAAAAGGCAACGGACAAGGCGTATATTCTAAACTATGGTCGAACGGCTTTTTAGACAGTTCGCATCAAGGGGTGCAATTAAGTGCCAGTGAAGACCCGATTTTGTACTTGAACAATCCTGATGGAATGGATAGAAAAACACGCCGAACTATGTTGGATCATTTGGCTTCTTTAAACCAATTGGGGTACGATGAGTTCGGTGATCCTGAAATTCCTGCAAAAATAAAACAGTACGAAATGGCATTTCGAATGCAGACCGCTGTTCCTGAAATTACAGATGTATCTAAAGAGCCGGATCATATCAAGAAAATGTATGGTCCAGATTGCATGGTTCCAGGTACCTATGCCGCCAACTGTTTGCTGGCTAGAAAAATGTCTGAGTCGGGCGTTCGTTTTGTACAATTGTACCATCAAGGTTGGGACCAGCACTCGAATTTAGTAGGAGAAATGAAAGGTCAGGCAAAAGATGTAGACATGGCTTCCGCGGCATTGATTACCGATTTAAAGCAACGGGGGTTATTAGATGAGACACTGGTTATTTGGAGTGGGGAGTTTGGAAGAACAAATTACTGTCAAGGAAAGTTGACCAAAGAAAATTATGGGCGGGACCATCACCCAAGATGCTTTAGTATTTTTGTTGCCGGAGGCGGAGTGAAATCGGGAATTTCTTATGGTCAGACCGACGAATTGGGGTATAATATTATTGAAAGTCCGGTGCATATTCACGATTTGCATGCGACCATTATGCACTTGATGGGCTTAGACCATGAAAAATTGACCTATAAACATTTGGGTAGAAGGTTTCGGTTGACCGATGTTCATGGTCATGTAGTAAAAGATCTTTTGGCATAAAATATGAAAAGACCGATTCCTGTTTTTTTAAACCTACTGTTTTTTCTACATATTTTCTTGGCCTTTTTAGTGGTTTTTGAAAGTTATTTGGAAATCCCTTTTTGGCTTCAACCGGTGGGACGAATGCATCCATTGTTGCTACATTTTCCGGTAGCCTTTATTGCACTTCTGGTATTGTTAAACCTGTTCAAAAAACAAATAGAACCAACTTCCTTTGAAAAAATAAACTACTTTCTATTGCTATTGACCTCACTTACAACGGTGCTGGCAACGATTATGGGGCTGTTGCTATCCTTGGAAGGGTATGAGTCAGAGCTTATGTCATTACATAAATGGATTGGAATAGCGATTAGTTTTATCATATATACATTGGTGTTGGTATATCAATCTAAGAAAGTGTATCAGATATTACTGTATACTGGTTTTATTGGCGTTATTTTTGGAGGACATTTCGGAGCAGGACTTACGCACGGGAGCCATTTTTTGATGGAGCCGATAACCGCCGCTACCAAAAAACAAGTAGACGAAAACACACCTGTTTATACTGCCTACGTTCAACCTATTTTAGAGGCAAAGTGTACCAGTTGCCATAATCCGCAAAAGCACAAAGGAGATTTAGACTTGACAAGTATTGAAACGATTGCAAAGGGAGGTGAAAATGGCGAGGTTTGGTTGGCACACAATCCTAAGGAAAGTCTGTTGTTACAACGTATAGCATTGCCTCTCGAAGATGAAGAGCATATGCCACCAGAAGGAAAGACACAGTTGACCGAACAGGAAATTGAATTGTTAGATAGCTGGATTGGACACGGAGCAGATACTAAAATTTCGTATGCGTTACTAAAGCAAGAAGATAGTTTGAAACAACTGCTTACCGAAAAATGGCTTAAAGATGATAGTGGAAAAGAAACATATACATTTGATTTTGCACGAGCCGCGCTTATAGAAGAGCTAAATAATCCTTACCGTACCGTGGTTCAAAAATCTCCAAGTTCACCGGCCATTGAGGTAGCAATATATGGCAGAAGTGCCTATAAAACGGAATTCTTGACCGATTTGGTTAAAATCAAGGAACAAGTGGTGTATTTGAATCTAGCCAATTTGCCTATTGACAATAAAGCCTTGGAATTCATAGGGGAGCTTAAGAATTTGGAGCACTTGGTATTGAACTTTACCGAAATAGGCAATGATGCTTTGGCCGCTCTTGTGGCCAATACCAAGTTGCAATCACTTTCTTTGGCGGGCACCACAATCGATATTGCTGCTTTAAGGTACTTTAAGAATATGAAAAGCCTAAAGGAGTTGTTTGTATGGAATACCGAAGTGACCAACGACGATATAGCAGCACTGAACAAGGCTTTGCCGAGGGTTGCGATAAATGAAGGGTATATACCAAATCCTGAGGAAAAATTGAGTTTAACACCACCAACTTTAGTAGGTGAGAAGAATATCATCAGTTCAGGTGACCGTATTTTGCTGGGCCATAAAATGAATGGTGTGCTCATTCGATATACTGTAGATGGAACCGATCCGACACAAGAATCTTCACTTTACGAGTCAGGGATTGTATTGGACTTGGAAGGAAAAAGAGCCAAAACAATTAAGGCAATCGCCTATAAAGACGAGTGGTCGCCAAGTGAGGTGTCTTCGTTTGTGTTTTATGACAAAGGACTTGTGCCAGATGCCCTTGAAGTAGTTCATCCCGGAATTCTAAGTTCCTATACGGGTGAGGCTGCAAAAATATTGAGTGATGATGTTAAAAACAATGCCAATACGTATTATTACTCGAAATTTTGGGCATCCTTCAACATTAAACCATTAATAGCTATTGCTGACTTTAGCGCTTCGAACGAAAAAATTAAAGAGGTTGTCTTGAGTTGTGGTATTCGGGGAAATCAAAAGAAGTCTCCATTAGATTTTGTGGCAGTTTGGGGTTCCGATGATAAAGAGAATTGGAAATTGTTAAAAAGGACAAATTTTTCGAATGAGAAAGATTTGGACAAAATTCGTGAGGTCTCCTTGAAATTTCCGGAAGTTTCGTATAAGTATTTCAAAATCATGGGGCAACCCAAGAAAGACAATACAATTCGCTCCAATCAATTGTTTTTCTTTTAATACATAATTAAGCGTAAAGCTTCATAGGTATTATGTAGCTTGTGATTGTGGCAAGCAACCCGCATTTTTCAAATAAAATCTGATACTCGATAGCTTTAATGTAAAGCCTTTTCGGAATTTCATGCGGTCAACTACGGCCAGCGTCACACAGTATGCTGGAGGTTGTGGGACAAGGTTATACAAAAAAACCTATGTTTATCAGTCAAATGAACGATGCTGCGACTGTGCAGCGCACCTGCCAAAAGGTTTGGATATCATTTTACCATTCGGGGGCTTTTGAAAATTTTAGTCAGGAAATGGTAAACCCTTATGAAATGTTCTAGATTTTGAATGATATTACATATGCTTGTGATACTTGTCTCGATATCATAACCCTCGTTGGGCTTTTACATAGGCTGAAATTTCGCCTAAAGGGGCTGTCCATATTTTATTGGCCGGATCTTTAAGATAGGGCAACAGTTTCTTCAACATGGCTACTTCTGTTGTCTGTCGGTTTTTCACCCCGATGTCATGACCGGCCAGTACAAGCCATAGGCCGGCACCTCTAGCACTCTCGATAAGTTCTAAAATTTGGTCGAAGTTTTTACCATCCATCTCAACACCTGTCAATTGTGCCATGTCGCAATAAGTAGGGTCGTTGGGTGATTCGTCTAACCAGGTTCTTCCCGAAGAAAATTGATTATGGATAACGGGCACATAACTTTTAGTATTTGCACCGCGTCCAACAAAAGTTTGTCCGCAAGGATAGGCAAATTCGGTAGGGGTAACGCCCAACAGTTTTTGAATACTATCGTTTGCCTGCGCCAATTCTGACTGCATTTTTTCCAGGGTGTATTCCTCGAGTGCAATATCACGGGCCCATAAGAAATTTCCTGAACAGGGATGTCTTAAGGAGTGATTTCCAATTTCATGGCCGCTGGCCACCGCTTTGCGCCAACCTTTCAGTTCTTCGTTGATCGCAGCAGGAACTACATAAAAGGTCGCTTTGACCCCATGGGCATCTAAAATGGGCGTTCCCACGGTTACCTGACTGCTCCGGCCATCGTCCCAAGTGAGACTAACCGCCATGGTGTTTCCATCTGGCCATTGAAAAGACGGTGTCTTTTGTGCACATAAAAAAGGGCAGTAAAGAAGTGCCAAAATGAAAGATATTAATAACGGTTTTACTATGTTTTTCATGAATATCAGTTTTGTGGGGTAGCTTAAAATTACTCCAATAAAAAGTGGTTGGACGTCACTAATATAATGGATAATCTTGATGAATCATAATACTTTTTTTTAGTGAACGATGGCGTTTTATTGTGAATGAATAGTTCTGGGAAACCATTTAAAGAAGTTTCTTGACTAAGCGCTAATTTTTTATTCAATCTCTTAAAATGAATGAGCCGAATAGTACATCTATTCGGCTCAAAACCATCTTAGCTTTTCTTATTTTAAGAATTGCTTGTATGCGCTAAGTGACGCTCAAAGGGTGGACTTCAGAATCAATGTGTAATCTTAAAAATAGAACCGCCCAAATCGTCACAGACATAAAGCTCTCCGTCGGGGCCTTGGGCCAAACCACACGGGCGATGTTGCACTGGCCCGGTCGGGTTGGCCAAATCAATGCCAGCAAAATTGTCGGCAAAAATTTCCCAGTCACCGCTAGGTTTTCCGTTCTTAAAAGGAACAAAGGCTACAAAATATCCTTTTTTAAGTTCTGGTGATTGGCCGTGAAAAGCGACGAAGGCACCGTTCTTGTATTTTTCAGGAAACATATTCCCAGTATAGAATAATAGGTCGTTGGGGGCTAAATGTGCAGGAAATGCCATTACGGGATCGATGGCATCTTCCCGCCCGGTTTTTTGTCCGTCACCGCCAAATTCAGGTGCAAGTATCTTTGCTTTCTTGAAATGATCGTAATAAACTTGTGGCCAGCCAGCATCATCGTTTTCGTGTATTTCGTACAAAGTTTCGGCAGGTAATTCTGCACTATTTTTTGCCGTATAGTATTGCGGGAATAAGTCATGGAAACCACCACGCCCATGAACAGCGGCAAACAAAGAATTGGTGTTAAAATTCCAAGCTGTGGCAACAGCATTCTTTATACCAGTGGCATAACGGTTTCCGTCTGAAAAGGTTTGGTTTAGCTTATTGGCTTCGAATGTCCAGATGCCTCCGGCAGAATCTAAAATAGTAGAAGGCACTATAGCTTTTCCCGAGCCTTCTTCGCGGCCTGAATCGTTCCAAGACCCGATGGTGACATAAATATTGGAATCGTCATCCATCACGAACGATTTTGCATTGTCGCGACCATGGTCTGCCAATCCATCAACAATTTTTTCGGGCTTGTCGGTATCAATAACTTCGCCATCCCCATCTAGTTTATAGCGAAAGATTCCTGAATTGGAAGAAGCGTACAAAAATCCTTTATGAAACAAGATACCGGTGCCGGGCAAATCGCCAAAAGTTTGGGTTTCACCTACTTTTCCTTCTTGGCTAATGTCTTTTAACGCTATAATTGCCTTTCCATCTTTTAATTTTGAACGATTCACATAAATATCCCCATTATTTGAAACGGTCATATGTCTTAGGTTACCCAGCTCTTGGGCGACCATTTGCACGGAAAAACCGTCGGGGACCTGAATGTTTGTATCATTTTGTATGGCTTGTGTTTTTTCCGGTGCTGTTTTTTTGGTCTCGGACTTACATTGACTCAGAAATAGGCCCAATAAAGCGACCGCCACCAATGTTGGTAAACTGTGGTTCGAAGAGAAGCGTTTCATATAATAATTTAAAGGTTTGATTAGCGGCTAAAGTTACTACATCGAACTTAGTTGACCGAGAAAAAATATAAAACAAGACCGTGGTCCCTATAAACTGATATGTTTTATGCTTTTTTCGCTTAGAATTTTTGATATCATATGTCATTGGTCTGCCCATGACGGTCGCAGTGTGTAAATATCATAACTACAAGTATTTTATTGTTTTAACTATAGGGTGGTGGCATTGTAGCTGTTTAGGTTTCATAAATAGTATTATTTTAGCTGCGATAGACTGATACGTATGAAAAAAACAAAGGAAGATTTAAAATCAACATATAATGTTCCCAATTTGGAAAGGGGGTTGTCCATTATTGAGTTATTAGCTACAAAAACTAAGGGTTTGACCTTGGCCGAGATAACAGAAAGTCTATCCATTACCAAATCAAGTGCGTTTCGTATTGTGAGTACATTGATATTTAAAAATTATTTGCAGAAAAATGAGACCACTAAAAAAATAACACTTTCTAGAAAAATGCTGACGCTGGGCATTTCATCAATGAACGAGCAGAGTTTGGTCGAAATTTCCATTGATGTGATGAGGGCGCTTCGTGATGAATTGAAGGAATCGGTTATGCTAGGGGTTATTCTAGGGTCGACGGGTACTATTCTTGAACAGGTACCGTCTTCTTATCCGGTAAAATTGTTTGTCGAACCTGGTACACAGTTTTTCTTGCACAGTTCGGTCGGGGGTAAATGCATTTTAGCAAATCTTCCAGAAGGGGAGACCTATGAAATATTAAAAGGAAAGACATTGGCACGATTTACCGAGAATACCATCGTTTCAAAAAGGGAGTTTAAGAACGTGCTGGGAGAGGTTAAGAAAAAGGGGTATGCGGTCGACAATAGCGAAGATATAGAAGGGATAAATTGCGTTGGGGCGCCTATTTTTAATGAATACGGTTATCCCGTTGCAGCACTTTGGATTACAGCGCCCTATGGTAGACTACCAATTTCCGAATTCGATCGCAAAGGAAAGATTGTGGCCAAATATGCGAGGGAAATCTCGGCTAAATTGGGATTTTTGACACAATAGAAAACTTCTTTTTCCCTTTAAATTAAATCACACAAAACAAATCTTTTTTGTAGAGGCAAATATAAAAATCAAGGTCACGGCAATGCGTTTTTTAATGCCGATCTTCCGCTGGCCTTGTTTCGCTTCCGGAACAAAATCCATAAAAATTACATTTCATCCTTAACGATAAATCCGGTTGCTCGGCAACGAGACTGCAATTGATTTAGGTAGCTAAAAATGCAGTTATACCTTCATTCTCCCCTTTGTTTGCGGCATTCTTCCTAATAACGACAAAAATCGCCGAAGTGTCATATTAATTAATTCAAAGCATTGATTTAAAGAATTTTATAAAAAATATAGGTTCATAATGCCGATATGTGAATATTTTTTTTACTTTTGGTTCAAATATGAAACTAGTTTCATATTTGAACCATTTATTTTTGATGATGCATTGCTTTTGTTTTTTACGAAGTAGGTTAATTAAGATTTAGAGATGCCTTTACCGTAGGTTTTTAATACCGTCAAAATGGTTCTATGTTTTTTAAAATAAGAATAGCTATAGCAACTCACTTAACTTAAAACCAATGAAAATGAAATTTTTAGAATTTTTAAAAATGGGAGTTTTTCTTGCCATTTTCATCTTGTTTTCGAGCCATGCCCGGTCTCAAGACGTAATAACAGGAACCGTTTCTGACGAACAAGGCCCTATTCCTGGGGCGAATATTGTGGTTCAGGGAACGACTAACGGTGTAACAACCGATTTTGACGGAAACTTTAGTATCGAAGCATACCCAACAGATATACTTATAGTTTCTTATCTCGGGTATGCCACCCAAAACATCAAAGTAGGCGACCGAACCACGATTAATGTCAGTCTACTGACCGATCAGCAGCAACTAGATGAAGTTGTAGTAATCGGTTATGGTACGCGAAGTAAAGGTACTTTGACCAGTGCGGTTGCCACGGTTGATGAGAACTATCTTGAACAGCAGCCGGTATCTAACGTGAGTAAGGCTCTTCAGGGGAGTGCTTCCGGGGTGACTACCATAAGTGCGTCTACTCCTGGCGGCGATGCCGAGGTGCGTATACGGGGTATGGGCACGATCAACAATAACGGTCCGCTTTGGGTAGTCGATGGGGTGCAAGGGGCACAAGCACCTCCGCCGGGACAAATTGAATCCATACAAATCTTAAAAGATGCATCTTCTACGGCAATTTATGGGGCTAGGGGTGCTAATGGGGTTATTTTGGTTACGACTAAAACTGGTAAAAAGAATCAGGCCGTAAAGTTGGATGTTAGCCTAAAGTCCGGTATGAGTTTTTCTGATGCCAAGTATGATATAATGACAGATCCCCAATTGATAGGGGAGATGCTGTGGTTAGAATTAGCGAACGATGGACTACCACAAAGTAATACGCATTATGGAAGTGGTACAACACCCGTACTTAATGAATATTTGTTTCCGAACGGGGGGGCTTCCGGCAATGCCAATGTTCACCCGTCACTATATGATCAACAAGATTACCCCATAACTAAATCAAACCCTCAAGGAACTAATTGGTTAGATGAAATATATCAGCACGGTTTAATCCAAAATTATGACTTGTCATTGACGGGAGGCTCTGACAAAACCTCCTATTCTTTTCAGGCAGGCTTTCTGGAAGAAAATGGTATACTTAAGAATACGTCATTTAATAGAATTTCTTTTCGGTCTAACGTCGATTCCAATCCTTTTGAATGGTTGAATATTGGTCAGCGTTTGGGTGTTACATACGGAGAAACCAAAGGTTGGGGCGGAAACAATTCGCACAACAACTTATTTAACCAACTCTATTTAGCTAGTCCATTGATTCCTGTTAGGGATGTTGCCGGAAACTGGGCTGGAAATGTTGTTGGTGGTGGTAATATTAATGATGGCCCTAATCCTGTAGGTTTTTTGGATAGACTTAAAAATAATAGTAATAAAAAATACAATATTACCGGAAATATTTATGCCGCGATTGATCCCGTTAAAAATATAACAATCAAAACTTTGCTAGGTTATGATGTGGATTTGTTCAATAATTTTTCACCTTCCTTTGCTGTTTGGGAACAAGCAACCGGTGCCAAATCCACAACGCTTAATGAAAGTAGTGCGAATCAAACACGTTGGAACTGGACAAATACATTTAACTATAAAAATACATTTGGAGAAGACCATAGCGTAGATTTTCTTTTTGGTATGGAATCTTCAAGAATAGCATATAGAACTATTTCTGCTTCTAGACAGGATTACCTTTCCAATAATATTAATTTTTTAGTGTTGGACGCAGGTGCTAGTAACCAATTGAATAATGGTAGTGGATTTGCCTCCACATTGTTTTCTTATTTTTCTAGAATCAATTACGACTATGCGAAGAAATACATTTTAGACCTTACGGTAAGACGTGATGGGTCATCTCGTTTTGGTGCAGAAGATCGATATGGAATTTTTCCAGCTGCATCTTTAGGTTGGGTGGTGTCAAGAGAAAATTTCTTAAATGGTGCTGAAGATTGGCTTAGCTATCTAAAATTTAGGGCAAGTTGGGGGCAATCCGGTAATGATCAAATCGGGAATTATAACAGTTATACGACGTATGAGTCTAACCCTGGATCATCGTATTATGCAATTGGTGGATCAGATAATACGATTACTCAAGGATATCAATCTAAAGCATTTGGTAATCCGAACGCTAAATGGGAAACTACTACTTCTACAAATATTGCTTTTGATGCAACTTTGTTTAGAAAGTTGGATTTATCTGTAGATTTTTGGAAAAAGGACACTAAAGATATGTTGTTTCCCGTAGCTATCCCTCAGGTTGTGGGTGACGTAGAGGAGCCTTCAGTGAATATAGGGTCGATGTCTAATAAAGGGGTAGATATATCACTTTCGTACCGTACTTCTGCTTTGGATGATTGGTTTACACTTGATATGTCAACCACATTTACAGCTTATAAAAATGAGGTGACCAGTCTCTCTTCAAATGAGAATGAATTTTTGCAAGGGTTTCCTACACGTCAGCAGATTTATACAAGAACAGAAGCAGGTCGCTCATTTCCTGAGTATTTCGGTTACGTTGTGGATGGCATTTTTCAAACCCAAGCAGAAGCGGATGCACATGCTACTAATGGCGCTTATAATGAACCGGGTCATTTGAAAATTAGAGATGTTAATGGCGATGGGGAAATTACACCGGAAGATCGTACTTATATTGGTAATCCACATCCAGATTTTACAGCAGGTTTTCGTTTGGGTATGGGGTTTGGCAATGTTGATGTTTCGGCAACACTTTATGCAAGTGTGGGAAATGATTTGGCAAATTACACCAGTAGATTTACAAGGTACGGCTTGTTTAATGGTCCGAATTCACCAGATAGATTGTACAATTCTTGGGGAAGCCCATATTTATTAGTTGATAATAATAACGCTATTTTACCTAAAGCGTCTACCTCCACCTCTTTTGAGCAAAACGCTTCTACAGATTATATAGAGGATGGTTCTTTTTTAAGAGTTCAAAATTTACAGATAGGTTATACTTTTCCTAATGGTTTAGTAGAAGATTTGCACCTTAAACATTTACAATTGTACGTGATTGGTTCTAATCTATTCACATTTACCAAATACTCAGGTTTAGATCCTGAAATTAGTGCTAAGAGAGAAAATGGAGTACCTCAAGAAATCGATAGGGGAGTTGATGTGGGCACATGGCCAATATCCAAACAAATCATGTTGGGGTTAAACATTGCTTTATAATTTTAAAAAATAGAAAAGATGAAAAATAAATTTTTCGCAAATAGTTTTGCCATCTCAATTTTAATTTTAATTACCTCTTGTAGTGAAGATTTTCTAGAGGAGAGTCCCGTGGGAACAGTTAACGAGTTAACATTGGTTAGTGAGGAAGGGGTAAATGGGTTACTTATAGGGGCATACTCGTTGATTGATGGGTACTCTAGTAATGGTAGTCCTAATGGTGGTACGGGAGAAGCCTCTGGAACCAATTGGATTTGGGGAGACGTTCCTTCTGATGATATGCATAGAGGTGACACCAATGGTGGTTGGTCACAAATCAATGATATTGAAAGGTATGAAGTAAGGTCTGATAATGAATGGTTAAGTGGTGCTTGGGGTATTAATTTCGATGGAGTAGCGCGCGCTAATGATGTTCTACGTGTTTTAGGAACGGCTGGAGAAGTAATATCGGCTGAAAAGTCTGACCAAATTGAAGCCGAAGCTAAATTTTTACGGGCATGGTTTCATTTTCAACTAAGAATTAAATTTGAAAAAGTTCCGTATATAACCGAAGATGTCGATCCGGTTTTGGTTAAAAATGATCGGGAAATTTGGGACGATATTGAAAATGATCTTCAATTTGGGATTGATCATCTGAATCCCGCACCATCTGAAGTCGGTAGGGCATCTCAGTGGGCAGCAATGGCGTTAAAAGCACGAGTTCATTTGTTTCAGAGCGAATTTTCTAAAGCGAAACCGCTTTTAGATAATATTATAGAAAATGGTCCTTTTCAGCTAGAACCTCATTTTTATAATAATTTTGATGAAGAGCACCAAAATAATGGAGAAAGTATTTTTGAAATTCAATATTCCGTAAATGACGGAGCAGGTGTAGCGAATTCGGGTGTTGATCACCAGACTTTGTATCCAAATGTTGAAGGGCTTGGGTATTCCTATAGTGCCCCTACTTTTGACCTGTTCAATGCATACAAGGTAGAAGACAATGGTCTTCCGTTGTTAGATGATTTTCAGAATGACCTTCTTTTAGAGGATTACCAAATTTCAGATACGGAAGAATTTACTCCAACCAGCCATTTATTAGACCCTAGGGTTGATTGGACTATTGGAAGAAGAGGTATCCCATTTTTAGATTGGGGACCAATGAGTGGAAGCGATTGGATGTCAGATCAATTGAACATGGGGCCTTTCATGAATAAGAAGAACATGTTTTATAAGCGTAATAGAGGTATAATCTCTACGGAGTCTGGTTATTGGGCACCAGGTGTAAACGGAAACAATTTCAGGTTGCTTAGACTTGGTCATGTTTTATTATGGAGAGCAGAGGTGGCGGTAGAGGAAAATGATTTGCCTACAGCTCTGGCATTGGTAAATCAAATAAGACAGCGAGCAGCTGATGATATTGTTATGGGCAAAGTAGCCAATACTTCTTTTAAAGAAGGTGATCCTATCGTAGTAGACGAGTCACAACCCGCTGCAAATTATAAATTAGGCCTCTACGATTCTTTTCCTAGTGTAGCATATGCACGAATGGCTGTAAGACACGAAATGAGATTGGAATTCGCACTTGAAGGAATGCGTTTTTATGACTTGGTAAGATGGGGAATTGCTGAAACAACCTTGAATACTTATCTGGCGAGTGAATTAAGCGATAATAAATTGCCGTGGTTGTCGGGTAGTTCTTTTACCCCGGGTAAAAACAATTATTGGCCAATTCCACAGGTACAATTGGATCTTCAGCCAGAAATCTTGACACAAAACTCATCATTTTGATGAAATTGAGTAAAACGAGTACAGAAATAAGAAAGGTCTCTTGGGTATTTAAGCTGAAGACAGAGGAGATTAAAATTTCCCTCGATAAAATAGTATTTATAGAAAGAAGTGATAAATATGAAGAATTGGCAATACTGTAGTTGTTCTAAGTGACTTTATATGTGCAATGACTGAGTGTTGTGTGGTCAAGTTCAACAATCCGTAGCATTATTTCTTATTTTGTATGTGGAAATAAAGTTTAGAATATTTGAAAATGTTTATCGATGTATATGTTTAAAATAAATAAAACAACAAATGAAAAACCATGTCTTATGGATTACATTGTGCGCAATAGCACTGATGGCCTCCTGTAATTCCTCAACCCAGCTGAAAGAAGAAGCAACCGGTACACATGGGGAAAAAATAGAAATTACTCCTGAACAAATCGATCATTTAGGTATAACCGATGTAAATCATTTGAGCACGGCCTCGAAGAGAGCCTTGAAATGGCCTATGGATTTAGGTAACGAATGGTTTATACAATTTGGCCCACTTCAACCTCTAAAAGGAGATTTGGCTTATGAAGAAGGAGTGGTTCGCCGTGATCCTAGTGCTATAATTAAAGAGAATGGCAAATATTATGTATGGTATACCAAAAGTACCGGGCCGACACAGGGTTTTGGCGGTGATATTGAAACAGAAAAGGTGTTTCCCTGGGATCGCTGCGATATCTGGTATGCAACATCTGAAGACGGATGGACATGGAAAGAAGAAGGGCCGGCCGTAAAAAGAGGTGAAAAAGGCGCCTACGATGATCGTTCTGTATTTACAGTAGAAATCATGAAATGGGAAGACAAGTATTACCTCTGCTACCAAACGGTGAAATCGCCATATAATGTCCGGGTAAAGAATCAAGTGGGCCTCGCTTGGGCCAACTCCCCTGATGGACCATGGACAAAAAGTGAAGAGCCAATTTTAAGTCCTGCCGACAATGGTGTTTGGAAGGGCGAAGAACAGAATAGGTTTCTAGTGGAAAAAAAGGGCGACTTTGATAGTCATAAAGTGCATGACCCTTGCATCTTGCCGTATAAAGGAAAATTTTATCTGTATTACAAAGGGGAGCAAATGGGCGAGCAAATTACTTTTGGGGGAAGGCAAATCCGACATGGTGTCGCTATTGCCGATAATCCTCAAGGACCCTATATCAAATCTCCTTATAATCCGATCAGCAATAGTGGCCATGAAATTTGTGTTTGGCCATACGACGGTGGTGTCGCCTCTTTGATTACAACGGATGGGCCCGAGAAAAACACCATTCAATGGGCACCAGATGGTATCAATTTTGAAATTATGTCGGTTATTCCGGGAGTCAATGCGCACGCTATTGGTTTGAACCGTTCGGCCGATGTTGAAAAAGAGCCCACAGAGATTTTAAGATGGGGATTGACACATATCTACAATAATGGCGATTACCAGAGCATTATGCGTTTTTCTTCCGAAAGAAAAACACGACATGTCGCTAAAGGAGAAAAAAAATAACAGGAAAATTAATTCAATGAAAGCAACTGTTTATCAAGGGGATAAAACCTTTTCGGTCATCGAAAAGGAAATTGAGGCACCTGAAAAAGGTGATGTAAGAATCAAGGTGGCCTATACAGGCGTCTGTGGTACCGATGTGCATATTTATCATGGTATGATGGACAAACGGGTAAAAATGCCTTTGACCATCGGTCATGAAATGTCAGGGGTTATTGATGCCGTCGGTGAAGGTGTTACTAACTATAAGATAGGGGACAAGGTAGTTGTTCGGCCGCTCGATGATCGTTTGGTAAAGCCTTCTGACAAAGGGTTTAATCACATTTGTGAAAATCTGAAATTTATTGGCATTGATAGCCCAGGTTCCATGCAGCAATATTGGAACGTACCCGCATTTGTACTCCATAAACTAAAGGATGAAACCGATTTAAAATTGGCCGCTTTGATCGAACCGCTATCCGTAGCCACGCACGATGTTCGCAGAAGTGGGTTGGTAGCCGGAGAAACCGCCGTGGTTCTTGGGGGAGGCCCAATAGGTCTTTTAGTCGCAATGGTCGCTAAAGAAGTTGGTGCGCATGTTATCGTATCGGAAGTAAATGAAAAGCGAATAGCAAAGGCAAAATCATTGGGGCTGCACGCGGTAAACCCTGTGAAGGTAGATTTGGTCGAGTATGTAAAAGAGCAGACCGATAATCGTCGGGCAGATGTTGTTTTCGAAGTTGCGGGAGTTCAAGCTGCCTTAGACGTAATGTGCGAGGTAGCTGGAATTCGTGGTAGAATTGTAATGGTGGCCATCCACGGCCAAAAGAAAGAAGTCGATTTGTTTAAGTTCTTTTGGAAAGAACTTAGTTTAATAGGGGCACGGGTCTATGAAAAGGAAGATTATGAGAAATCTATTGCACTCATAACGGCCAATGAATTGCCGTTTGAAGAGATGATTACCGATGTACAGCCTTTAAGCAACATTCAGCAGGTCTTCGAAAATATTGATAACAATCCCGATGGAATGAAAGTGCTTATGGACTGCCAATTGTAATAATGATCCATATGAAAAATCTAGTTTTAACGGCTGTTTTTATAGCCGTATCGCTAACAGCATGTAAAAAAGTTCCGTCCGAAAATCACGAAGTAGAAGCAAAGAACGGCGTAAATGCTACTTCCGCGAATGTCGAGATCGTGAAAAAACTCGGTATCACCAATATAGATAGTCTAAGTGCGGCGTCAAAAAGAGCCTTGGCAATGGGGTATGATGCTGGACCGGAATGGTGGACGAGCTTCCGGCAGTCCGATTTGAAAGGAGTTTTCGCATTTGAGAAAGGGGTTGTTCGACGCGATCCAAGTGCTGTAATTAAAGTGGCCGATGTCTACTATGTGTACTATACTAAAAGTGTTGGCGATTCTTACGGTTTTCATACTGGAGACCCTGAAAAAAAGGTTTTCCCTTGGGATAAATCAGAAATTTGGTGCGCCAGTTCTGCCGATGGCGAAACATGGAAAGATGAAGGATTGGCCGTAGGTCGCGGGGATGAAGGTTCGTATGACGATCGGGCAGTATTCACGCCCGAAGTATTGGCGCATGAAGGAAAGTATTATTTGGTATATCAAACCGTTAAAGCACCCTATGTTAATCGAGTGAAAAACGAAGTAGGAATGTCCATTGCGGATACTCCTTTGGGCCCTTGGAAAAAATTGGACACCCCTATATTGAAACCCGCGGATAATGGAAAATGGTCGGGAGACGAAGACAACCGGTTTAAGGTATCCGAAAAAGGAGACTTCGATAGCCAAAAAGTGCACGATCCATGTTTGATGTTCTTCAACAACAAATTTTACCTCTATTACAAAGGGGAACGTATGGGTGAAGAACATTTTTTAGGGGGTCGTGAAATTAAATGGGGTGTGGCCATTGCAGAAAAACCGGAAGGTCCGTATAAAAAGTCACCTTTTAATCCAGTTACCAATAGCGGTCATGAAGTTTGCGTTTGGCCTTATAATGGCGGAATGGCTGCAATGTTGACTTCTGATGGCCCAGAGAACAATACCATACAATGGTCATCTGACGGAATTAATTTTGAAATAAAATCACACATTGGGGGCAGAGCCAAACCCCCACATGCGGCAGGTGTCGTGCGTTCGTTGAATCATGAAAAAAGTCCTCTTGCAGCCTTGAAATGGGGCTTGTGTTTTGATCACAAAGAGGGCTGGGACTATATTAAAAAGTTCACAACGTATGTGAAAAACGCAGACTGAAACTTGAATAAAATAGAAATTTATAAATCAAATACAATGAGCGTATTAAACAAATTCAATCTGAAGGGAAAAACGGCCCTTGTCACTGGTTGTAAACGTGGTATTGGTAAAGCCATGGCTGTTGGGCTTGCCGAAGCTGGTGCTGACATCATAGGCGTCAGTGCTACTTTAGAAAAGCATGGTAGCATGGTAGAACAGGAAGTAACTGCTCTCGGCAGAAAGTTTAAGGCGTATGCTTGTGATTTTAGCAATCGCGAATCGCTGTACGAATTCATCAATATAGTTAAAGATGACTTCCCGACTATTGATATTTTGTTAAACAATGCAGGTACTATTCTTCGTGCCCCTGCGGTCGAACATTCCGATGAATATTGGGACAAGGTTATTGAAGTAAATCAAACGGCGCAATTTGTTTTGACCCGGGAAATTGGTAAAGAGATGGTTAATCGTGGAGAGGGAAAAATCGTTTTTACGGCATCACTGCTTACTTTTCAAGGTGGCATTACCGTGCCGGGTTACGCAGCGAGCAAGGGCGCTATTGGCCAAATGACCATGGCATTTGCCAATGAATGGGCATCCAAAGGTGTCAACGTAAACGCAATCGCACCAGGTTATATCAGTACCGATAATACCGAAGCTTTGCGTAACGACCCAGAGCGATCCGCTTCGATTCTTTCAAGAATCCCCGCTGGTCGCTGGGGCAAACCGGAAGATTTTGCAGGCCCGGTGGTTTTCCTGTGTTCCGATGCAGCGGCATATATGAACGGAACGACCATGCTGGTAGACGGCGGATGGATGGGAAGATAATTATCCCAAAAGAATAAAATTCCAAAAGACAATCAAAAAGAAAATGAAAAAGCCAAGACTGGTGCTCTTACTCTTTGCCTTGTTCGCTATACTATTCCATAGCTCGGCGCAAGACCGACCGAACATTGTTTTTATCCTTTCGGATGATGCAGGTTATGCAGATTTCGGATTTCAAGGAAGTAAAGAGTTCAAGACTCCAGAATTGGACAAATTGGCAAAAAACAGTGTTCGTTTTACCCAAGCCTATGTTTCGGCAGCCGTATGCGGGCCGTCAAGGGCAGGGCTTCTTACTGGAAAATATCAACAAAAGTTCGGTTTTGAAGAGAATAATGTACCTGGTCTGATGAGCAAAAGTGGGCTGGCCGGTGACGACATGGGGCTTCCTCTTGATCAAAAAACCGTGGCCGATTACTTAAAAGAACAGGGGTATAAGACTGCGCTTTTTGGAAAGTGGCATCAAGGTAATGCCGACCGTTTTCATCCTACCAAAAGAGGTTTTGACGAATTTTATGGTTTTAGGGGAGGTGCCAGAAGTTATATGTCTTACGATTCAGAAAACAAACTTACACGACAAGAGGATAAACTAGAACGAGGTTTCGGAAACTTTCAAGAACATGAGGGGTATCTGACCGACGAGCTGGCAGATGAGGCCATCGCGTTCATGGAGCGAAATAAGAACAATCCGTTTTTTATCTATTTGGCTTTTAACGCGGTTCACACTCCTATGGAGGCCACTCCGGAAGATTTAGAGAAGGTAGAAGGACTTACCGGTAAAAGAAAGACGCTGGCGGCGATGGCAATTGCGATGGATAGGGCTTGTGGCAAAGTTTTGGATCGGATAGAAGAGTTGGGGATCGACAGGAATACACTTATTGTCTTTACTAACGATAATGGTGGTCCGTCAGATTCGAACGAATCATTAAATGACCCATTGAGTGGCACCAAAGCCAATCATTTGGAAGGAGGTATTCGCGTTCCGTTTTTGATGTCTTGGCCCGGAAAAATCACACCGAATATAGTTTACGACCATCCCATTAGCACACTCGACCTTTTGCCCACGTTCGTTACCGCTGCTGGCGGAAATGTTAATACTGTGGAAGGTTTGGATGGAGTTGACCTTATGCCATTTTTACAAGGAAAAAATAACGGGAAACCTCATGAAATTTTATACTGGAAGAAGGAGAATAGGGGAGCCATACGATTTAATGATTGGAAACTCGTGCGTTTTCCAGATCGCCCGGCCGAACTCTATAATATTAAGGATGACATTTCTGAGGTGAACGATTTGGCTTCGGAACATCCTGATAAAGTACGTGAATTATACCAAAAGCTTTTCGATTGGGAACTCACGTTAGAACGGCCCCTTTGGCAATTGGAAAGAAGATTTGAGGGCCTCGCGGCCAAAAGAATGGATACATATAGAAAACACAAATAATCAAAAGTATGTCAGCAATTAAGGAATACCAATTATTTATTGGGGGTAAATGGGTGACTTCGAACTCGGGCGAGACCATTGATATTGTAAACCCGACTACCGAAGAAATAGTGGCACGAGTACAGAACGGCACAGCGGCGGAGGCAAACCAAGCTTTGGAAGCTGCCGAAAGGGCACAAAAAGAATGGAAAAAATTACCACCGCGTACGCGCGCCGAGATGTTATATAAACTAGCCAATGAAATAAAGGCGAACACAGATTATCTGGCCGAATTGTTGGTGAAAGAACAAGGTAAATTATTAAAGGTGGCCAAAGGGGAAGTTGCAGTAACGGCTTCTTTTATTGAATACGCCTGTGAAGGTGCTAGAAGAATTGAAGGCGATATCGTCCCTTCCGATAATTCGAACGAGCAAATATGGATTCAAAAAATTCCGCGGGGTGTTGTTGTCGCAATTACCGCTTGGAATTTTCCCTTGGCTTTGGCAGGGCGAAAATTAGGTCCGGCATTAGTTGCGGGTAACACCATTGTTATAAAACCAACTTCCGAAACACCATTGGCTACTTTAGAGTTGGGTAATTTGGCTCAAAAAGTGGGTATCCCTGATGGCGTCATCAATATTATAACAGGTCCAGGAAGGGCGATGGGCAATGCTTTGGTCGAGAATACTATTACCAAAATGGTAACCATGACAGGGTCGACGCCCGTTGGTCAACAAATAGCTAGAAATGCGGCTCAGAACCTTACCCATGTGCAGCTCGAGCTTGGCGGAAAGGCTCCTTTTATTGTTTTTGCCGATGCAGATATTGATGCGGCCGTTGACGCAGCCTTGCATTCCCGCTTTGATAATTGCGGGCAAGTGTGTACCTGTAACGAGCGCATGTACGTTCATGAGACCATTTATGATGCTTTTATGGAGCGTTTTATTGCAAAAACAAAGGCTTTGAAAGTGGGTGACCCGATGCTGGAAGATACCGATATGGGCCCCAAAGTAAATGCTTCTGAATTAAAGCATATGGAGCATTTGGTTGCGGTTAGTCTTGAAGAAGGGGCGACCTTGGCTACAGGTGGTAAACGCCCTGAAGGTAACGGTTTTGAAAAAGGATATTGGTTCGAGCCAACGGTATTGACTAACGTGACCCAAAATATGACCATCGTTCACGAAGAGTCTTTCGGTCCTATTTTACCCGTATTGAAATTTAAGACTTTTGAAGAAGTTATCGGTTACGCCAATGATTGCGAATACGGACTAGCAGCCATGGTCTTTACAAACGACATGAACACCATAATGAAATGCAATGACGAGCTCGAATACGGGGAGATTTATGTAAATCGTGGTCACGGTGAACAACATCAAGGCTTCCACAATGGTTATAAACTGAGTGGTTCGGGCGGTGAAGATGGCAAGTACGGCTTTGAGCAGTACATGGAGAAAAAGACTTTTTACATCAGACATAAAGCATAGATGGATACTCGTATTAAATCGGTTGATTGCAAACTGTTCAGGGTGCCACTTCCTGAGGTGATGAACGATGCCAAACACGGCGACCATACCCATTTTGAACTAGTGACTACGACCATTACCCTGGGTGATGGTAGTGAGGGAACCGGTTACACCTATACCGGCGGAAAAGGCGGCCATGCCATAAAGGCCATGATAGATTTTGATATTTCACCGGCATTGATAGGGAAAGAGGGTTCCGATATAGATGCCATCTATGATTTTATGGAATGGCACATGCACTATGTGGGGCGTGGCGGAATAGTTTCCTTTGCCGTATCTACGATAGATATTGCCCTGTGGGACATCAAATGTAAGAAAGCCGAAAAACCACTTTGGCAAATGGTCGGAGGAGCAGGAAATACGTGTAAGGCGTACTGTGGCGGTATCGATTTGCAGTTTCCTATCCCCAAACTTTTAAAGAATATGGAGGACTATTTGTCCGCTGGATTCAATGCGGTCAAAATAAAAATAGGACGCGAAAATCTGGCCGAAGATATCGAACGCATTAAAGCCGTTCGTGAATTTATTGGTCCTGATGTGACTTTTATGGTCGATGCCAATTATTCAATGACTGTGGAGAAGGCTATTGAGGCCATTGAAAAATTTAGGCAATACGATATCACATGGTTCGAAGAGCCCATTATTCCTGATAATTACAAAGGCTTTGCCCAGATTTCGGATGCTACGAATTTTCCGTTGGCAATGGGAGAAAACCTGCATACCATCCATGAATTCGAATATGCCATGAATCAAGCAAAACTATCTTTTGTTCAGCCCGATGCTTCCAATTGTGGTGGCATTACAGGATGGTTGGCCGCCGCAAGATTGGCCAATAACCATCATATTCCGGCCTGTTCGCATGGTATGCAAGAGTTGCATGTAAGTTTGGTGTCGGCGCAGTCCAATTCGGGTTGGTTGGAAGTGCATAGTTTTCCGATCGACCAATACACCAAGCGACCTTTGGTAGTTGAAGACCATAGGGCAGTTGCGCCCGATATTCCGGGAGTAGGTGTAGAATTTGATTGGGAGAAACTATCGCCATTTCAGTCCAAATAAAAGTTCAGGTAAAACATACGATACAAAACAATGAAAACGACACAGACCGATTTTGGTGAGCTCAACGGTACGATGGTACACCTTTTTGTACTAGAGAACGATAACGGGCTTTCCGTAAAAATCTCCGATTATGGTGCCACAATTACTTCTATTCTATTACCGAAAAAGGAGGGGAAAGCGGAAGAAATTGTTTGTGGTTTTGATACGTTCGAGAGCTATTTTTCAGAGGCATATAAATCCAACGCACCCTATTTCGGAGGAACGGTAGGGCGGTATTGTTCACAGATAAAGGACGCCAAATTTTCTATGAACGGAAAGAATTATGAATTGGCCAAAATAGTGGGGAACAATAATCTGCATGGGGGCAAGGTAGGCTTTGATAAGAAGATTTGGACTGTAAAAGCTTTTTCTTTGGAATCGGCAAAGCTCCAGATGGAACTTCAAAGTAAACATTTGGAAGAAGGTTTTCCCGGAAACGTTACGGTACTGGTAACCTTTACATTGACGAATGAGAACGAACTTAAAATAGAGTATCAGGCGATTAGCGACCAAGACACGCCTTTTACGATTACAAATCACACCTATTTTAATTTATCCGGATTTAAGAATAGTATTGAAGATCATACGATAACGGTTAGGGCCAAGACCAAACAAATTTGGGACGAAACCGGCGCTGCAACAGGTGAGAATACTTCTGTTGTCGGTCAAGTCGATGATTTACGTTCCCCTAAATCCATAAAAGAAGTACATGAGGCCATGGGCGATGGATTCGAACATTTTTATCTTTTTGAGGATAAAGGATTCAAGCTGGATAAAGTGGCAGAGATCAATGAAAAGTTAAGCGGACGTTCAATGGAGGTTTTTACTACAGAGCCCGGGATGCTTTTTTATACCGGGAAATATACTTCTGATGAACTAAAACGTGAATCGGGACTCCAATACGGAAAATACCGTGGGTTTTGTTGCGAGACACATCGCTATCCGAACGGACCTAATATTCCCGAAGCACCTAAAAGCATACTGAAAGTCGGGGAATCTTACGACAGTACGACGATTTTTAAATTCAATTGGTAATCAAACGGGTTTTGCATTCTTAAAAAATGCGAGCCCAAATTAAATATTCAAATTATGACCGAAGGAGTATTATGGGCGATTTTCGCCGGATTGATGTTGGGCCTTTATGCCCTTCCCGAAAAATTCACAAAAGGGTTTAAATATGAAAATACATGGAGTCTCTTTTTTCTATTGACCATGTTCGTTGTGCCAATTATTGCTTCGGTAAGCTTGATTCAGGGCTTTGGTGAAATTTTCGGCAATATGCCAATGGATATTTGGATAAAAATGGGACTCACAAGCTTTCTCTGGGGAATAGGGGTTATGATGTGGAGTAAAGCCATTAACCATATCGGGCTGTCTTTGGGTTTTTCCATATTTATAGGCACGATTATTCTAGTGGGTTCCCTGTTGCCATTTATTGAAGATGGGGTGCCGCCTTCCAACGCATTGACTTTTATTCTCGTAGGTATTTTGGTGGTACTTTTAGGTGTCATCTTAAATGGTAAGGCCGGACTCCTCCGTGAAAAAGATGAGGCAAAACAGGGGAAGGTCGAAGGAAGTTCGACCAAAGGTTCGATGACCACAGGTATTGTAATTGCCATCGTTGGGGGATTGTTGGCTACAGGATTTAGCTATGCCAATGCCGCGGGTAGACCTTATTTGCACGAGGCCAGTATTGCTCAGGGCAATGCCGATTGGATTACGGCCATTGCCGTAATGTTTCCTATTTTTATTAGCGGGGGTATTGTGATGACAGCCTATTTTATATGGCAATTGAACACCAAAAAGGCTTGGGGCGACTTCAAAACGCCAGCTTTTGGCAAAAATTTATCTCTTATTTTGATTATGGCCGTTTTCCACTACGCAGCATCGGCACTTTTTGCGTATGCCGCCTTTAAACTAGGTGCATCGGGTAATACTGTTGGCTATGCCATTTTTAACACGGCTTCAGTGGCAACGGCAATCGTGAGTGGCATCATCACCCAAGAGTGGGTGAGTGCATCGCCTAAAGCCAGAAATATGTTATATAGCGGGCTTGGTTGCATGATTGCAGGTATTATAATCGTCGCCTATGCCAATGGTTTGGGCTAACCATACCTTTATTCAAAAAATAATGTTTTTTATAGCAAACCAATAGCTTAACGATTTCAATATTTAAAAACATATAATGACTAACTTGAAGGCGATTGGGAATTCAACTTCCAAAAAGAGATACGCTATCTTGGCCATGGTTTTTATTACCGTGGTCATCAATTATTTGGATCGTAGTAATATTTCGGTGGCGGCCTTCGCCATGAAGGAAGACCTTGCACTTAGCAATATACAAATGGGGTATATTTTTTCTGCCTTCGCTTGGACCTACGCTTGTTTGCAGATTCCAGGCGGCATTGTTGCCGATAAGTTCCCCACCCGAATATTATATACAATTATTATGGCGCTTTGGTCGATAGCCACGCTGATTCAAGGTTTTGTAAATTCGTTTGCAGCATTGATCGGCCTTCGTGCAAGTATTGGTGTTTTCGAAGCACCTTCGTATCCCATTAACAATCTTGTCGTTACCCGTTGGTTTCCCGAAAACGAAAGAGCATCGGCTATTGCCATTTATACCTCGGGACAATTTTTAGGGCTGGCTTTTCTGACTCCCACTTTGGTAGCAATACAAAACTATATGGGCTGGAGAGGTCTTTTTATTATTTCAGGAATAATAGGCTTGGTTTGGGCGGGTATTTGGTATTTGTTCTATCGCGACCCCAATGACCACAAAAAGGTAAGTGCTAGCGAACTGGAATATATTGAAAAGGGAGGAGGCCTTTTTGATAAGAAAAGCACATCTGAAAAAAATCAAAAGTTTAAATGGCAAGATTTTAAACAAGCCTTTATGTATCGAAAACTTTGGGGCTTGTACATCGGTCAGTTTTGTTTGGGAGCAACCACTATTTTTTTTCTCACTTGGTTCCCTACCTATTTGGTCGAATTTAGGGGACTGGATTTTCTTAAATCGGGATTTTTAGCATCCATTCCGTTTTTGGCGGCTTTTGTTGGGGTATTATTGTCGGGTTTCACCTCTGATTTTCTGATTAAAAAGAAATATTCTGTTGAAATAGCAAGAAAGGCTCCCATAATTATTGGCATGTTACTCTCTACCTGTATTATCGGGGCCAACTATACCGATAGTACATTCTTTATAATTCTATTTTTAGCGGTCGCTTTTTTCGGGAATGGCCTGGCAAGCATTGCGTGGGTCTTTATTTCGTTAATGGCACCGAAAAAGATGATCGGACTTACGGGAGGTGCATTTAATTTTATTGGAGGACTTGCCGGTGTTGTTGTTCCGGTGGCTATTGGTTATTTGGTTGAGGACGGCGATTTCAGTCCCGCCCTCTTCTTTATTGGCGGTATTGCCCTCTTAGGTTTTATTTCCTATACGTTCATTGTCGGAAAAGTAGAGCGCATTGTGCCTAAGTTTTGATAATTTACGGAACTAATAAGACGTGTAATTTTTTGTAAAATTATAATCAATGAAAATTTCAGACATAAAAACGTATCCTATCAATGTAGGGTCTGGCAGTCAATTGGTCGTCAAGGTCGAAACGGAATCCGGTATTTACGGTTGGGGCGCATCAGGGCTTTCTGGAAGGGAACTGGCCGTGGTTGGTGCAATCGAACATTTTAAAGGTTTTTTGATTGGAAAGGATGCCCGCCAGATTGGGGCTATTTGGCAAGAACTCTATAGAGGACAATATTTTGAAGGAGGACGCGTATTGACCGCTGCCATTTCCGCAATCGATATTGCCCTTTACGATATCAAAGGGAAAGCCTTGGGTGTTCCCGTTTATGAATTATTGGGCGGAAGGCAACGCGATTTTGTGGAATGCTTTGCTTCCGTAAGGTTTAGAACCAAAGAAGAATTGCTGGCTTACTCAAAAACGTGTGTCAAAGAAGGGTGGAAGATGTTGCGTCTTGCCCCCGCTGAATTTGAAGCCACGGAGAATAAGGAACTTTTTAATGCCAGGGAATCTATTTCAGTTATTGCCGAATGGCTTACAGAACTTAGAAGAGAAGTAGGTTCGACAATAACTATCGGAATCGATTATCATACTAGGCTTAGCGCAGCAGAAACGTACTCGTTTGTAAAACGAATGCCTCCCGGCACAATTGATTATATCGAAGAGCCCATAAGGGACGAAAATCCCGATGCGTATGAAAGCCTGCGTAAAATGGTCGATGTGCCGTTTGCCATAGGGGAAGAATTTTCCAGTAAGTGGCAATTTTTGCCCTTTTTAGAACGAAACCTGACCCAATATGCCCGTATAGACATCTGTAATGTTGGAGGTTTTACCGAGGCCATGAAAGTGGCCGGGTTGGCCGAGGCACATTATATCGATTTAATGCCGCATAATCCATTGGGTCCTATATGTACGGCGGCAACTATCCATTTGGCTGCGGCATGTCCTAATTTTAGCTGGTTGGAGGAAATGAATACCCCGGCTCAATACATGGGTACCGACGCACCCAATTTTTATCCTTTACGCCCAAAATTGGAAGGTCCCAGATATCGGGTTTTAGACACCCCTGGACTTGGCGTTGAATTTGATGAAGATTATGCCTCGAAACAGAAATTCAAACCTGTGGAAATTCCCCGATTATGGAGAAATGATGGATCCTTTACCAATTGGTAACGTTTCTAAGACGTGATTCGGCCGATGAAGTTACAAAGGCAGTAAAATCTGCTTCAACCAAAAATAAAAATGGTACATGAAACTCATTTACCATTTTTATCTATTTCATATTGCAAATGCCTGTCTAGGTTTAGCTATATGTCTAGACGATCAAGGCAATGGCTTTACCATAATGTCTTTATAAAAGATAACACTACCTGGATCATGACCTTGCAAGGCAAACGTGCCACTTGACAGCAAACGGTTTTTTTGACCGTCATCACGTTTTGCATTTTCAGGCTCTGTATAATCTACTACGACAATATCGTTGATTTTGATAATGATGCGTTTGCCTTCCACTTTAACATATTCTGTATACCATTCATTATCGGGAACGTACTGTTCCTTTACGTCAACGATGTTGTACAAGCTTCCAGTACGTCTCCAATCGCCTTGCGAATTATTGACCTGCACCTCATAGCCTTGGTCTGGCCAACCTCCATCTTTATACGTTGTATGTATGTAAATGCCCGAGTTTGCACTCGGTTTCGTCATCACCTGGGCCTTAAACTCGAAGTTGTTAAAGTTATGGTTTTCTACCGTACCCATATAATAGAGATGTGCCCTTGGTCCCGCAACTTTAATGTATCCGTTTTCGACAGAGAACGTATCGGCATTTTCACCTACTTTCCAACCGTCAAGGTTTTCTCCATTGAATAAAGAAACCCAACCTTCATCATTTGCATTGCTAGATTCTTGACCTGAAACTAAAGTCATAAAACCTAGACCTACGGCAAGAACCATTACATATTTTAAGTACTGTTTTGACATCATGCTTACTTTTAAAATTAGCGCTTACAAAGTACAAAAATTAATCAGAGTCGCTAAACAATTAATTAAGGCATAAACACTCACTTTCCAACTTCTCATTATCAATTGGATAGGAGTTGAACCGTGACGTTGGGCGATAAGTATTCGTAGTATGCTCAGAGGGCGGACTCTCAAATAATAATTCACTTTTTCCTAATGTTTTTATATTCCGACAGGCTTTCCGTACTATTTAGGGTTAGGTGATGATCTTCTCAGTAATCTTTACGGCGCGATATCATGGCATAGGTTCGCCTCTTAAACGCTCAAACTGTCTATAGGCGTTCTGAATTTTTTCTTCGGATGCCTTTTCGAATTCTTTGGAGCCTACCTTGTACTTTTTTTGAACACTGTCGAGTTTTTGATGCATTTGGCCAATCACCTCTTTATAGGAAGTATCGTCGATGGCATTGTTCAATTCCTTGGGATCTTTTTTTAGATTATAAAATTCCCAAGTATCGATGTCGTCGTAGAAGTGCATTAATTTATACCGTTCTGTGCGTATACCATAATGTTTTTTCACCATGTGAAAAGCAGGGTAATCGTAATAATGATAGTATACCACATCCCTAAAATCATCTTCGCTAACGGTCTTGTCCAACAATCCTTTAAAAGACTCACCCTGCATTTCGGCGCCCAATTCGGGTACGCCTGCAAAATCTAGAAAAGTTGGAGCAAAATCAAGATTTTGTACCATGGCCTTGATTTTACTTTCGGGTTCTATGACGCCCGGTAACTGCATCAATAGAGGAGTGCCAAACGATTCATCGTACATAAATCGTTTATCGAACCAGCCCTTTTCCCCTAAATAGAAACCTTGGTCTGAGGTATAGACCACCAAGGTATTTTCAGCAAGACCTTTTTCTTCCAAATAATCGAGTATTCGGCCAACGCCTTCGTCGATGGCAGCAATAGTGGCCATATAATCTTGAAGGTACCGCTGCCCTTTCCATTCCGCCAACTCCTTGTCATGTAGATCGGCTTTATGAAAGGCATTGTTTTTCTGCAAATAAGCCTCATCCCATTGTTGGCGTTGGCTCGGTGTCATCCGTTCGAAATCAGTTTTCCAAGGATTATGAGCCAGTTCCGTGCTTCCGAATTCGGTAGTCATTTTCAGGTCATGGCCCTCATACATGTCTTTGTAAATAGTTTGTAACTGTTCTTCAGCTGCTTTTTGGTTCTCGAAATTGGGAAAATAGCTTTCCGGTAACGGAAATTGAATAGAATCGTAGCGATTGAGGTGTCGCAAAGCAGACATCCAGTTTCGATGAGGCGCCTTGTGGTGTACCATCATAAAAAAAGGAAGTGTGTCATTTCTTTGGGTTTGCAGCCAGCTGAGCGCATCATTGGTAATAATATCCGTGGCATAGCCTTCAATCCTGGTCGTATCTCCATTTTCTATAAAATCAGGATTGTAATAATTGCCTTGATCTACGATTATTTTCCAGTAGTCAAAACCTTCCGGGTATCCGTGAAGATGCCATTTGCCGACTACGGCCGTCTGGTAACCGGCTTGTTGTAACATCTTAGGTAGTGTCGGTTGGCTTCCGTTAAAGCGATCGCCATTTTGACGAAAACCATTGATATGACTGTGTTTTCCTGTTAGTATCACGGCCCTGCTAGGGCCACAAATCGAATTGGTGACAAAACTGTTGGAAAACAAAGCCCCGTTTCGGGCCAATCGGTCAATGTTGGGCGTTGGAGCCAATTGGCTTATGGGGTGCCCAAAGGCGCTGATAGCCTGAATCGCATGGTCATCGGCCATTATAAAAAGAATATTGGGCTTAGCTGTTTTGCTTTCTTCCGTTTGGTATTGCTTTTTACAGCTTATACAAAGAGCAAGTAAAAAGAGGATTACGAGCCTATTGAACCTTTTATAATCTTTTTTTAAGTGAATCTTAATCATCGTAATCTTTTATGGTCCTTCGAAATACGAGAGATAGCGCATCGCTGGAAAGTACTATCGTAATTTAAAAGATACCTTTTTATCGGCATTTGAATTTGTCCCCACGAATACCTCAAATTCTCCCGGTTCGGCTACAAAATCGAGCGTGCTGTTATAGAATTTCAGGTCTTCAGGTGTCAATGTCAGGGTTATGGTCTTTGACTCACCCTTTTTAAGAAACACTTTCTTAAAGCCTTTGAGTTGGCGCATAGGGGGTGTAATGCTTCTGACGATATCCCTAAGATACAACTGCACCACTTCTTCCCCATCATAGTTTCCCTTGTTTTCCAGAGTAACCGAAACGGCTATGGCTTCACCTTGTCCGACCTCCGTTCTATCCGTACGAAGATTTGAGTATTCGAACTCGGTATAGCTCAGTCCATAGCCAAAAGGTAACAATGGAGAATTGGGAGCATCGAGATAATTGGACTTGAACTTTTCGAAATTTTCGGAAGCCGCAGGTCTTCCGGTGTTTTTTGTACTATGGTAAATGGGAATTTGTCCCAAATTTCTGGGCCACGTAGCGGTTAATTTCCCCGAGGGGTTGTAATTTCCAAAAACCACATCGGCGACGGCATTACCAGCTTCGACCCCGGGATGCCAGACTTGAAGTATGCTCACAGGAAGTTCGAATTCTTCCTCTATAGTGAGGGGGCGTCCGCTCATTAGAACCAAGACTAAGGGCTTTCCGGTTTTTACCAAAGCTCGAATTAATTTCTTTTGACTTTTTGGGATTGAAAGTTCCGTTCTGCTTGCGGCTTCTCCACTCATTTCCGTGGCTTCGCCCACCACCGCTACTACCACATCGGCACCGTTAGCGATGGTCAAGGCCTCTTTTAAAAGCACTTCAGGCTGACGCTCGTCGATTTCTACACGGGTTCCAAAGACATTTACATTCTTCGCCATAACAGGGTCATTGGTAATATTGGCTCCTTTGGCATAGGCAATAGTAGCATTGGGCGCTATGTTTTTAAATCCCTCTAAAATCGGAATAGCTAGTTGGGGGTTTCCAGTCGGTGCCCAAGTGCCCAACATATTGTTTTTGTTATTCGCCAATGGACCTATGAGTGCTATTTTGGATGTTTTTTTAAGGGGAAGCACGTTGTTCTCATTTTTAAAAAGCACGAAGGAACGTGTCGCGGCTTCGCGGGCTGTCTTTCTGTTTTCGGCAGATAGAATGTCCTTCGCTGGCCTATCGGTATCGGAATAGCGATAAGGGTCTTCGAAAAGTCCCAATTGGTGCTTTGCAGTTAGAATTCTTCTGCAGGCACTGGTTATGTCCTCTTCACTGACCTTACCCTCATCAACCGATTTTTTAAGCGTGGTCAAAAAACCCTCGCCGACCATATCCATATCGAGCCCTGCTTTTAAGGCGAGTGCCGAAACGGTCTGGAGGTCTCCCAGCCCATGGGCGATCATTTCATTTACCGAGGTATAATCGGAAACTACAAATCCCTCAAAACCCCATTGATTTCGGAGTAAATCTGTAATCATCCATTTGTTGGCGGAGGCCGGTACACCATCAATATCGTTGAAAGAGGTCATGGCGCTTGCCACTCCTGCTTCTATGGCGGCCTTATAGGGAGGAAGGTATTGGTTGTACATTTTTACTCGGCTCATATCAACGGAGTTGTAATCTCGCCCTCCTTCTGCTGCACCGTATAGTACCAGATGTTTTACGCACGCCAACAGGGTATTGGGTTTGGTAAGGTCAGTGCCTTGATACCCTTTTACCATGGCTGTCGCGATGGCCGAACCCAGATAAGGGTCTTCACCGGCACCTTCGGCGATTCGCCCCCAACGTGGATCACGTGCGATGTCGACCATGGGCGAAAAATTCCAATTGATGCCGTCGGCGGTGGCTTCGGTAGCTGCAATCCGGGCCAATTTTTCGATAAGCTGCATATCCCAACTTGAAGCAGTGCCCAAAGGGATAGGAAAAGTGGTTTTATAACCGTGTATTACGTCGGAACCTATAAGCAATGGAATTTTCAGTCGTGAATGTTTTATAGCGATTTCTTGAGCCTGTCGTACTTTATCCGGACCCGAAACCCCGAAAAGCCCGCCAACTTCACCAGCCTTGATTTTGGTTTCGACATTTTCGCTGACTACGGATCCTGTGGCAATGCCCCCACCAGGGGTCAATAGGTTCAATTGACCGATTTTTTCATTTAAGGTCATTTTGCTTAACAGCGTTTCGACTTCAGGTATCGTTTGCTGTGCAATTAAAGAGGCCGTACCTATCCAAATACTGATAATCACATAATAAATTCGGTAATGTTTCATTGGACCAAGATTTGATTATTCGATATGTATCGTTTTCGACTTTTCGGAAACTCCATTTTCATTGAATGCTTCCACAGCGAAATAATAAGACTGATCTGTGTTCAATGATTTTAGGTTTAATGAATCTTTTCCATACACTAACCACGAACTGTATAATTTGTCAGGAGCAATTCCCCATGAGACATTATAGCCTTGTGCATTTTTGACTGCCTTCCAACTTACTAAGGCGTCTCGTCTATCACTTTGGCGATCTATTGATACCCCGGTTGGTGTTTTGGGTATTTTACCTTTTCCGAGGCCGAAAACACGAATGCCAGAGATTGATAGGTATGGAGTTGGAACATGAATATTTTTAAAACGGATAAATCTTGCCTTTTTAGGATTGGTCAATTCGACATAATCATTGGGTACGTCTTTTTTATTCGTACTTCTATCGACCAGAATAGTCCAATTTTGACCATCCAATGAACCTTCAATAATGTACTGATGGTACAACCCTGGAATTTTTCCGTACATGTCGGAATTGTAGTCGTTGTAATTTATCTGAATGGCATTTATAGTACATGAGTCGACCAAATCGATTTTCACCCACTGTTCTGAATTATTATCATCGGCAACCCAGAAGGTCTTTATATTCTCGTCGACCATATTTTCGGAGCTATGGCCGTTTAGCTGGGAAGATGTCTCAATGGGTTTGTTGTAAGAAAGTAGCATCCATCCTGTAAAGGCTCCCTCTTTTTCAGGTTTTGAGGGGGCATAATGGGGGTAATCACCAAATCGCGTATTGCTGTGCATAAGTCCATCACCATCGAAAAACGTGGGGAAAGCACCGATTCTACGTTCCCATCCGATATTGACATTGACGGCCATGGAAGCGAAATGCCAATACAGGTTTCCAGGACCTAAGACCGTACTGCCGTGTCCTGCACCGTTAATGAATCCACCAGGCTTATAGGAAAACGGATTGTTAGGGGCGTATTCGAAAGGGCCAAGGGGTGAGTCTGACATATATGCACCATCACCGTAAACATTGAATTCGGTACCGGGGGCGGCATACTGCAAATAGTACTTGCCTTTGTGTTTATTCATCCAAGGTCCTTCGATATAGCCGCCTAAAATGGTGTCGGAGTGATTCTCGCCGAAACGTTCCCAGCCATGTTTTTCGGGGTCAAGGTTGAACAATTCGTAGGTTTCATCTGATGGTTTAAACCGTTTAGATCTGTCCAAGGTTTTGGCGCGTATTGGAAATTTATTCGAAGAGCCCCAATAGACGTAACTCTGCCCGTCATCGTCGATAAAAAGCGCGGGGTCTTGTAACCCGCCTAGAATGGAAGGGGTGGCCTGCCAATCACCTTTTTTTGGGTTGTCTGTAAATAGAACGCTCATGGCCCCCGAAGGGTTTCCGGCAACGTAAAGAACAGAATCCCTATAATTAAAAGCTGCAGGGGCGTTGGATCCTTCGAAGTACCATTTTTGAGGAGCAATAAAGTTCCAATTAGTGAGGTCGGGCGAATGCCAATACCCCATAGATCGTGTGACGAACATATAATATTCATCTTTAAACCGTACTACGGCCGGATCGGCACCCGAACGATAAGAAAGATCTTTATGAGCATTGTAGATCATATAGGTGTAGTCTATATTGACAGGGTTGCAGTAGGTGTCGGTCTGGGCAAAAAGTGAACCTATTGAGCAACCGCATAAAACGAGATAGACTCTGGTCATGTTTAAGAATGAAATACAATGCTGGTTCATCTGTTAGTTTTTAATTGTTATAATTAAAACCAAGCTTATCGAGGCCTGAACGTACCTCTGCGTTTTGCATAAATAGATTCCAGAGCAGTCCGGATCGATAATTTTCAATCATAATCAAGATCGGACCTTGGTCTATGGCCAAATAAGCTTTGGCTACCCAGAAATTATATTCAGGACTAAACGCATCATAGAAACCGGCGGGCCCCAAAAGTTTGTCTTTGTTTTTGTAAAAAAACCGCAGCGCTTTCATAGATTCCTCGGGGGTGTAAGGTATGGAACTCAGCGCTGCGGTTGGGGAAACTACCCCCGAATCATTGGAGGGACTGTGGGCATTATACCCAATACTCCCGTCATTGTTTCGTGAATAACTAGCTGTAAGCCCCCAGCAATCGGGACCATAATCTTTAAAGCTTTTCGGATTTTCAATACAGTAGCTGTTGTTGATTTTTGAATGATTGACATTGACATCCCAATAATTGACGTATTCATCGGACAGATTTCTAGGGTCTAGACCCAAATAAGAGTAATGGGCCCAAAATAGGGGTCCACCTGCCGGGGTGTTGCCAGCATGGTCTACCACTAAGGGAATACCATATTCAGTACTTGAGTTTTTGATAGTACCGTTGGAGGCCCAGCCGTTAGCATAGACTTCTTTTTCAATGGAATAATCCAGTGATGCCGCCGCTAGGATATAAGTGATCAAAACTTCATTGTATCCTTTGAGTTCGAGATTAATTGTAAAATCATTATTGGGGCTCCAATGCCAATACAAGGCATTTTTATCTTGGGTATACCAATTCCATTCTACACCTTTCCATAACTCATTTGCTTTACTGGAAAGTGCCTTTTCGTCATCGGTGCCATCCTTAAAGTACTCTTTGACACAGATAAGACCTTGAACGAGAAAGCCCGTTTCCACGAGGTCACCGCCATCATCCAAGGAGCTAAATGGCCGTACTTTCCCAGATCGGCCATCCAACCAATGTGGCCAAGCACCGTGAAAGCGGTCGGCGTTTTCTAGAAAGTCCGTAATCTGTTGTAGTCTTTCGACCCCTTCTTGGCGAGATATAAATCCGCGTTCGATTCCTACGAGAATACCCATAAGACCAAAACCTGTTCCGCCAATTGTGACCGTATTCGGGTCATTTGCAGGGTTGTCGGGATGATATCTTTCGCGAGCAGCGCCAGAGTTCGCTTCTGCAAAATCCCAGAAATATTTAAAAGTTTCTTCTTGCGTGAGGTCAAGCAATTCTTCATCGCTTATGGCGGGCCCTTCTTCATCTTCCGTCGGTGTTTGTTCCGATGGTTCCGGTAATTGGGAAAGTCCTACAGGACCTTGACCATCATCCCCGGAAGAGCATGACCATAGTATTAAGTTGATAAGAAATATGTTCCAAACTTTACTCATCTACCGTCACATTTGAACTGGTGAAACCAAGTTTTTGCAGTCCCTTTTGAACGTCTTCATTCTTCATAAAGAGTTCCCAGAGGAGCCCACTCCTATAGTTCTCGATCATCACGGGAATCGGTCCTTGGTCGATGGCAAGGTATCGGGGTAGAACCCATTTGTGCTCCAGACTAAAAGCATCGTACGGCCCATATTTTCCGATCAAAGAGTCTTGTTCGGTATACATATACCTTAAAAAATCAAGGCTTTCCTTTGGGGTATAGGGCATGGAGGATAATGCGGCCGTGGGGGAAATGACGCCCAAATCCCTATCGGGCCTGTGGCCTGCATACCCTTTCATAGAGTAGCTCGAGGTCAATCCCCAAAGATTTTTTCCATAGCCCTTATAGTTGTTCGGGTTTTCAAGGCTGTGCCTGTATTGGATTAAGGCATGATTGACATTCAATTTCCAGTAGTCGCCATACTGGTCTTTTAATCCTTTTGGGTTGAGGCCCAAATAGGAATAATGGGCCCAAAACATGGGGCCTACCGGAGATTTGTCATGCTCGTAGTGGTCCAGTTCTGTTTCGAGTCCGTAGTAGACAGTATCATTGGCAATGGCGCCGTTTCTTGCCCATCCCTTTTCATAAACCGATTTTTTTATGGGATGTGTGGGAGAGGCAGCCGCTAAAATATACATGATGAGTGCTTCGTTATATCCGCCCACTGGGAAGTTCATATCCCACCCATAGTTTGGCGACCAATGCCAGTATAGTACATCTTCTCCTCCTTTGGTGTACCAATCCCATTCTACTTCCTCCCAAAGTTTTTGTATGTTCTCAGCCAGTAGTTTTTCGCGTTCATTACCGTTTTTGAAATATTCACGAACGGTCAGAAGTCCCTGTATTAAAAAGGCCGATTCGACTAAATCGCCACCGTTGTCTTTTTCACTAAATGGCGCAGTTTTTCCTGTTGGCATGAGCCAATGTGGCCATGCGCCATGGAAACGGTCGGCTTTTGATAAAAATTGGACGGCCCTTTCGTAACGTTCAAGGGCCTGTTTTTGCGTTATGAAGCCCCGTTCAATACCAACGAGAATAGCCATAAGCCCGAAGCCGGATCCTCCAATGGTAATGATGTCTTTGTCATGGCTAGGATAAATATTATCCATATGTAACCGTTCCCGAGCTAGTCCGGAGACCGGTTCGGCCCCGTCCCAGAAATAGTCAAAAGTTTCGCGCTGTATTTTGTCCAATAGTTGCGTATCTGTCATCAATGTTTTTGACGGATTTTCGGCGGAATCGGCAACTTTTTTATCTGAGGTTTTGCGATTTTTGCACCCTGTTATGGAGGAAGCAACGATCAACAAAACCAAACTCAAAGCTATCTTAACTGTTTTCTTCATTTTGTGATTTTTAGCGATGATGTAGGGCCATGGGCAATGAGCACAAATTCTGTAATCTATTAGTACTCTGGTCATGCCGATTATATCTGAATCATACACTTAGTTCGTGTTCATAATGGCCTGAACTTCGGCCTGCGATAATTCTTTGTTGTACAACCTTAACTCGTCTATAAAACTTAAATCGGATAGATGTCCCCATTGGCTAAACCTGGGTGCACCAGAGCCAATGGAAAGTAAGTCGGCGCCAGTCCAGTCGATTCCCGAAAAAGTTCCTTCCGATACGACATCGCCGTTAATGTAGACTGCAGCTTTGGTATCAGAGATCGTAAAGGCCAAGTGTACCCAATCAGTGACCGTTGTGGGGTCAAGGGCGGCTGAATCACCACCATCGAACCAAGATTCCCCATCTCCGGTTCCTACATTTAATTTAAACACTTGTCGTGTGGCATTGCCTTCCCTAAAGAATCTGAAGCCGCTGGTACGTAGGTTTTGAACATCAGGATAGTTTTCATTTTCAGTGTCCTCTGGCCCCAGCACTAAAATACCTGCACGATCGGGATCGGCACTCATTTTATACCATAAGGTAGCACTAAACGCATCGGTCGTAATTGAGCCGACTTCATTAGCGGGAAAAGTCAGATAAGAATCTGCTGCTCCGGCAAAGGCATTAGTGCCGGATGCACTTTCCCCTGCAAAACCGAGGCTGCCAACGGTCGTTAGTTCGGTGTCTCTAAAGCGTTCTGTATAATCACCGTCAAAAGGCATATAAAACATTTCCCCATCAAAGGTGGGTGGATAGGAGGAAACAAATAAACCCGAATCATCTGACATGATTTGTTGTACCTCTTGTTGCGTAATCGCCCGATTGAAAATACGCAGTTCATCCATAAAACTGCTATCAGACCAATGGTTCCATTGGGTGAAATTCGGGGCGCCCGACATAATGGAGAGCACATTGCAATCGGCCCAGTCAATACCAGAAAAAGCTCCTTGGCTGACTACTTGTCCATCGATATAAACGACAACCTCGGCTCCGGATATGGAGAAAGCCATATTTACCCATTCGTCTGTGGCGGGGTCAACATCGGCAGCCTCCCCGCCATCAAACCAATTACCTTCGGTGCCGGATCCAGCATTGAGCTTGAAACGTTGTTTTCCTCCCGCATTTTCCCTGAAAAATCGAAATCCTTTAGAAAGATCGTTATTCGTGCCGTCGATTAAGGGCGGACTCATGACCAAAATTCCGGCACGGTCGGGTACGGCGTTGATCTTGACCCAAAAAATGGCACTGAATTCAGGAGATTGCAATCCGTTGGTCGGAAAAGTCAAATACGAATCTGTAGCCCCGGCATAGGCACTTGAGCCATTTAAGGCATCGTCGGTGAAACTCGGGGCGCCGGTTACCGCAGCGGTCTGGAAACTGATAAGGTCTGTATAATTTCCGTCAAAGGGAAGGTAAAAGATTTCTCCGTCATACTTTTTAATGTAAGGTGGTTCCTTGGCGAAATTTACGGTTGAGGTAGTTACTTTGCCATCTAGGTCAGTAGCTGTGACCGTAAGTTCATGCGCGCCATCGGCAAGTTTGTCATATACTAAATCGTCTACTAAAACACGACGGTAATCTTTAAATCCTCCATCGTAGCTGCCGATATTCTTGCCATCTAAAGTAACATTTATAGAGCCTACCTCAATGTCATCGGTTACTTCGAAATCAACGGTAAGAGAGGTTATTGTTTCGAGTACTTTTATTGTGCTGCCTTCGGTTGGGGCGTTTATTTTTACCTGTGGCGCCGAGGCATCCGCACCCGGAGTAACTTCCGTTATAGGGTCAATGCCCTGATCACAACTATAGTAAAGTAGGGCTGCCATCAAAACAAACAGGATATTCTTAAAGTTTTTCATCTTTTGAGTATTAGTTAGTTAATTGCCAAGTATGGGGAATTGATCTATTTGAGGCTGCGGATAGGGGAGAAAGGCTTTACTTTCCGAGAATGTTCTGCCGTCATAGCTCAATTCTCCCAACCTTCCCAAACGCAGCATGTCGTAGTAGCGTTTTCCCCACTCCATACCAAGTTCAGCAAATTTTTCGTCCACTATATCGTCTAGTGTCACGCTTGTCAAAGCGGGCATATTTGCCCTTGACCTCACCAGGTTAACGGCTTGAACTGCGGTCATAGCAGAGCCTGAAGCACCCTGTGTCAAGGCCTCTGCATACATTAATAAGATTTCCCCATACCTGATAAGATTGTAGTTTTTGTTGCTGCCATAGTCCGTTCTGCCAGATATCAATTGATTTGAGGGTAAATAGTGCTTGCCACTTGCAAAAAATGCTCGGGCATAGTCGTTTATAACATCACCATCACGTGTTGTATTGGAGACGAAACTTGGTACGGTCGCATAGGCGGGGTCGGTCTGAAGTTCTGCGATACCCCTGTCGGTAAACAATACGGAAGTCTCTAAACGTACTGTTTCTCCGCGATCCAACATAAATTTGATAAACTTTAAACTAGGTTCGTAAAACCCCCACCCACTAGCCGATCCATCGATGGCCGGTGTCCAATTTTGTGGGCCATAAGGAGCGTATAAATGGGCAAAGCGATCGCCTTCTCCTTGGTTGAAATCAGAATATTGCAAGTCTAGAATACTTTCATCGCTTAGTTTTCCGGGTGTCTTAAAGAGCTCATAAAAATCGGGGAAAAGGCTAAACCTGCCCGAATTGATAATTTGTCCCGAAGCGTCGGCTACTTCTTGATAATTGCCCAGTTCTTGGTTGGCCAATGCTTTAATGGCCAAAGCGGTATACCGCGTAACGCCTCCAGGAAGATCTGCACGTTCGTTGGGGCGCATATCAGGGAGTAAAGGAATAGCTTCGTCCATTTGGGTGGAAATGTGCTGCATTACCTCACTTTTGGTGGGCAACGTTTCCACTTCTAAAAGCAGCTCGGTATTGGAAGATTCCGAAATAAAAACATTACCGTAGACCTGTGAAATTTGAAGGAGCATCATAGCCCTGAGTACTTTGATCTCGGCGATATATTGATTGCCTAAAGCAACATTGGCTTCATTGGCGAACTCTTGAAACCTACCAATCTGTTCCATGGCGGTATGCGCTGATATGATATCGGCATAGATGTTTTCCCAAAGTGAGTTGACCATCCAATGGTCTTTGCTGTAGTTGAATTTATCCATTTCGGTAAATTCCGGCTGGTCTCCGAGTCCGCCGGAATTGACATCATCACCGCGAACGGATATAATGAGGGGCTGCTCCCAACCTCTAGAATAAAAGGCTTCGTAGGCCCCAACTGCCGAAAGCTGCATTCCAGAGGCATCGGTAAAATCGGTTCCTCCGGCAAAATTATTGTTCAATTCAGGTTCGTCCAATTTATCGGTGCACCCTATAATGGCCAGTGTCGATATGATCAACACAAAACAGACCTTAGTTTTCTCAAAAAGTTTCATAGTTTTCTTTTTTATATTTTAATATTTACTCCGATGGTATATACCGCAGGTATAGGGTAAGTCTCATTATCAATACCATTGGGTACTTCGGGGCTAAAGCCATTGTAATTGAAAATAGTCAGTGGTTTTTCCGCTGTAATGTAGATGCGGGTTCTAGGGATTCCGTTTTGGTCTCCTTTTTTATTAAGGGTATACCCAAGGGTGATATTCTGTATTCTGAAAAAATCACCATCTTCAATAAAGAAATCGCTCAATCTTTGGTTCCAGCCTTTTCGTATTCCTGCCGAGGAAGGATAGCTGTTGCTCGTGCCTTCGCCATGCCATCGGTTAACGGCAAAGTCGCGGTCCCAGTTGGTGTCGTTGGTGAATATGACCTCACCGCGCTTCCGGTTCAGTATTTTATTTCCTCCTTGTCCCAATGCGGCAGCAGAAAAATCCCATCCTTTGTAATCGAATCCTAGATTAAACCCGAAGGAATAGGAAGGCAGGTATGAGCCCAACACCACTCTGTCATCATCGGTGATGCCATCGATACCATCTTGGTCCTTGAACTTAAGGTCACCCGGAACGATAGGTCTGTTTGCAGCAATTTCTATCTGGGCCGCGGGATCGGCGGCAATTTCTGCTTCATTTTGGTATACTCCCGCAACTTCGCGCCCGTAAAATGCGAAAATAGGTTGGCCTACTATTGACCGCTGTCTGAACTCTGCCGAACCTGCATCGATATGGGGTGCACCATTAAGGTCTAGAACTTCATTATGAAGCGTGGCAAGATTTCCTCCGACGTTGTAGCTAAAATCTTCGGAAACTTGTTTGGTCCAATTTAGGGCCAATTCAAAACCGGAATTCCGAATTTCACCCACATTTTGTCTTGTAGCATCGGGAATCAGCGGTACTTCAACGGGTATAACGGCATCTTTGGTATCCCTGACATAATAATCGGCTTCCAAAGATAAATTGTTATTAAAAAGACGCGCGGAAATACCTGCGTTCACCTCTTCGGTAACTTCCCATTTCAGAGCCGTAAAATTACTACTGGTATTGACTCCGCTGAACATGGTGTCACCAAAAGCGGTAGTTACTACACTCGAGGTAATCGACCCTTCACTTGAGGGAACTTTATCGTTCCCCAATTTACCCCAGCTTCCACGTAACTTTAAAAAATCGAAGACGCCATTGGCTTCCATGAAGTTCTCTTCCGATAGCACCCAACCTACACCTACCGTAGGGAAATAACCCCATTTTTCCTGGTATTTGTTGGTTCCGTCTGCCCGATACGTACCGTAGAGTAGATACCTGTTGTCATAGTTATAGGAGACTCTTCCGAAAAAGGATAGACCGTATTCCCTACGACCATCGTCGCCAACATCATCTTGTACAATGGTCTGTGCTTGATCCAGATAGTAAGCTTCTTCGCCGGATAATGGGAAATTCAATCCCTTGGCTTCCAATTGCTCATAGGACTCGTCTCGGAAGGATGTTCCTCCCAAAAGTGTAAGGTTGTGTTTTCCGAAGGCTTCGATATAAGTCAGGGTATTGTCCCAGATTTGATTTGAATACGTTTCGTTTCTTTTGATCAGCTCAGAATTTTCACGTTGAAACCCATTTCCTATGAAGTAGGGGAGCCGAACTTCCCTCCGCTCAACTGTTTCGAAATTGTGGTTGTACGCCGTTTTAAAATTTAATTTGTTGGGAATAATATGCACTTCGGCATAAAAATTAGCCAAGACATTTCTAATCTTCGATCGAAGTTCGCTGTTGTCCATTATAGGAAACGGATTTTGACCGCCGCGATACCCTAAATCTTGTGCATTGGCATAATTTGTTGGGAAGACATTAGGGTCTTGGGCAAGCTGTTCGTCAAAAACCGGAAGAATGGGAACGGCAAAATAAGCACGGCGCCAAGCAGAGTTTTCAGCATCGAACCGGGTAGCATTACTTATCACCACGTTTCCACCAATAGTCAAACCCTCATTTACCTTAAAATCTATTTTACTTCTCAGGTTGAATCGTTCATACTCGTTCTTCATTTTTAAAATACCTTCTTGGCCAAAATAATTGGCCCCAATGGCATAGGTTGCATTTTCGCTCCCTCCCGTGACCCCTATACTGTGATTTTGAATTAGGGCAGGTCTCGTTATTTCATTGTACCAATCTGTATTCACATTAGGTACATTAGGGTTGATGCGACTTCTACCATACCGTTGCATCGCATTTTGAATAAATTGATTGTCGGGTTCGGATCCCGATTCGAGGGCAAGGGTTGTGAATTGCTCCGAATTTGCCAGTTTCAACACATTTTGTGCCACTTGATAACCAGAGTAACCATCATAGGTTATTTCCGGTTTTTTATTGTAAGCCCCTGATTTTGTTTCAATAAGTACTACGCCATTCGCGGCACGTACGCCATATATTGCCGCTGCAGAGGCATCTTTCAATACCGAAATGGAAGTGATATCCGCGGTATTTAAGAAATCAATGTCATCGAAGAACATTCCGTCAACGACATACAAAGGTCCTGAGGCATCTGAATCATAGGATCCGATTCCGCGTACACGTATGGTGGGTGATTGACCGGGGCCACCACTGTTTACGACCTGCAAGCCTGCCACCTTACCTTGTAAGGCTTGCATTGCTTGTCCCGTTGGTGTGGCGGCCAATTCCTCTGCTTTTACGGTAGTGATTGAAGATGTCAAATCTTTTGACTTCATTTCGCCATAGCCAATAACAACCACTTCGTCGAGTGCTTGGGCATCGGCTACTAGCGTAATGGTTAAGGTCGTTTGCCCTTCGATCGGAATTTCTTGGGAAGTGTACCCAATATAGCTAATCGCAAGGGTACCTCCGGACGGTACATTGTCTAGGGTGAAATTACCGTCAAAATCGGTTTGGGTTCCTGTAGTAGTGCCTTTTACTATAACCGAAGCTCCTGGTAATGGACCTTGGTTATCCGATACGGTTCCAGAAACCGATATGCCGTCTTGAGCATAAATGGTTATTTGGAGCAGTAAGAAGCATATCGGTAAAAAAATGTTTCTTATTTTCATAATTGTTCAATAATTGAGTTATAATTTTATTGAGTTGTTAGATGTGATAGCAAGATATTAAATAGGGAGGGTGAAGTAGTTGCTGTAGCCTACATAAAAATTACATCAGCTTATTCATCTATTCAAACTGCCTATAGACGGGACTTTGCAGTAGTACATCTGCCCGTTCCTTTTAAATTTTTAACAAAGTGATGTAGTAATGATGTAGTCGTATAAAGCTATGGAAATGAGATAAGTGGGCTGCTTGTGAGAGTTGGGTCCGCCTATTTGAACTTAATTAGGAAGTTTGATAGGTTTTGCGAGCTGTCAATACCTAGTTTTTTCCTTAAGCGATAGCGATGTATTTCGACGCCTCTTATGGTGATGGCCATGAGTGGTGCAATTTCTTTACTAGACAGGTTCATCTTGAGATAGGCACAGAGCTTCAGGTCTTTTGGTGTTAAGTTTGGGAATTGGCTTAACAGATTTTCAAAAAAATCGTCATGGAGCTCTTTAAAATTCAATTCAAAATTCTTCCAATCCTTATCTTCATTAATAGAGCCTTCCAGCTTTTTCATAAAGGAACGATAGCGTTGTTGGCTACCAAATTTATCTTTGTTCATTAGCAATATGTTCTTTAGCTCGAGGATCAATTGGTTTTTTTTGGCCATGTTCATGGTAGTACTTGCCAACTCTTTTTGTTTTAACCTTATTTCCTTGGCTAGTTTTTCCTTTTCAAGATTGGCTATATGTTCGGCCCGTTCACGCTCTAGTTGTTGTTTTAGTTTGTTGTGCCGACGTTCCAACTTTCGTCGATTGTATAGCCTTACCAGTAAAATCAAACCAACAAATGCCAAGAAATAAACTACAAGACTCACTTTTGAGAGGTACCAGGGCGGAGTAATTTCAAATGAGACCAGCTTGGGAGACGACTTTTTGTTGTTCATGCCAACAGTGAAAATGCTTAAGAGATAGTCGCCATGAGGAAGATTCTGAAAGGTTATGGCTCCCTTGTCAAGGTAGGATGACTGTGTTTTTGCTCCTGATAGTTCATAGTAATATCGCGGCCGAATAAGGCTGGGAGCCGCTATCTGCAAAACGATGTCTTGCGAACGGCCAAAGGGTATTTCAATATGTTCGACATTAATGTCATACGAGTGTTCTTTATCTTTAAAATATTGGAGGGTTGGAGTAGGAAGGGAAAATCTATCAAGTGTTTCGTTAAGCTGTGAAAGGTTAATTCGGGCAAAACCGTCGCTCAATGTCAAATAATATATCGAATCGTTCAATGCAAATATATTCTTGGCATCAGGAACTAACCGCTCTTGTAAATTGGGTTCCGATATAAAAATGGTATTGTCTTTTAAATCAGTAAAACTTATTTCTTTGTCACCTTCATTATCATTAAACCAAAAGAAATCACCATTGTGGCTTATAAGCTCTTCAAAATTATAGGGTTCGAATTCTTTGAAAATCGCTATTTTTTTTAAAATAGGGTCATACTTGTACCAAGTACCCTCACTTTGAACCACAATTTGGTTTTTTATATTATAAAGTTTTATGTTGTAGTCATTTGGAATTACATCTGGCCCAAATTCTTGAGTTTCGATGATTTCATCATAAGTTTCGTTCAACTTGAATCTGAACAAACCTTTATACGGATGCGCACCCCATAAGACGTAATCATCTTCGAAACACAGTTGTTTTACAGGAAAGGAAATTTTTTTTATTCGGTCTACGCGCCAAGACGTGTTACTGTCCCTTGTGTATTTGGCTATTCCGGTATAGGTGCCTTGTAAAAAAGTATTCTGTTGTTCGGGTACCCTTACCCACTGATAACCCCCAGCTATTGGAGAAATTTTCTCCAAAACATCCCCACGTACTTTAAAGGTTCCCGTATTATGACCAGCGAGCAAATCACCATCCATAGTTTCCAAATCCCATACGTGGCCTTGCGAACCTTCGACAAAGCGCAAAGCATTGTTTTCAAAGAAATAAATTCCCGTATTACTGCCTAAATATAGCACGCTATCGTTTATGGCCATATCGTAAACTGTTCCTAAAGCGCCACTATGATCTGTGAAATAGCTCAAGGGTGTGTTTATTCTGATGCGGTCTAAACCGTTGTCAAGACCGACCCATAATTGCTCTTTAAATTGGGTCATTGATAATACTGTGTTGTTTTGCAGTCCGGTCTCGCGATTCAGATTTTTTGTTTTTTTGTTTTTTTGATGGTATAGATATATACCATTTTTGATAGTGCCAAAAGCAATTTCGCCAGAGTCAAGTGGGAGCATCTTATTGAGTTGGTATTGTCTAAGAACATTGTTTATTTCTTCGTCCCATACGGTAAATTTACCATCCTTTAACAGAAAACAACCATGCAGTTTTGTTCCAACGAGCAGCCCGTCTTGAAAGGGTATAACGTCGATCACGGCCTTATTGGTTAATAGGGCGTTGTCATTCACTGGCACAAGTTTTTCGTTTTGGAACCGAAAAAGTCCAATATTGCTTGCAGATACCAACACTTCATTATTGTGAATCGTGACATTTGTGATTACCTGATCTGTATCCCAAACTGTGATTCTGTTATTTTTATAGTGATAAATGGTGGAAAACGATCTGAATATAATGGCATCACCAAAGGGTACTATTTGCCAGAACTCCTCATTCGTAAATTCGTGATCTTCGATGAGGTGGGTAAGGGAAGTATACTCGAATAGTCCGACCTGGTTTTTTGTCCAATAACCAAATTCTTCATACGATCCTGTATATATTTTGTTTCCAATTGAGACTACTGATCTGACGATGGTATTGTTGGGTAGCCGATTCAAAATCCATTCTTCACCGTTGTAATACAGGAGGCCTTGGCTATTGGCTACAAAAAGCTCCCCGTTTTGATTAACAGTTACGCCCCAGTTTTGACTCGCGGCGTTGTATTCGAATATTTTATGGTTGTAAATGGGAGGCAATAAATCTTGACCCCATAATGAAGATGTGACGGAAACAAAGAAAAAAATACAACCCAGATAAAATTTCATCAAACAAAAATGGTGGATTTATGTAATACAATATCCAAAGAAGATACAAAAAACAATTTTGCTCCTTTTCAAAAATAAAAAACTGAAGATCCAAAAATTTCCGGTATATGGCCGACTTTCGTGAAAAGGTAGGTTAAACCGCTATTTTCCTCTGGCAGTTAACTTTCGCGATACTGTTTCCTCCATATACGTCACTTTGTCCAAGGCTTTCTTTGAGAAATCGAACAAGCTCAAACACCTGTCTAAATTCTGATTCTCATAGGCAACTTTGTAATATACGTTTCCCATAAGGTAGTCTGTGAGCGCTCTCAAGCCGTGAATAAATGGCATAAATACTGCTCCTAAGGGCAATGTATTTATTTCTTCTTGAGTTAAAAAGGGCTCAACACCGGCGATTCCATCAACGAAGGCCTCGAACAATGTATTTTCAAAAGTTATTTTTTCGAATTGCTGCTCATCTTCAGGAGCTGTATTGACAATGGTACGTACAGCATCCCCGAAATCATAATAGAAATATCCCTTCATAATGGTGTCCAAGTCAATCAGGCAAAGCGCTTGATTCCCTTCTTTTTTAAAGAGGATGTTGTTGAGTTTGGTGTCATTATGACATATGCGGACGGGAATCTTTCTTTTTGAAAATTCGAGCAACAAAGGCAACGTTTCTTGGGCGAAGATGATAGCTTTTTCAGCCGTATTTTTCCTTTCCTCAGCGGTAGTCAACAAGGCGGATTCGAATTGATTCTTTCGAAGGCTTAAATCATGAAATTTAGGAATTGTATCAACAAATTCATCATAAGGTGCTTTTTCCAACAGCTGATGAAATTTACCTACTATGGTTCCCGCTCCTGAAGCTATTTTGGCCTGTGTTGTCGTGTCATAGGCGGTTGTGCCGTCGATATAGGTCATCAGCCGCCAATAATTCTCATCAATTTTGGTAAAAGTGCTTCCTTCTGCGGTTTCGACCAAGGTAATACGCGTGTATACCTGATCTTGTAAAAAATCAAGTGCGGTACCAATGTTCTTCATTAGACCCGTGACGTTTTCAAAAACAATATGGTTGACCCGCTGTAGAATAAAAAGGGGAGTCTCCTCGGCCATGACCAAAAACGTATCGTTTATAAAACCTTGGTTTATAGGTCTAAATGAATAGTCTTTTTTCTCAATTATAAAATGACCGAGAATTATATGTAAGTCCTGAGTGGTTTTCAATAGATTCGAATATGCGCTACGTTAATTCCACAAAGGTGTCTTGTAGCCGTTATTTTGGGTCATTTCTTGCAATTGATCAACAGCAAATTGACGATCTTCGGAGTACGTGACCCCAAACCAGTTGCTGTTTGCAGGTACAACACGCACATTTGCTTTGTCTTCTGCATACATATCTTGAATGACGATTGGTAGATACAATTCGGAGTTTTTGATTCGATCTTCATCTTTTAAAAACACCTCAAATTCATTTTCTACGTAATCAAAGAACGATGGGCGGCATACCCAAAAATTCATACTTACCAATTCTTCACCGCTAAACTCGAGCCCGGTATCGGTGTCTTTAACGACATTGCCTTGCTTTTCTAGCTTTAGTCGCTCATCTACCGATATAAAATTGTTGTCTCCGTCCATTTTACAAACTCCTCTGGAAACAGATCCGTATTCTGAAAGGGTATCTTTTAAGGTGTAACCCATTAAAGCAAATTCGGTATCATCGGTACTATTTTTTATGAAATTTGAAGCTGCTTCGAAGGCGCTCTTTCCATAATAATCATCGGCGTTTATAACTGCAAAAGGACCTTTGATGACATTGCGCGCCGACCAAACTGCATGTGCGGTGCCCCATGGTTTTTCACGTTGGCCTTCAAAGGTGGAAGATGCCGGTAAATCTGTAAGTTCTTGCGATACTACATCGAACTTCACACCCTCTGGTAATCTGCCGGCCATGTGTTCTTTTAAAAAATCAATATTTGCCTTTTGTGTAATGACTACGATGTGGTCAAATCCGTTCTCAATGGCATCATACATACTGAATTCCATTAAAAACTCACCTTGAGGACCAAGATCATCAAATTGCTTTAACTTGCCATACCTGCTACCTCTTCCGGCAGCCATTAAAAGTAGTGTCATAATTTTGATTTTAAAGGGGCAAAAATAGGTTTTTGAAGTTAAAAAACCAGTTTCTAGTGTTTTACTTGTGTAAAGTTTTCCATTTACCGATGATATCAGTGCCGTAAAAGAGTGCTCAAGTATGGGTTAATGCTTGATGAAACTCATTAGTTTTCTGTAAGAGAAGAAATCTTTAGCGAAAAAAGCTATGGATTTAACATTGGAAACAATCTTTTGAGTTCTTCCTCCGAGGGTTGCTTTCCATATTCACAAATTTCAAATCCTTCCACATGTTGCACTTCCGCCCCTTTCTGACCATACCATTTTTCTAGGGTTTTCAGCGCCGCTTCATTGGGTGCATCTTTACGCCAATTAGCTAACATTTTTAATCTGGCATCAGTTGTTTTGGGAACTTTATCCAAGGCACCCGACGTCCAGGGCAACCATTCGAAAAATTGCGATTCGTGCGCTGCCATCGCATAAATCTTCTGGTCGAATACTTTGTCAATATTGATGACAATATCAGGTTCGAACGGATTAGGTTTTTGAAAATGATCGGCCGAATACATAAAAACCGGGTTCGCTTTTAATGGAGGTACATCTTTTGCTATGTTGGGCACGATGACCATATAGGCCGCATCTTGGATCAATACGCCAGTATATCTGTGGTCTGGGTGGTAGTCGTTGGGTCTAGGGGCAATGACGATATCAGCTTGCCACTTTCTTATTTCCCGAATTACTTTTAACCTGTTTTCCAAGGTGGGCATCAATTCCCCATCGTGATTGTCGAGTACAGTATAGGTCACCCCAAATCGTTTGCCGGCCTCTTGGGCCTCTGCCAAGCGTATTTTGGCAAGTTCGTCGCCTCCCTTTATATGGTGTCCGGCATCTCCGTTGGTGAGCGATACGAATTTTACGTTATGGCCCATTTGTGAAAACAATATCGCGGTGCCTCCCGCATCGATATCGCAATCATCAGGGTGGGCTCCAAAAACAATGATGTTTAGTTTGTCTTCTTGTGACAAACCAAAAGAGGCAAATAGTAGTAGACAGAATAACAAAGGAGTGCGTATCATTACGGCATTTGGTTTTATGACGATTTCGTTATCTCAGGAGTCCTAATCTCTTGTTGGTTTAGACTATCCTCGAAAAGGTCATTTTATTTCGTATGAATTTACATTTTTTTGCGCAAAATAATAGTCAGCTTTTCGCTTAATTCGGAACAAGGGTTCAATTGCTTTGTGAAGTCCAGAATTTGTCATTTTCAGGAATATTTTTTTGTTTTCCGAATTTAAGAGGGTTAAAGCCCATTTTGGCAAAGAGGTACCAAACCGTCGAGGATACGGCTGGCGCCGTGTCAGCGTGGTCCCATAAAAGATTGGCACCGTAAGTGCTGCCGTAATTTGTGGTGTATGGGATGCCTTTTGCATCTTCCGTTATTGAACTGTTGATAAACGTTTTCTCTAGTTCCCTTATCAGCGCATTGGCTTTCTCGTTATTGCCTATTTCACTGTAGGCGGCTGCCATTTGCCCTGTTCCTTCTAGCCAGACCACATCTTTGTCCTCGTCAAAACAGTATCCAGAAACAGATTGTCCCGTTAGGGTCGACCATTGCGTTGTGAAAAACAGCGCCTCCGTTCTTTCAAGATTTATTTTGGGAAAATCCTCAAAAATCATTTGAGCCAGTGCATGTAAGTCAAGGGCATGCAAGTAGGTCGGGTTTTCGGGCCAGGAGGTAAATATACTCTTGGTTTCATGCCATCGATTCTTGAATAAATAAGAAAGAATATTGCTATGAAAATTATCAAACCCCTTTACGGCGTTGAATGCGGTAATAATGCCTTCGGTAACTTTTGGTATTGGGCTACCATCCTCATTTTGACCTCCCCACAGGCCTCCATCATCGTCTTGCAATGTACGGATCCAGTCTTCAAGGTTTCTTGCCAACCCTTGATATTTCTTGTTTCCCGTTGTTTGATGATAGTTGTTAAGGGCAATAAGTAACCAAGCATTATCACCCATCCAAGGGCGACTTCCATTTTTGCCGTTTTTATCACGAAATTGATAAAATCCGCCAGTACCGTTGCGTAATTCGCTATCTACCTTATTTTGGAAGAAGTCAAAAATACGTTCGGCCTTTTCGGTTTCCCCATTTTCAATGAACAGTAGGGCGGCAAGTGCATTGTCGTACAAAGAGACAAAATCGGAATGTTCCGTACTTGCCAGCAGACCATTGGGTAGCTGCATTTTTGCCAACCAATGGTATGATTCATTTTGCATCAAAGGTGACGCTCTTTCAATTTCTTCGGGTTGGTCGTTAACGGGAGTAGCCATGGGTTCGATGGAATGATTTTCAACAATGGCTTCTTTGGAACATGAAACAGAAAAAAACGTTATGGTAATGGCTAAAAGCAGGGTGGGGCGCATAAGTAATTGTGGTTTGGGGGGTCACAGCAATTTTTTAAAGCTAAGTACAAACTTGCGACTGCAGCCTGTTTTTACGATGAAAGGGTGGCAAGTACGGTAAGTTTCCTCCCGAAGACAATTAATCGTTTTTCTATGTTTTTAATCTATTGTTGTCTCTTCTGAATTCTTCGATTAAAGTTGCCGAAAAAGGGTTGAGATTGATTAATTTTGATTAAAATTTCTTCATGAATGTTCCTCACACCGACAAAAAAAGAGTTGTAATTATTGGGGGTGGATTTGCCGGGATTTCCTTGGCTAAAAAGCTTGGAAATCTTGATGTCCAGGTAGTGGTCATCGACCGGCATAATTACCACACGTTTCAACCTTTATTGTACCAGGTTTCGACCGGGGGGTTGGAACCCGATTCTATTGGGTATCCCATTCGTAAAATATTAAAACGGCTTAAAAATTTTCATTTTAGATTGGCGACCGTTGAAAGTGTTGATCCCCAAACACGTGAAATAGTTACTGATATAGGAAGTTTAACTTTCGATTATTTGGTCATGGCTACCGGAACGCGTACAAACTTTTTCGGAAATCAATCGATTCAAGATTATGCCATGCCGATGAAGAGTGTTCCCCAGGCCTTAAATATTAGAAGTTTGATGCTTCAGAACTTTGAGGATGCCGACGATAGCGAAGATCTGAACGAGCGAAAGGCGCTTTTGAATTTTTGTATTGTTGGGGGTGGCCCTACAGGCGTAGAATTGGCTGGGGCGTTTGCCGAATTGAAGCGAAATGTATTTCCCAAGGATTACAGGCACCTCAATATCGATGAAATGGAGATACACCTGTTCGAGGGTAGTGATCGATTATTGCCTCCCATGAGCCATCATGCCTCGAAGAAAGCGGCGGAGTTTCTTGAAAATTTAGGGGTGAAAGTCCATTTGAAAAGCATGGTCAAAGATTTTGACGGGAAACTATTGGAGCTTAGCACCGGGGAAACAATTGAAACTAAAAATTTTATTTGGACAGCAGGTGTTACAGGAGCCGCTATACCTGGTTTTGATACCTCCATTTTAATAGATCGGCTGAACCGCTACAAGGTGAACGAGTACAATCAGGTTGAAGGCTATGAAGGCATTTTTGCCATAGGAGACATTGCTTATATGGTTACCGACGATTACCCTAACGGGCACCCGCAAGTGGCTCAGCCAGCGATACAACAAGGCGAGCTATTGGCTGATAATTTAGAAAGGCTTCTTGAAGACAAGCCGATGAAAGTTTTTAAATATAATGATAAGGGAACTATGGCGACCGTTGGAAGAAATAAGGCAGTGGTGGACTTGCCAAAGCTTAAGTTCGGTGGATTTTTTGCATGGTTTATTTGGATGTTCGTTCATCTGATGGCGCTGGTAGGTTTTCGTAATAAAGTAATCGTGTTTTTTAACTGGGTCTATAATTATATAAATTATGATAAGGCTGCTCGTTTGATTGTCAGACCTTTTAAGCCGAAAAAGTGAGTTTTAAAGAGCTAATTATAGTGCTGGTGCCTTGCTGACAGTTCGATATTAAAAACCCTTAAAATTTGACTTCTCGATAGTATTTGGCAGTCTTTGCCGTGAAAATATTTCGAATAGGTATTCTAAAATTCGTTTATTTGCAATCCAAATAATAAATAGCTCTTATCCAAATTTAACCTAACGATCCTAGTTTTAAGGGTAGTGGCATAAATTTGTTCGTAAATAACAATAGTAGTTCAATTATGATTAAAAGATTCGGATTTTTTTTAGTGCTCGCCCTGGTTTTTGTGAGCTGTAAAGATGAACAGGTAAAATGTGTACCAAGTACTGTGGTTGTTGAATACCCTACAGATTCTGTGATAAATGCATTGAACTGGCCCAAAGATTTGGTGGTCAAAGGTTTTTCAGGGCCAGAACTTACTCCGAGTCCGGCTTGTATGGCTGTCGCCCCTTCAGGCGAAGTTTTTGTCGGGGTCGATATGATGGGCTCTCTGGGAAAAGAGATGGGAAAGGGCTTCATTAAGCGATTGGTTGATTGTAACCACGACGGAATCATGGATTCGTATACCGAGTTTGCGCAGTTGGACAACCCGAGGGGAATCTTACCCGTGGGTGATCAGGTCTTTGTGCTTCATACCACCTTTTCCGAAGGTACTAAGAAAGCCGATAATATGGATCTTGTGGTTTTTGATGATGTGGATAAAGATGGTATTGCCGATGGCCCTGCCAAAGTCTTGATTAAGAATGTCAGTAATTCAAAGTATTTACAAGATCGAGGTACCGACCATGCTACGAATGGTATTCAGATGGGAATTGACGGATGGATCTATATTGCCGTTGGAGATTTTGGATTCCATAATGCCACGGCCAGCGATGGAACAAAACTGACCCAATTGGGCGGAGGCATTTTACGAATACGCCCCGATGGAACGGGAATGGAAGTATATACCCATGGTTTGCGTAATATTTATGACGTGGCCATCGATCCCTTTATGAATATATTTACACGAGGGAACACCAACGACGGAGGTGGTTGGAATGTTCGGTTTATTCATCAAATACAATCCGCGGAATATGGGTACCCAGTACTTTTTAAACATTTTACGGAAGAGACTTTGCCGGCGTTGATCGATGTTGGCGGTGGATCGGGAACCGGGGCCCTTTTTATGAACGATAGTCGGTGGCCCGAAAAATATAATAATGTACCTATGATGGCCGATTGGGGCAGAAACCAATTGTATATACACCGTGTTGCCGAAGATGGGCCAAGTTTTACCCAAAGCGAAGAACAATTTATTCAATTACCACAGATAACCGATGTCGATGTCGATGCTTCCGGTACGATGTATCTTTCTGCATGGGATGGTGCCGGTTATTCCGGAAATCCTGATAAGGGCTATGTGGTAAGGGTTACCCCAAAAGGATTTTCGTATGAACCCTTTATCGATATTGAGGATGCTTCGATCAACGAATTGGTCGGTTTATTGAAAGCCAAAAACGCAAAGTCCCGTTTGAGTGCCCAATATGAATTATTACAACGCTCTGAAAGTGGATCAGCTTCAAAAGTGCTGCAGTTGGCACAAGATAGCGAACAATCTTTGGAAGTGCGTGCTGCTGCAATTTTTACTTATGCGCAACTTGCCGGCGAGACCGGTATAGAAAGTTTGGTAAGCCTTACCGAAGACACGGCGGTTCAACGTTTTGCATTACGTTCATTGGCAGATTTTAAGACAATGGCGGCAAAAGCCCCGATTCAGCCCTTTCTAAAGGGCTTAAAGTCTAGCGCTCCCGAAGTGCAGGCGGCAGCCATAATCGGTTTAGGGCGTTTGGGCAATGCCTTCGCAGCCAAAGAATTGTTGCAATTCAAGGTGCCGGATTCATTTGTGGCTCCGAAAATCAATACGGAAGGTCCGCATGCAACGCCGAATGCTGAAATTGTACTGCCACATTTGGCTGTAAAGGCATTGGTTGAATTAAATGCAGTAGACGAGTGCATTGCTGCATTGGGAACAGACCAAGAAGCGATGGCACTTTGGGCCATGCGTTATATGCATAGCCCAAAAGTAGTGGGCGCCCTTATTGAAGCTTCAGACAAATCTAATGATGAAGCATTCAATAAAAAGGTGATCCATACATTGGCACGAATCTATCACAAAGAAGCGCCCTACGATACCTCATGGTGGTGGAGTACCAGGCCCGATACCCATGGTCCGTACTATAAGACCGTTGAATGGGAGCAGTCACCGGTGATTCGGTCTTTCTTGGTGGGTCAGTTCAAGAAGATGGTTAGAAGTGATAAGCAGTTTTTTGCTGAGCTGAATAGTAAATATCGGTTAGGTATCGATGCTTTTGGAGAAGTAAAAGTTGAAAAGCCGAAGGAAGATATGCCTGTAGTTGATTTTGAAAAAATTAAAAATAAAAAGGGACAGATTGGTGAGGCGTCAATAGAAGATGTGATGTTGGCGTTGGCCAAGATTAAGGGGGATCCATCAAAAGGAGCCGAGCTCTTTAATGGTCAAGGTTGTGTTGCCTGTCATAGTATTTCTAAAGACCAAGTGATGAAAGGCCCTTTTATGGGGCAAATCGGGTCTATTATGAATAGGGAACAGATTGCAGAATCTATTTTAAAACCGAATGCATCGATTTCCCAAGGATTTTCAACGGTGCAGATTAGCACTAAAGATGGTGATAATTATGTAGGCTTCGTAACCAGTGAATCGGCGAATGATTTGACCATTCGAAATATTGTGGGAACTGCCACGGACTTGAAAAAATCGGATATCGCTGAGCGAAAGGAACTGGAAACCTCGATGATGCCGGCAGGTTTGGCGAACTCGCTAAGCTATGAGGAAATGGCCTCATTGGTAGCCTTTTTAGCACAACAGAAATAGGTTTTCCTTAATTTTAAATTAATCCAAAAACCTTTAGTATATTTGTGCGTTGTGTTGTGTCCCCACACGGGGATTGTGTAGGACAATCAAAAATTGTCCACCAATGAAAGGCTTTCCTTATGGGAGGCTTTTTTTGTGCCCGCCTGTTCCATAGTTCGGTATGATAATACCATTTATCATCAAATACCTAATCTGATGTTTGTTTGAACTTTTATTAGTCCTTGAGCTATTCTTTTAAAATAGTTGTAAATTTAAGGGAGAACAAAAAGTAATTCATCACTATGCCTTTATATCATACCTTGGGCAAAATACCCCCTAAAAGACATACCATTTTCAAGAAAGAAGACGGTACGCTCCATTACGAGCAATTGTTCGGAACAATAGGCTTCGATGGCATGTCTTCTTTAATGTACCATTTATATCGACCTACGCAGGTAAGGGATGTTGGTATGACTTTGGATGTCTCTCCAAAACCAGCTGTGGCGCATAACATCAAATCGAGATTGTTGCAAGGTTTTAGAATCAAGCCTGAAGACGATTATCTCGAAAGTCGAAAAATTGTGTTGTTCAATAACGATGTCCATATTGCACTTGCCGCCCCAAGAACATCGATGGGCGATTACTTTTATAAAAATACCGATGCCGATGAACTTTTATTTGTTCACAAAGGTTCTGGAACCTTAAAAACACTATTTGGTGAAATACCTTTTGAATATGGCGATTATATCCTTATTCCCCGTGGGGTGATTTATCAGATAGAATTTGATGCCAAAGAGAATCGTTTGTTGGTGACCGAATCGTACCATCCGATTTATACGCCTAAACGCTATCGCAATTGGTTCGGGCAGCATTTGGAACATTCGCCCTATTGTGAGCGCGATTTTAAACTGCCACAAAATTTACGTACATACGACCAAAAGGGCAAATTTTTGATAAAAGTTAAAAAACAGGGGCAATTGCATCATCTCGTGTATGCTTCCCATCCTTTCGATGTGGTGGGCTGGGATGGTTATAACTATCCATATGCTTTCTCCATTCACGATTTTGAGCCTATAACCGGGCGTGTACATCAACCGCCACCAGTGCATCAGACCTTTGAGACCAGTGCCTTTGTCGTATGTTCGTTTTGTCCGAGGTTGTACGATTATCATCCGCAGTCAATTCCGGCACCCTACAATCATTCGAATATTGACTCCGATGAGGTTTTATACTATGTCGATGGTGATTTTATGAGTCGAAAGAATATAGATCAAGGTTATATTTCGTTGCACCCTGCGGGTATTCCACATGGGCCGCACCCGGGTACATATGAGGCGAGTATCGGTAAGGCCAAGACCGAAGAGTTGGCGGTCATGATCGATACCTTTAAACCGCTGCAACTGACACAGGCAGCTTTAGATATCGACGACGGTAAATACTATCAAAGCTGGTTGGAATAAAAACAGTGGACAGTAAGTAAAAAGTCAATATTGGTGAAGTGAATTATCTTTTATATAAAAAAACGGTTTACGGTGGCGGTATGTCGTCTTTAATAGTATTCCACTTCCCTTATTTTTTCTTCTAATCTACTTGTTTTAGTGGAACCGGTAAAATGACTAATTTTGGTTTTTGAACAAAAAAAATCTAGCGAAAAATGATTTTCGACCTTATAAAAAATAGACGTTCCGTTTTTCCGGTACAGTATAACAACAAACCTATCGCAAAATCGGATATTGAGAAGATTCTGGAGGCTGCGAATTGGGCCCCGAGTCATAAAAAAACAGAACCATGGCGGTTTAAAGTACTTCAGGGCGAAGCACAGGCCAAGTTGGGTATGTTTTTGTCATTAAAATATATGGAGAACGACGCTAGCCCCAAAGAATTCAAGGTTAAAAAACTGATGGAAAACCCAAAACGAGCAGGTGCCATTATTGCGGTTTGTATGCAGCGTGATCCTAATGAATCTGTACCCGAATGGGAGGAAATAGCAGCTACTGCCATGGCCGTACAGAATATGTGGCTTTGTTGTACCGAAATGGGAATCGGCAGTTATTGGAGTTCACCCGGACTCATTAAATTCATGAATGAATTTTTTGATCTAAATGATGGTGAAATGTGTCTGGGGTTCTTTTATATGGGCTATTCTGATGAAGAGATTACAGAGCAGACCCGTACTCCAATAGAAAACAAGGTTGTTTGGATGTAATACTTTTTTGCCCCTTCCCTTTTCGAAGGGTGGTATAGTAGGTCCATCTTATAAAAGTAATTGCAACGGAATTCTAAACCATGGCAATTCGATTTCTGATCCGTCTGTATTTCCTATCTGATGATTGGCCCATGAATGGCCGCATTCATATTCGTAGGAAGCAGGGCAATAAAAAAGAATATCTAGAACCATCCCGTTGCGATTGGATAGGGGGGGGCAATAGAAAAATCGAGGCCATAAACTCCAGAATTCCTGTGATGTAAACGATTGCCAGTTTATAGGGTGTAAATTGGTAACAGCAATGCCATTCTTCAGGAAAAAATAAAATGGTTCATGGCTGTAAACAATATCATGGTCGACATGGTTATTCGCGCTGCACTTTTGCGAGAATAGTGCTTTGGGCCGCATTTAAATACCTGAAAGGATATTGCAGAAAATACGATGAGAACGGGTAGCGGTTTCATGACGACCTGATTAAAGGCTTTAGTTGAAATATGGGAACAAGGCGTATTTATAATCCCATGCCTTCGAAATGAACAATCCTAAAAAAATAAGGGCAACCATAAATTTCAAAAACGTACCGGTAATAAAGCCTAAAAATGAGCCGAATGCAGCTTTTGCTGCCGTTTTTTTATCCGACTTGTTAAGAAGTTCTCCAACAAATGCACCGATAAAGGGCCAGATAATGATTCCGAAAGGTCCGAAAACAGGAAAGATCAAGGCGATTAACAGTCCGATAGTGGTACCTATTATGCCTGATTTGCTCCCTCCAAATTTTTTTGTTCCTACTGCTGGAATAATATAGTCGAGTGCAAATACCATCAGGGCAATGCCCCCCGTGATGCCTAAAAGCAGCCAATCGTCAGGCACCGCATTGGTAAAGTACAACATCAAAAGGCCGATCCAACTTATGGGCGGACCTGGTAGAATGGGGAGAAAGCTGCCTAGAATTCCTGCGAGCATTAGCAGAAAGCCAAAAATCAGTAAAACGATATCCATTCGATATTTTTTCTGTTAGACGGGGTTTGCATGAATATGTTACAGCCTTAAAAGGCTTTCATTGAAATTTTATAACTAAAAAATTAGTTTAAACTAAAAAATTAGTTATATTAGTAGTGTCAATTTATAATTTTAAGCTAAATTATCATGATACAAAAAACGAATAGCGCCTGGAAGGCATCTTATTTAATAGTGCTGATAACTGCAATAGGAAGCTTGGTGTTTATTTCCAATGAAGCTCAAGAAAGTAAATTGCATACGAAGGCCATTGAAGCTATGGCCTTAGATGAGGTGGTGGTCGTAAGTTATGTTGATGTTAAGGCACCAGCGGAGGTAGTGCCCTTGAATGAAGTGGTTATAGTTGGTTATTTAAAAAACCCTATTATTGATGTTAAAGAGAGGGAGAATGAATCTTCAATTATAAAACCTAATTTGGAATAAGCAGGGAGATTCGGGCTGGCAAAAAGAATTAAAAATCAACCTTTGTACCCGATAGTATTAGAGTGAGTATAAAAAAAGGTTTCCTGCCTTTTAAAAGTATAAGATATGAAACAACTAACAAAAGCAGAAGAAGAGGTTATGCAGGTCTTATGGCAATTGGAGAAATGTAATGTGGCCGCCATTATTAACGAATTGCCCGAGCCCAAACCGGCCTATAATACGGTTTCGACCATTGTCCGCATTTTAGAGGACAAGGGTTTTGTCGACCACCAACAAGAGGGGCGGGGATACTTGTACTTTCCGTTGGTCAAAAAATCAGATTATAGCAACCAGTCCATCAACAAATTGGTCGACGGCTATTTTCAAGGATCCTTTAAAAGTATGGTTTCCTTTTTTATGAAAAAGAACGATATGAGCCTTTCTGAATTGGAATCGATTTTAAAGGATATCAAAAAAGAAGACAAACCATGACACCATATATAATAGAAGCCATCGCCATTCAATTGGTGTTCCTTGTCATTTACGACCTGTTCTTAAAACGGGAGACCTTCTTTCAATGGAACCGTTTGTATCTAATTGGCACCTATACGTTGTCGCTAGTACTGCCGTGGGTAAAAATCGAGGCATTAAAAACTACCGTGCCCGAAGAATACGATGTGTACCCCAAGTTTCTTTGGAATTTGGATGAGGTTGTCGTAGGCCCTACTACCACCGAAGGTTTCTTGAGTAACCTATCATGGAGTGAAATACTTCTTTTTGTTGGGATGGCCATTGCAGCCCTATTGTTCACCCATAAATTGTATAAAATTCAACAATTGCGAAGCAAGGGCAAGATTCAATATTTTCCGAATTTTACGCGTATCGTAGTACAGAATAGCCATTTGGCCTTTTCGTTCTTCAGATCCATTTTTATGGGCGATAAGGTACTCGAAAAAGAGCACGAAAGCATTATTCGCCATGAGTTGGTGCATATCGAACAAAAACATTCATGGGACCTGATTTTTTTTGAACTGATGCGTATCGGTAGTTGGTTCAACCCGCTGGTCTATATCTATCAAAGTCGAATTTCAGAACTGCACGAGTTCATCGCCGATGCAGAAGTTGCAAAAACCGATAAAAAGGAGTCTTATCAGCTGCTTTTATCTGAAGTCTTTCAGACGGAACACATTTCGTTCGTCAATCAATTTTTTAAATCATCATTAATCAAAAAACGAATAGTCATGTTACAAAAATCAAAATCAAAAGGCATTTGGAAGTTAAAGTATTTGGTTTTGGTGCCTATGCTTATGGGTATCTTATTTTATACTTCTTGTGAGACGGAGGAAAAAGAGGTTCAAGAACTTATTGAGGTCGTCGAAGATATAGACGTACCCTTTGCCGTAATCGACGAGGTTCCGATTTTCCCTGGATGTGAGGACGCTGAAGATCCTCGGGACTGTTTTAATAAAATGATACAAAAGCATATCAGCAAGAATTTCCGATATCCTGAAGAAGCTGCAATAAATGGTGTTCAGGGGCGAGTAAGTACTATGTTCGTCATTCAGAAAGATGGCAGTATTGGAGGGGTAAGGATGCGAGGACCGGATGAGGAACTTGAAAATGAGGCGGCGAGAATTATCTCCAAATTACCTCAAATGACTCCGGGCAAGCAAAAAGGTAAAGCCGTTCGCGTTCCGTTTTCCATTCCGATAACCTTTAAATTGACCGGAGGGGAGGAAAGTGCGGCAAAGGCAAATGATGCTGGTTTTGAGGAAGGTGTAGACGTGCCTTTTTCAGTTATAGAAGAGGTGCCTATATTTCCGGGTTGTGAAAATGCAGTCGATAAAAGGGCTTGTTTTAATCAAAAGATTCAGCGGCATATCAGTAAGAATTTCCGATATCCTGTAGAAGCTCAAGAGCAGGGTATTCAAGGTCGGGTAAGCATTCTGTTCGTTATTGAAGAAGATGGTAGTATCGGAGGAGTAAGAATGCGTGGGCCAGACAAGTTACTTGAAGATGAGGCAGCAAGAATTATCGCCAAATTACCGCAAATGACCCCAGGTAAACAAAAGGGCAATGCTGTTCGGGTGCCATTTTCTATTCCTATGACATTTAAATTGCAGGGTCCCAATGAAAATGAGACTTCGGAGGCGAATATTCGCAAAATTAACTCCGGTAAGATGCAAATCTTGGGCTATAGAAACGAGAATGGGGAAAATGCGGTGTATGGAACAATTACCGACGGTTCACAAGGGTTGCCTGGGGTGAATGTTTCCATTCAAGGAAGCTCGAAAGGTGCTGTTTCCGATTTCGATGGCAATTTTGCCATTGAAGCCCAAAAAGGAGATGTCATCGCCTTTCAGTATGTCGGCCTTCCCACGGCCAAACTTACCGTAACGGATCAACATAAGTATCGTGTTGAGACGGTAAGATAGCTTTTGGACTTTATTGAGAATTGAATTGACATCCTCAGCGCAGTCAAAGGAAAAGTAATCAATGGTTCTAAAGGTAGTTGGATAACGGATTAATACGGTTATGTCGAATACTATAAAAATCTCTTTAAAATTGAAGGTAAAGATTTTGAGAAAATTCATGTTTTTTACGGCGATATTCCTAATTTTTAAAGTCGCGGCCCAAACTTCGGTTTTTGTCACTGCCGATAGTCTTTATGCCTTGGGAGATTATACTCGGGCTATAAATACCTATGCTAAAGTCGGTTCGCAACAATCTGCCTTACAGATAGCCCGTGCCTATAATGCCGTGGGTAATTTTGATAAGTCGGTAGCGCAGTATGAAGGTATTCTTAAAGAACACCCGACATTGCAGATTGCCAGTTTTGAATTGGCGAAACTGTATCTTAAAACCAAACAGGCAGCAAAAGGTAAGTCGCTTTTTGAAAAGTTGTCTGAAGAAAATAACGGTAATCCAGAGTATCTTTATTATTTGGGGGAAGCGTTACAATTGCTTAAAAAAACAGATGAAAGTATTCTCGCTTATCAAAAAGCCGTAAGATTAGATACCACACACCTTCGTAGCTTGTTCCAATTGGGTAAATATTATGTGGCCCAAAGAGAGAAAGATTCCGTTTTGACCTATGTCGACATGGGACTGGAATTTTATGAAAAAGATGTTGCTCTCATAAACCTGAAGGCCTTGGCGTATTATAATAACGATGAATTTGGTAAAGCAGCACCTTGGTTTGAGCGATTGCTGGAGCTAGGTGAAACAAAAGAATATATTTATGCCAAGCTTGCCAATTGCCAGTACCATATGTGGGAATTTGAAAAAGCAAAGACTAACTATCATGTGTTATTGGAAATCGACGATTCGAATCCCGATTACTACTTCAATTTGGGCCATGTATTTTTTAAAGATCGGATGTTGGATAGCGCCCAGTATTATATAAAACTTTCAAAGGAAGTACAAGAGGTCAACTTCGCAAGGGAATATGAAAGTCTGGCACAGATTGCCTCCGTACAGGAAAAACCAAAGAAGGCGCTCAATTACTACATGTTGGCATTCAAGGAAGATCCCGATAATATGAGGGTCTTTTATCAGGTGTGTTTTCTTTCCGATCAACATCTCAAAGACCCTAAGGTAAAACTGGAGTATTATGAACGTTTTATCACAAAATTCGGAACCCAACAACGCTACTTTTCTGAAACGGTTTTAAAACGTATCAAAGAACTGAAACAAGAAATCCACTTCGCGAGCAATTGAAATGGTTTTTTTTGGCCTGTTTCTCTTTTAAATCGGATTTAATCGTTTAATCCTGGGATTTTATTTTAAAAGCAACCCTCCGTCCTGATTTAGGGTCAGGGCACCTCCCTTCGAAAAAGGAAGGAGCTATGCTTTGATAAAAATTTCCGTAGCTGTCCTTTTACTACAGAATGTTTGATTTATGGGCTCCCTTCTTTTTAATCGAGGGGTAGGCTTTCCCCCCGACAAGATCGGGGAGTTAAATTCTTAAGTCTTTATTTAACGCAAATAATTTACCAATCGGGTAGAATGTTCGATTGCTAGCTACATATGTTCGTTGCTAACATATTGATTCATAAGATATACGATTTTGCATTGGTTCCGTAACAGTCAAAGTCCCACAAAAAAATCGTAATTTCCGTGCAATTTTAGCGGTTATGCGAAAGTTTTTGATTTTACTAATGTTATGTGGTTTCACGTCCTGCGATTTTTTCGAATCAAAGGATGCCAAGACCCAAAAACTGGTGAACCAAGAAATGCTGAATATTGATTGGAACGATGTTGATCAGTACCCTTTATTCAGCGAATGTGATGAAACGGTAACCAAAGTCTTGCAAAAAAAATGCTTTGAAGAGACCTTGTTTCTGCATATTTTAAGTACGCTTCAAAAATATGAGTTTACGGTCGATAATGAGGTTAAAGACACCGTGTATGTTGAATTTATTTCCGAAAGTAATGGGGGTATAACCGTTTTGAATATTTCAAACAGTGAGATTTTTGGTGCGAGAACCTCTGAATTCAATGAGAAAATAGAACAAAGCCTAAATAGTCTTCCTCAATTGGAGCCAGCTTTGAAAAGGGGCATCCCGATACGCTCAAAATTCAGGATACCGATTGTAATCAATCCGAAATAATCGATTCTCAGTAGAGTTAAGTGTAGTTGTCGTGATGGCGGCATCACTTGATTCAAGTTTGAATTCAAAAGCAGAATATTTAGTGTTTCTAACACTTAACAACTAACAGCTAAAAACTAACAATTGTCCACAGAAAAAATCATATTAGGTATTGATCCCGGTACAACTATAATGGGTTTCGGTCTTATCAAGGTAGTTAACAAAAAAATGCAATTTGTTCAGATGAATGAACTGTTGCTACAAAAGTACGACGATCCCTATACCAAACTTAAGCTTATATTCGAACGAACCTTAGAGCTGATAGACACGTATCACCCCGATGAAATTGCAATCGAGGCCCCATTCTTTGGGAAAAATGTGCAATCGATGTTAAAATTGGGCAGGGCTCAAGGCGTTGCCATGGCAGCTGGACTCTCACGACAGATTCCGATAACGGAGTACCTTCCAAAAAAAATAAAAATGGCCATCACCGGTAATGGAAATGCAAGTAAGGAACAGGTGGCGAAAATGCTTCAAAATATGTTGGGGTTGAAATCGCTTCCTAAAAATTTGGATAGTACCGATGGCCTTGCCGCCGCCGTATGTCATTTCTATAATGAAGGACGGGTCGAGGTTGGAAAAAGCTATTCCGGCTGGGACGCTTTTGTAAAGCAGAACGGGAAAAGGGTGAAGAAGTGATCAGGAAGCAGTGAACAGTAAAAAGTGAACAGTAAACAGTGAACAGTGAACAGTGAACAGTGGTCAGTTTGCTGTTATAGTGTTGACAAGAGAATGATAAACTAAAAGAGCAGTGGACAAGAAGTATACATTTCAGAACTTATTGGCTTATCAAAAATCGGTTGATTTGGCAATGCAAATATTTGATATTACATCTGTATTTCCAAAGGAAGAAAAATACGCTTTGACAGATCAAATACGCCGATCATCTCGAAGTGTGTCCGCCAATATTGCAGAATCGTATGCTAAACGACTTTATCCGAAACATTTCATCAACAAACTTACAGATAGTGACGGAGAAAATTTAGAAACCCAATCTTGGCTTGAATTTTCTTTTAAATGCAAGTATATTGATGAAGCAATATATGGGAAACTTCTCGCTCAGAGCAAAGAAGTAGGCAAATTGATATTTTACATGATTAATAACCCCGAGAAATTTGGCTCAAAATAAAACTGTTCACTAATAACTATTTACTGATGACTTTTCGATGAGCGGTATCTACATCCATATTCCTTTTTGCAAACAGGCCTGTCATTATTGTGACTTCCATTTTTCGACGACTATGGGGAAAAAAGAGGCCATGGTTTTGGCATTGCAAAACGAGTTGGAGTTGCGAAAAAACGAGTTTGAAAACGAAGTGGTGGAAACCATTTATTTTGGTGGGGGAACACCGTCAGTTCTTGATTTGCATGAAATCAAAGCCATAATTGCTGCGGTTTATGAAAATTATAGAGTCGCTGAAAACCCCGAAATTACCTTGGAGGCAAACCCCGACGATTTGATTTTTACGGATACCGGGCGTAGCCAAGCTTTCAATGTCTTTGGTGCGTATCGAAATTTGGGAATCAACCGTTTAAGTATCGGTATCCAGTCATTTTTTGAAGAAGACCTGAAATTCATGAACCGTGCGCATAATGCTATCGAAGCGGTAAATTGCCTGAAGGAAGCAACGAAATACTTTGATAACATTTCCATTGATTTGATTTATGGAGTTCCCGGTATGACCAACGACCGCTGGGAACAAAATATTGAAAAAGCCCTGTCTTTTGATCTTTCGCATATTTCGAGCTATGCATTGACCGTTGAGCCTAACACGGCACTGGCCAGTTTTATAAAAAAAGGGAACGTAGTTCCTCTAGACGATGAAAAGGCCCAATCGCACTACGATATTTTGACAAGCCGTCTGGCCAAGGCAGGCTACGTTTGTTATGAAATTTCAAACTTTGGTAAACCAAACTATTTTTCGAAGAATAATACGGCTTATTGGCAGGGAAAAAAATATATGGGAATCGGCCCTTCGGCCCATTCCTATGATGGGAAGAACCGTGGATGGAATGTTCGAAACAATATCAAATACATAAAAGAAATCACCGATGGACAACTTCCCATGGAAGTGGAAACCCTTTCCCGAACCGACCGTTATAACGAATACATCATGACCGGGCTTCGAACCATTTGGGGCGTTTCTTTACTACGCGTTGAAAATGACTTCGGTAAAAATAGCCTTGAATACCTACATCAACAGACAAGAAAATATATTGAGCAAGACTTATTATATATTCAAGATGGCACGCTGTTGGTGACTAAAAAGGGAAAGTTTTTGACAGACGGAATCGCAGCCGACCTTTTTATGGTAAATTTATACTGAAACAAGTTCAGCGTAAATGATAGCAACAATAAAATATCGCAGCAAAAACCATCGAATTGACCTGTCAAAACCGTTAGATATTTCAATGCCGATGCGGGGAGATGAGGCCAATGTCAATGCTTGGTATGTACCGTCGCCAAAAATAGAACCCCACAAAGAAGGTGATTTTGTCGGTAAGGTTTCAGAAGGTGCGGCCATTAATTTTAATGATATTTGGTTTAATCCCCATGCGCATGGTACGCATACCGAATGTGTGGGGCATATTACCGAAGACTTCCACTCCATCAACATAAATTTGAATCGTTTTTTCTTTTATGCAGAACTCATCACCATTGCGCCCGAACGCTACCAGGGCGATTTAATCATTTCCCCGAAACAGTTGCAGTATGCCTTGGGGAATAAAAAAAGGGAGGCCGTAGTTATACGAACCCTTCCGAACTTAAAAGATAAATTAACGAGGCAATACGGTCATACCAACCCTCCTTATTTGCTGGGAACTGCAGCTCAACTTTTAGTTGACAAGGGGGTCGAACACTTACTCGTTGATTTGCCCTCGGTTGATAAAGAGAAAGATGATGGGGCATTATGGGCGCATAAAGCTTTTTGGGATGTCGAAGGCACTATGCGTAAAAATGCTACGATTACAGAGTTTATTTTTGTTGCCAATTCAATACAAGACGGCACCTATTTTTTGAATCTTCAAGTGGCCCCCTTTGAGAACGACGCGAGCCCCAGTAGACCTGTTTTATATGCTTTGGAAGACCAATGAATACCATTTTTAATTGCTTAAAATTTTAATAAACAAATCATGGGTGCAATTTTGAAATTGGAGGAGTTTATGATGTTCATGTTGGGAATATACCTGTTCGGCTTGCTAGAATATGAATGGTGGTGGTTCTTAGTTTTAATACTTGCCCCAGATATCGGCATGGTGGGCTATTTTTTAGGCAATACTATCGGAGCTTCGGTCTACAATCTCTTTCATCACAAAGGGGTGGCCATTCTAATGTATCTTGTAGGGGTATATCTTTCCGTATCTTTGCTCCAGTTGATCGGGGTCATTCTTTTTGCCCATTCCGCCTTGGATAGGACTTTGGGGTACGGACTTAAATATGATAAAGGATTTAAATATACCCATTTGGGTGAAATAGGAAATTCGGATGGATAGCATACCATTACTTATTATTGGGCTTATTCTCGGGGCCGTTCTCATGTACTGGTTGTTCTCGAGATTTCGTATAAAACAAAGCAAAGAGCGTACAGATCAGCAATCGATTGTTTTGCTGGAAAAAATCAGGAGTGTCTGCAAGTTAATATCTGTCGAGGGCGATTTTGCCGAAATCTATACATACGAGAATACCAAAAACGATTTTACAAACCTTTTCAGAAGTAAAAAAAAGGCCTTGTTGGTAATCAATGCCAAGGTGCATATCGGTTATGATTTTAAAAAGGTAAAAGTGCATGCCGATAAAGAGAAACGAAAAATTATTTTGGCCTATATGCCGAAGCCCGAGGTAATTTCGATCGAACCGGAAATTCAGTATTATGATATAAAAAGCGGAATGTTCAATTTTTTTTCTTCGGAAGATATTACCACTTTGAATAAAGAAGGCAAACAGCATATACTTAATAAAATTCCCCAAAGCGGTTTGATGGAAACGGCACGAAAGGATGCCTGGCAGGCCGTAATGATGATAGAAAAAATAGTGGAGACTATTGGTTGGAAATTAGATTATACAGCGCTTGAGGTGAGCGAAGAGCGCGAGAAACTTTTGGAAGAGAATTCTTGATAAAAACTGAAAAGAGGCGTAGTATTTTTATATTTTTGAAAATGACCCTATTAAACCCTGGTCGAAATTAAATAGAGCATGAGAGAATTTGATCCAACATTTGCCCATACAGTATTCTTCTGGTTACATAATCCAGAGCGTCAAGAAGACAGAAAAACGTTCGAAACTTCGCTACAGAAGTTTTTGAACAGTTCGAAATATGCCAAAACAAATTTTATCGGTACACCGCCCCAGGCGAGTAGAGACGTTGTCGACGGCTCTTTTACCTATTCGTTGATGGTCACTTTTGAATCTGCGGAGGCACAGCAAAAATATCAAGAAGAAGACGTACACAATACCTTTATAGAAGAATCAAGCAAGCTTTGGAGCAAAGTCATTGTCTATGATTCCCAGACCATTTAAAGCCGCTGTTTATGGTTGTTTTTAGAACTGCGACTCCTTCCGATATTGAAGGTATAGCGGGCCTCCATGTTACGAGCTGGCAGCAAAACTATAGGGGAGCATTTAGTGATGCGTTTCTTGATGCCGAAGCTTTAATTGAGCGACGGCTTGTTTGGCAAGAGCGTCTTACTTCTATCGAGCCGCGGCAGTTTATCAGCGTGGCCGAACATGAAGGTGCTATCGTTGGTTTTGTCTGTGCGTATTTAAATCATAGTCGGGAATATGGCACGCTGTTAGATAATTTACATGTAGCTTCTGAGATGAAGGGTATGGGCATTGGCAAAAGTTTAATGGCGTTGGTAGCAAATGAAAGCGAAGAGCGGTATCCGAATTCAGGTTTGTATTTATGGGTTTTGGAGCAAAATAAAAAGGCCCACGAATTTTATACGCACTTGAACGGTGAAAAAATCGAAACGGTTTCAGGAAACGATATTGGTGATCGTACGATATTAAAATCACGCTATTTTTGGAGCGATATAAAAACATTGCTGAAGAGGGTGAAAAAAGAATATAAGGGTGAACATTGAAGATTTCAGGGAATATTGCATTGCGAAAAAAGGGGCGGCCGAGGACTTTCCTTTTGACTCCGGTACGCTGGTGTTCAAGGTCATGGGCAAAATGTTTGCCTTGGCACCTTTGGAACGTATGCCCTTAAAGGTCAATCTCAAATGCAATCCTGAGCGAGCTATTGAATTACGTGAGTTGTATGACGGAGATATCACTCCCGGTTATCATATGAGTAAAAATCATTGGAATACACTGATGTTGGAGAACCTTTCGCCCAAATTGGTCAAAGAATTAATAGATCATTCCTACGACTTGGTTGTTGCCGGGCTGACCAAAAAGCTCCGTGCCCAATTAGATGCGCTTTAGAACGATGTAAACAGTGCTAGTTTAGCGCAACAACAATGAATTCCTAAATGAATAATCTTCACTCCTTTTATAACGATAAAATAACTTTATACGAATCTCAATTGGCTGTACTAAAAAAGCAATTGTTTGCCTCTAGCATGATTCGTTTGATTGTTTTTTGTATTGCGGCTTTCGCTATATACTTTTTTTTTGGTAGTCCTAAGCTAGTTTTGGGTATCGTTATTTTGGCAATAATACTTTTTTTGGCATTGGTTTCCAGACATACCAATTTGCAGTATAAAAGAGACAAATTATTGGCGCTTATTAAAATCAATTCCACCGAAATTCAGGTTTTAGACCGTAATTATCACCATCTTGCCACCGGCACTGAATTTAAGGATCCTGAACATTATTTCAGTCAAGATATCGACCTGTTCGGCAAGGGTTCTTTTTTCCAGTATTGTAATCGTACGGCATTGCCACAGGGTAGCGAAACTTTGGCTGCCTTGCTAAAAGAAAATGCCCTAACAGCCATTGATCAAAAGCAGCAGGCCATAATGGAACTGGCTAAAATGCCCGACTGGCGCCAGAATTTTAGCGCCATTGCATCTTTGGTCAAGACTGAAACGCCTTATACTGTCATTATCAAATGGATGAAGCAATACGAGTCTTTTGTTCCGGCGATAATGAAATTTCTGCCCATGCTGTTTTCTATCGCATCTGTGATTATAATAACAGGATATTTTATGGGTTGGATGCCTGGGTTGGTCCTGATCGGATGGTTTTTTCTTGGATTGGTCATTAGTGGAAGATTTCTCAAGAAAATAAATAAGCTGTCGAACGATACGGCTAAAATTCAAACTACTTTTCAGCAATACAAACAATTGATCGAAAAGTTGGAGGATACTGATTTTCAATGTGATTTGCTTGCCCAAAGGAGACGAACGATAGTTCAGGAAAATGGCAAGGCTTCTAGCGTTCTACATCAATTTTCCCGCCATTTAAGCGCCTTGGATCAACGTAATAATATCTTGATCGCCTTTTTTGCAAATGCCTTTTTACTGCGTGATTTGCAGCTTAGTTTTGCTATCGAAAAATGGGTCGGACAACACGGGAATGATATTGAGGCATGGTTCGAAACGATTGCCTTTTTTGATGCTTACAACAGCCTTGGAAATTTTGGTTACAACCATCCTGATTATACATATCCTCGTTTGGTCGAGTCTGGGGTGGTGTTAAAGTCGGAGGCTGCCGGGCACCCCTTATTGGACCCCCAAAAGAGTATTCTGAATGATGTCGAGATTGATGACGAACAGTTCTTTATTATTACTGGGGCAAATATGGCCGGTAAGAGTACATTTTTAAGAACCGTTTCCCTGCAAATAGTAATGGCGAATATGGGGCTTCCGGTATGTGCTTCCCATACGGAGTATCATCCTATAAAATTGATTACTAGTATGCGAACCACAGATTCCCTGACCGATGATGAATCGTATTTCTTTTCAGAGTTGAAACGATTGAAGTACATCGTAGACGAAATTCAAAATGACCGCTATTTTATTGTGTTGGATGAAATTCTAAAAGGAACAAATAGTACCGATAAGGCAAAAGGTTCGCGAAAGTTTGTAGAGCGTTTGGTGGCCTCGAAATCAACGGGAATCATCGCGACCCACGATTTAAGTCTCTGTGAAGTCGTCGAAGAGTTGCCCCAGGTCAAAAACTATTATTTCGACGCCGAGATTATTGACCATGAATTGCATTTTGATTACAAATTCAAAAAAGGCATTTGCCAAAATATGAATGCTTCCTTTTTGCTAAAGAAGATGGGGATTGTTTGAAACCGTGGTTGATAAGACAGGCGGCTTCCTTCGTTCCACATAATGGCGTCATTCAGAATGTAGCGAAGGAATCCGTGAAAGGCGCGACATAAATTTAAAAATTAATGGATTCATTAACTCAAATAGTATTAGGTGCTGCGGTTGGCGAGGCTGTTTTAGGGAAAAAAGTGGGCAATAAGGCCATGCTTTATGGCGCAATTGCGGGTACTATCCCAGACCTAGATGTATTGTCCCGCTATTTTACCGATACGGTCACGGCCATTGAGTGGCATAGAGGTTTTAGCCATTCCATTTTCTTTGCTATACTTTTTGCCCCTCTTTTTGGATGGCTGATTTCAAAACTGGAACGTAAACAGGATGCTACATGGAAAGATTGGTCATGGTTGATGTTTTGGGGGCTTTTTACGCACCCACTTTTAGATGCCTTTACTACTTGGGGTACACAATTGTTCTGGCCCTTCGATTTGCGATTGGCGTTTCAGAGTATCTTCGTTATCGATCCCTTGTATACCCTCCCTTTTTTGACACTGCTGATAATGTCCATGGTAAAGAAGAGAACCAACCCGAAGCGCGAACGCTACAATCGGTTAGGGTTGTCGATCAGTACGGGATATTTAGCGGCAACGGTGGTTCTAAAGGGAATGGCCTACCAACGGTTTGAAATGGCTTTAGAGGCACAGGGTATTGCTTATTCCGATATTGATACACGGCCCACACCTTTCAATACAATGCTCTGGACGGCCAATGTTGATACCGAAAATGCTTACCTTATCGCAAATTTCTCCTTCTTCGATAAAGAACCTATTTCATTTCAGGTATATCCGAAAAATCACCAATTATTAGGAGAACTGGCTGCAAACGACAAAGTGAAACGTTTGAAGGTCATTACCGGTGGATGGTTTACGATAACCAAAAGCGACGGTACACTCTTTTTTAACGACCTCCGGTTCGGGCCGATCAGTTTAGATCCCAATGAGTCAAAGTTCGCCTTTAGTTATAAACTCGTTGAAAAGGGGGAAAAGGTGGAAGTAGAAGAAATGCCCAAAATGAGGGGTGATGCAAAAAAACTGTTGCGCGAACTATGGCAGCGTATGTGGGGCAATTGAGTGCACCTTGATTTCTAAAAGTCGGCTGTCTTGAGTAAAGGAATAAAGAAGTATCTTGTTGGTGTTTAGTCTTTTTGTAGCGAACCGGTCATAATGAAACCATAGAAAATCATGAAAGAATTCAGCATATATGTTCTGGTACTTTTGCTCGTTTCCTGTGAGGGGAAAGAAAAGGAAGTCGTGCTCGAAACCTATCAGCAATGGCATACGGTGACCTTGCCATTTAATGGGCCTGAAACCAAGGAGAATGCGGATGATAATCCGTTTTTAAACTATAAGTTATCCGTTGAGTTTAAACATAAGAACAGCCAATACACCATTCGTGGTTTTTATGCGGCCGATGGCGATGCTGCCGAAACGAGTTCAGATTCCGGGAGCGTATGGCAAGTGCGGTTTACTCCTGATAAAGTAGGTGAATGGTCTTATGCTGCGTCGCTATATCATGGTGATTCTATCGCTTTAAGTACCGATTATAGTTCAGCGCAAGCAATCCATTTAAAAAATGCTTCGGGTAAATTTCAGGTTGTTCCTTCCAATAAAGAGAAACCTGATTTTCGTGGTCAGGGACGTTTGGTGCATAAAAACGGCCATTTTCATTTTAAGGATGCCAGCACCTATTGGATCAAGGGAGGAGCGGACAGTCCCGAGAATTTTTTGGCTTATGAAGATTTTGACGGAACCTATCGAATGCAAAGTTCGAATGACGACGGTGAAGCCAAAACGGACAACAGCATTCATAAGTATATCCCCCACCTAAACGATTGGCAAGTGGGAGACCCTACGTGGCAGAACGGAAAGGGAAAAGCGATTATCGGCGCGGTGAACTACTTGGCTTCGAAAGGCATGAACGCCGTCTATTTTTTAACATTGAATATTCTGGGCGATGGAAAAGATGTTTGGCCGTATCGAACGCCCGATGATTTTACCCGATTCGATGTCAGTAAATTGGAACAGTGGGAGATCGTTTTTCAACACATGCAATCTAAGGGCATTTTATTACATCTCGTACTTCAGGAAACAGAGAACGAAACCATGCTGGATCGAGGCGATACAGGGGCGTTACGACAACTTTACATAAACGAATTGATAGCGCGTTTCGGGCATCACCTTGCTTTGAACTATAATTTGGGAGAGGAAAATGGTTTTGCCGATTTTACGCCGATTGCCCAAAATGATGCGCAGCGCAGGGCGATGACCACATTTATAAAGAAAAGCGACCCCTATAATCATCCTGTTTTGCTGCATACCCATTCCCATGATCCCGCACGGGGAAATATTTTAGATTCCATTGTCGGGTTCGAAGAATTGGACGGGTTGTCATTACAGGTCGATAAACGCGAAGGAGCGGCTGAAGTCGTTGAAACTTGGAAGCGAAAGGCACGTGATGCGGGGCACGAATGGATGATTACCATGGATGAAATCGGCATGTGGCATACCGGTGCGGTTTCCGATTCGTTAGATGCCAATCACGACACCTTACGACGTTATGTTCTTTGGGGAACGCTCCTATCTGGAGCAGCTGGTGTGGAATGGTATTTCGGGGCAAATAACCGTTATCACGATCTTAATACGGAAGACTGGCGTTCACGTGACCGACTATGGGAATTAACGGATTATGCACTTGCATTTTTCAGGGATAATCTCCCTTACTGGGAAATGGAACCCGAACATGGTCTAGTTAATTTAAAGGATGCGTATTGTTTCCGGAAGCAAAACGAAGTTTATACCGTTTACATGCCTGATATTGGGAAATATACGATTGATTTGACAGAAGCAAATGGTGAATTCGCACTGTTATGGTTCGATCCTTTACAAGGTGGGGAATTACAGGAAGGATCTATCAAGGCCTTAAATGGCGGAAGCGTCCAAGATTTGGGCAATCCCCCGAAAACGGAAGCGGATCAAGATTGGGTTGCGCTTCTTAAGAAAAAGTAATTTTCCTTTTTTAATAATGTATTTGGTCGGGTACCTTATTCAGACGCTAACTTTATGGTTTCCGGTCGGTGCAGATAGACTACAAGCCTTTGACCTGAATTTCATAGAATTTATCGGCCTGCTTTTTCAAGAGTTCTTCGGCCTTTTGTTTTTTATAGGCATATACCAAATCTTCTTTGGCGATTTCGTTATATATCTTTTCATTTAAAGCTGTATCCGTAGCCAGAAGTTGTTCACGTTGGAATACTTTTTGGGTAACCCACGTTTTAAGAACACTTTCGGCATCTTCTTCCTTAAGGTCATATTCTCCTTTTGGTGCCAACAATTTGACAATAATCGGGGAAGTCTCGATGGCTAAAAACAACAGAAAAATAAAGAAGGATGGAAACCAAGGTAATTCGCCTAACGCGGTAATTCGGGCCATGAGTCCGTCAAAACCGTCGATAACAGGTTGGGCGTTTTTGACTTCCTCGGTATAAGTGGAATTCAACAAAGCGATTTGACTTTCAATTCCGATAATTTTTTGGTTGTTGGTCTCCCTCAAGCCCTCCAACTGGGCTAAGGAAGCGTCGTGTTTCTCTCTTTTTTCGGCATAAACCGGACCTTTTCCTAATAAAAAGGTGCCTTCCCGCCCTTCGGCTTCGGCAATATAGGTGTCGTAAAGTGCATTCGTTTCTGCTTCTTTGACGGCAATTTCGTTTTTTAATGAAGTAATGTCTTGTTGTAGTTTTTCGACTTCAGGGGTGTACTGTAGTGCCAATTGCTGCTTGTTGGCCAGGGTCATTTCATTTTTCTGATCAAGTAATACCTGATTTATTTCCTTTTCGAATATTTTAAGTTCCAAAGGTTTCGAGATGACGACAGCGATAATCACCGCTAAAATGATTCGTGGTGTAGCTTGCAGCAGCTCATTACCAAAACTGTTGCGCTTTTTAATTGTGGAAACAATAAAACGATCGAGATTAAAGATCAAAAGTCCCCAAATCAATCCGAAGAAAATAGCGGGATAAATAGTATCAAAAATCGTAAATAGGGCATAGCTGCTGGCAATAAAGGCCATAACGGCCGTAAAGAAAACGGTGGCTCCGATACCTACGTATTTGTTTTGCTCTCCTTGCGAGCAGGTGTCAAGAATAGACGTGTCCGCCCCGGAACAGCGGATGAAAAAACGTTGTAACATGATGTTCTGATTTGATTGATGATGAACATATGTGACGTTTTTTAAGAAGATTTGTTACACTAAAATGGAGATAGTTAGTTGAAATATTTAGTTATTGCGAGACACGAAGCAATCTGTTTGTCGGAAACAAAATGTTTTAGATTGCTTCGTGCCTCGCAATGAAGTATGCCAAGACACTTTACGTACCGTATTTAATTGGTCGATTTTTCAATAGGCTTTGACATTAAACCAGCCTCCACTGCCAAGTCAACATAATTGTCATAGTCGACCATCGTTTCTTTGTACAGTTTTTGAAGATTGGTGATTGTTCCTTTCTTGTGCTGCGTATAGTTGTTTACAGCTTTGCTGTAGGTGTTGGCTTTTGTATCAAATTCTTTAAAAGCATTTAAGAGTTTTTTGGAATGTTTTTCCGGGTTGGGAGTTTTATATGGTGGCGGTGGCGGTGGAATGGCCTGGCTTTCTTTCCCATCGGGAACTGCAACTGGCGGGGGAGGTGGTGGAAGGGTTTGGCTTGACTTGTTTGGGGCAATTGGGGAAGCCGGTTTTTTGGGCGGCTCAGGGCATTCGGGAAATGGTTGTGCCTCCTTTTTTTGTGTCTGGGTCATTTGGCCATAAATATGCTCCAATGTTTTAAGATCATGTAGTGGAACCACCCTTTTTTCTTGGGGTTGAGCATTGTATTTTTTGGCAAGGGTGTTGAATTCCTTAATTTGATCTTTGGTAGCGCCATTTTGGGTCGGGGGAGGAGACGAATTTTCTGGTCCTCTAATGTCAATTTGTGCTACGCCATATTCGTTAAGTAAATTTTCAACGGTAGCTATGGTCGCTTTCGGAGCGGATTTATCTGCTACGATTATAGCACGAACGGACTTTTGTCGCTCTTCTTTTGAAAGATGCGTGTTGAATTTCATCAAGAACGAATCTAATTTTTCGATTGTGACAAGCTCAGATCCAACGAGTAGTTGGCCATTTTTGTTTATTAGAATTTTGATGAAATCAATAGCTCCTTGGAGATTTTCAAGAGGTGCATTGCATTCGGGAAACGGTTGGGCTTCCTTTTTTTGTATTTCGGTCATACGGCCGTAAATATGCTCCAATGTTTTAAGATCTTGTAATGGAACGACTCTTTTGTCTTGGGGTTGTGCATTGTATTTTTTGGCAAGGGTGTTGAATTTCTTAAGTTGATCTTGGGTGGCACCTTTTTGATTTGTTTCGTAAGTGTCAAATAGTTGACCTTTCGATCCCTTAACTTCAATAACAGTTGGATCTGGTAATTTCGCCCATTTCTGCACCTTATATTTTTGTATTTCTGAAGTGGATAATTTTTGATAAACAAGATTCAATCTAGCCTCTAAAATTCTCAATTCCGAATGATTGCCCCCTAAGCTTTGAATATAATCTTTTCTTGCTTTGTTATATTGGATAAGGAGTTGGTTATAGGTATTAACGTTTGCCTTAAGATAAGCTTCGTCAAATGCGCTTTTAGTGTATAAGTGTACTTGATAGTCTTGGGGAAATCTTAGGCTACGTGCATTTTTATGAACGAAACTTGAAAAATAATGGCTAAAGTCAGAAGGTTTTTTGTTGTTCAAAAAAGTATTGTCGGTTACCTTTCCGTCAATCCAGATAGCACAATATTCCTTGTTTTTCCATTGATCTAATAGATGTTGTGAAGGAGCTTGTGGTTTTGTATCTGTGAGATTAATCGGTGCCAGTTTAATTATATTGTAATTGGTGACCGAAGCCTTCTGTTCTTCCGTCATCAAATCGTAAATGGCTACAATACGTTCATAGCTATCGCCACGTATCATTTTTACTTCGGCCCTTTGATAATTCTCTATAAACGTAATGTATTCTTTCATCATCGCTTCCGTTGCTCCATTCGCTCGTTTTTGTTGGGACAAAATAGAAGTATTCACGTCTGATTTTTTGGTCTTGATTTTCGTATCGCTAAACCCATAGACCAATAGGGCAAGCAACGGTAATAGGAGGAAGCTTCTGAATAATACCGATTTTTTTGAGGTGTGTGTTTTCATGACTTTAAAACGTTTTTTGACCTGCCCCACGGGATTTCGCCCAAAAGTGAACGATTTCCCGAAAAGGCTAAGTCTGATTGATGAATTTGATGAATATATAATGGCGTTCGCCAATGATTGATGATGATGTTCGGTAAAGGACAATAGTAGCTTCTGGTAGTTATTTGTGTTGGTACTCGAGGCAAGTACGGCCTGGTCGGCCAGAAATTCATGATTAAGCTTGATATGGTATTTGGCCCAATAGACCAGCGGATTAAACCAAAGCAATACTTGTAGCAGTTCAATAACAAGTACATCGATACTGTGTAGTTGTTTCGCATGCGTTTCTTCGTGAACCATGACCTCTTCCGGAATTCGATCTGTCTCGAATTGCTGTTTGTTTAAAAAGATATATCGGAAAAAAGTATGGGGAATGACCGCTTTTTGAAGCAGTACATGTATGAACTCATTGATTTTTATTTTAGGATTGATACGTATGTTTTCTCCAATACTCCATAAATTCTTTATGAACTTGAAAGCGAATACGATAACCCCAAGGCCATAGATAGACCATAAAATAAATGGCCAATACTGGAATGAAATGTCTTGATTTACGGTAACCGGTGAGGCGACTTCGAAAGACATGGGTTGAAAAACTTCCAACGGAGCCGTTACATATTCGGTAAAAGTGATAAAGGGAATACCCAATGCCAGTAATACCGAACCCAACAGAAAGTAGCGTTTAAAGTGGTGCATGTGCTCCTTTTCCAGAAAAATCTGATAGAACAGTAAGAAGGCTGCCAGACAGAGACTCGATTTTAGAAGGTGAAGTATCATGTTATTTCTTTTTCAATTCGTTATCGATCAGTTTTTTTAATTCCTCCAATTCGGTTTTACTGAGGTCCGTTTCTTGTGTAAAAAAAGAAGCAAATTGCCCCGGACTGTCGTTAAAAAAGTTTTTGATGAGTCCGTTAACATGTTTTGAGAAGTAATCCTTTTTTTTGACCAAGGGGTAATATTCCCGCAACCGCCCTAAACTTTGGTAAGCCACAAAACCTTTGTCGGTCATGCGCTTTAAAAGGGTCGCCACTGTAGTGGTTGCAGGCTTGGGTTCGGGGTAGGCTTCAAGCAGGTCTTTCATAAAGGCCTTTTTCCGTTTCCATAGGATGTTCATAAGCTCTTCTTCTGATTTTGACAACTGCATTCCCTTTGAGTTTAGAAGTTTGTTCTACGAATGTAGAGTAAATATTTTAATTCTACAAATGTAGAGTGAAATAAATTATTTTATATTGCTTTTTCTTCGGATGCCGACCAAGGTGAATAGGGCGCGTTAGGGATAGCAGTGAAAAGCCCGCAATGGCTTTTCGGCCTGAGGACTTGTAACGGATAGCCCGACCCGACTTTTGAAGGGTAACGCCCTAGAAATTAGTTTTAGTGGTACTGTTTTTAGTATTGCGGTTTATTTTATGAGGGAAAGTCCTAAGTTTGCAACTCTTAAAATTATATGAGCAATGCAGGTACTTGAACAATTGACGAATAGAAGTGGTGGAAAATGTGAGCTTTGTGGTGCTACCGATAACTTAAGTGTTTATGAAGTGCCGCCAGTTTCTACAGGAGGTGTCGATGGCAGCCTTTTAGGATGTGCTACTTGCATCGGTCAAATTGAAGATCCCGATACTACAGATGCAAATCACTGGCGTTGTTTGAACGATAGTATGTGGAGCGAATATGCCCCGGTTCAGGCGGTTGCCTGGCGTATGTTATCGCGTTTAAAGGCTGAAGGGTGGCCCCAAGATTTGCTCGATATGCTGTACTTGAGCGATGAAACCCTGCAATGGGCAAAAGCTACTGGAGAGGGCGTTGCCGAAAGTGAAAAAATTATTCATCGTGATGTGAACGGCGTTATTTTGGAAAATGGCGATAATGTGGTGTTGATCAAAGACCTAAAAGTAAAAGGGTCTAGTATGGTCGCCAAACAAGGAACGGCCGTACGCCGAATATCTTTAGATCGCGAAAATGCCGAATACATTGAAGGAAAGGTCGACGGTCAGCAAATTGTGATTATCACCAAATACGTTAAGAAGACCTAAGGTTTTTTTGAATTCAAGGACTTAATCGAATCACTGTTGCTGTTTTTTATTTAATTATCGATGCGTAGTTGATAATGATAAAAAGTAGTAGAGCCACAGCAGCCATACACAAAATAAATATAAGGGTCGACTGCTTTGCGTTCAGATAATTGGCATAGCTTGTACCCATTTTAATCTTATTAAGGTCATCTGGTGAGGCTTGTGGAAAATTGTATTCGGTATGTGGGTTGTTTTCGTCAGAATGGATATTCTCCCTATGATTTACCCTGAATTTTTTTCTGCCCAACAATGCCTTGTTCTGCCTGACCCTATTGACCATGTCGTAACTATGGCTCATAACGTATCATTTTAGAGGATAACTTAAAGATACTGATTTTTGCTGGATTTTTAAGAAATGCTTTGTGCCGGATTACGAGCTGTTTTAGGATTATGGTTGTAGCGCAACAAAATTCTCATAAAAATAAGGGATGGTCTCGATGCCCTTTAAGTAGTTCCAAATACCAAAATGTTCGTTGGGGGAGTGTATGGCATCACTATCGAGGCCGAAGCCCATCAAAATGGTCTTGCTTTCCAATTCTTTTTCAAAAAGGGCAACAATAGGAATACTACCGCCGCCTCGTTGTGGTACGGGTGGTTTTCCAAAAGTTGTTTCATAGGCCTTAGCCGCAGCTTGGTAGCCAATATGATCGATAGGTGTAACATAGGCTTGTCCCCCATGGTGGGGGGTTACCTTGACGGTCACTCCTTCAGGAGCGATATTTTCAAAATGGGTCTTGAACAATTGGGTGATTTCCTTCCAGTCTTGATTTGGCACCAAGCGCATTGATATTTTGGCATACGCTTTTGCCCCGATCACGGTTTTTGCGCCTTCGCCGGTATAGCCGCCCCAAATTCCGTTGACATCAAGGGTAGGGCGAATGGAGTTACGCTCATTGGTGGTATAGCCCTTTTCGCCATACACGGCTTGAATGTTCAAGGCTCTTTTATATGCTTCTAAATGGAATGGAGCCTTTGCCATTTCGGTACGTTCTTCTTGTGAAAGCTCTTCGACCCGGTCATAAAACCCCGGAATTGTGATATGGTTGTTTTCGTCATGTAGCGAAGCGATCATTTTTGCCAAAATATTGATGGGGTTGGCAACGGCACCACCGTAGAGTCCCGAATGAAGATCGCGGTTCGGGCCGGTCACTTCGACCTCGACATAACTTAACCCGCGTAGACCCGTGGTTATCGAAGGCACGTCATTGGCAATCATGCCGGTATCGGAAATTAGAATGACGTCATTTTTTAGTTTTTCTCTATTTTCTGCTACAAACAAGCCCAAGTTTTCGCTACCGACCTCTTCTTCACCTTCTATCATGAATTTGACATTACAGGGCAACTGTTCTGTTTTGATCATAAATTCCAAGGCCTTTACGTGCATGTACATCTGGCCTTTATCATCACAGGCGCCACGGGCGAAAATGGCCCCACCAGGGTGAAGTTCTGTTTCCTTGATGACAGGTTCGAACGGCGGTGAGTTCCATAGGTCTAGGGGGTCTGGGGGCTGTACGTCGTAATGGCCGTATACGAGCACCGTTGGCAGATCGGGATTAATAATTTTTTCACCATATACGATAGGGTAGCCGTTGGTCTCATGAATTTCGACGGAATCACAACCCGCCTCTTCCAAAGCTAGTTTTACGGCATCGGCGGTGTTTAATACATCTTGGGTAAAGGCTGGGTCGGCACTTACGGAGGGTATTTTTAACAAGGTGATAAGTTCTGAAATAAATCGGTCTTTGTGTGTGTTGAGGTATTCGTTAATATGTTGCATAAAAATAGCTTTGTATCGTATCTAAAAATACAAATAACGGTACAAATCTTATTGAATTGTTGTGAAAATTAAAAATTCACTGTTGGCCTGCCTTCTTTAATTCCGACATCTAAAGAAGACTATTTGCCAAAGCGTTATTGATAGGCTGGTCGTGGAATGAAACGACAAAAAAATCAATAATTTTTTTAATGCCAGAGTATTTCAGAAATGATTTTTTGCCTTATATTTGCATCCCATTAAATAATGGGTGGTGGTAAATGGGGTTTAGCCCAAAATGCGACCGAGTACATATTGAGATGCAGGCGTGGTGGAATTGGTAGACACGCTAGACTTAGGACTTAGACAAGTAAAAGTCGAAAAAGATTCTAAAATGCAGGTGTGGTGGAATTGGTAGACACGCCAGACTTAGGATCTGGTGCCGCAAGGTGTGGGAGTTCGAGTCTCCCCACCTGTACAAAAGCCGAAGAGAAATCTTCGGCTTTTTTTTGTTTGAAATCGAACCGAAAAAAAGGACAGGTACAACATAGGTAAAACATTTTGGTATTTTCGCATTAATATTTAAGTTGATACCAAATAGCGCATTTTGATTTCAAATACTATTTTCACGAGTATTAAATAATTAATTTTATGAGGCGCATATGATTAGAACTGTTCAAAGACTTGAATTCGAAAATGTTTTTCCCGAGGAGGAACCAAAACCTATATTAGATTATTTAAGCCAGGTATCTTCTTCAACCCTACTTGGAATCATAGGATTTACGACCACCGTTCCACAACCTAATTTTGATAATTTTATTTCTGACCCCGACGTTAGTTGGGATATAATTCAAAGAGTCACTAAATATGGTAAGGAAAATCAGATTCCTGAAAAACCTGAAGTTATTTCAAGAGAAGCCAGTTTAAGGCTTTCCGAAACTATCTTGGCCAATCGCAAGAGTTTGTTGGACGACAATCCTAACGACGACAAAACGGCTGATGAGCTAAATATCTTAAAGGCATTCTTGGTAATTAATAAAGAGGTCAATACCAAGCAATACTTCGGCGATGCACAAGAGAATATTGATAGGATGGCAGATATGCTCATTACGATGGCATTTTCTTCTGCGGACATTGGCATCTATTCTAACACGGACTTGGAATTTGGAAAATTGGTATATGTTACTTTGATAAAGTTTGAACACCTCCTTCAGTTTTTGGGATCAAAAGCAGAATATAAATATTTACGGAATGCGCTCTGTGAAATATTTGGGGAAGACGATACCGAAGATTTGAAAAAACAAGTCAAACTGCTCTTTGCCACTCTTCTAAATTTAAAACTCAATAATAGCTACAAACTCCGATTAGAAGAAAAAGATAAATTACGTTTTCTTAAAACTTTGGCTTCAGCTGAAATAGAAGAGTCGACAGATTTTACAAATCTTAAAAATTATCCTATCTATGAAATTGATCATCAGACTTTTTCTATCATCGACTTTTTCTTTGTAGTAGATAAGTTTTTTAAGAGTGTTCGTTTCATACTTAAAGATGCATATAACAAGCACCATAATTTAAAACCAACGGACGGTAGGTTCTTTAGTTTTTACAACACTGAATTTTCTGAGGAAGTTCTAATGAAAATTGTTCTTGACGACATCTTTCACTGGAAATATCTGGTCAAGAAACAGATTGAAAATACAAAAGACAATGAACCCGATTATTACGTACGTCATAACAACAGGGTTTATCTCTTCGAAAATAAGGACATTCTTGTAGCCGCAGGAATTAAAAGTTCATCCGATATAGCGGAAATAAAAAAGTTATTAAAAAAAAAGTTTCTTAAGGATGATAGCCGTGCATTAGGAATCGGGCAGTTGGTAAAATCTATCGAACAAATTGTGGAGGATAAGTTCCCTTACGATGAATATGTCAACCATAAAAAGAATATAACAATTTACCCTATACTATTAGTTAGCGATAGAATTTTTGAGATTTTAGGGATGAACTATATCTTGAATAAATGGTATTTGGAGCTGGTCAAGGAAAAACTTGGGGATAAATACAATCGTAATTTTATTAGAGATTTGACTTTTGTAGATATGGATACTTTAATTTATTGGCTACCACATCTAAAGGAAAAAGATTCTAATTTTAGAAAAATAATAGAAAAGCATCACCGCGGCATGAATTTTCAAAAGAAAATTAATAACCCTAATTTAAAAAATGGGCGTGAACAAGCTAATGCCTATTTCTATCACAAACTTTCCCCTGTAAGCAATCGATTTTCGGAATATAAATTTCCGAGAGAATTAATGGTAGATAAGTTCCGTGATGTATTATCTGAAGAATAAGATACTTCCAAATAACGTTAAAAAGGATTGACTTTCTCCGTAGTCCATTCAGCCCATTCCCCTACATTCCGCAATAAAAGCTTCATTTCTGGAAATGCGCTTCATTAAAAAGTCTTGGACACAACTTTAAAGCTTCCGATTTCCATTACGCTAGTCCTATTATTAAAAAACACTTCATTATCAATCTTCAACTTTAAAGTTAAGTCCGCCTAAATTCTAATTAATGATAGAGATACGTATTCATAAACCGTTTAGCACATTCCCCTACATTTCGCGAAAAGCTACACTACGGGAAAAGAGCTGCGCTACAATTATCTTGAACACAATCCCCAATTTTAGCTTTCCATTCCATTAATCCTTCCCGATTCTCTGGGAAGGAACATCTCATTCCCTAGCCAAAATCGGGAATAGAGTTCGCCTGATAGGAATTCAATTTAATGATTTGGTATCACTTCCTATGTTTTTATACTTCATATAAGCCTTTAAATAAACTTCTATACCCTCACTGCTTAACCTCTTTTTGACAGCAAAACAACAACATTCATTTTTGGACAGCGGCATAAACCGTTGCGCAAAGCTTCACTTTTTATACGCCTTACCAAAACTGAATATTGAATCACACTA
>TARA_R110002049_G_scaffold190967_2_pt1 | contig 85098 bp, 69 predicted proteins | sample TARA_R110002049 | Tara Oceans TARA_R110002049 (sample SAMEA4396941) | marine metagenome | biome: Polar Biome; feature: [SRF] surface water layer (ENVO:00010504); material: water (ENVO:00002006), including particulate matter (ENVO:01000060) such as... | depth 5 m | reverse complement strand
CCACCTTGGCAAGGTGGCGCTCTACCAACTGAGCTATTTTCGCATGATAAAAGAACGTGCTATCTAAAACCGATAGCGGATGCAAATTTAATACAATTCTCTAAAAGGCAAAGAAATTTCGATCGAAAAGTTAATAGATGTAAAATCTTTCTATTTTGGTTGATTTAAGAGGTTGCTTTTTTGTTCTTTGTTAACAATCTTTTTATTTCATTCAACTTCATTAATGCTTCGACCGGAGTGAGCGTATTGATGTCTAAATGAGTGATTTCCTCTTTGATTTGTTCTAAAAGAGGGTCGTCTAAATTAAAAAAACTGAGCTGCATCTCATTTTGAACCGAATTTAATTTATCGGTAAGCTCTTCGCTAGAATGAGATTTTTCTAACTTTTTTAGAATTTTGTTGGCTTTGTGAATGACTTGTTGTGGCATTCCGGCCATTTTGGCGACGTGTATTCCAAAGCTATGCTCACTGCCTCCTGCTGTTAATTTTCGTAAAAAAAGCACCTTGTCTTTGAGTTCTTTCACCGAAACATTAAAGTTTTTAATACGCTCAAAGGTTGTGGCCATTTCGTTGAGCTCATGGTAATGAGTGGCAAACAAAGTTTTGGCCCGAGCAGGGTGCTCATGAAGGTATTCTGAAATTGCCCATGCAATAGAAATACCGTCATATGTGCTAGTACCGCGCCCAATTTCGTCGAGCAATACCAAACTACGCTCAGATAGGTTGTTCAAAATAGAGGCAGTTTCGTTCATTTCGACCATAAAGGTAGATTCGCCCATAGAGATATTGTCACTGGCGCCAACGCGGGTGAATATTTTATCGACATAACCAATTTGAGCCGATTCGGCTGGCACGAAACTTCCCATCTGTGCCAAGAGTACGATTAGGGCGGTTTGGCGTAAGATGGCCGATTTACCACTCATATTCGGCCCGGTTATCATGATGATCTGTTGGTTGTCTCGGTTTAAAATGACGTCGTTTGCGATGTACGACTCTCCAAGGGGCAATTGTTTTTCTATGACCGGATGCCGACCATTTCTTATTTCGATTTCGGTAGCGTCATTGATGACCGGAGCCACATAATTATTTTCTTTCGCTAATTGGGTGAATCCGCAGAGGCAATCTAACTTGGCAATTTGCTGGGCATTTTGTTGTACCGGCGCAATGTATTCTTGCATCCATACGACTAACTGGGAAAATAACTGCTGTTCGAGTTGTAGAATGCGTTCCTCGGCGCCGAGTATTTTAGATTCGTATTCTTTAAGTTCCTCGGTAATGTAACGTTCGGCATTGACCAAGGTCTGTTTTCGAATCCAATCTTCAGGTACTTTGTCTTTGTGCGTATTGCGTACCTCGATATAATAGCCGAACACATTGTTCGAAGCTATTTTCAATGATGTGATACCCGTACGTTCCGTTTCTCGCTGTAACATGTTGTCTAAATAAGTCTTGCCTGAATGGGCCAGACCGCGGAGTTCGTCAAGTTCTACAGAATAGCCCATAGCGATAGTGCTACCCTTTAGTAGATTGACCGGGGCCTCCTCATTAAGCATATCCTTGATTTTGGTATGCAACAGGTCACAGTTGTGTAATCGGTCTCCAATGAGCATAAGTGCTTCATTTGAACTGGTAGAGGTCAACTGTTTTATAGGAACAAGGGCTTCCAAAGAATTTTTTAGCTGAACAACTTCCCTGGGGTTGATTTTGCCAGTAGCCACTTTGGAAATCAAGCGTTCGAGATCTCCCATTTGCTTAAAATAATGTTGCAATTTCTGAAGTGTGGTTTCTTCTTGCGACAGATAAGAGATGACTTGGTGGCGCTGTCGTATTTTTTCAGTATTTTTTAAGGGCAATGCAAGCCAGCGTTTCAATAAACGCCCACCCATGGGGGAAATGGTTTTGTCGATAATATCGATAAGGGTAACGGCATTGGCATTTGTCGAATGGTAAAGCTCTAAGTTTTTAATGGTAAAACGATCCATCCAGATGTGTTCTTCCTCGGCAATTCGTTTTAGGGTGTTGATATGCTGCAATTGCCGGTGCTGTGTTTCCGATAAATAATGTAATACAACGCCTGAGGCGATAATACCGTGTTTTAGATGGTCAACGCCAAAGCCTTTTAAGTTCTTGGTCTTAAAATGTGTGAGCAAGGTTTCTTGGGTGTAATCTTCCTGAAATACCCAGTCTTCCATATAAAAGGTGTGGTAGTTGTCTCCAAAGAGTTCTGAAAACTCTTTCTTATGTGCTTTGGATACCAAAAGCTCATTGGGGGCAAAATTCTGAAGAAGCTTGTCGATTTGTTCTTCATTGCCTTCTGCAGTTAAAAATTCACCCGTAGAAATATCAAGAAATGAAACGCCTAATAGCTTGCGGCCAAAATGTACAGCTGCTAAAAAGTTGTTGGTCTTGGCCGTTAGAATATCATCATTTAAGGCCACACCTGGGGTGACCAGTTCGGTTACTCCTCTTTTTACAATGGTTTTGGTTTGCTTAGGGTCTTCAAGCTGGTCACAGATCGCAACACGTTGCCCCGCCTTTACAAGTTTGGGTAAATAGGTGTTTATCGAATGGTGGGGAAAACCTGCAAGTTCGGTACGGTCTCCACCGTTGTTTCTGTGCGTTAATATAATGCCCAAAATATGGGAGGCCTTGACGGCATCTTCACCGAAGGTTTCATAAAAGTCACCCACGCGAAATAATAATAGCGCATCGGGATATTTGGTTTTGATGCTATTATATTGTTTCATCAAAGGCGTGACCTTCTTTGTTTTTTCTGTTTTTCCCAAAGCGATTTTATTAACCTATTTTTACAGCATTATCGTCAACTAACGAATGTACTGTTTTTGCCCTTGAATTTAATCTATTGTTGATATTTTGGGGATAAGTTTTCAAGCTTATCGGGCCATGGCCGGTAATACACTTCGTTATTATAAATGGGAAAATGCGCAAATTAAAAAATGAAGAATTGGGCCGACTCGATGTCGAAGAGTTCAAAAGAGCCGAAAAGGCCCCTATGATTATTATTTTGGATAATGTTCGAAGCCTTAACAATATTGGATCGGTCTTTCGAACGGCTGATGCCTTTTTGGTCGAGAAAATATACCTCTGTGGTATTACTGCAAAACCACCCCATAAAGATATTCATAAAACAGCCTTGGGTGCTACTGAAAGCGTCGATTGGGAGTATCGTGAAAGTGTTACAGAGGTTATGGCGGAACTCAAATCTAAGGGTTTCCTTCTGATGGCGGTAGAGCAGGCTGAAAAAGCTACCATGCTCAATGATTTTCAAGTGGATGAAAAAAATAAGTTTGCCTTAATCTTTGGAAACGAAGTCAAAGGGGTCGCACAAAAGGTGGTCGATCAGTGCGATGTTGTTTTGGAAATTCCGCAATACGGTACGAAACATTCCTTGAACATTTCGGTGAGCACGGGCGTTGTGGTGTGGGACCTTTGGTCAAAACTAAATGTAAAAAATAAAACCCCAATGTTATAAACATCGAGGTTTTGGATATAGCTTGAGTTAGTCAATTTAATTCAGGGCGCAATTACGTAAATCATCTTCATTTGTGCAAGTAAATTACTAAAATTATGTTAAAAGGGCCTGTCCAATGGCAAAATCCTGAATTTTCGATACCACGTCGTTGTAATCATTTTCATCCTCGACAAAGTCCATATCGGTAATGTCGATTACAAGGCTGTTTTCTTCGGGATAACTTTTGAGAAAATCAAAATAGCCTCTGTTTATCTGATTTAAGTATTCTGGTGTAATCCCCTGTTCATAGTCTCTTCCCCGTTTTTTTATATTGTACATCAAGCGATCGGTCTGTTGATAGAGATATACATATATACGCGGTTTTTTAACCTCTTTGTACATAAAATTAAAAACCTTTTTATAAAGCTCGTATTCGGCTTTTTGTAAGGTTACTCCAGCAAATATCAACGATTTAAAAATATCATAATCACTTATCATAAAATTCTTAAAAAGATCGTATTGTGATGTGTCGTCGGTAAATTGTTGGTAACGATCAGCTAAAAATGACATTTCCAAAGGAAAGGCATAGCGTGATTGGTCTTTATAAAAATTGGGTAGAAAGGGGTTTTCGGCAAAACGTTCCAAAACCAATTTCGCATTGAAATCGTTGGCCATTTTTTTTGCCAAAGTAGTTTTTCCCGCACCGATATTTCCTTCGATTGCAATAAATTGGGTGTTTGAAAAAAGCTCTTGTCGGTCTTTGTAAAGGTGATAATTCGTTTTTTCGGGGTTGGTCTTGTCCCTACTTTCCTGTATAAGATTACGGGTGTCTTTATTTAAGACGGGATGGTAAAACTGGGGAGCGATATCGGATAGCGGTCTCAGAACGAAACGCCTTTTGGTCATTTGCGGATGCGGTATCGTAAGTTCAGGAGTTTCTATTATTTCATACTCATAATAAATAATGTCGATATCGATATTGCGTGATTGGTACCCGACTGAAGCCGAACGTACCCGGCCCATTTCTTTTTCGATGGCCAATAGCTGTTTCAATACTTTTTGAGGTGATAATGCCGTTTTTAGACCTACTGCGGCATTTAAAAAATTACCTGCATCAAAACCCCAAGAAGGACTTTCGTAAACCCTAGAGAGGGCTACGACGGTTCCTACCTCCCGATCCAGTGAAAAAACTGCCTTTTGGAGATTTCGAAGCCGGTTGCCAAGATTGCTTCCTATAGAAAGGTATACTGTTTTTAAGTCTTTCATAATCTGAAAACAAAGTAAACAAAACAAATCCACATTGGTTATCTTTGAGCCGTAATTATATGTAGTGGAACTATGAAATTTTTGAGAAATCTTTTGGCGGCCATCATGGGCTGTCTTATCGCTTTCGGAATTTTTTTCGTCATGTTGTTGGTTTTTGTGAGTTTATTGGAGGGTGCCGATGAAGCTGTTGCTATTGGAAAGAATTCAATTCTAGAATTACAATTACAACAGCCGATTAGCGATTACGTGGGAAACAATGATTTAGATCCCTTTACAGGTCTTTTTGAGCAATCTCAAGGGCTGGACGAGATTTTGCATGCTTTGGAAGTAGCTAAGAACGATGATGATATTAAAGGTATCAGCATCAATAATAATTTTATAATGGCGGGCTTGGCACAAACACAGGCCATTCGTAAAGCCTTGAAAGCGTTCAAGGAAAACGGTAAATTTATCTATGCTTATAGTGATTTTTATATGCAGAAAGATTATTATTTGGCCAGTGTAGCCGATTCTGTCTTCATGAACCCGGTTGGTGCGTTAGATTTTAGGGGGCTTTCTACTGAAGTACTATTTTTTAAAGATTTGCAGGAAAAAACAGGAGTTAAAATGGAAGTTATTCGGCATGGGAAATATAAAAGTGCCGTTGAACCTTTTTTGTCCAATGAAATGAGTGATGCAAATAGAATGCAACTCCAAGAACTAATTGGGTCGTTGTGGAATTCGATGGTTTCCGAAATTTCAGAGGAAAGAAACCTGAGCTCGGTCGATCTAAACATTATTGCTGATACCTTGGGCGGAAGAACGCCGCAGTATGCCAAAACATCTGGTTTGGTCGATGGCATTCTCTTCTATGATGAATACGAGCAAAAATTACGGAACGCCACAGCATTGAATTCGGAAGATGATATCAATTATGTAACCTTGGGCGACTACGTAAAACGTTCCAATAAAAAATATATTCGAAAGGGAGATGATAAAGTGGCCATTGTATTTGCTCAAGGCGAGATTCTTTATGGGGAAGGTGGGCCAAACGTTATTGGGCAGGGAATTATCAATGACGCCATTATAAAAGCTCGTGATGATGAAAAAGTGAAAGCGATTGTATTACGGGTAAATTCCCCAGGGGGAAGCGCGTTGACGTCAGATATCATTTGGCGGGAAATTCAATTGGCTAAAGAGGTAAAGCCCGTAGTGGTATCTATGGGAAATGTGGCGGCATCAGGGGGGTATTATATTGCCGTTGGTGCTGATAAAATCTTCGCGGAGCCGACCACAATTACTGGGTCTATCGGTGTTTTCGGTACAATCCCCAATATTACGGAATTGGCCGGGAATATGGGTATCAATGCCGAACAGGTGGGGACTAACAAAAACTCGGTAGAATATTCACTGTTCGAACCAATGACAGATGATTTTCGAAATGTAGTACTAGAAGGCATTGAGCAAACCTATGATACCTTTTTGCAGCGTGTTGCAAAGGGTAGGGGTATATCGGTTGCAGAAGCTGATAGTCTAGCTCAGGGCCGGGTGTGGAGCGGCGTTGATGCCAAAAGGTTGGGCTTGGTCGATGAACTGGGTACTTTGGAAGATGCCATTGATGAAGCGGCCAATCTTGCCGGGTTGGAAAATTATGGGATAAAGAAGTTTCCAAGATATAAATCAGGTCTTGAGCGATTTTTGGAAGACATGTCGGGTGCTCAGGCAAAAAAACAGTTGATCGAGGAGGAAATAGGTACAGAGGCTTATACCATCTTGAAACAAATCAAATCTGTCATGGAACAAAAGGGAGTTCAGGCGCGGATGCCGTTCGTTCTTGACATAAAGTAAAAAGACCGTCACAAAACTAATTTTGTAACGATCTTTAAATATGAGGTTAAGGTAGAAATTATTGGTTCAATTTATTTGACAAGATTGATTTCTGCTCTTCTATTTTTAGGGCTTACATTTCGCCCATTACGTCATCACTTTCTTTATTTTTGGGCTTGCCTTGATAAACAGGTATTTTGATGCCTGCATATATATCAGCCGCTTTTGAATTGTCGCTCATTAGTAAAGAAAGTACGGATCCCGAGCCTACATACAATGGTCCGGCTCTAAAACCGGCCCCCCACTGCGCTCCCGAACCCTGAATAAGACTTACAGGCATATAAAAACTGAACCACTTGCTTTCAAACCGTGGTGTAATAGAGGCCATTGTAGGCACTCTATTGGTATTGGCCTTTGAGTTCGAACTCAGTGAGAAATCAGTGTTGAGGTTCAAATAGAACTTTTTATGTAAGTTGTAGTCAATGTTTAGATGTAAAGCTGTTGGCAATGCCGATTTTGCTGCTGCTCCAGACCCTGTTTGGGTATACAGGGTGCTGAGAATATCTTCGATTCCATCTTGATCTTCAAAGTCTTCTTCATTCACGGTTCCTGTGATATCGTAAGCATTTTCGGTTCCGTTTTTATACTTAATGGCCCCTAGGTCGGTCAATGAAAGTCCGAGTTTTAATTTGTACTTGTTTAGATGTTTTGGAACAAACGGATTGCCTTGCCTATCTTGCGAAGTATAGGAAGCATAGTTTGGTCTCCATTCATAAACAATACCAAGATCTGCACCGAAACCTGTGGCACCATCTACAATTTCAAACTCGAAATCATCAAAATCGTCATTGATATTATCACTATGGCCATAATTTACGCTACCCTGTGAAGTGATACTTCCCGTTGTTTCGCCTCCTCCGAGGTCGGTACCATCAGCATCATAAGCAATGTTTATATTTTTACCACTAGCATAGGCATTTCCCATTCCTTGAAGATATTTTAACGAGATACCCCCTTTTAAAAAATGCTGATCTTTATTCATTAGCACATTGGCGAAAGTAATTCCTACTTCGGCCCAAGCATTGGCGGTTAGGTAAAGGTCGTCTTCATCTACTATAAAATCTTCGTTTTCATCAAATTCGTTTGATAAGCTTTCAAATGTAGTGCCGTTTATTTTATTGACATTGTAACTGACACGACCTCTAGTAAAGATTGCAATGGAGCTGGTCTTATTGATATTGAACATGAATGATGGCCCCATAACATCGGCATTTCCAAAAAAGTTGTTACTCTCTTTTGGATATTTTTTGCCATCTGAATCAAAATCAAAATCGGAGGTGACTACATCTCCTAATTTTAGTCCATAATAATCATTGCTGAAAAACGTGCTAACGCCTGCAAGATTTACGTCCGTTTTAAAACGCGAATCGGCTATGTTGGCGGGGTTGGAAATCAGGCCGTGAACACCACTATAGTTGTCGGAAAGGTAACCAATGTAAGATTGTGCTTTTGCGCTAAGGCCAGCAAGCACCAATAATGGTATCAAAATTGTTTTTTTCATGTTGGTCTAATTTTGGTTTACTTTTGTTTTTAACAGTGCTTGAATAACGACCGTGTATCAAGATAATTGCACATTTAATCGACATTATTTAATAGGAAAATACTTATGAATTTGAAAGATAAGCGATTAGCGTACCAAATTTATCTTTATCTGGGCGCACTATTTATAACCTCATTGGTGGTGTCGAATCTGATTTTTCAGAAGTTCTTTTATTGGAATCCCTTTGGAGATATCACGGTGTTTGGTGCCCCTTTATTTGAGATTTCCGTAGGAATTTTGCCTTACCCCATCACCTTTTTGATCACAGATTTGATTTCCGAGATTTATGGCAGGAAAAAAGCGAATCAAATTGTAACCGCAGGTATTTTTGCCTCTTTTTTTTCCATGGGTATCATATTGTTGGCAGAGGTTGCGCCGGCAATTCCGTCGTCCCCGATAAACGATGAAATTTTCACCAAAGTCTTTGCTCTTTCCCCCATTGCCGTACTGGCTTCAATGATAGCCTATTTATTTGCGCAATATGTCGATATCGCGATATATCATTTTTGGAAACGGATAACTAAGGGAAAGCATCTTTGGGTACGAAATAATTTTTCCACATTTCTATCACAATTCATTGACACGTTCACTGTCGTGGGACTTTTGTGCATATTTCAAGTTTTACCATGGAGTCTATTTTATGGCCTCGTTATCAGTGGTTTTCTCTTTAAGGTTTTTGTTGCGCTAATCGACACCCCTTTCCTATATTTTTTCGTATATCTTCTAAGAAAACGTTTTAACCTAACCACGGGAGAGGAAATCGACCTTGAGGCATAATATTTATTGTTTTTTTCTGTTGTTATCGAAAGCATCAACAAATAAGACAATAGCGTCAATTTGTAAGATGTTTTTTGTCGTAGTTGTGGTGATTGGGATGGGTTGGCGTAGTGGATAAAAAAACATTGAAACAAGAACGGCGTTGTTGTTTATTTCAACTTGCCCTGGTAAAGATAGTATTTGGGAAAAGGTTCTGGTAAAAGATGTGTAATCTTTAAAAAGATTTGAGTTATATGAAAAATAAGTTATTTAAAATTTTAGGAGCTATTTTGATTTTGGTGATTGGTGTGCTGATTGCTGCCCCATTTCTACTTGAAGCAAAAATCGGGGATATTATTAAGAACAATGCAAACAATAATCTTAACGCTACGTTAGATTTTACCGATGCAGATTTGAGTTTGATCCGAAGCTTCCCGAATGCTGAAGTCAGTTTGAATGGAGTCTCGCTGATTAATAAAGCTCCCTTTGCGGGAGATACACTTTTTGCGGCAAAGCAAGTAGCCTTAAAAATGGGTATCGGGGAATTGTTCAAAGGGGCTGAAGAACCTATTGAAATAAAAAATCTTTCTGTTGAAGGAGCCGTTTTGAACATTACGATAGATGAAGAGGAAAACGCAAGTTATGATGTAGCGAAAGATTCAGGTTCAGAAGTTACGGTGTCGACTGATGATTCTAGTGGTTTTACGCTCGATCTGCAGTCTTATGAAATTTCCGATTCAAGAATATCATATAATGATAAGGCGGCAAAAATGTCTTTCGAGCTTGTTGATTTTCAGCATAAAGGTACAGGAGATTTGTCTCTTGAAACCTCGGAATTGAACACCCATACCAATGCTTTTGTTTCTTTTGAAATGGACAGTACCAATTATCTAAATAAAAATAAGATACAATTGGATGCGTTGATCGGAATCGATTTAAACGAAAATAAATATTCATTTTTGAAAAACGAGGCCATTCTCAATCAGCTCCCTTTGGTCTTTGATGGTTACGTAAAAGTGAACGAGACAAACCAAGAAGTTGATATTAGCTTTAAAACGCCTTCTTCAGACTTTAAGAATTTTCTTGCGGTTATTCCAGCGGAATATTCAAAGAATATTGAAAATGTAAAGACTACAGGTGATTTTGTGGTTGAGGGTACGTTTAATGGCGTTGTCGATGAAACCCATATTCCTAAATTCAATATCAAGATAAATTCGGATAACGCCTCGTTCAAATACCCTGATTTACCGAAATCTGTGAGCAATGTTTTTATTGATACAAAAATCAGCAATACCACAGGTCTCGTTGAAGACACTTATGTTGCTATCGATAGGCTATCGTTTATGATTGATGAAGACAAGTTCAATATGACCGCTAATATTAAAGAGTTGATGGGCAATATGAAGGTGAACGCCGATGTCGATGGTAAGATGAATTTGGCCAATATATCAAAGGCATACCCCGTACCGTCGGATTTTAATTTAAAAGGAATCTTAAACGTCGATATTGCCACGGCTTTCGATATGGCTTCTGTTGAAAAGAAGCAATATGAAAAGACGAATACAACGGGTAAATTAGGCGTTAAAGATTTTGAGTACAAATCGGATGAGATTCCAAATCCTGTCAAATTGAGTGCTACGACAGTGACATTCAATCCTAAGACGGTCACCTTGAATGAAATGAAAGGTAGTACGGGCAGAACCGATTTTGATATTTCGGGAACGATAAATAATCTTTTAGGTTTTATGTTCAATGACGAGAATGTAGAAGGGAACTTCAACCTAAATTCCAATGTTTTTGCCCTGAATGATTTTATGGTAGCGGAAGAAAATACACCATCAGAGAGTGATGGGACGAATAAAATACCTGAAAATAAGGAGACAGCTGAAGAGAAAATTAAAATTCCTTCATTTTTGGATGCCAATATCAATGCGTCTGCAAATACGGTGCTGTACGATAACCTAACGCTAAAACAAGTAAAGGGGAATTTACGTATCAAAGATGAAAAGGCCAGCTTGAGTAATATGACTTCTTCTATTTTTGATGGTAAAATGGCCTTTAATGGTGAAGTCTCTACTAAAGATGTGACACCGACTTTTGCCATGAATTTAGATATGGACCAACTTCAGATCGGTGAAACTTTTAAAGCTTTGGAAATGTTCAAGGTTTTAGCTCCGATCGCTAAAATTCTACAGGGAAAATTAGATTCCGATATTCAGCTGGCCGGAAATCTTACCGATGATTTTACCCCAGATCTATTGACCCTGACTGGTAACGTCTTGGCAAATGTGATGACCCAAGAAATCAATTCCGAGCAGGCTCCCTTATTGTCGGCGCTGGATGGTAAACTTGATTTTATAAACCTGAAGGATTTAAACTTAAAGGATCTGAAAACAAAACTTTCATTTGAAAACGGACTGGTTAGTGTGAAGCCGTTTACCGTGAATTATAAAGATATTGCCATAACTGTGGATGGCGGCCACACGTTCGATCAGAAGTTGAACTATAAGGCGACCATGGAGGTTCCTGCTAAGTATTTGGGTAAGGAGATTAGCGATTTGATTGCTAAAATTGACGATTCTTCCCTAGAGAATTTGACAATCCCTGTAGTGGCTAATATTGACGGAAACTACACCAGCCCCAACGTTAGCACCGACTTGACCGCAGGCGTTAAAAGTTTGACTTCAAAATTGGTAGAGATAGAAAAGCAAAAATTGATAAGCAAAGGAAAAGACAAGGCAAAAGACCTTATCGGAGATATTCTTAATAAAAATCAGTCCCAGACCGATTCCACATCAAAAAAAGAGGATGGTAAAAGCGATCAGGTAAAAGATATTTTAGGTGGAATATTGAATAATGGGAAAACTGAAAAAGATACGACCCAATTGAATACCGATAGTGTTTCCCCTGAAAAGGATGCAGTCAAAGAAAAGGCAAAGGATATTTTAGGGGGGTTGTTCGGAAAGAAAAAAGACACGGTCAAGAAAGAAGCTATCAACCGATAATTCATAGTAGTGTGGACTTACTTTTTTCTTTTGTCCCACCAGATATAAATTCCGAAAAGAAGGAGGCTTATTCCCGAGCCCCACAGGAGGCCTGTTTTGAGACTATCGGTGTTTTTACCCAATATGGCAATAAATATGACAAGTGGAGTGATGCCTACTAGGGTAGCTCCAATGAATTTCCAATAGCCCATTCGTAGTATTCCACCAACAAAACTGATAGCATCGTTCGATAAAAACGGATTGATACGTGTAATTATGACAGCCCAAAACCCGTAATCATCAAGAAAGTCAGACACTTTTTTTTCCGATTTATGACCTATTAGACGTTCGACCGTGTCTTTTCCCAAATAACTTCCGATAGCGTAACCGACCGAAGAAGCTGCAAATACGGATGCGAAAATGACAATACTGCCCCATATAGGGCCATATGCTAGAATGGAGACAACCATGAGCACAATGGTCGGCACCACTATTAAGAACATCTGGAGTACCATGGCGAGAATGAGAACTATGGGGCCTAACCAGCCAAAACCCGAAACCCATGTTCTTATTTTGTCTTCATCATCGCTGGTAAGTACATTCCATGCCGAACTTAAAAAATCATGTACGGCAGGCACGGAGTAATAACAAATGATTACCGTAACAAGTAAGGCAATACTGAGAAATAGGGGCGTCTTACTTTTTTTTGCGGGTTTGTTATGTTCGCGCATTTCACTCATAAATCATGATGACTTTCGTGCGATTGGCTTCATTTAGATACATTAGGTACAGTAGCAATGTTGCTGTTATACCTTAACAATCATTTTGCCCTTGTTTTTACCATCGAATAAATCTAGAAATGCTTGTGGAATTTTATTGAACCCTTCGACGATAGTTTCTGAATAGGTGAGCTGGTCGTTTTTCAGCCATTCTGCCAATTGCTGCATTGGTGGTCCGAATTCTTTGACATAGTCGCGAACCGTGAACCCCTGCATAAGCACACTTTTCTTTATGAAAGTGCCCTCATGTCGTGGGCCCATGGGCGTTTCGGTTTCGTTATACAGCGAAATTGCACCACAGTTAATGATTCGTCCGAATTTATTGATGTTGTTGATGGCTCCATCGAGTGTTTCACCGCCAACATTGTCAAAATAAACATCTATTCCGTCAGGGCAGGCTTTGGCTATGGCTTGTTGTATGTTATCGGTCGTTTTATAATTGATGCCTTCATCAAAACCGAATTTTTCCATTATTAGGTCAATTTTTTCATCACTGCCTGCAATTCCGATAACACGGCAACCTTTTATTTTTCCTATTTGGCCCACCACGCTTCCTACGGCACCAGAAGCACCGGAAACAAGTAATGTTTCCCCTTTTTTAGGTTTTCCTATTTTTTCCAGTCCCAAATAGGCAGTTATTCCCGTTAATCCTAAAATACCGAGGTAGGCAGAGAGTGGGGCGGTAGAAGCACTTACTTTATTCAGGCCATGGCCCTGTGAGGTTTGAAACTCTTTCCACTGTAGCATACCATTTACATGGTCGCCCACCTCGAAATCATCGCTATTTGATTCGATAACCTGTGCTATAATACCCGATTCAACCGGTTCATTTAATTTAAAAGGTTCGATATACGACTTTTGATCACGCATTCTTCCCCTAAGATAAGGGTCAACGGAGACAAATTTGGTCTTCAATAAAATTTCACCGGAACCGGGCTCGGGCATTTTTTCTTGGACAAACTGAAAATCATCGAGACTCGGTCTGCCTTCCGGCCTGTTTCTGAGGTAAATGACCTGATTCATTTTTTATGCTTTAAGATTAAAATTGAATGTAAAACTGGAATATCAATTTTTTCACCTACAAGTAGTGGTGCATAAGCAATTTTTTTTATCCCAAAAGAGTGATTTAGTTCAATACGTTTGAAGACTAACCAAATAATGGTCCGAATTCTAAGTGTCCAACGCAAAACTTAAGGGGTGCCGAGACGATTAGTGTATTCCAAGACCGATATAATATCCTTCGTTTCCTCTAACGTTAAAGACGGTTCCATCTTCAAAAATGAGGTATTGACCCTTAATTCCTTTTAAGACACCTTTAAAGCGTGAAGTCTTTTTGAGGTTTAAGCTTTTTAATTTTTTTGGATACTGCAAAACGGGGAACTCCAATTCAGTCTCCTGATTATTTTCGATATAATAGGGTAACACTTCCTCGGGTATATATGGTTGTAGTTTACTTCTCCATTCTGTCAAATTTTCATCATCTACATCATTGGTCACCATTTTACGCCAGTTGGTTTTGTCACCAACATGCTCTTTTAGGGCGACTTCGGTGATTCCGGCCAAGTAGCGATTGGGTACTTCTACAATTTCAATGGCCTCATGCGCTCCTTGGTCGATCCAGCGGGTAGGTACCTGTGATTTGCGGGTAACACCTACCTTAACGTTGCTCGAGTTGGCCAGATAGACAATATGAGGCTGCAGTTGAGCGCTCTTTTCATAAGCCAGGTCACGGTCTTCTTGGTCTAGGTGAGCGGTACTCAACTCCGGTCGCATAATCCAATCGCCAGCCGACGGAATTTCATAAAAACAAGACTTGCAAAAGCCTTGGCGGTAGATGGGCTTGTCCAATCCGCAGTTCAGGCATTGATATTTTATAAAATCGATTTGAAGTTGTTTGTCCAAGACTTGGTTCATGTTGAGAAAATCATTTTCGAAAACCAAATAGTATTGAATGGGGTTGCCTATTTCCGACTGCATTTTTTTTAGAACTCCTTGGTATTGCATCACTATTAAATTTGAACAAAATCGATTTGAAAATGATATCTTTAAAAACTATTTTTAACGGGATAAAGATACCTAAAAATGCCAATAACCCTATTTAATTCGATAGCCTCGTGGTTGCTGAAAAAGCGCTATCATCAAATAGAACTTTTCTTAAAGTACCCAGAAGAGGTACAGGAAGAAGTGTTGTTTCAGTTATTGGAAATTGCCGAGGAAACTGAAATCGGCAAAGAATATGATTTTGAGTCCATTAAGAGTTACAGGGCCTTTGCCGATCGAGTACCCATCGTATCGTATGAGAAAATAGAGTCTACGATAGAACGTACTAGAAAGGGTGAGCAGAATATTTTTTGGCCTACCAGTATTAAATGGTTTGCCAAAAGCAGTGGTACAACGAATGCCAAGAGCAAGTTTATTCCTGTAAGTTCAGAGGCTTTGGAAGATTGTCATTACAAATCAGGTAAAGACCTGCTTTGTCTTTATTTGAACAACAATGAAAACTCTCAATTATTTACGGGTAAAAGTCTGCGGTTGGGCGGTAGCAAGGAATTGTACGAAGATAATGGTTCCTTTTTTGGTGATCTTTCGGCTATTTTGATCGATAATATGCCGCTCTGGGCCGAATTCAGTAGCACACCAAGCAGCAAGGTTTCTTTGATGAACGAATGGGAAAGTAAATTAAAGGCCATTATTAAAGAAAGTACCCAAGAGAATGTGACGAGCTTGGCCGGGGTTCCCTCATGGATGTTGGTGTTGCTGAACAATGTACTTGAGGAAACCGGAAAAGAAAATCTTTTTCAAATATGGGAGAATTTAGAGGTGTATTTTCATGGTGGCGTAAGTTTTACTCCATATAAAGAGCAATATGAAAAATTGCTGCCGCGTAAACGATTCAAGTATTATGAAATTTATAATGCTTCGGAAGGCTTCTTCGCTATTCAAGATAGAAACAATGCCGATGATCTTCTGTTGATGCTTGATTATGGTATTTTCTACGAATTTATTCCCATGGATATCTACGGTACGCCGAAGCAAATGGCTATACCATTATGGGAGGTAGAGATCGGGGTCAACTATGCGATAATAATTACTACAAATTCAGGATTGTGGCGCTATAAGATTGGCGATACGGTGCGATTTACCTCAAAGAGCCCATACCGAATAAGGGTAACGGGGCGAACTAAACACCATATCAATGTTTTTGGGGAAGAATTAATTATTGAAAATGCAGAGGAAGCCCTTAAGAGCATTTGTAAAAAGACTGGGGCCGAGATCAAGGATTATACGGCCGGTCCCATTTTTATGTCCGGAAAAGATAAAGGTGCCCACGAATGGATCATCGAGTTCAGAACACCCCCGGATGAAATAGATTACTTCACCGAATTTCTAGATAATGCCCTGAAGTCTTTAAATTCAGATTATGAAGCCAAGCGATATAATAATATTACCTTGAAAATGCCTAAGGTGCATATAGCCAGGGCGAATTTGTTTTACGATTGGTTGAAATCAAAGGATAAACTTGGCGGCCAACATAAGATTCCAAGACTTTCAAATAGAAGGGACTATGTTGAAGAGCTCTTAGAAATGAACAAAATTGGCAGTAAATATTGAAATAATATTTACTGCCAATTTTGTGTTTAAAATGGTAATACGGAAACTACTCTACTCCGGTGGCCATAAATGTGAATTCATCGAAATTTGCAGTGGTTTCGCCATTTATTGAAGATATGCCTACTACTCTGATGTATCTAAAACTCATTGCGTTTTCTGGAATATCAGCTTCAATGGTCTCTTGGGTATTGTCAGCAACGTCCAGTAGTTTAACCCAGCCTTTTGCAATAGCATCCACTTCCCAGTCGGCCAGCTCACCGGCGTCTATGTCTACGGTCTCAGCTCCGGTTAAATCATTTGTTCCCCAAATTTGATAGGCTCCAGGACTTCTGCCGCCACAACAGGCTGATCTTTTGTCTAGACGGAACCCTCTTAAATCAGCGGTTACACCCATATCAAAACTCATAACAAATGGATATAAATCTTCTGGCGAATCGCAACTGTGCCAAAATTCACCCGTGGCACCGTCGGTAAGTCTTTCATAGGTGGATCCATGGCAACCGTCCGATGCATCGAAAGGTAGTTTTAGGGCGGTTATTAGCGAATGGTCCAGTTGAAACTTATCGGGAAACATTGTTTCCGATGCGGAATTAAATACTTCGATGGCATTTGCTGCAGGGGCATAGGTACTTTCGATCATGATCTGACCGCCCAATTTGTAACTGGTCAAAGCTGTTTCACCAATATCATTGGGTATTTCAATCGTCTGCAAGGCACCGGCTGCATCTTCATAAGTAAAGGAAGTCGAAATGCTTCCATCGGGAACGTTGCCCCAGGTCACCAAGGCATCGGTCTCATAAGCTTTTATACTTGAAATACCTCTGCTGATAAGGGCTTCTTGGTATTTCGTACCATAAACTACGGTGTTCACTTCACGAGGAATTGAGGTGTGTCCGGCATCATCTTTTAAAATGACATCAAAATTATATTCGCCCTCAGCTAAATCTACCGTGAAAGCAATGGTATCTTGGCCGGCATTTTTACGTACCACATCAAATTCCTGTATAAATGATTTATCCTTGGTCTGTAGAACGCCACTACTTATTTTTGGGTCGGCATTGATTACTACGGAAAATTCCAATTTTTCAAAACCCGGGGCGACCAATACGGTATCGGGTGTTCCTACATATATGATTTCCCCGTCTTTGGTATATTCACTATAGGTTTCTGTCGTCTCTTCACACGAGGCAACGCCGATGATTGCGCCTATGGCCACAAGGGTGAGATATATAATTCGTGTTGACTTTTTCATTTTTTTATAGATATTTAAGTTTAGCGGTAACTAGGATTCTACTTGGTTGAATTTGATTCATTTTTTAGTGATCTAGTTTTCGGTTATTCGGCCAACTGTCCCCAGAAATTGATTTCCATGATATGAATGAACTTTCCTTCCGACCAATTTTTAAGGTTTACGAAGCGAATGTAACGAACGGGTGGGGCATCAATAGGAAATTCGAATTCTTCACCTGAGGCGGCAGATGCAGCATCTTCCGCGCTATTAAGGCCAATGGCGCCTCCTGATGGTTTTACAACTTCTCCATTCTCGATTAATCGGGTCCACCCCTCAAAGGAATCTCCATTATCGGCCGGAAGTTCATCAATACCCCATACTTCAAAATACCTAGGATTGCCGTGGGTAAAGATCCAAGAACCTTGTCTTTGCCAGAATTTAAACCGACTGAGTTTGGCCGTCACCCCAAGGTCCATAGTGAACATGTGAAAGGGTTCTGTATACGGGGCTATAGTCACACCAGGCTCTGTTTGAGAGGTGTGATATCCTGAACCGTCGATAGAGCCGTTCCACATATTGGGCATGATCCAGCCAAAGGCATCCGCCCTGTCACCGTTGAGAAAAAGGTTGTCGAACTCTTGAATATCAAGTTGTATTTCCGCCAATGGCAGAACCTCCGTTCGCTTTATAGCGGTAATGTTGTTCCAGCGGTCGATTGCGGCCACCCCAAAGTTCTGCAAGGTCGGTGAAAATGTCCTGTAGGTGAAGTGTGACCGGTTGTCATTATCTATAAAAGCAGATTGATTATAACTGATGGAGCCGCTCTCGTCAGCGGCATATAAAAGTAATTCAGCCTTAATATTATCCTCGTTATTATACTTTAATCGAACACCACCGAAATCGGGGACCAATTCAAATGATGAAAAAAGCTTGTCGATTGGTGCAGTTTCGGGGTTTATGGTAACCTTTACGGCAGTTGATTTGTTATTACTTCGGTCGACAACTGTAAGGTTCACATCTTGTGGGGTCGTTTCCTTGAGTCCTTCAATGCTAATAAAATTCTTAAAAATGGAAGACCTTGCAGAAATCAATTCACCATTTCGCACATAACTGGCTTCCACAAGAAGCGCATCTTCGTCTTCGGGCAACTTGTATTTGATTATAGCCCCACCGGGTAAATTCTCGACGGTCACATCTGTAATTACATTAGGAGATACATCATCTCCCACCAAAGGTCCTCGCTCTTCCTCTTCGCAAGAAATAACGACCATAGATAGGGTGAAAACCGTTAAACAAAACAATTTGAAATTTTTCATGATATAATTATTTTTTATAACGTACATATTACCAACCGGGGTTTTGCACTAAATTGCTATTAGTTATAATGTCGTTCTCGGCTATTGGCCAAAGATAATCCCTGTTCAAAAAGCGATAGCTACCTACCGAAATCACTTTATAGTAATCTTCGGTATTCTCGCCTTCGGAGTTCCACCCCCGTATATCACTGTTCAAAAATTCTGCAGCCCTTTTCCATCTTCTTAGGTCCCAAAATCGGTGACCCTCGAAAACCAATTCGATCATTCGTTCGTCATGAATGATGTCTCTAAGACCATCTTGCGTTGTAGGTTTGTTCGGGTTTCTTGATGCGGCGGTCCATGATTCGACTACCCCATCGAGCCCGGCACGTTCCCGTATGAGATCGATCCATGGGTAGGCTGCTGTGGTCTGGCCCGTTTCATTGAGTGCTTCGGCATACAAAAGATAGAGATCTGCCAATCGGACCACTGGAAAAGGGTAGGCCCTATTGCTATATCCGGATGATGTACCACGCTGAACATTTTCATAATAGACCAATTTCTTCGGCCAATACCCTGATACCCCCCAGCGGTTGGCATCGGTCTTGCCCGTTCTTTGACCCTTTTTTGCCTCTACAATCAGTTCGTTGTCATCACTTAGTTGTCCATGACCGAACCAAGTGCCTCCATCGAAACCGAGCGAAGCATAAAAACGAGGTTCGCGGTGCATGTTAAGGTTTGCCGTTTCGAAGCCGGGCCTAACATAATGTTGGTGGGCCTCATCTGCGGCAGATACCTCAAAGCGACCGGAGTAATCGTAACTGGTGTCTTCATCAATGGGCACCCCATTTTCCGAATAGAACATTTCAGCTATTCGCATAGGGGCGTTGTAATAAGATTGAACGCTTTCCCGTGTCTCTGCGGTCAAATCTAGGGCGATTTTGGCTTGCGACCAGTTTTGCAAAGTTGACATGGTGCGACCGGAAGCACCCCAGACGATTTCTTCGTTCCATCGTTCGGCGATACTGCCTCTTATGCTTAGTTTGGTTACTGTAGTGTCGGACCAGTCTGCCGGTGCACCAATAAACTTGTATAAAGAATGACCCGCCTCATGGGCCATGTCTATGGCACTTTTACAAGCGGCGGCGGCCCGGGTCCATTTTTCGGCATCAAAACTAGTGCTGATCAATTCATTGCCTTCTGCATCGGTAAAACCGGCGTAATCCCCATTTCCATTGAACAAAGGGCTGGCCACGGTCATGAGTGTACGTGCCTTTAGGGCTGCGGCTATAGGAGCTGTTAGTCGACCAAGTTCAGTACCTTGATCCTCCACTACAGTAGGTAAATCACCCATCGCTTCATCCAACAATTCTACAATATAATTCGCCACTTCATCTACTGGGGCCCTGGTAACCCGTACGGCCTCCACACCGGCACTTACTTCAATGTTTTCACGAATGATAGGAATCGGACCGTACATACGCATCAAATAAAAGTGATAATAAGCTTTCAAAACCTTGGCTTCGGCAACCCACCTAATCTTTTCGTCTTCTCGGATGTCGAAAGGTTTGTCTACATTTTCTAGAAAAATGTTACAATCACGGAGAGCAATGAACAAGTTGGTGACACTATTTGATCCCCAATATCCTAATCGTGGGTTGACTTTGGTCTGGCTTCCACGACCTATGGCGCGGCCGTCCCAATTACGGGATACATTATCGTTGACCGCTATTTCATCACCAGCTACAAGCGCTGGGTTTTGAATACCGTTAAATGGCGGGAGGTAGCCGTACAGGGTTGCCAAAAAGCGTTCTGCCGCATCACGTGTCTCGAAAGCATCTTCAATAACGGCAATGTTATCGGGAACAACGTCGACATACTTGGAGCAGGATCCCCCTATAAGGAGAAACGCTATAGTAAGTAAACTGTTTATCAATTTTATTTTCATCTTTTTTTCTTTAAAGTTATAGCTATTGTAGAAACTTTCTTCCATTGCTTAAAAGCCAAGTTGGAGACCAACATTGATAGTTCTTTGCAATGGATAATTTAAACCTGTTCCCTTAAGTTCGGGATCCCATAATTTGAATTTGCTCCAAGTTATTAGGTTGGTTCCGGTAACATACATTCTAAGTTTTTGAATCTTCAATTTATCCTCCAATCCTTTACCGATATCAAATCCTATTTCTAGTTGTTTGAGGCGCATAAAAGAGCCATCACGTAACCACCAAGTACTGGTCTGTAGATTGTTTTCTATCGGGGTGGTCGATAGTCTTGGCCATAGGGCGTATACGTTCTTGTTGTCTTCTGACCAATGGTCGTCGGCATAGGCCTGTAGTAGGCCGTTCTCAGAAAGTATACCATTGCCAGGCCCTATCAATAAGCCGACTTGATTGGTCTGAGAGCCTATTATACTGTTTATAAAGGGTCCTGTTCGGTAGGGATCGATAAAAAAGGATGTTTCTGCCAAGCCTTGAAAAAACATGCTTATGTCAAAACGTTTGTAGCCTGCGGAGATACCAAAACCATAGGTGATCTTAGGTACATCGGGTTTGCCTATCGCTGCCCGGTCTAAAGAAGTAATCAGGTTATCCCCGTTCAAATCTTTGTACTTGATGTCGCCCCCGCCATAATCGATTCCTGGAGTTCCAAACTGAACTGGTGAGTTTCTCGCTTCTTCATCATCAACGAACAAACGCTCTGCGATATAACCTTGACTGGTATTGACATTATTGCCAATGTTCGATCGCCATGGGGCGCCGAGCTCGGCATAGTTGGGTTCTTCAAAGACAGTGTACTCGTTGTCGGTATAGACAAAAGTTGCTCGGCCTTGCATCCAGAAATTTTCATTAAAGGAGTGGTTGATGTCTAAAGAGGCATCTACACCTTGTAACTTTACTTCACCGACATTGGTCTGAATTACAGACTGTAGCCCTAGAGTTGTGGGTATATCGGATCTTGTCTGTAAGATGTTGGATCTGTTGTCTTGAAATACATCGGCCCTGAATTGAACTGCATCGTTGAAGAGGTTAAGGTCAACCCCTATGTTCAATTTACGTGCTGTTTCCCAAGTAACCAAAGGGTTTGCATACCTACTGATGGAGACCCCGCTTACATTCTGGTTCAAATCACGACCAAAAGTGTACCCACGACCACCGTCATTTATATTTACTTCAGATAGGTAGAAAAAGCGGTCATTCCGGGTATTACCGATTTGATCATTACCCACCCAACCGTATGAGCCTCTAAACTTAAGTCTGGTAATTAAATCTGACTTAAAGAATTTTTCGTTCGAGACCAACCAGCCAACACCAAAGGATGGAAAAAAGCCGAATCGATTTTGTTTGGCAAAACGCTCTGATCCGTTGTAACCAAAATTGGTTTCCAAAAAATATCGGTTGTCATAGTCGTAGTTGAACCGACCTGCCAAGGTAAGGTTTCTACTTGGCAGCGAAAGTTGTACCGTGTTTGCATTACCGTCTAAAAATTCCCGGGCGGTAAAAGCCAATAGCCCTGAAACGGTATGCTTTTCTGCAAAGGTGTTGTAATAATCGGCGGCCATCTCCATATATAGCACCGAATTGTTCACTGCATTGTGATCGGGATCTAACTCCAAAGATTCATCACCTTCGGAAGTTCGTGTCAAGGTATATTCTTCAGTATTGGAGTCAAAGGTCGAAACCCTGTAGAAGTACGGTCGATATGACCTCCTGTTTTCAAAGGAAGAAGTGGTATTGGCATTACCTAAAAATCGTGCTGAAAGACCTGGCAATATTGAATTTAGGTCTTGTTTGAATTCCAGTTGTACCAAAGAAAGTTGTCGTCTATAATCTCTATAGCCTCTCTGAAGTTCAGCATAGGGGTTGTACCAAACGGCTCCATTATCCCGGTTTCCACTTTGTCTTGGCCCTAGGTCGTTGCCAAATGTAATGTGCGGAACCCCCTGTAAAGCTGCATCGGGCTCAAAAACAGCAGGGAAACGGACTGGACTGGTACGTACGGCGGCATTGTAAATGGCATTACCTCCTTGTAAGGGCCCCCGGTAATCATCTATAGTAGAATGCAATCGTACAATCATTTCAGTGTTTTCATGCAAATCGATATTTATGTTCGATCGCAGCACATATTGATTTAATTTGATATTGTTGGTAAAGCTGTTGGTATCGTCAACTTTTAGTAGTCCATCGTCAGAGTTAAGTGCGCCTGCAACATAATAGCGAACTTTGTCGCCACCACCGCGTACATTAAGGTTGATTCGTCGTGAACCGGCCCAATCTTGAAATAATTTATCGAACCAATCGACCGCAGGATATATGTTAGGATTACCACCCCTGGCGGTACCGGCAATTTTTTCTTCTGTAAAGGTGGGGAAAAGTCCTCGAGTTCTATCCGCTTCATTCTGTAACCGCATGTGGGTAACAGGGTCGGCCAAATCAATTACCGAAACAGGCGAATTATAGGCGTTCTCGTATCTTAAGCTAACAACAGCCTTGCCCTTTACACCGGTCTTTGTGGTTACCAATATAATTCCGTTGGCCCCGCGTGCACCATAAATAGCGGTTGTAGTAGGATCTTTTAAAACTGAAAAGCTTTGAATGTCATCAGGTTGCAATCTGGCAAGGTCGTCAACGGTCAACTCTACACCATCAATTAAGATTAGTGGTCCGTTCTGCCCGTTGAACGAAGCTACTCCGCGAACAAAGAATTGGGCATTGTCTGCGCCAGGTTCACCACTGGTCTGATAAGATACCATACCCGAAATTCTTCCGGCCAGGGCCGTGGTCAAGTTGCTCGATGGAATCTTAAGTTCAGATGGCGTAATGGAGGTCATCGCACCCACAACCGCTTCTTTCTTTTGGGTACCAAAACCCATCACCACTACTTCGTCTAGAGCAGAAGCGTCTTCCAAGAGAGCCACGTTTATTGTTGTTTTTCCGTTTAAGGGTAGCTCTTGAGGGGCAAAACCTAGATAGGAAATGGTCAGGATGACATTTGCATTGGACACATCGATTGAAAAGTTACCGTCGAAATCTGCCGTAACGCCATTGGTAGTTCCTTTTTCAATGACATTTGCACCGGGGAGGGGAGTTCCACTACCGTCGGTTATGGTTCCTGTTACGGTCACATCTTGGGCATTTATAGTCTGCAGACTTAGCATAATTATAAATGTAAAAAGATGATAAAGTCTAAAGTTCATAAAATGGTTTTTTTGTTGGTTAGTTTCGTAAATCTTTAAAATTGAATTGCGAATGAAATTGAGAAGTAGGTAAAATCATTTGTTAAAGTAGAATTTTTCCATATAAATTATTAAATAAGTGTTCTAGATGTTTGTTTGTTAATTATTTTTTAAAAAAAAGGCATAAAATTATGTAATTGTTAATATTGACGCAATATAATGTGGATTTCTAATGTTGTCTACCTCGATAGATACAATTTGTGGTACTTTTTTGTCTTAAATTAAGTTAACGTTCCCTTAATTATGGAAAATATAGTCTTATTGACATTCTGCAAAAAGAAGGAATTAGGGTGATGGCAGTTAAAATATCCTCCTTACTTAGAGTTTAGAGCTCGGAAACGAGCTGTACATTTAATTCGCATTCTGGAAATGGTAATAACTGTCTCTCCCAAAACCAAATTGATAGGTACAAACGTAAGTACATCGAGAAATATACTTAGATGAACAATTAAATATTGATTTTCAGCGTTTATTGTTCATCTTGATCTTATGATTTAACCTATACAAAACAAAAAATAATATTATGGCCGAAAGACTTGTGGTGGTATCCGATATGTGGGGTGCAAAAAAAGGACTGTGGATAACTTCTTACTTGGGCTATTTACAGCAATATTTTGATATTGTTTTTTACGATTGTCAGCAACTCGCAAATTTGGATTTACAGGTGTATACCGAAGAAAATGTTCATAAATCCTTTGTTAATGGAGGAATCGAGACGGCAGTGGCGCACTTGTTGCACAAGGAATCTGAGCCTAGCCATTATTTGGCTTTTAGTACTGGTGGAACCATTGCATGGAAGGCAGCGCTACAGGGTGTGCCTATGAAATCATTATATGCGATTTCGGCGACACGTTTACGTTATGAAACTGTTAGGCCAAGCAACAAGGTTGAATTAATGTATGGTGAAAGAGATGAAAATAGGCCATCGGAAGAATGGGCGAAAAAAATAGGATGTGAAATAGAACTTGTAGAAGGCTTCGGACATACGCTGTATTCTGATGAAAAGAATATCAGAAAAGTATGTCAAGATCTTCTGGCGACCGTGACCCAAACCGTAGGGGGGAGGGCCAAAAAAGCTGTCTAAAACCAGCCGATAAAATAATTAATAAAAAAGCGGGGTTAATCTCAATTGAGATTAGCCCCGCTTTTTTATTTAATAGTAGTTGGAATTAAGAAACCGCCTTAAGTTTCTTTATTGTATCATGAGAAATTTTATTCTCAGCATACGGCTTCGTAACTTTAAATTCAGTTTCCCCAGAACTAGGCATGTCGAACATGGCGTCTGTGAATATGGCCTCACATAAAGAACGCAGGCCTCGAGCACCCAGTTTGTATTCAATAGCTTTTTCAACAATATAGTCTAATGCCTGGTCTGTGATTTTGAATGAAATACCATCCATCGCAAACAGTTTTTTATATTGCTTGATAATAGCATTTTTTGGTTCCGTAAGTATGGCCCGAAGTGTTTTTTGGTCAAGAGGATTCATATATGTAAGCACGGGGAGCCGTCCTATGATTTCAGGAATGAGTCCGAAATCTTTTAAATCCTTGGGTATGATATATTGTAAAATGTTGTCTTGATCCAGGTTTTCATCTGCTTTAGATGCACTGTAGCCTACGGCTTGCATATTCAGTCTTTTGGTAATCGCACGTTCTATGCCATCAAAAGCGCCACCAGCTATAAATAAAATATTCTCGGTGTTTACCTCAATGAATTTCTGGTCTGGGTGTTTTCTACCTCCTTTTGGAGGAACATTTACCACTGTGCCCTCAAGTAATTTAAGCAAGCCCTGTTGTACCCCCTCGCCCGAGACGTCCCTTGTAATTGAAGGATTGTCGCTTTTGCGGGCAATCTTGTCAATTTCGTCAATGAATACAATGCCACGTTCTGTTTTTTCTAGATTGTAATCTGCTGCCTGAAGAAGTCGGGTCAGAATACTTTCCACATCTTCGCCAACATAACCTGCTTCGGTAAGTACTGTAGCGTCTACAATGGCAAGTGGAACATTCAACATTTTTGCAACGGTTTTGGCAATTAAGGTCTTACCTGTACCCGTTTGCCCTACCATTACGATATTGCTCTTTTGAATTTCGATATCATCTTCTTTAGAACTAGGTTGAAGCAGTCTTTTATAGTGATTGTAAACCGCTACCGCCATTACTTTTTTAGTGCGTTCTTGGCCAATTACATAGGTGTCTAAAAATTCTTTTATTTCTAGGGGTTTTCTTAGAACTAGCTCTGATGAAAGGTCGTTAGTCTTGGTTTGTCGAGATTCTTCTGCTACAATACCATGGGCTTGCTCAATACAGCGATCACAAATATGTGCATCTAGACCGGCAATCAATAGATTGGTCTCCGGTTTTTTTCTTCCACAGAAAGAGCATTCCAAATTTTCCTTTGCCATAACAATTATTGTCTTTGAACACTGCTAATCTAACGCAGTATTTTCTTTTTTGGTCTATTCTGGATAATGATAAATAAAGGTAATTGAAGAATTGGTCGAGATTAATCTTTATCCCTTACCAAAATCTCATCGATCATACCATATTCTTTGGCTTTGTCGGCCTTCATCCAGAAATCCCTATCGCTATCTTCGTTGACCTGCTCTATGCTTTGACCTGAATGACGTGCGATGATTTCGTAAAGCTCTTGCTTTAGTTTTAAAATTTCACGGGCCGTAATCTCAATATCACTGGCTTGACCTTGTGCACCTCCCATTGGTTGGTGGATCATAACACGTGAATGTGTGAGACCACTTCTTTTGCCTTCAGCCCCGGCGCATAGTAATACGGCTCCCATTGAGGCCGCCATACCCGTGCAGATAGTAGCTACATCTGGTTTGATAAACTGCATGGTGTCATAAATGCCTAAACCTGCATATACACTTCCACCAGGTGAATTAATGTAAATTTGAATGTCTTTGGAGGCATCTGTACTTTCTAAAAACAGAAGTTGCGCCTGTACAATATTCGCGACTTGGTCATTGATGCCCGTGCCCAAAAATATAATACGATCCATCATTAGCCTGGAAAAAACATCCATGGCTACTGCATTCATTTGCCGCTCCTCAATAATATTGGGAGTAAGGTTTACAGGGTAAATACTAGAGACTATTTCGTCATAGTATGTACTGCTGATTCCTTGATCTTTTATTGCGTAATTTTTGAATTCTTTTCCGTAATCCATTACTTGTAGTTCACATTTTTAGATAAAAAAGGCCGAAAACTATATTCTCGGCTTCGTAAAGATAGGTATTCTTAATGAGAATTTAATTTCAAAAGGCCAAATTTGGCCTTTTGAAATTAGCTCTTTCAGAAATATCCGCACAAGTTAGTGGGCAATTTATTGAAGACGAAATATTTATCCGTAGACCTCTTTGATAAAATTGTCGTAAGTGACTTCTTTTGTCTTTAAATTTACCTTTTCCTTATAAAGGTTGAGTAGCTTTTGACTCATCAATTGTTCGGAAAGGCGCTTTACCTCATCTTGGTTGCCAAGAACACGGGCGGCAATATTATCTAATTCTTCTTCTTGAGGGTTCAATTGACCATATTGGGCCATTTGAGATTTAATAAATCCTTTGGCGAATTCTTTAAGTTCGTCAAATTGAATTTGAATGTCGTTGTCTTTTATTATTTTACCCTCGATAAGCTGATAGCGGAGTCCTTTTTCCGACTTTTCGTATTCTGCATCGGCCTGTTCTTGACTAAGCGGTTCTTCTCCCGTCATTTGTATCCATTTCGTCAAAAATTCGGTTGGCAGGTCGAATTTAGTGTTTTCGATAAAATACTCCGTCACGTCGTTTAGAAGCTTCTGGTCCGATTGTTGTTCGAATTGATTTTCGGAGTCTTCTTTGATCTTGTTCTTAAGCTCTGCCTCTGAACTTACCGTGCCTTCACCAAATAATTTATCGAATAGCTCTTGATTAAGTTCGGCAGGCTGCCGCTCGTTTATTTCTTCGATAGTGAACGTTGTTTCAATATCAAGGGTTTTGGCTTTGTCTCCAGGTATTCCTAGGGCACTTGAAAGAAGGTAGTCTTCTTTGAAAAGTCCTTTTGTCTTTAGGGTGAGGGTGTCACCGACCTTTTTCCCAATAAGGCTTTCCGCCACTTTTTTAGAGTCGATCTTGTCTAGCTCTACCGTGGTTTTGTTGTCGATCTCTTCTTCTTCATTTTTAAAGGTGCCATTGACCTCATCTGTTTTTCCTACTTCAGATTTGGAAACCAGCTTGCCGTATTGTTTCTGAATTCGTTCGATTTGCTCATTGACCATTTTCTCGTCAGCAACGATTTTATAACGGGTCAAGGGCTTTTTTGTTTCTAGGGGCACTGCAAAATCAGGTGCTAACCCTAATTCGAACTCAAATGCAAAATCATCTCCGTCCCAATCAAAATTGTCTTGTTGTTTTGGTAAAGGATTGCCGAGAACATCTAATTTCTCTTCAGTAAGGTATTTGTTAAGGTTGTCTTGTATGAGTTTGTTTACCTCATCTACAAGAACTGCCTTTCCATATTGTTTTTTAATAAGCCCCATAGGAACTTGACCCTTTCTAAAACCTGGGATATTGGCCTGCTTTTTGTAATCTTTTAGTATTTTTTCAACCTTGTCTTGATAGTCGTCTTTTGTTATGGCGACTTTGACAACGGCATTCAATTCATCAATCTGCTCTTTCGTAATATTCATGCTGTTTTCTTTTTACTCATATCTTTTCTTTGCCTATTTCAAAGCAAAAAGGGATTCTGTGAACCAATATACTTGAACAATTTTCGGTGTAACTCTACGGAAATTGTGTTCTTAATTTTTCCGCTAACAAATTACGGGATGCAAAAATACCACATTTTATGAAGCCCGACAAGTTTTAAATTGTTGTATTTCAGAAGTGTGTCGGTACTTTACTTATCCTCCTTTAACAGCGAAAAAAGAATGGATTGAAGGAATGATAAGAGTAGGCTGAACAAAAGGGCCCACCAGATAGAAGATACTTGAAAACCATCGACTAGCGAATCGGCCAATAAGATGATAATTGCATTGATTATCAGTAAAAAAAGGCCAAAAGTGATAATCGTGACAGGAAGGGTGAAAATGATCAAAATGGGTTTCACTATAAAATTTAAAAGACTCAGTACAATAGCTACAATGATGGCAGTGGCGTAAGAATCAACGCCCACCCCGGGTAAAATCTTAGACAAAACGACAACTGCCAAAGCGCTTAAAAGTATTCTTAAAATGAGTTTCATAGGGCGTGGTTTAGGTTTTAAATATAATTATAAATGTTCAATCCCTCTTTTTAGTTTTAAAAGTTTCGGTCTAACTTTTAAGAAATTGTACGGACTTTTCGAAAAATTGTTTCGGATTTTCGGCATGCAGCCAATGACCAGCATTTTGAATAGTCTCTAATCGGGCTTGAGGAAAATGTCTCTTTATTTCTGGAAGGTCGTTTTCCATGACGTATTCCGATTTCGAACCTCTAAGAAAAAGTGTGGGACCGTTATAGATATCGACTGCTTCAATGTTTTCTCCGATTTCTTCCATTTTGTCAGCGAGCACTTCCAAATTAAAGCGAAACCCCAACTTATCTTTAGAGACCCAATGCAAGTTTTTTAAAAGAAATTGCCGGGTCCCAAAATCTGAAATATATCCTCCTAAGATTTTATCTGCCTCGGTTCTTGATGCTATTTGGTCGAAATTCAGCTGTTGAAGGCCGTTGATGATGTCTTGGTGGTGTGGTGGATAATATTTGGGCGCAATATCGGCCACAATCAGTTTCTGTGTCAAATTTGGATGGGAACAGGCAAATTGCATCGCAGTTTTTCCTCCCATGGAATGCCCTAAAATCATTGCGCTTTGAAGTTCTTTCTCCTTGATATAGGTCTTGATGTCTTCGGCGAGAATATCGTAATCAAAAACATCCGAATGAAAACTTTTTCCATGGTTTCGCTGGTCTATCAGATGTACCTGAAATTCGTTTTCGGCATATTGTGCACCAAGGGTTTTCCAGTTGTCTCCCATGCCAAGAAAACCATGTAGAATCAAAAGTGGAGTTCCTTGACCAATGATTTTTGAGTGTAACTGCGCCATTATTTCAGTTTGTTTAAGTACATGTTTACGACATTTTCAAGACCTAGGTATAGAGACTCACAGATAAGTGCGTGACCTATGGAGACTTCCTCAAGATAGGGTACCTTGCTCTTGAAATATTGTATGTTGTCTAGGCTTAGGTCGTGACCGGCATTGATGCCCAGTTTTAGATTGTGGGCCAATTCGGCAGCTTCTGTAAATGGTTTGACGCCTTCTTCTAGGTTGCCTGCGGTGTACGCATCGGCATAACTCTCGGTGTAGAGTTCGATGCGGTCTGCACCGGTTAGGGCTGCTCCTTCGATCATTTTTAGGTCAGGGTCAACAAAAATCGAAGTCCTAATGCTATTTTCCTTAAAAGTGGCAATAACATCTTTGAGAAAGTCCATATTTGAAACTGTGTCCCATCCTGAATTTGAGGTTACCGCATCAATAGCATCAGGTACTAAGGTAACTTGTGTAGGCCTGGTTTCTAGCACTAAGTCGATGAATTTCGGTATGGGGTTGCCTTCTATATTGAACTCGGTAGTTACAATGTTCTTTAAATCGCGTGCATCTTGATATCGAATATGTCGTTCGTCGGGCCGCGGGTGGATAGTTATTCCTTGTGCTCCAAAGGCTTCAATATCGGAGGCTACCTTCAGAACATTGGGCACTTGACCTCCTCGAGAATTTCTAAGGGTGGCGATTTTATTTATGTTTACGCTTAGCTTTGTCATGTTATAAATTGCTTTTTAACAATGACAAAAATACAAATTAGGCATGCCTTTTGATATATTAAATTAGTATTTTGCGTTATATTTAAAGTTATGCACATCCAAACCCACATAATTACAGATCTTCCGGTTTTTGATATTAATGAATCCGTTAAAAAGGTTATTCGCTTTTTTAAGGAGAATACCTTATCACATGCCTCTATTACTCAAAAAGGTGAATATGTGGGAGTATTGAGCGAGAATGATCTGGATTCTTTTGAAAAGGATAAGAAAATAGAGGATTATAGGTATAACCTAGAAACCTTTTTTGTTCGTAACGATAGTAATTGGTTAGATGTTGTTGAAACTTTTGCCAGAAATGAGGCGAATCTTTTGGCTGTTTTGGATGGTCAGAATGAAATTGTCGGCCATTATGAACTTTCAGATATCGTAGGAGCCTTTATAGATACACCGTTTTTTACCGAAACCGGCGCAATTTTAGTTGTGGCGAAAGGCGCTAATGATTATTCGTTCAGTGAAGTCGCTCAAATCGTTGAAAGCAATAATACCAAGATTATCGGAGCCTTTATTACCGATGTTAGAAATGATGTGGTACAGATAACGCTTAAAATAGGATCTTCAAATCTCAATGATGTTGTTCAGACTTTTAGACGTTATAACTACAATATTTTAATGGGTAATAAAGACGATCAATTTCTTGAAGACTTAAAGCAACGGTCTGACTATTTAGATAAATATCTTAACGTTTAGAATACATGAAGGTTGCTGTCTACGGTCAAACGTATTATGATAATTCGGTCAATTATGTGGTGCAACTACTTGATGAACTTCAAAAAGTGGCGGCAACTGTTTTCATAGAGCGCGATTTCTGCGATCTTTTGCGTGATCGAAAGGGAGTTGAAGGTTACGGAACCTTTACCGATAAAGAAGGGCTCGATTCATCTTTTGATATTTTTGTAAGTTTTGGTGGTGATGGTACCATGTTGAGGGCTGCGACTTACGTTGGTAAGTTGGGTATTCCTATGGTCGGGGTGAATACGGGAAGATTGGGTTTTTTGTCTACCTTTAAGAAGGAAGATGTAAAAAGAGTAGTAGAAGAATTTATAAAGGGTGACTATCACATAGTAGAGCGCAGTTTGGTCGAGGTAGCTTCGCCTGAACCGATTTCGGAATTCGGTATGTTGAACTTTGCTTTGAATGAAATAACGGTAAGTAGAAAAGATACTACTTCGATGATTTCGGTTGAAACATATCTAAATGATGAGTATTTGACCAATTATTGGGCAGACGGACTCATAATTTCCACCCCCACAGGTTCTACAGGATATTCGCTGAGTTGCGGTGGCCCTGTAATCGAGCCAACTGCAAAATCATTGGTGTTGACTCCGATAGCCCCACATAATTTAAATGCAAGGCCCTTAGTGGTGTCTGATGATACCATTATAAGATTGAAAGTTTCAGGAAGGGAGGAAAACCACCTATTGTCATTGGATTCGAGGATTGCATCCCTGGAAAATGGGAGGGAGATAATTGTGAAGAAAGCGGGTTTTTCGGTAAAAATGATTGAATATACTTCTGAAAGCTTCTTGAAAACACTTCGAAACAAACTGTTGTGGGGCCAAGACAGACGTAATTGAAATGTATCGAAACAATAAAATTTGCTAAAAGCTGTTTATCAAAAAGAGAACAGGAATATAACAATGAAATAGGCCAAATGGCTGAAATTGCTATATTTGCAAACTTTTAGAATCTATGGGAAGATGTGTCATCGCCATTCTTATTTTTAGTTGCTTTACCATGAGCGCACAAACATATGAAATAGGATTGTTTGCAGGAGGAGCCAATAATATTGGTGATGTTGGGAGAACGAATTTTATTCTTCCTTCAGATCTGGCGTTTGGCGGACTTTTTAAATGGAATAAAAGTCAACGGTATGCATGGCGCGCCAGTATGATTTACGGAAAATTCAAAGCTGACGATTCGAAATCAAGTATTTCCTCAAGAAGGCAAAGGGGGTATGTTATGGATAATTCTATTTTAGAAATGTCGGCCGGTATTGAATTTAATTTTGTTGAATATAATTTACATAAATTAGGCCCCGCGTTTACACCTTATTTATATACAGGTGTCACCTATTTCAGATACGATTACAACTATTTTGATGCAGGTGTCTTTCGACAACTCAATCAAAGGGCCGGTTCTTTTGCTATTCCTATGACGGTGGGCGCCAAAATGAGGTTGAATCAGTTTTTGATATTGGGAGCCGAAATAGGGGCGAGGTATACATTTACCGATAATTTAGATGCGAGCAATCCTGAGAAGTCTAATGTTAACGATCAATTAGGTGTGGCTTTTGGGAATATTTTTAGCGACGATTGGTACGTATTTTCAGGCGTTACGTTGACCTATACATTTGGCAGAAAACCCTGCTCTGATTGTTTTGAGTAAAGCACATGGACACGATAGAGGATATAAAGAATAAAAATTTACCACGACACCTTGCCATTATTATGGATGGCAATGGAAGATGGGCCAAACAACGAGGGAAACTTAGGGTTTTTGGCCATGAAAATGGAGTCCATACCGTGCGAAACACGGTAGAGAACTGTGTTAAATTAGGACTGGAGTATTTGACGCTTTATACATTTTCTACGGAAAATTGGAAGCGCCCGAAAATTGAAGTTGACACTTTAATGAAATTGTTGGTCTCCTCGTTAAAAAAGGAGCTCTCTACTTTTAACGATAATAACGTAAGGCTCAATACAATAGGTGATATAGCATCCTTGCCCAAGAAAGCTCATAAAGAATTGCTGGAAGTCATGGAGAAGACTGGCAAAAATACAGGAATGACCTTGACATTGGCTTTGAGTTATGGTGCACGAGAGGAGCTGAAAAGCGCGATAAAGGAGATAAGTATCAAAGTTAAAAATAATATAATTTCTCCTGAAAATATTGATGAAACCATTATTAATACTCATCTTTACACGCACGATTTGCCTGATGTAGATTTGCTCATACGCACTAGTGGCGAACATCGGATCAGTAATTTTTTACTGTGGCAGATAGCATATGCAGAATTATATTTTACAGATGTGTTTTGGCCCGATTTTAAAGAGCATCATTTGGTGGAGGCCATTAAAAATTACCAGAACAGAGAAAGAAGATTTGGAAAAACCAGCGAACAACTCAAATAGCGGCATGAAAATGTCCTTGTCACTAGGACTTTTATTTACCTTCCTACTAAATTTTACGACGACTACCATAACTGCGCAGGATGTTTCCTATGATGACGGTAAGAAGTATATCTTAGGGGGGTTGGAAGTTACTGGTCTTCAGAGCTATAATGAACAGACGGTAAAGACTTATACCGGCCTGCGGGAAGGTCAGCCGATTACCATTCCAGGAGATGAAATCAGCGAAATAATCAAAAAGTTATGGGGGCTGGAGCTTTTTACCTCTATTGACTTTTATTATCATGTCGAAGATGATAATAAAGTTTTTTTAGAACTTAGGATATTCGAACGTCCCACACTTTCAAAAGTTACTTTGAACGGAGTGAAAAAGGGTAAGGTAGATGATATTTTGGAGGATACTGACCTTAAAAAGGGAAAGAAGATTACAGAAAGTTTGATTGCCAACACCAAAAACTACTTACAGAACAAATACAAAAAACAGGGTTTTTTAAACACCAAAGTCAATATCGCGACAGCTAAGGATACTGTGGGGGTCAATACCCAGAGCATGGTCGTAAATGTTGATAAGGGCGATAAGGTAAAGATAAAGCACATTGTTTTTGAGGGTAATGAGAAATTATCCGATAAAAAGCTGGCAAAGGCCTTAAAGAAGACTAAGAAGAAACGGTTTTATCGCTTTTGGAAGAAATCTAAATATATCGAAGAAGACTACGAAAATGATTTAACGCTTTTGGTAGATAAATATGCTGAAAACGGATACCGTGACGCACGTATTGTTTCAGACACTATCATAAAGGTCGATGAGAACAACGTAGATTTAAAGATTGCAGTTGAAGAGGGAAACAAGTATTACTTCGGTGATATAGATTTCGTAGGTAATACCGTTTACAACGATCGACACTTGAGCAGGGTTTTGGGCATAAAAAAAGGAGATACTTATAATGGAGTGTTGATGCGGGAACGAATTGCAGATGAAAAACCCGATGCACAAGATTTGACCAATCTATATCAGAATAACGGTTATCTTTTCTCAAGTATCAACCCAATCGAAATTTCTGCTGAAAACGACACCATAAATTTTGAGATACGTATTATTGAAGGTAAAGAGACTTTCTTGGATCATATTACCGTTCATGGTAACGATAAAACCAATGACCATGTTATTTTCAGGGAATTGCGTACGCGGCCAGGCCAACGTTACGATAAATCGAACATTATTCGTAGTATTCGTGAATTGGGGCAGTTGGGCTTTTTTGATGCCGAGCAGATAGTACCCGATGTTCAAAATCCGGACCCTAATGCGGGTACGGTTGACATTGCTTACAACTTGGTAGAATCTGGATCGAGTCAAATTGAGTTGCAGGGCGGCTATGGCGGTGGCGGTTTTATCGGTACCTTGGGGCTTTCCTTTAGCAATTTCTCCATGCAGAATTTGTTTAAGGGAGAAGCATACAAGCCGGTGCCAATGGGAGACGGCCAAAGTTTTGCTTTACGCCTTCAGGCAAGTCGATCTTTTAGGGTATATAGCCTGAACTTTTCGGAACCGTGGTTGGGAGGTAAAAAGCCGGTTCGGTTTAATTTATCATTGTCCCGAACCCAACAATTTGGAACCTCGTACACCAGTAGTGGAAACATAGATGTCGATAAAGATCGTGGTTTTTCCATAACGGGTGTTTCACTAGGTTTGGCCAAAAAGGTGTTATGGCCAGATGATTATTTTGTGGTTCAGCATGCACTAGGGTATCAATTATACGAGTTTAGTGATTATTATACGGGGCTATTTAATTTTGGAAACGGAGCTTCCAATGCGCTGACCTATACTTTTGGTATTTCAAGAAATTCACAATTAGGAGGACGAATATTTCCTAGGGGAGGTTCGAATTTTGAGATTACCGCTAAATTGACCCCGCCGTATTCACTTTTTAGTAATAAGGATTTTGAAGCACTGCGTGACCGCAGTGAAGAATTGACGCCTATCGTATTTGCCCAAGGGAATGCAGATACTGAAGAAAGAAGAGAGCTAGAAGAGGTCGATGGCGAACGCTTTAAGTGGTTGGAATATTATAAAATCAAGTTTAAAGGTGATTGGTATACTACTTTGGTGGGTGACTTGGTATTGCGAAGTAATACGGAATTCGGTTTTCTAGGTAATTATAATAACGATGTAGGTGATGTGCCTTTTGAGCGATTTTTCGTAGGAGGCGATGGTCTAGGCAACTTTACCTTAGACGGAAGGGATGTAGTGCAGTTGAGGGGTTATGAAAACCAATCTTTGACCCCTGTCGACCCCTTGACCGGACGGCAAGAAGGTGGTCTAGTGTATAATAAATTTTCATTAGAATTAAGATATCCATTGACTTTGAAGCCCTCCGCTTCTATTTATGGTCTAGCTTTTTTAGAAGGTGGTAATGCGTTCAACAATTTTCAAGACTTTAATCCGTTTCAAATAAAACGATCGGCTGGAGTGGGGCTACGCATTTTTATGCCAGCTTTTGGGCTTCTCGGTATTGACTTTGGCTATGGCTTTGATCCAGATGCTACGGGAACACCGGGTCCAAGTGGATGGCAGACACACTTCATTATTGGCCAGCAGTTTTAATTTAAGAGTCGTGTAATGAGCTAATCGCTTCATTTTAAATTATTTATTAATTTTGGCACGATATTTTCTTTAGGATAAAACGAATAGTAAAATGAAGTCAAAAGTAAAAGTTCTTGTTATTCTTGCTGCAGTCATATTTGCTGCAAATGTTCACGCACAGCGCGGAGTTCGAATCGGTTATGTCGATATGGAATATATTCTCGAAAATGTTGAAGAATATAGGGATGCCGGTGAGCAATTAGAGACAAAAGTGCAGAAGTGGAAAGTCGAGATTGAGCAAATGCAGAGCGACGTCGAACAAATGAAGAAAGATTTGATGGCCGAGAAGGTGCTATTGACCGACGAATTAATCAGTGAGCGGGAAGAGGAGATTGACATAATGGAAAAGGAGATGTTGGAGTATCAACAAGACCGCTTTGGTCCGCAAGGAGATTTGGTGCTTCAAAAGCGCCGATTGATCCAGCCAATTCAAGATCAAGTTTTTAATGAGGTTCAAAAAATTGGAGCCAATAAAAAATATGATTTTATTTTTGATAAATCGGCGGATGTTGTAATGTTGTATTCTGAAAAAAGACACGACATAAGTGATTTGATTCTCAGGGGTATTGCAAGAACTAGAAAAGTAAGTAAACCTCGACAGAAAGCCGATTCGAGAAGTCGTTTAGATGATTTTGAGGGAGAACCCGATGAAGATGTTATAAGTGATGCGCTTAAAGAACGACAGCAGAAGGCACAACAGGCTTTAGAAGAACGAGTCAAATCGACAGAAGAGAAAAGGGCCGAACAGTTAAAACTGAGAGAGGAACGAAAAAAGGCGTATGAAGCCCGTAGGGCAAAACTCTTGGAAGAGCGGGAAGCCAAAAAGAAAGAAAAGCTTGAAGAGCGCAATGCAAGTACAGAAGAGGAAAATTGAATAAATGAAACACCTGGAGGTTGAACAGGTATTAGGAATAAAAATAAATTAACCAAAACGAGAATACATCAACCAAAAATTAACACTAAAATTGTTTAACAGAAAATCATGAAGAAAGTAAAGAAAATAGCCGTTGCCCTAGTATTATTTGTAGCCGCTACTGGGTTTGTGAATGCACAAAGTAAAGTTGCCCATATTGATGTGACAAAACTTTTGTCTGCAATGCCAGAAATGAAGTCGGCCGAAGCTGAGCTTAAGAAGTTGCAAGAAACTTATGGTGCCGATATCGAGAGTTCTATGACTGAATTGCGTAACAAAGTAACATTATATCAGAACGAGGCTCCTTCTAAAACTCCAGAAGAGAATGAAAAAAGAGCTCAAGAACTTCAAGGTTTTGAAAAAAGCATTGGGGAAGCCAACCAAGTAGCTCAGCAAGAGCTTCAGAAAAAGCAAGGGGAATTGTTTGCCCCAATCTCAGCAAAGGCAAAAGCAGCTATCGAAAAGGTTGCTGCGGCACAAGGTATTGACTATGTAATCGATGCCCAGCCTGGTGGAGGGTTGATCGTTGCTAATGGTAAGGATCTTTTGCCTGATGTAAAAAAAGAATTGGGACTTTAATAAAGTTTACTGATAAATAAAAAAGACCGCCCATGCAATGGGCGGTCTTTTTTTATGTTATAATTTTTTTGAATACTTCAAACTAGTCGGATTTTGTAAATGCAAATTATACAGGGCGAGCAGGTTGGTTTTAATTTCAGCTAAAGCAAACAGTGGTTAAATAAGCTTCCTTCTCATATTTTTCCAGCGTAGTTGTCTGATAAATTTTCCTTGGTCTTTTGAAATTAAAAAGGTTTTTTTTCCTTTTTCTGCGACAAAATAACCTTCCATATTATCTAGAAAGGCATGTCCCTTTTTCTGTTTCCAGGCCATTTTTAAAGAGGCGATTAAAGTAATTGCAAATCCATAGCGCATGCGGTACATAGCCTCCCCTTGAAGCAGCTTTGCTTTCTTATTATAAGCGGCACCTGTGGGCCGTAAGTGTTTTACTTTTAGAGTGCCATCTGTGAAAATGGCAAAACCATGGTATTGCGCTAATAATTCATCAACGGTATCCCATCCCATGGCATTCTTAAGGCCGCCTATGGTAGCGAAGCAATTTTTTGAATACGCTTTAAAGGCACCACGAACATGATCTTTGTTCATTGGGTGGTTCAGTTGCCAGCCTCCGCTGGAATCTTTTTCGTAAATAAAGCCTCCCGCAATACCCACTTCAGGATGCCCTCTAAAAATATAGGCGATACGTTCGAAATAATGATCCGGTAAGATGATATCGGCATCCAATTTGACCAAAAAGTCATAGTCCTCATCGAGCAATTGAAGGCCTTTTTCAAAAGCGCTGATGACTTTACTACCGGGCATATGTGCTTCGGAAGAAGTAGTGTTCAGTTTTTCAATAATAGGGCTCAGTGTCAAAAATTCATCAATAATGGCCTCTGTCGCGTCGGTGGAATGATCGTTGACAACAATAACTTTTTTAGGTTGCAGGGTCTGTCGCAATACAGAATTTAGCGTATCTGCCAAAAAGGCTTCTTCGTTATGTGCCGGAATGATTATATAATAGTCCATATCATTCAAGTGTCAAATGGTAAATACCAAATGAGAATGCTTTATCAATCTGTTTTTCTAGTGGCGTAAACAATGTAATATCTTGGTGTAAAACTACGTAGTAAAGGGCGTATTCCTATTTTTTTAACTGGGTTTGTCCATTTGGCTCGATCTTGTATTTCCCATCCAGACTTCTCCAATAACCAATCGAATTGCCAATCTTCAAATTCGTGGTAATGACGGTCCCAAGGGTCGGTTTTGCTTTTGTAAGCAGACGAAAACCATAATTTCAACGGAATACTTGCTACTAATTTGTTCGCTTTTATTTCTCGCAATACATTGAACGGCGCCAATAAGTGTTCGAAAATCTCAAAGGCGGTAATTACTTGGGCATTGGATTGCATTACAGCAGAAAAATCAATATCCAAATCTTCACCTTTGGTGTTTTCTACAACATATCCATGTTCTTCCAATATTTTGGAAAAGGGATTTTCAACCCCCAAATCGAGTATAGACTCATCTTTGGAAATGTGTTTTTGAAGAAAAGCCAAGGTATGTTGAAATCGTTTGCTCGGAAATGTATTTTCGTACATGCTAACTCAATATCTATAAACTATCGCATTGACGTTCATTCCTGCGCCAACACTGGCAAAGATAATAACATCTCCTGTTTTGATGCGCTGATTCTCGAGTTTTCCGCGCTTTACAAGATCTAAAAGGGTGGGTATCGTAGCTACTGAGCTATTCCCCAATTTTTCGATGCTCATGGGCATGATGTCAGCTGGCATTTCAAGAGCATATAATTTATAGAAACGTTTGACAATCGCTTCATCCATTTTTTCGTTCGCCTGATGAATGAAGATTTTTTTTACCTCTTGTATTGAAATGTCGGTGGAGTCTAGGCAATCTTTCATGGCTTGGGGAACCTTTGTGAGAGCGAATTCATAGATCTTTCGGCCGTACATTTTTATATAGTTCGTATCTTTTTGGGAAGATTTGCTATACGATGCTCCGAAAAATAGATAATTTGCTTCCCCGTTTGCATAGGTGGCCGAATTATGGGCTAAAATCGAACCTCCATCGTCGGTATCTGCAATGATGGCTGCACCCGCCCCATCGGAATAAATCATGGAGTCTCGATCATTTCTGTCAACTACTCGAGAAAGTGTTTCGGCTCCGATGACCAAACATTTTTTGGCCATCCCACTTTTGATAAATGCTTTTGCCTGTATCACGCCCTCTATCCAACCGGGGCAGCCAAATAATATATCATAGGCCACACACTTCGGGTTTTTTATTTCTAGATGATGTTTTACCCGTGTTGCCAAAGTAGGTACGGTATCTGCTTGCGATTTTCCAAAAGAAACATCGCCAAAATTGTGCGCAAAAATGATATAATCCAATTCTTCTTTGTCGATTTTTGCATTTGTAATCGCGCTTTCCGCTGCAAAAAAAGCAAGGTCGGAAGTGTTTTGATGGTCTTTCGCATATCGCCTTTCACCGATACCGGTTATCGATTTGAACTTCTCTATAATCACGGTATTGGTTTGTGGAATACGGGAGCCATCGGCATTAAAAAACTCATGTGCAGTGAAGTCACTGTTTTCAATAATTCGGGAGGGAACATAACAACCTGTTCCTATGATTCCAATATTCATAGCATTTACGTTTTGTTATTTACAAGGTATCGAAACACTTTGTATATACAATTTCTGTGGCTCTATGAATATGATGTTCACAAGTAAATGGGAAGTAAATAAATTCTTACCCAGACACAGTGAACAACTCGAGGTGGCCCGAGATCGTTGTAGTTGCCCTATTTTCTATACCTCGGCATAAGCTTCTATGGGTGCGCAAGTACAAATTAAATTACGGTCTCCATAGGCGTCATCTACACGGCGTACTGACGGCCAGAATTTGTTTTCGGTAACATAAGGCAAGGGAAAGGCAGCTTTTTGTCTTGAATAAGGAAAACTCCACTCATCGTTAGTAACCATAGCCAATGTATGCGGAGCATTTTTTAAAACGTTGTTCGGTTCATCGATCGAAGCTGTATCTATTTCTTCGCGAATAGCTAGTATTGCACTACAGAATCGGTCTAGCTCAGCCAAGCTTTCACTTTCTGTGGGTTCGATCATAAGTGTTCCGGCTACGGGAAAAGAAACTGTGGGCGCATGAAAACCGTAATCCATTAATCGTTTTGCGATATCGGATACTTCAATACCGTTCTTTTTAAACGGTCTGCAGTCAATAATCATTTCATGTGCGGCCCGACCTTGTTCACCGGTATACAGCACATCGAATTTTCCGCTCAAACGTTGTTTGATATAGTTGGCATTTAAAATGGCAGTTTTAGTCGATTTTGTGAGTCCACTTTCCCCTAACATCTTAATGTATCCATAGGAAATCAAACAAACTAAAGCACTGCCCCAGGGAGCTGCAGAAATTGCGGAAATTGCCTTTTCTCCTCCAGTGGTAATTACAGGGTTGCTAGGTAAAAATGGAGCCAATTGTTTGGCTACACAAATAGGGCCCACTCCAGGTCCGCCACCGCCATGGGGAATGGCGAAGGTTTTGTGTAGGTTCAGGTGGCAAACATCGGCTCCTATGGTGGCGGGGTTTGTAAGCCCGACTTGGGCGTTCATATTGGCACCATCCATATATACTTGTCCGCCATTGTCGTGAATTAACTGCGTAACTTCTTTTATGGAAGATTCAAAAACTCCATGTGTCGAGGGGTAGGTCACCATTAGGGCGGCTAGACTATCTTTATGAAGTATTGCTTTTTCCTTTAAATCGGTGACATCGATATTGCCTCTTTCGTCTGTTTTTGTAACTATGACCTTCATTCCGGCCATTACAGCCGAGGCAGGATTGGTACCGTGCGCCGATGCGGGAATGAGACAGATGTTCCGGTGCCCTTCATTTCTTGATTCGTGATAGGCCCGAATGGTCATCAGACCGGCATATTCCCCTTGTGCGCCAGAATTCGGCTGCAACGAGGTGGCGGCAAATCCTGTTATGGTGGTCAGGTCTTTTTCCAATGCCTTTAACATAATTTGATATCCTTTGGCTTGATCGATAGGAACAAAGGGATGGATATTGCTCCAATGGGGCATGCTCAAAGGCAACATCTCTGAAGCGGCATTTAACTTCATCGTGCAGGAACCTAGCGAAATCATGGAATGGTTAAGGGCGAGATCTTTGCGTTCAAGTTTTTTGACGTAGCGCATGAACTCGGTTTCCGAATGATAACAGTTAAAAACCTCATTCTCTAAATAGGGAGATAAACGTAGCAAGGCACCCGAAATAATAGGGTCATCTTGCAAGCTATCTATTTGCAAGGGTTGTTTGTTCGAAGCTTCTGCAAAAACGGCAACAATTTGTTCAAGGTCTTTTAGCGAGGTCGCTTCGTTGACAGAAATCGAGATTGTTTTCTCATCGACATATAGAAAATTGACTTGATTATTTTCTGCTATAGGTCGAATGATATTTGTATCGGCCTCAATGAGAATAGTATCAAAATACACGTTGTTAATTTGTTGGAACCCTAGTTGCTCCAACTTGTTGGTAAGGGTGATGGCGGTGGTATGCACTTTTTTTGCAATATATCGCAATCCTGTAGGTCCATGATAAACCGCATACATTCCGGCCATAACGGCCAATAAAACTTGGGCGGTGCATATATTCGATGTCGCTTTATCTCGTTTAATATGTTGCTCACGGGTTTGAAGGGCCATTCTAAGGGCAGGATTTCCGTCGGTATCTTTGGTCAAACCAATAATTCTACCAGGAATATTTCTTTTGTACGCTTCCTTTGTGGCGAAAAATGCAGCGTGAGGCCCCCCATATCCCAAAGGAATACCAAAACGCTGGGTGGTGCCAACAACGACATCTACTCCAAATTCACCGGGAGGGGTAAGCAAAACAAGACTTAAAATATCAGCGGATACAGCAACTCGAATATCATTTTCCTTGGCCCTGGCTACAAAATTGGCATAATCGTATACCTCGCCATATTTCCCAGGGTATTGTAATAAAACCCCATAAAAATCCGATGTGAAAGTGAATTCGTCATGATTGCCAACAACCAACTCTATGCCTAATGGTAGAGACCGGGTCTGTAAAAGAGACAGGGTTTGGGGCAATACTTGATCTGAGACGAAGAATTTAACGATGTTGTCTTTTTTTTGTTGCCTGCTACGTACATCGTAGAGCATGGTCATAGCTTCTGCAGCGGCCGTACTTTCGTCCAACAGCGAAGCATTGGCAAGCTCCATTGCCGTAAGGTCACATACCATGGTCTGAAAATTCAGTAAAGCTTCTAATCGCCCTTGTGCTATTTCAGCTTGATATGGCGTGTAGGCGGTGTACCAACCAGGGTTTTCAAGAATATTTCTTTTGATTGCCGATGGGGTTAGGCATTCATGGTAACCGAGCCCAATATAGGAACGAAACATTTTGTTTTGGAGGGACAATTCTTGAATATGAGCCAGAAATTTGTGCTCACTCATTGCATCTGAAAGATTGAGCGAATCTTTGAGTCTAATATCATCGGGAAGTGTCTCGTTAATGAGTTGTTCCAAATTTTCGACACCGATTGTCGCTAACATATGTTGAAGGTCTTCTTCTTTGATGCCGATATGGCGCTTTGCAAATACGTCCGTTCTCATAAATAATACCGTGTCTTAAAATAAACGTGAGCAAAATTAGTTATTAATTCTTGTAAAATAGATACCTTGGATGGGTCTAAAGGATAAAGTTTTTAACCAAAAGCGAAGGTTATAAACACTCCACGCCTTTTATTTGATGAGGAACCTAAAACATCTTTTTGATTTTTACATAGATGCAAGTATACATGTCGCTTTGGCAGTTTATTCTTTGCTATGGGTTTCTTCCTGCTTTTTTGATATCGCGGTTGACAATTACCTGGGTGGCTTTGTCTTTTTCGGAACCATTGCCTGCTACAATTTTATGAAGTATGGTGTCGAGGCCCATAAGTATATTCTAGTGGCCAGCCGATATCATAAGAATATTCAATTTTTTAGTTTACTCTGTTTGGGCATTGCGCTGTATTTTGCCTTCTTTTTACATGTTGAAGTGTTGCTTGTTTTGGGTGTTCTTTCGCTTTTAATCGGACTATACACACTGCCTGTTTTGCCAGGCACCAAAAACCTAAGAAGCTTCGGTGGCTTTAAAATTTTTCTTGTAGCTCTGGTGTGGGCCGGTACTACGGTACTACTTCCCGTATTGATGGTTGATATGAATATTTCTTGCGATGTAATTATAGAAATTATGCAACGATTTATTTTGGTTTTGATATTGCTCGTGCCCTTCGAAATCAGGGATTTAAAATTCGATGCACCAGAATTAAACACGCTGCCTCAGCGTTATGGGGTTACAAGGACCAAGATTTTTGGGGCTTTCGCTACCTTGCCTTTTTTCTTTTTGACGCTCTTTAAAGATGATATTAGTCAGCTTGAAGCAGTAAGCAGGGGAGTTATGTTTTTAGCGCTCGGGAGTATGATATTTATTACTCGAAGGAACCAATCGAAGTATTTTGCATCGTTCTGGGTAGAAGGAATACCTATTTTTTGGGCAATTCTGTTATGGGGTCTTTCAAAAGTGCTTTAAATCTTATCTTTCAGTTCCTTTTTCATTTTAAGCTTTTCACTTTGTGAAAGACTGTGTAAATCTGCCTTTTGGCACAAAGAGGTCAATTGCGTATTTTTCTTGGAAAATACAGAACACGTTTTACATATTAGCAAGTGAAACTTTAACTGAATTTTTTCTTTAAGGCTGGCCTCTTTGTACTGCATCTTATCGCAAATCATTGCGGCTTTTTCACAAGAAATCATAGTTTAAACCAATTTTGATTAAGGCACCCCATCAAGGCAGCCCTTGCCCTGTGGATCATCACCCAAAGATTAGACGGGTTAATGCTAAGTTCATTACAAATATCTTCGGTGCTCATACCTTGAACAGTTTTCATTGTAAAAACTAACGATTGCTTCTTGGGTAATTTTGATATACAATCGTGTATGGCTTCGCCTAATTCTTCGTTTTCAATAGCGTTGTTTTCAAAAGTGCTGAAAGGGTCTGATACCTGCTCTTCGAGCCAATCACCTTCTGCATCAGTATGGTTACTGTAACCCATTCGTACTTCGGCCTTGCCTTTTTTTGAATTTATTTTCCGGTAGTAATCTATAACCTTACGCTTTAAAATGGCGATGAGCCAAGTGCGTTCGGCGGCATCCCCTTTGTAATTTTTGGCAGATTTCAATCCGGCAAAAAAAGTTTCTTGCACCAAGTCTTTAGCGATTTCTACATCGTTGACTCTTGCTATGGCATAATTGAAAAGGTAGTCTGCGTACAAATCTACCCAAGTATCCGGTTTTAGCTGATGCGCTGTCATACTAGTTTTTGATGTTATCAAAAGTAGGTGAATTTTAATTAAACTTCGATTTGAATGCTCCCAAAAAGTGACTGTCAGTAAATGTTGATTGTCTTATACTATAGTTAATATACTAATATTGAAATAATTGAATTCCAACGATGGTGTTATTGTTATTTTTTAATGTCTTGATAAATGTTTGTTTTGAGAGCAAAGAAAACACTACAAAATCCGTTTACATTCTTACCTTGGTTTTATAGATAAGTTCTTGCCAGTCACAAAGTAAGTCAAAACCTATCACAGAATTCTCACGAATGGATTTAAATAACGGGATCTTGCTGAGTGTTGGTATCCCGAAAGAATTTACGGCAGAGGATTTGAAAAATGCGATAAGTATCACCCAGTTCGATATCTATTCTAGAAAGCAGGGCGATGTTAGATAAGCAAAAGACCGTTTATGAGTACCGTAATAGGGTAGGTCGAAGTGCCAAGGCGGTGCCTGTTTTTAGATTCTTTAGGCTTCGCGGAGGTAGTCGATTTGTTTGGGGTTATGATGCCCCGCCAAGCATCGGGATTATGTGTTAACCAGCACCTAGAGTAATTTTCGCGCGACTTCTTGCCAATTGTTTACGCGTTCGAAACCATTTGAGTTTATGTTATGGGGGGAAGTGAACAAGAGTGACCTTCCTTCAAAGCTTTCTAGATTATAACTTCTGTCGTCGATTAAAATATCACCTTTTAGAATATGCTTATGACCACAAAGGATGCGGTTTTGCCATGGCACAAAAGGGAAGTGTTCATCAAGCCACTCCGATTTTTCTATTAAGGAATTGGGAAATTGCATCGCTGCAGATGCGATGAACAATTCATATTTTTTGGAAAGCGCCTCTAAGACCTCTATACTGTCGGCTATTGGTTTAAGGTTGCGAAAAAAACCGACATTGGTCGCGTGTTGTCGAACACTATCTTGACGATCGACCGGAACTTTCTGCCATACTTCACTCCCCATACAGAGATCCGGTGTCAGGCATTCTTGATAATCCCGATTGTAAATTTCAATGTGAGCGCCGTAAGTATCGGCCATCACTTCGTCCATGTCAACGAATAAAGTCATAAATATCGATTTTCTGCGAAGTACGTAAAAAAGAAACTACGTATGAAATGCATTTTGAAGAATTAAAGATTTAGTAAATAGTTAAGGCCATAAAAATGTGTACAACAACAAACGTGTCAGATTTTTTGCATTTGACAAGTTTGTTGTGGGTTTTTATTTTATACCACTCTATTGATGAGTCCTGCACGCTCTAGAAGAGGCTCTATTTTAGGCTCGGCACCCCTGAAGCGTTTGTATAGTTCCATTGGGTTTTCGGTACCTCCTTTTGAGAGCACGTTATCCTTGAATTTTGTGGCGACCTCACGATTGAAAATCCCTTGTTCCTTGAAATAGGCAAAGGCATCGGCATCTAAAACTTCTGCCCATTTGTAACTGTAATAACCAGACGCATACCCTCCTTGGAAAATATGGGAAAAGGCTGTGCTCATACAGGTTTTCTTGGTCTGAGGGTATAGGTTGGTGCCCTCAAAAGCTTTTTCTTCATATGCCTTTACATCTGTGATAGATGTAGGGTCGGTACCATGCCATGCCATATCCAATAGGCCAAAGCTTAATTGTCGCAAGGTTTGCATACCCTCTTGAAATGTCGCAGATTCTTTTATTTTTTGAACCAGATCCATCGGAATTAAATCGCCCGTTTCGTAGTGGGTCGCAAAGAGTTCCAAGGCTTCTTTTTCATAGCACCAGTTCTCTAATACTTGACTCGGAAGTTCGACAAAATCCCAATAGACAGAAGTTCCTGATAGACCTGGGTATATGGTATCGGCCAACATGCCGTGAAGTCCGTGCCCAAATTCATGAAATAAAGTGGTTACTTCATTGAAGGTCAGTAACGACGGTTTGCTTTCAGTGGGTTTTGTGAAATTACAGACGTTTGAAATATGTGGGCGTACATTTTCGCCGTTGCGCACATATTGTGATTTATAGGAAGTCATCCAGGCGCCACCGCGTTTCCCGGCCCTAGGGTGGAAATCGGCATAGAATAACGAAACTAGATTTTTGTCCTCATCATAAATACGGTACGTTTTTACATCTTTGTGATAGGTGTCAACGTCAAAAACTTCTTCAAATTGGAGGCCATAAAGTTTCTCGGCTACTTTGAACACTCCGTCAATAACATTTTCCAATTTGAAATAGGGCTTCAGTTTTTCGTCGTCAAGATCGAATAATTTCTGCTTCAGCTTTTCAGAGTAATATGCGCCGTCCCATTTTTCCAGGCAGTCTATGGCATCTAATTTCTTGGCGAAATCTTCTAATTGTTTGAATTCCTTCTCGGCCGCCGGTTTTGCTTTTTCTAAAAGTTCGCTTAAAAAGGCATGGACCTTTTCTGGAGTTTCGGCCATGCGCTCCTCCAAGACAAAATGGGCATGGGTCTTATACCCTAAAAGATTGGCCCTTTCGTGTCGAAGGTTGGCTATTTTTAGAACGTTTGCCTGATTGTCCAAAGCATCGTTATGAAAACCTTTGCTTCCGAAAGCCATAGAGAGGTCTTTTCGCAATGCACGGTTTTTGGCATATTTCATAAAAGGTATATAGCTTGGGTAGTCCAACGTTATCAACCAGCCCTCTTTACCCTTTGATTTGGCCAATTGAGCGGCCGCTTCCTTTTCTCCTTCCGGCAACCCTTCCAAATCTTTTTCATCGGTAAGGTGCATTTCAAATTTGTTGGTCTCGGCCAAAATGTTTTCGCCGAATTTCAGTTTTAATTTTGAAAGTTCGGCGTCTATTTCACGTAAGCGTTTCTTTTTGTCTGCCGTTAGATTCGCACCGTTTCTACTAAAACTTTTATATTTTTTATCAAGTAAGGTCTTTTGTTCTGTAGTTAACTTTAGTGTATTTTGTTGTTCGTGAACGGCTTTAACCCTATTGAATAAGTCTTCATTAAGGGTAATGTCATTACTGAATTCAGAAAGTAATGGAGAAACCTCTTGGGCAATTCTTTGTATTTCCTCGTTGGTTTCAGCCGAATTTAGATTGAAGAACACACTTGAAATGCGGTCTAACTGTTGCCCCGAGAAATCAAGGGCTTCGATGGTATTCTCAAAAGTGGGGGGTTCTGAATTTTCTGTAATAATAGCTATTTCTTTTCTAGTATCTGCTATGGCAGCCAAAAAAGCAGGTTTAAAATCTTCATTTTTTATTTTTGAGAAGGGGGCGGTATCGAAAGGGGTCAATAAGGGGTTCATATATTTTTGTGAATTAATTGCCGTTAGTAACCTATAAGAATCACACGATTTTAATAAATGCTATTTCTCGGTTCGGCAAGAGTTACTGTTGAATCGTTTTAATTTGCTCACTGCTCACTGCTCACTATTTAGTGACTTTGCTCCTTGAATAACTTTTTCTTTCAAGCTTTCTTTATAGGAGATGATTGCTTTTAATACCTCATTATCGGAACTGCCAATAATTTGGGCCGCTAAGATTCCTGCATTTTTTGCCCCGTTCAGGGCAACAGTAGCTACGGGAACGCCTCCTGGCATCTGAAGAATTGAAAGAATAGAGTCCCACCCATCGATAGAGTTGCTGCTTTTTACAGGAACTCCAATAACGGGAAGTGGAGACATTGACGCGACCATCCCGGGCAGATGGGCCGCCCCCCCAGCACCGGCAATGATTACAGCATAGCCATTTTTATGGGCATTTTTACTGAAATCGAAAAGCTTTTCAGGAGTACGGTGTGCGGAAACGATGTCGACGTCAACGGCAATATTGAATTCCTTTAAGATGTCAACGGCTTCTTGCATTACAGGAAGATCACTGGTGCTGCCCATTACTATGGCTACTTTGTTCATAAACTTCTAAATTTTGACCACTGAAATCCAATGCTCATACTTTTTGTATTTAACATTGGCTTTTCTGGTTTACTTACTAATTACTTTAATTGTTTCTTTTACCGTTTGTGCAATTTCCCGGGCTTTTACAATGTCTTGATCTACTATGGTCACATGGCCCATTTTACGAAAAGGACGGGTCTGTCTTTTCCCGTATAGATGTGGGGTGACCCCTTCGAGTTTCAAGATGTCTTCCATATGTTCATAAACTACCTCTCCGGTATATCCTTCGGCACCTACTAAGTTCACCATAATTCCAGCGACTTTGCTGTCCGTGCTGCCCAAGGGCAAGTCTAAAATGGCGCGCAAATGTTGTTCAAATTGATTGGTGTAACTCGCTTCGATACTATAATGGCCGCTATTATGTGGTCTGGGAGCTACTTCGTTCACTAAAATTTTATCGTCTTGAGTCTGAAACATTTCTACCGCCAATAGGCCTACATGTTGAATTTTTTCGGATACTTTCAAGGCTATTTCTTGGGCTTTTTGCGCGACATGCGCTTCAATACGGGCCGGACAAATAACATATTCGACTTGATTGGCCTCAGGGTGAAATTCCATTTCGACTACAGGATAGGTTTTTATTTCACCGCTCACGCTCCGCGATACGATTACCGCTAGTTCGTTCTTGAACGGAATCATATCCTCGGCGATACATTCATCAGTTGGGAGGCCTTCAAGGTCTTCCAGTTTTCTAACCACTTTAACGCCCTGCCCGTCATAGCCGAATCGGGCAGCTTTCCAGATAAAGGGGAAACGTAGCCCACCATTGGCAATGGTGTCTTCGATTTCACTTTTATAAGCAAAACGATGGAAGTCGGCCGTAGGTATGCCATTGTCGACATAAAAAAGTTTTTGCTTCGCTTTATTCTGTATTATACGTAAGGCTCTGGTCGGAGGGTATACTTTTTTACCTTCGTCTTCAAGTTTTTCCAGTGCATCTAAATTTACATTTTCAATCTCGATAGTGAGAACGTCGACATCCTTGGCAAAGTTGTATACCGCATCGAAATCGAGTAAATCTCCTATTACAAAGGTGTTACAAGCTATTTTGCAAGGGGCTTCGTCTGAGGCGTCCATTACTTTGGTTTGAATATCCCATTTCCGGGTTTCTTGCAAAAGCATTTTTCCTAGCTGCCCGCCGCCTAAGATTCCTAGCTTAAAATCGGAAGAAAAATATGACATTGTATTTTTTTAAGTCCAACTGTGGTACACGCACAAAAATACACCGAATTCTTAAAACGAGTCCCGTAGGCGCAAAAAAGAGAAATCAAAATGTTATATTTGGCATCCCGTTAAAATTTTACCATTGATAAAATTACACGACAAGTATTTTGAACCCTATTTGAGCGAAGCGCAGATTGCAACGGCGGTTAAAAAAATCGCCGATGAAATTGCCGCTGACTATAAAGACCAAGTCCCAATTTTTGTGGGAGTGCTTAATGGGGCCTTTGCCTTTGTTTCTGATTTTCTAAAACATTATCAACATCCGTGTGAGGTGTCGTTTATAAAATTGAGCTCGTATCAGGGCTTGACCTCAACGGGTATTGTCGAAACTTTACTTGATGTTTCAGAGGATATTGAGGGGAGAAGCCTTATTATTCTGGAGGATGTTATCGATACGGGCAGAACACTTCAAGAACTGGTGCATCTTTTTTCACATAAGAATATCAAGGAATTCAAGGTCGCCACGCTTTTTTACAAATCAGCAATATACAATGGGGAATATACCATAGACTACTTTGGTATGGAGATACCCGATAAATTTATAGTAGGTTACGGACTCGACTACAACGAACTGGGGCGTAACCTTCGTGCTATTTACCAATTAAACCAATCGCATATGATCAATCTTGTGCTGTTCGGAAAGCCAGGTGCTGGAAAAGGTACCCAAGCCGAATTTTTAAAGGAAAAGTATAATCTAAAGCATATTTCCACAGGGGATGTGTTCCGTTATAACATTAAAAACGGAACCGAACTTGGGAAGTTGGCCAAATCGTATATCGATAAAGGTGATTTGGTGCCAGACGAAGTTACTATAAAGATGCTTCGTGATGAGGTTGAAAAGAACCCTGATGCCAGTGGCTTTATTTTTGATGGATTTCCTAGAACAGCTGCACAAGCCGAAGCCTTGGATAATTTGTTGGAATCAAAAGATATGCAGATCGATGCAACTATAGCTTTAGAGGCCAACGACGAAGTTTTGATTCAGCGCCTTTTGGAGCGGGGCAAAACCAGCGGTCGTAGTGATGATGTTGATGAGGCAAAAATACGAAACCGATTTGATGAGTATAGCCAAAAGACGGCTCCTTTACGTGATTACTACGAGGCTCAGGGAAAGTTTCATGTTGTTAATGGTATTGGAGAAATTGAGGAAATTACCGAGCGCCTACATGCTGTTATCAATCAGCTACAAGAAGCGTAAACCTCATAGCGTACTATATAGGTGAGCTGCGAATTTAGATAGCCTTTGTGCTGTTCTGTTTCTCCTGAGATCTTAATAGAGCCATAACGATGGTTTCGCTACTGACCATGTTGTTGGTCTTGATGATTTTTGGTACGCGGTTTATAGCCTCGAAATGTACTGCTTTGGCTTTGCTGAATCTCCATTTTTATTCCGTCCTTGGTCGTTTGAATTGTGTACTTTTGCAATCTTAAGTGCTTAATTTTCTAAGAGACAACATGACTGAAGGCAATTTTGTAGATTATGTAAAGGTATATCTTTCTTCCGGTAACGGAGGTAAAGGATCAACACACTTACATCGTGAAAAATATATAACAAAAGGTGGTCCTGATGGTGGCGATGGTGGCCGTGGGGGGCATATTATTTTTCGAGGAAATAAAAACTTATGGACACTCGTTCATTTTAAGTTCAAGAAGCATTTCAAAGCCGGTCATGGAGAACACGGCAGTAAGAATCGAAGTTCGGGCGGTGATGGTGAAGATATCTTTATAGATGTGCCATTAGGCACCGTTGTCCGAGATTTTGAAACTAATGAAGTTATACTTGAGGTTACCGAAGATGGTGAGGAAAAAATGGTGATGGAAGGCGGCATGGGCGGTCGTGGTAACTGGCATTTTAGAACGGCTACCAATCAAACGCCTCGATATGCGCAACCAGGGGTTTCAGGACAAGAAAGAGAGGTTGTTCTAGAACTTAAGGTTTTGGCCGATGTAGGATTGGTAGGTTTTCCTAATGCCGGTAAATCAACGTTGCTTTCGGTTATCACCTCGGCAAAGCCAAAAATAGCCGATTACGAGTTCACTACATTAAAGCCCAATTTGGGAATTGTGGAGTACCGCGATTTTCAGAGTTTTGTGATGGCGGATATTCCGGGTATCATTGAAGGTGCGGCAGAGGGTAAAGGTTTGGGGCACTATTTCCTGAGACATATCGAACGCAATGCAACATTACTGTTCTTAATTCCCGCCGATAGTAATGATATTTCGAAAGAATATGAGATTTTGTTGGATGAGCTACGTCGATATAATCCCGAATTGTTGGATAAAAATCGATTGGTGGCCATTTCAAAATCAGACATGCTCGATGAAGAGCTGATGGATGAGATGCGGGTCGAACTTGATAAAGATTTAGCCTCGGTGCCCTATATGTTTATTTCTTCGGTGGCACAACAGGGTATTCAAGAGTTAAAAGATAGACTTTGGGTGATGCTCAATGATTCCCCGGATTAGACTTCTTTTTTCTTGAGTTATCTTTTTTTGTAATTTCAAATCACTTTAAGGCTTGGAGAATGAGAATGTTGCTCTTCGTATTATTGGTTTTTGGTGCATGTCAGTCAAAACAAGCGCTTGTCAGAGAGGTGAAGGTCAAAGATATGGTGACGGCGACTGAAGAATATTGTGTGCTTTCCAACCTTCCGAAAACCGTCAATTATGTTGATGAGATAAAGGGTCTGAAAGAAATTTATTTAGATACTGTCGTTGCTTTGGAAAGTCGTGAAGTTGATGGTGTTCGGTACGACGTAGTATTTGATTTAAAACAATCTTCTCATTCACTCTGGTTGATAAAGCGCTATAGTACCATGAAGGTTGACTCTATCCTGCTCGAATGTTTGCAGGAGACCAAGTCTGTCGAATCATTTTTTGATTTAGAGCAATGTACTATTGAAAAAATGATAACTGAGTTCCATGAAAATGGAGATCCAAAAAGAGATTTTACGGAAGTAATTAGTCTATGAAAATGAAATATAACACATTTTTGCTGGTACTGTTTGTGGTCGTATCCTCTTGCAACGCCATTCGTGTCAACTATGATTATGAAAAAGATGCTGACTTTGCGAGCTATACTACCTATAGCTATTATGGCGATATGGATACGGGCCTCAGTGAGTTGGATGCGAAACGGCTAATACGTGTCTTTGATGAAGCCTTAAAATCTAAAGGTTTGCGATTTTCTACTGAGCCAGATTTTTTTGTAAATATTCAAAGTACCACTTTTCAGACACCAAAAAAGAATACGGTTGGGGTAGGTGTTGGGGGTACTGGTCGTGGTGTGGGAGGTGGTGTTTCGGTAGGAATTCCCGTTGGACGGCCTGATGTGTTTCGAGAAATACGATTCGATTTTGTAGATAGTCAGAAAGATATGCTTTTCTGGCAGGCTATTAGTGAGAGTAGTTTTAAAGAAAATGCTTCTCCGGATATTCGAGAGGAAAACCTTCGACAAATTGTCGAAAAGGTTCTGGTGAAATATCCACCCAAATAGTTAAGGAGGGTGGGTGTGATTTTTCCTGTTTTCGGGCTTGTTCGTAAGCCTTATTTTTTTCTATCATTACGACTTTTATGGATTATTGTTGAACTCGGTATAGGATTGTTATGCGTTATTTTTTAAGGAATATATATTATTAACAAATCTTCGCATTAAATATACGTTGCTCCGGTTTTTCTTGATAGCCGAATGAGTGCCGGGAATATCGGGTAATTACATTGAAATATTATATTAACCATTTAATTTTCAGAACATTGTTTTTTTTGGTGTTATTAGTGGAGTGACAGTGAATTTAAGATTTGGATCAGAATAGTTTTAGGCTTAAATTCGATATTAACATTATAAACCAACGATGTTTGTAAGAATATTTCTTTTGTTGAAAACTTTCGTTTGCAATTCTTTTTTAATTTTCTATTTTGCGTCTCCCAAATGGGAAAATCTCTTATTTGGAATCCCCTAGATTAACGGAGACTGTTTTATAAATAGTTTCAGTATTTTTTTTCATTCAAATTTTGAATGATGTTTTTGTGACCCCTAAAGAGCTAATTTTTTAAATTTTGACACCCTTGTATTGAAATATGAAATGCGCTGAATACTATATTGAAAACCACAAAATAGAAGTTTATAATAGCTCTTTCGGGAAAGAGCGGATTTTGCTTAATGGTAATGAGATATCTAAAAAGAAATCTGTTTTCGGCAAGCACCATCAATTCAAGATAAAAAATAACGAATATACAATTCGACCGAAGTTGAGTATTACAGAGCCACAGGGGAGGTATTTTGAAGTATGCAAAAATGGCACACCTTTGACTTTGGTGAATTTTACCACACAAAATTCGAGAGGGCTTCTTTATCTTCTTGTGTTTATCGGTTTGGGAATCGGTTATTTATTAGGGATTTATTTGTTCGATGTTTTGGGTTTTTAAATATCCGATAAACAAGCGTAAAAACTGATTTTTAAAGGACCATCATGTAAATCGTCTATAATATACTGGTAAAAAAAAGGAGCGGATTCAAACGAATCCGCTCCTTTTTTTTTACGTAAGAAAACTTTCAAGGTCTTAAAATATCTGTATATCGGTCTTTGTAAGAAAAAAGCATAACGATGTTAAAAAGAAGCAGAACTACAGCACCCCAAATTGAACCAGGTTCTAAAAAGGCATGAAACAATATGGCGTTTATTGATATAATCATTAAAATGATCATCATTAGTGCTCCGAATTTGTTTATCAAAAGGGAAACACCGGCAAGTATTTCGACTATTGCCACCACATTAAGGGTGTTTGTGCTCATGAGTGCCGAGAAATAATTCATGGCAGCCTCTGACATTTGGGCCGCTGGCATAAAGTGTAAAAACTTATTGGCACCAAATGTTATAAGAAAAAGACCAAAAACGATGCGAATTGCTAAAGAAAATGTAGGATTCATGCTTTTGTATTTTTAGTTGTTGTATGTTAAATTAATAAAAATAACAATGCATTGTTGTGAATTTCTTAAAAAATACTTATTTAATTTGTAGTCTAACTCCTTCACTATGGCTGCTGTATTCGGGTGCATACATGCTTTGAATGGTGGTAATACCATTGCTGAAATCTCCTGAGTTGTTCACGCGTAAATCATATTCGAAGACATATACACCTTTCGGTAGATAATCAAAAAAGAAATTTGTACTAACGTCTTTGGTGCTTTCATAGTAACCCAGACCATCTTGCCATTTGTATTGTGATAATACATTTATAGGTTCGGTACCAGCAGAACGCATGTCTTTCATATGAACAAATTCCATAGAGCGGTCGACTTGTAGTGTTATTCGTATACGTATTAGGTCACCTACTTTTAGTGTGGATTGAGAGGTTATTTCTGAGATTTCCTCGCCAGAAGCGGTGTTCTTTTTGAGGAATAGTTTCTTTTTCAATTGCAAAGGAGTTTTTGCGGAAGAGATTTTATCTAAATCTTCAAAATACTGCCAGTATAGGGTGCCCCATGTGATGCCCTCACCTTTTTTATCAAGTTGTATCTTTGCCATTTCATTGTGTACCTCATTACTGTTCCAGGTGGTTTTAAAATACCCAGAGCCCGCTTCAATTTTTATATCTTCCGATTGGGATGGGTCTATTTTTTTTTCACCCACTTGGAGATTTACGGCATTGGTAACCGCAAGCCAATCGCCACCTTGGAGCAAGAGTGCATAAACGGCATCGGTGGTGGCTTTAGTCGAATTCCATTGGTTGGTCTTTTTTTGTTGTAATAACCAAATTTTGAGATTGTTTATGGTGGTTTTGTCATTTGTGAGTTCTGAAAACACTTCGATCATTAAGGCTTGGGTCTCAACTGGTGCTTGGTGCCAGAACCAAGAGTTGGTATTTTCTTTCCAATACATGCCCAACTCTTCCGAACTGACGCTATTTTCTTTGAGCGACCGTACGATTTTTTTGGAAGTGGTATCGTCACCCATACGATTCAAGCTTAAGGCTAACAGCCCTTTGGCGTAGAGATTTTTCTTGGGCCAATATTTTTGGGCTTGATTTTTGTAATAAGCCATTGCGTCAATTACGGCGTTTGATTTCGGAATATCTTTGAAAAAACTGCGCATGTACAGGTAATGTAACTGTGTATGGCTTAAATGGTCGGCTTCTAGATTTATGGCTTGTTTTTTCATTTGATCGAATTCATCAACAAATTCTTTGTCGAGAAATTGTAGTGCCTGTTCGATTATTTCTTGTGCATTACCATTCGTTTCGGTCACACGTAATTGTTTTAAATGCCCTAGCCCTGAAATAATATGTTGGGTTATGAAGCGATTTTCGCGTCCGCCGTTAAACCATGCCCAGGCTCCCGATGACATTTGATTTTCTTTAAGTTTATACAAGGCATCGTTTTGTTCGCTTCTCATTTTATTGAGGTCGAACAACAAAGCGATGCGCTTCTTTTGCTCTGTTTCCGATTGGGCATCGCGCAGCCATGGGGTTTCTTGAATCAGTATTGATTTTAATTCCTGATTTTTTTCGAGATTACTCAGTAAGGCTTTCGAATTTGACCACTGATCAAAAACTTCGCGAATTCTCGGGTTATTGTTGGCTATATGACTGCCCAAAGTGTTGGCATAGTATCTCGAGAAAATTTGTTCATTGCAATCGTACGGATATTCCATTAAATAAGGCAGTGCCTGCACAGCGTACCACGCGGGGTTAGAAGTGATTTCAAGTGTAAGTTTATGGTTTCTCAGTGTAGTCGAATTATTTTCTTGTAATTTTTCAAGCACAAAAGTTTTGGTCTGGTTGCTACGTACCCACATGGGTAAGGTTTCGGTGACCAGCATTCTATTGGTTAAAACAGGTAGTACATTTTGTTCCCCATCACTAAAACTCCCTGTTTTTGCCGTAATCGTATACTGAATACCTTGAAGACCCTCGGGGATTTTTAATCGCCACGATACTTGCGTGTTGCCTAGAGCGTCTACTGTAAAAGGTTGTTTTGCTATTTCTTCCGAAGGAGCGAGAATAATCAAGTCTTCCGTAACATCTTTGCCTGTGACAACATTGGTCAATTGCAAATTTGATTGTCCTGAAAGTACTTTATCCGTTAGGTTGGCAATTTTGGAGCTGATTACGATTTCATCGCCTTCCCGCAGAAATCGTGGTACGTTGGGAATGACCATTAAATCTTTTTGAGTAACGGTCTCGAAAGTGGTTAAGGCGTGTTGTAATGTCTTCGTATGGGCCAGCAGCTGTAGTTTCCATCGGGTCAAGGCTTCCGGCGTGGTAAAACTAAAGGAAGTATTTCCCTCGGTATCAGTATGCAATTGTGGAAAGAAAAAGGAGGTTTCCTGGAGGTTTTTTCGAATCTGAACGGTACCGGAAGCTTTATCTGTTTTTTCGTTGGTGGCTCCTGCGACATCGCTTTTTTCCTGCTCGCCATAACCTATGGTTACGACTTCATCTAAACTTTCTGATTCAGGAGCCATCATCCCCATAGTAGGAGAAGTTTTTCGCACGGCCATGGTATTGTATAACCGTTCTCGGCCGTAGCCAAAGTGGAACCCGAACCAATTAAAACTGTCAAACCCCTGAAATTTATAGGTATCTGTAGTTTTAGAATATGTTAGAAAGGAACTGGTTCCGTAGCTTTGATTGGCATTGCTGTAAATGGATGAATAATAATTGGGACGGCAATTGGGGTCGAAACTCCAATTATGCTCTCGGAAGGCATCGAGTGAGGCATCGTACATACTCGCCAATACCTCGGAAGCTACTTTATCTCCCTTTGGTCCTTTTATTTTAAAAGTCCATGTTTCTTCTGTGCCTGGCTCTAGTTTATCACGAAAAGTAACGGTCTCTATTTCGAGATCTGTAGCAGGGTAGGGAACAAAAATAGGAACCGTGCCCGACTCAAAGGAATTAAAGGCAGAAAAGCTGTAGTTGACGGCAAACCCACCTAAATCATCAGGGTTTACTGGTATGCTTAAGGTCTTGGAGCCCTCGCTCAGAAGAACGGTTCGACTATCGACGATTTTTTGGTTTTTTTCCACAAATATCGATACGGTAAGATTTATGGCACTGCTCAACAATGTAACTTCGACCTTGTCACCAATGTTGTACTTCGGTCGGTCCGTTTTTATTTGGAACAATTGATAATCGGCCAATTTTTTGTCCTTACCACTGAATAATCTTGTGTGGGCCGCATCTTTTACTATTTGACCGAATTTATCTTCGGTTTCCAGCTCGATTAAATAATTTCCAGAGGACCATTTTTTGGTGTTGTTCAGTATAACTTTCTTCGATTTTTTTGTGTCGAATTGAACTTCCCAGACCAATTTTCCCTTTTCCCAAGTTGTGGGGTCATGTTCGTTTTCAAAGGCATCGTGGGGATAAAGTGTTTTGAATTCTTCCCTTGAAAAACCTTTATAATCGGGGGTAGGCCAAGGTCTATTTCGGAGCACTATACCAGGCCCTTTTAATTTATACATTTTCAGTGTTCCCCTTGCGGGAACAAACTGCCCGTTAAGATTAGTGGTCGAAATCGTGAGTTCGGTATTATCTTTGTCTTTGTTCAAAGTGTCGGATACTCCGATATTGGCGGTTAGGGTATGATAGCCTACTCGAACAGTGGTATTTGTGCTATGGGTTTCCCCATTGATATCGGTTACATCGGCAGTGATTTCATAAGTGAAAGTAGGCTGTGTTTTGGGGTCTAGGCCGGCATCTGGTATGGCTTTGAACTCTATGTTGTAATTGCCTGAAGCATCGGTAACAGTTTCACCGTGGGCGATTTCTTTGGGAACCCCGTTATGCTGGGGGCGACCCCAATAATACCATCTCGGAAAGTATACTACGCGTTTTACCCTATAGCTTACTTTGGCATCGGTGATATTGCTTCCTGCGTAGGCAATAGCTTTTCCATCTAATGATATACGATCATTTACCTTATAAGTTTCAGTCACTGGTTGAAAAGAAGTTTCAAACTTTGGTCGCTTGTATTCTTCTACCGAAAAAACTGTATTCCCATGAAGATTAACTGCTTTTGAGGTTACTTCCATCGAAAAATTTCCTGTAAGTCCTGCCGAGGGAAGAAGAAATTCCCCGCTAAAAGACCCGAATTCATTGGTGATGAATTCTTGCTTGCCGACCTCTTGGCGATTTACGTCATATAGAATTACTGACACGGTCGTGTTCTCTAGTACGGAAGAAGCGGCCTTATTTTTTTTGATGGCTATTCCCTTAAAATATAATGGTTGTCCGGGTCGGTAGATACTTCGGTCGGTGAAAAGAAAGGATGTATAATTCGTTCTTGGGGTACCGTTGTCCTGTTTCTGATTGACATAGTAATCTCCGAAATAAGCCGTGTCTCCTTGGTAGGTAACCTCGGTCTTGACATTGGTCCAATAATCATTATCCAGTAAGATTGCTGCCATTCCCAATTCGTCAGTAGAAAAAGTATCGGTTAGCTCGGGACCATTATAGTTCTTTCGGTAAGTGAATTTAACTTTTGCCCCATGTATTGGGCTGCCATTGGTTCTATCTATCACCTGGAATTTATGATATTGCGGTGTGCGCGTTTCGACGAGCGCCAAATCTGTCACTTGTATCGGGCTATAGGCAAAATCGGAATCCGAACCACTTTCCGGTATTGCCAAAATCAAATATTGCCCATTAGCCAAAAGCGGAACGGAAACTTCCGTTTTATGTGATTGATAATCTTTTTCGTTTTTTAAATCGACACCCCATTCCTTGATTCTTTTTAATTTTTTGATGTAGGCCAATTTCATGGGCTCGGGGTAAAGTGTATTCAGATGCCGTAGCTCATTTTGCGAAATGGCATAGACGGATAGTCGCAGCCCATCATGATTCTTGTAATCGACCAATAATCGCGATGGTCTATTAACCGGTATGTGCCGTTCGGTAGTCAGTTGAAGGCTTTCTTTTGTTATTTCCGCTCGTAGGGCGCTGCATTTTTTGGCACCCCTACTTTCAGGGAATTTGGCAATAATTTCTTGGCAAATCTCCAACGCCTCTTTCTGTTTCCATCGGTGCTCTTCATTAACATTGGGGATATACTTATTTCCCCATTGCCGATACAAGGAGGCTATTTCATAATTATAAAGCGCTGAGACTTCACTGTGCGATAGACTTTGTGCCGCCTGCTGCAAAACATCGAGATAAAGCTGGTCTTTATCATCGAATGTAGCGTTCTCATGAATATATCTTAGTCTTTCGGTATCGACCTCGACAAGCGCATCCAATTGCGCATCAGGGAAATGAGATTGTATCAGTTGTTGGTAGACTGCCAACGCTTTTGCCTGAAGCGAAGTGCTGTCTTCAGTATTGATTTTTAGTTGTGTAAATTCATAGGCGCCGCACAATATTTCCGTGGAGGCGATTTCAAATTTTTCAGCGGGTCGGGTAATAGTATTTTCGGCGGTCTTATAAAATTGGAGAGCCGTATGGGCCAAAAGGTCGAATAGGGTGGGGCGGTAGGTTTTAGAACCTGGATGTTCGTTTAAAATATCTTGAAAACTGGAGGTGTCCAATTCTTGAAGCCCTTTGGGGTTTTCGAGAGATTTATCGAAATGGATGCTAATTTCCTCGAATAAAGTGGTAAGGTCCCATGTTCTGAAATCGGTACTGTTTCGCTGTGTAGTTTTTGTTCTGGCGTAAAATTTATAACGATTTTGTTGAAAATGCTGCCAATACAAGTTAGCCAAATAACTTTCTAAAATGTTTTTGGTCGGAAATTCTGTATTTTCAATTTCCGCTCTAAAATCACCAATAATCTTCAATTGACTATCATCCTCTAAAGTCATGGCATATTTTGAAGAATATAAAAGGGCTTTGATTATTTGCGCCGAATTGTTTTCTTTTTTGGCCCTTTCCGAAATTGATTGCACAAGTGTCAGTGCAGACTTGCTCAGAGCTTGATCTTCGAGCTTTTGCACCTTTTTCCAAAGGTCTTCGTATGATTCACTATGTTGTTGTGACTGCGTCATTTGTGAAAACAGGATTATGGTGAACAGTGTTGCTATATATTTCATCATCAGGGGTATTTAAGCCATGGCGAAGTCCTTTTCGGATGCCGGTCGTATAACGTAAAATTACGGAACAAATATGGTGCCGATTGCTTTATTGCTCAATAATAAACGAGGGAAGCAGTGCTTTGGGTTAGGGAGGTGTTTTCTAAGTTAGGCGAAATAGCTGCTACATGCTTTTCAGCAAGCCACCGTCGATCGGTATGTTTGTGCCTGTGATATAGGCTGCTTTTTCTGACGCCAAAAATGCAACTAAATGACCATATTCTTTGGGGTCGCCGATGCGGCCTACCGGTACTCTTGCTTCCATTTCCTTTAGCACCTCTTCTGGGGTAACCCCCATTTTCTCCGCTTTTTTGGTGTTGAGTTGGGCTATACGGTCAGTATCGAAATAACCTGTGAGAACATTGTTCACGGTAATTCCGTATTGGCCCACATCAGATGCCAATGTTTTTGCCCAAGTAGTTACAGCCGCCCGAATGCTATTTGACAACGCCAAGTATGATAAGGGTTCTTTGACAGATATCGAAGCTACGTTTATAATGCGCCCCCATGCATTTACTTGCATTTGCTTGAGCGCGAGTTCACTGGTAAAAACTACGGTTTTGAAGAGCAAATCAAACGCATCTTGATAATCATTTACGTCTTTTTCCAATGCTCCGCCACCTGAGGGCCCCTGGGTATTATTAATGAGAATATCGACTGCATTGTTTTCGAAATAGGCGGAAATCACTTTTTTATATCCTTCGAAATCATTAAAATCAACCAAAAGATATTGATGTTTTTGTCCGTCTGCTGTAGGCAATTTCGATAGTATGGCTTTTAATTTATCTTTATTTCGAGCCATTAAGGTTACAGTAGCCCCACTTTCTGCCAATTGTTCCGCTATGGCCCTTCCGATACCACTACTACTTCCGCCAATAAGCGCTTTTTTATTTTTCAAAGATATATTCATAGCTATGTATGTTGACTATGCAAGATAAAAATAATCTGCCCATTAAAGAAGCAGTTTGCGATCACCTTTTCAATCTGTATCTTTGGACTATAATTTTTTTCCATGCAAATTCATTTTATTGCCATTGGGGGAAGTGCCATGCACAACTTGGCCCTCGCACTTCACCATAAAGGGTATACTATTACGGGTAGCGACGATGTAATTTTTGAGCCTTCAAAATCGCGGTTGGACGATAAAGGATTGTTGCCCGAGGAGTTTGGTTGGTTTCCTGAAAAAATACATTCGGGCCTAGATGCTATCATATTAGGCATGCATGCCAAGGCGGATAATCTTGAATTGGTGAAAGCAAAGGAATTGGGAATGACAATTTACTCCTATCCCGAGTTTCTCTATGAGCAGTCGAAGAATAAAACCAGGGTTGTCATCGGGGGTAGTCATGGTAAGACGACGATAACCTCGATGATTCTTCATGTATTGAATTATCACAATAAGCCGGTCGACTATATGGTAGGTGCCCAGTTAGAGGGGTTTGACCGTATGGTACATTTGACCGAAGAAAATGATTTTATTGTTTTGGAAGGGGATGAATACTTGTCTTCCCCAATCGACAGACGACCTAAATTTCATTTGTATAAACCTAATATCGCACTTTTGAGCGGCATTGCCTGGGATCATATTAACGTTTTTCCCACTTTTGAAAATTATGTAGAACAGTTTCAAATTTTTGTAGACAGTATCGTAAAAGGCGGAAGCATTACCTATAACGAAGAAGATTCAGAAGTAAAAAAGGTTGTTGAAGCTTCAGTGAATGCCATTAGAAAATTACCCTATCAAACTCCTTCTTACACTGTAGAGAATGGTGAAACGTTTCTGGAGACGCCTGAAGGGGCCATGCCCATTGAGGTTTTTGGAAGGCATAATTTGAGCAATCTCGCCGGCGCTAAATGGATTTGTCAAAATATGGGTGTAGATGAAGACGATTTTTATGAAGCCATCGCTACATTTAATGGGGCTTCAAAGAGGTTAGAGAAAATTGCCGAAAATAGAAATTCGGTCGCCTATAAGGATTTTGCCCATTCACCAAGTAAAGTCGCAGCTACCACCAATGCGGTGAAAGAACAATACCCGGATCGTAGGTTGATCGCTTGTCTTGAACTTCATACCTATAGCAGTTTCAATGCAGAATTTTTAAAGGAATATAAAGGGGCTTTGAACGCCGCAGATCAGGCTGTCGTCTTCTATTTGCCTGAATCGGTTAAAATCAAAAAATTAAAGGAGGTGACTCCCAGGCAGATTTCAGACGCTTTCGAGCGCGACGATCTGAAAATTTTTACCGATGCAGCCTCATTTCAAAAATTTCTTTTTGATCAAAAATTCGATAACAGTACACTGCTGTTGATGAGTTCGGGCAATTATGGTGGCCTGAACCTGGAAGAATTTACCAAGCATTTTACGGGATAGCATTTTCTCAGGCATGTTCGTGAAGTTAGTTTTTTGAAAAATATCTGCTTTTAGTATTGATTGTTTCGTTCAATAGATAGCTATGGGGTTTTTGACGCTGCGGCTCTTGTTAAGGCGTAATTCTAAACTATTAGCCCTTTAGTTAAACTCAGGTGTTCGAACCGATATTCCAAACTTGCAGGCAATTGGCTATATTTACGCTATGCAAGAAAAACCAACATCTTTCTCTATAAAACACTGGTCAGATGATGATAAGCCCAGGGAAAAGTTGGTGTATAAAGGGAAGTCTGTGCTTTCGGATGCCGAGCTTATTGCTATTCTCATTGGTTCTGGAAGTAGAAACGAAAGTGCAGTGGAACTATCAAAGCGCATACTGGCTTCGGTCAATAATAATTTAAATGAGTTGGGGAAACTCTCCATAAAACAATTGATGCAATTCAAGGGGATTGGTGAGGCGAAAGCGGTGACAATAGCAGCAGCACTTGAAATAGGAAGACGAAGAAGGGGAGAAGATGCTGTGAAAATAACTAAAATAAGTAGCAGTCGCGATGCATTTGAATTATTGCATTCAACAATGGGCGAGTTGCCACACGAAGAATTCTGGATTGTCTACCTAAACAACGCAAATAGTGTTTTACAGTTGTCGCAACTGAGCAAGGGCGGCTTGACCGGCACATTGGTCGATGTTCGAATTGTGATGAAGCAAGCCTTGGAACTTGGGGCCGTTGCTTTGATATTGGCACATAATCATCCGTCTGGCACTTTAAAACCAAGTGCCGCCGATAAACAGATTACCCAAAAGTTGAAATTGGGTGCTGAAGCTTTGGATATAAAAGTTCTTGATCATTTGATCATTACCCAAAAGGATTATTTTAGTTTTGCCGATGAAGGAGTGCTCTGATAGACGGTAGTGAAAATTATTCCTTACCAATTTTCGGTAAAGTACCAAATGAAAGCTCTTGATTTTTTTAACTGGAATTTTAATTTTCGACAATTATGTTGCTGATCTATACCCATAAAATAACGCCCCGTTTTAGCTATATTATGAGGCAACTGTTTACGCGGATTTTAGGTATAGAGGTGTCGTATTGTACTAAGGTAGAAGATTTTATAAAGCATACTGGCCCTAAGATAACCTATACCAAGCAACCCTTGCAGAACGAATTTTTTGTGAGAAGCAATGATTTGTTGTTTGAACAGGGTATTAATGACTTTCGAATTGTTATGGGCGATTGGGAGGGCACTCCCTGTTTCTTTTCAGCAGGGGAACGAAGTAATATTCCTTTTGATATTTTTGCTGCCAGTTTTTTTCTGCTGAGTCGTTATGAAGAATATTTGCCCCATGTGAAAGATATTCATGGTCGATTTCCTCCCAAGGAAAGTCTGGCATACCAGAATGAATTTCTACAACAACCGGTAGTCGATATTTGGATGCTAAAATTGTTAAAGAAGTTGATTGAGCGATTTCCTGATATCGAATATACTGCGAAGACTTATAGATATACTTCGATTGTTGATGTTACTACCTCACACTGTTTTGCTTATAGGGGCCTTGGTCGTAGTTTGGCGGGGCTGTTTCTTGATTTGGGAAACCTAAGGCTGAAAAGGGTTGCGCAACGGGTCGGGGTATGGTTCAATGTAGGTAAAGATCCCTATAATAATTTTGATTACCTTGTAGAAACGCATAAGAAATTCAGCGTAAAGAGTATGTTTTTTTTTCAATTTGCCTCGTACTCGACTTATGACAAGAACGTGTCGCCCAATAATAACAATTTCCGTTTTTTGATTAAGTACATTGCCGATTATAGCTTGGTGGCTTTGTCAGCATCCTATAGTTCCTTTCAAGATGTTGAGCTATTAAAAAAAGAAAAGAAAAATTTAGAAGCCGTAATCAATCGCACTGTAAGCTACTCTAGACAACGCTATAACCGGGTTGACGTTCCTGAAACGTACAGAAACTTGGTCGATGCTGAGTTTACCGATGATTATACCATGGGTTACACACATGAGGTTGGCTTTAGGGCAGGTACCTGTAATCCTTTTTATTTTTATGATATAACTATGGAGATTCAACAACCTATCAAGGTTCATCCGTTCGCTGTACACGATTATGCATTTATAAACACAAAGAGTAAAGCGGCCATTTTAGATCAGGTAAATACTTTATATCATGAAATAAGAAAGGTGAACGGCAATTTTGTGCTCATCTTTTCAAATGAATTGTTGGGGGGTGATGCAAAGTTGGATTGGAAAGACTTGTATCAAACAATAATTACAAAATATCATGTTTAAGAATGTAGTAACTGATGTGTTTTTTGATTTAGACCATACACTCTGGGATTTTGACAAGAATTCGGCCCTTACTTTTGCAAAGATTTTTAAAGACAACGGAATTGATGTTGATTTGTCGGATTTTCTACAAGTATATGTTCCTAAAAATTTAGCTTTTTGGAAATTGTATCGGGAGGAGAGAATAACAAAGGAGGCCCTGCGTTACGAACGCCTTAAATCAGTTTTTGATGAGTTGACTTATACGATCCACGATGATACGATCCATACCTTATCAGAAGATTATATTACACATCTGTCCTCATTTGATCATTTGTTACCTTACACAATTGAAGTATTGGATTATTTGAGCCCCAATTATAAACTTCACATTATAACCAACGGTTTTAACAAGATTCAAGAGAAAAAACTGAAGGGGTCTAGAATACATGGCTATTTTGACCAAGTTATCGACTCTGAAATCGCAGGGGTCAAGAAACCCAACCCACTTATTTTTCAAATGGCCTTGGAACGAGCCAATGTGCAAGCTCAAAATGCCTTGATGATAGGTGATAATATAGAGGCCGATATATTGGGGGCGAGGGCCGTTGGCTTTCATGTAATGCATTTTAACGCACATAATGAACCAATGCACGAAATTTGCCAAGTGATTCACGATTTACGTGAAATAAAAACCTTTTTATAGAGTTATATAACCGTAGCACCCTTCCATTTTCGATTCGAAATCGGTGTATATCGCGCATTATTAAGATGAAAAGTTTCAGAACCTATTTAATTGCAAGTTTTGTATTGGTCTTCCTACTGAGTTCTTGTATGGAAGAACAAAACTTCGATCAATACGAAGATCTTAGATTACGTCCGACCTATGAGGCTAGTATATTGTATATTGAAGCACCTGAAAGTGCTATAGATGCCGTGTCATCGACAACCTTTTTTTCAAGGGATTTTAATTTTGACGCTTTTTCTGAAAGTGTTTTTGCCGAAAGGGTTCGCAGTGGAGTAATTACCTATGAAGTGGAGAATACGACCAATAGAGAGTTTGATCCAATTTTTGTGGAGTTTTTGGATGAAACCGAAAATGTGCTGTATACAGAAAGTTTTTATGTGCCGCCAGCCCCGACCGCAGTTTTACAACGAGAGATTACTTTTGGCCCCGGTGGTGAAAATATAGATATTATACGAAATACTTCAAGCTTTCGGGTAAGCGCCACGGTTGGTGCTGATTCAAGCACTTCTGATTTGTCGGATCCTAAAATCACCTTAAAATCGAGTGGTAAATTTACCGTTGCCTTAAAATGAGATTCCAAAAGACCTTTTTAGCGACCATTTTACTGGTATGCGGCTATGCCCATAGCCAAAATAAACAGCTCTTATATGATTTTGGGGAAGTTCCACAATCATTGATGGTCAATCCCGGTACAAAAATAGATTTTAAGTGGTACGCGGGTATTCCAATGCTTTCCGGTATTTCACTCCAAGCAGGGTCAAGTGGAATTTCGGCGAATGATATTTTTGCAGATGACGGTCTCGATATCAACGATAAGGTGCGGGATCGGGCAATCGGTGGTATGAAAATCAAGGATGAACTCAGCGGAACCTATCAGGTAGAATTGTTAACCGGTGGGTTTCAGGGTAGAAATCCCAATAATTTTTATTCCTTTGGTATTTATAACGAAGGGGATGCCATTGGGTATTGGTTCAAAGATTATGCGATTCTCGCTTTTGAAGGTAATGCTGATTATTTGGATAAAAGATTTGACCTAGGTCATTTGAAGACCCGGGGAGAAATGATGAATGTTTTTCATTTTGGCGTGAACAAACGTATGGATGATGGCTTGGTTCTAGGGCTAAGGGGCAAGCTATATTCAAGTATTTTAGACTTCAATTCAACGGGTAACCGGGGCTATTTTGTAACTACAGAAGGGCAGAACAACCTTTTGGCAAGTACCTTGAATGCCGATATGCAACTTAGAACTTCGGGACTCAATGCCTTGGAAAATGCTCAGGATGAGGGGAATTTAGCCTCTACGATTGTTAAGCGCGGTTTTTTTGGTGGCAATTTGGGGGTGGGACTGGATTTTGGTTTTTCCTATAATATAAATGAGCAACTTGTTGTAACGGGCAGCCTTTTAGATCTGGGGTTTATTTATCACGCCAACGACGTCAAGAGTTATACCTTAAATGGAAGCGCTACGGTAGAGGGAATAGAGATTATTCTGCCCAGTGCCCTGTCTGATTCCGACAGGGATTTTTGGCAAGATTTTGTTGATGAGGTAGACGCCCTAGTGCCCTTTGAAGATAACTCTGAGAGTTATATTGCCTTTAGGCCAACAAAATTATATGCGTCATTAAGGTATAACTTTGGTAAGCCGGTGCGATCAAGGTTAGACTGTGATTGTAATTATTCAGTGTCTAGCAATAAGGGTAGTTTAAAATATGCAAACGGAGTAGGGGCGCAAATTTACATGATAAATAGGCCTAGAGGCCCGCAAACTGCACTTAGCGCTTTTTATCATCGGCGATTTGGTAACATTATGGCAGCAAAAGCTACGTACACGGTAGATAAGTTCTCTCTTACAAACGTAGGTTTGGGTGTTAGCATACAGGCCGGACCCGTAAATTTATATCTTATGGCCGACAACCTTCTGGCCTATCAAAATTTGGCGGCTAGCCAGTATACTTCTTTTCAGTTAGGATTAAATATCATATCTTGGGGAAAGAATTGATATTTTGAATGCAGCGTTGATACCTTCATTTCAATTTATATAGAAGGGCATGCTTTTTGAATACTTGAATGATAAGTATATCGGAAAGATGTTTTTTGTTGATACATTGCATCTTACCAAATATATTCTTGATTCAATGTTTAGTTTTTAATATACTAGCGTGGTTTATAATAATCCAGCTTTTAAATGTACCCCTATATGAAAAAAATGTTTTTTGCGATACTCCTTATCGGAGGTTTTGTTGGCACCGTCAGTGCCCAATTGAATAATTATAAATATATTATAGTTCCCAAAAAATTCAATGAATTTAAGAAGGAGAATCAATACCAGACCAGTACGTTGGTAAAATATTTATTTGAACAGAAAGGTTTTAATGCCTTGTATGGGGATGAATTGCCCGATGAGTTGAACAGCAATAGGTGCTTGGGTCTTTGGGTCGATTTAATTGATGGTTCTTCTATGTTTACGACCAAAACTAAATTGGTTCTTAAAGATTGCGCAGAGAAAGAAGTCTTCGCTACCAAAGATGGTAAAAGTAAGAATAAAGAGTTCAAGGCGGCTTACAGCGATGCCATTCGCGATGCTTTTGATTCATTTAATACTGTTAACTATGTTTATGACGGTAAAGATAATTCGCAAAAATCAGCCCCAATAACCGTTAATTTCAAGAACGATGTAAAAAAATTGGAAGAGAAGAAAGAGGTGGTCGCTCAAAAAAATAATGAAAATGCGGCTGTTATTAAACAAGAAGCATCAACGGCACGACAAACCTATAAAAGTGTCAAGCCCGTGCAATCTGATATTAAGAAAGTGGCAGCCGCTACCGGAACGCTTTATGCGCAAAAACTACCAGAGGGCAATGGGTATCAATTGGTAGATAGTACGCCCAAAATTCTGATGAAAGTTTATAAGACTTCAATGCCAGACTATTATTTAGGAAAGAAGGACGGTACTGATGGAGTGTTGCTAAAAAAAGACGGAAAATGGATTTTTGAATATTATGAGGATGGTGTTTTGAAGGCTGACGAGCTCGACATTAAATTTTAATAATTCTATTGGTACTTATCCTTCCATCGTTTTTTTAAAAAGTCCTGTATGGCATTTTCCCGCTGATTGTTGCCTGGTTTGTAGAATGAAGTACCCGTCAATTCTTCAGGTAAAAATTCTGCATTCACAAAATTATTCTTAAAGTCATGGGCGTATTTGTAATCTGCCCCATACCCGAGGTCTTTCATTAACTTCGTCGGGGCATTGCGCAAGGGCATAGGAACAGAGAGGTCCCCTGTTTGTTTTACGACCTGTTGGGCTTTGCCTATCGCCATATAACTGGCATTGCTTTTGGCGGAAGTCGCTAGGTAGATGGCGCATTGACTTAAAATAATACGTGCCTCCGGGTAGCCAATTGTGGTGACAGCTTGAAAAGCATTGTTGGCAATGACCAGTGCTGTCGGGTTGGCCAAGCCAATATCTTCCGAGGCCGAAATAAGCATTCGCCGGGCTATAAACTTTACATCTTCACCTCCTTCGATCATACGTGCCAGCCAATAGACAGCTCCGTTCGGGTCACTTCCACGGATCGATTTGATAAACGCAGAAATAATATCATAGTGCTGCTCGCCGGTTTTGTCATAGAGAACGGTGTTCTTTTGTACCTTTCCCATAACCATTTTATCGGTAATAATTATCGTATCCGACGCCTCGGATGTTATAACCAATTCGAAAATATTAAGAAGTTTTCTACCGTCTCCCCCTGAAAGTCGCAGTAAAGCTTCCGTTTCTTTTAATGTTATTTTCTTAGATTTTAGAAAAGTATCCTTCTCCATGGCACGGTGGAGTAGATTCTCAAGGTCGCTTTTGCCAAAGGGATTAAGTACGTATACCTGACAACGTGACAACAGGGCCGGAATGACCTCGAAGCTGGGGTTTTCAGTGGTAGCGCCTATTAGCGTCACCCAGCCCTTCTCAACGGCCGCCAACAATGAATCTTGTTGTGATTTGCTAAAGCGATGAATTTCGTCAATAAATAAAATCGGGTTTTTAGAAGTGAAAAGGCCACCGCTTTGCTTTGCCTTTTCAATGACTTCCCGAATGTCTTTTACCCCACTATTGATGGCACTCAACGTATAAAATGGACGACCGCTTTCATGGGCGATAATATTGGCGAGGGTGGTTTTTCCTGTTCCTGGTGGTCCCCAAAAAATAAGGGAGGGTAGAAGGCCTTTCTTAATTTGTTGGGTCAATGAACCATTTTCCCCAACCAAATGGAGTTGGCTAATGTAATCGTCTAAAGTTTGTGGGCGCACCCTTTCGGCTAATGGTTCATTCATGCGATAAAATTAAGATAAAATAGGAGATGACGATTTGTCGTTGTTATATTTATGGAGAGGTTCTTGTTTTTTGAATGTTAAGTTCAATAATTTGATTTGTCGTTAACTCTTTGATTTGAGTTTCTTTAGGGAATAAAGGGGGCGGCAAAATAATTTTTTAACGGCTAGTTGCAACAGGTTTATTTTTTAATCTACATGTCTGAACATCAATATTTCAAATTTACAAATGCAGTGGTTTTGGCGCCAATGACAGCCATACTTTTGATTTGGACGGTGTTTTGGTTTGAACTACGCTTTCAGGTCAACCTGAACCAATTTGGTGTTGCCCCCAGAAATTTTGTGGGGCTACGTGGCATAATTTTCAGCCCTTTTATCCATAGTTCTGTTGAACACCTTTACAACAATACCATCCCTTTGGCGGTATTGTTAGCTGCCTTGTTTTACTTCTATAGAAATATTGCCTTGAGGGTTTTGTTTTTGGGAATACTGCTTTCCGGATTTATGACATGGGCAATCGGTAGGCCTTCATACCATATTGGGGCGAGTGGGGCTATTTATGTTTTGGCCAGTTTTATGTTTTTTAAAGGCATTTTTAGTAAGTACTACCGGCTGGTGGCGCTTTCGCTCATTGTTGTTTTCATTTATGGAAGTTTACTCTGGTATATTTTTCCGATAAAGGACGATATTTCTTGGGAAGGCCATTTGTCGGGATTTTTAACCGGATTGCTGCTGGCCATATTCATCAAAGCAAAACTACCTTCCGTGAAGAAATATGATTGGGAATTAGAGGATTTTAATGAGGAGGAAGACGAGTTTTTACAGCAATTTGATGAGGATGGGAATTTTATAGAGCGCAAGGCCGATGAAATGAAGCTTGGCGCCGAAGAGGTGAAAATCACCTATCACTACAAAGAGAAAGGAGACGATGCCAATTCTTAAACTATCAATTCAGGATTGCAAATTTTGACGCTGCCGTACGGCCTCATAAAGAAAAACACCACAGGCCACAGATACATTTAAGGAGCCAATTTCACCAAGTAGGGGAAGTTTGGCGCTATGATTTGCTACCTTTATAATAGAGGGCGAGATACCTCTGTCTTCTGAGCCCATAATTATGGCACATGGCTCATCAAAGGGAATCTCATAGATCATGGTGTTCGTTTTTTCAGTAGCCGCGATTATTTTGATATCGCATGCCTGCAAGTAAAAAACGGCATCTTTGATATGGTCTACTTTTGCAATGGGAACCTTAAAGGCTGCTCCTGCCGATGTCTTTATCGTGTCGGCGGTTACCGGAGCGGCACCTTTTTTTTGTATTATGATGCCATCAACTCCCGTGCACTCGGCAGTTCTAATGATAGCTCCAAAATTTCGAACGTCGGAGAGTTGGTCCAAGAGTAGAAATAAGGGTAGTTTCTTGTTCGCCGTTACGTTCTCCACTAATTCTTCAAGACTATAAAAGCTAATTGGTGATATGTTGGCTACAACCCCTTGGTGGTTGTTTTGTGTCAAGCGGTTTAATTTCTCAATCGGTACGTATGAGGCATTGATGCCTTTTTTACGTAGGATGCCTTCAAGCTCTTTGAACAGGTCGCCCTTTAGTCCTTTTTGAATAAAGACTTTGTCAATGGGCTCACCCGCGTTTATAGCTTCAATGATGGCCCGTATTCCGTAGATTTGGGTTGTTTTTTGCATGAGGACAAAGGTAAATAAAAAAACCACCTCGATCGAGGTGGTTTTTAGATGTATTCACTTAAAAGTAATTTTTAATGCTCGTCTTCTGGGAAGCCGGTCCGCTTATAGCCTATCATCGAATAGATAGTGCCTGCATCATCAGAGAACTCGGCGTCAAAGGAGATTTTATCAACAGTTGTACCTCCGGTCGAAGTTGTACCGTTTTTTTCGATAACTCCATTCGTTATCGTCACGGAAACCTCATAACCATCGACATTGCTGCTCAGGGTTTCCCCTGAAAAAGTTAAAGCATCAAGGTTAATGGGGCTTTTAACTTTAAAATCCCAGATATGTCCGTGATCGTCTACCCACATTTGAGTACCATCATCGGCTGCCGTATTATATGTCGAGATTTGTTGGTAATCCAATACCAAATCGTCACCGACAAAGGTCTGAACAAACCAATCTCCAGACATTTCAACGGTACTGGTCGCTCCTGCCTCTGGTTCTCCTCCTTCATCACATGAAATTACAAGGCCACCAATCATTACAAACAGTAGTAGTTTTGAAAATATGTTTTTTTTCATTTTTATTTTTTTTAAGGTTACAGTTGCACTTGCTCCAGAGTCACGTCAAAAACGTAAGGGCCAGCGTCCCAATCAGTTTTAAAGTTTATGGTTTTGGCAGTTGGGTCTACTGTCATTTCAGTAATCATGGCTATGCCTCCAAAAGCACCAACGGCAAAATTAGGTCCGAAAGTATAGTCGTTTAAACCATTTACGGTTACCTTGGCTCCCGAAGCCGCATAGGCACTTCCATAAGCCCGGCCGTACATATAATAACCGCCAATTCCGTCAGACATTGTAAAGCTGCCATCGTCATTTTTCCAAATTATGACATATTCCATATTCTCATAATCTTCATCGACTACACCATTTCTAACGACCGTAGATCTATATAAACCTGCAATATTATCAACAAGATTACCTGTCTCCGCCACAATTACATTTCTCGAGCCTGAAGCTTCAAACCCGTCTTTGTTGACAGCTGAGTAAGATATTGAGTAATTGTCTTCTACATTGACATCCAGGGTACCTCCCCTGAAAATTCCATTTGAAGTAGTTTCTACATTGACCGGTACACCTGATTCAGCGGCGTCGGCACCAGGGTCTTCATAGTTTGAGCCTTTTTCAACTAAAATAACGCTGCTGCCCTTAATATTGAAAACGGCGAAATTGGTAACTTCGGAAACATCACCTGTAGATTCTGTTTCACAAGCTGTAAATAAGAAACAGCTAACAACCCCTAAGGATAAAATTAAATTTTTCATAATACTATTTTTTTATTATTTCCACCAAACTGGAACTGTTATCTTAACTGGAGTGCTCGGTGCATTTGCATTTCTGGTCAATTCATCATTGGGCCATTCCAACCTTTGGGGGAATTCTCCACCTGTTGAGCCTTCTACTGAATAGGCAAATTGCCCTGAAACATAGCCAGGGTCTGATTGAGCTACACTTGATTCTGCAGGAATACCTGTCCTGTTATGTTCAAAGAACGACTCAAAGCCGTTACCTGGGAAACTTGAAATCCATTTTTGGGTAATAATAGCTTCTAGTTTTTCTTCTAGTGTACCCGCTGTTGGATATTCATAAACGCCACCGCTTGCAATGAAAGGAGCGGCATCAAATCCCCATTTGTTGAAGGACTCGGTCACTGCAGCATCGTACAGAGCCTTCGCTCCCGCACCGGCACTATATCTTTCCCTAGCTTCTGCTTGCATAAACATACTGTGCTCTGCAGAGATAAAATAAACCGGGGTGGTTGCCGATAGGTTGACAATGGAAATTGAGGCAGGAGCTGCACCACTTTGGTAATCACCTTGATTAAGTGGAACTCCCGTGCCATAAAAAGCATCGAGTCTTGGATCGGCATTATCAGAAAGAAAAGAGTGCATTGTAGTACTGGCCCTAAGATTAGTTGCCGTATTCAATTGTCTTCTGTCACTTTCATATAATGGGTTACTTCTATTAGCTTCATCTATGAATTGTGTCATTGCAGCATCTTCAGATAAGAAGTTGTTTCCTAAAGTCGCAATCCCACTCTGAGCTACAGAAGGTCTGGCATTCGTTTGTCTAAGATAAATCTTCAACTTTAAAGTATTGGCGAACTGTACCCATTTGCTCATGTCTCCCGCGAAAATGAAATCATCACTTTGAGGGGCACTACCTTGTGATGATGCTAAATTCTTCGACAGAGCGTCGTTTAAATCGGCGATCATTAGGTCATATACCTGCTCACCAGTGTTGAAGGAAGGTTCAAAGTTGGTAAAATCATTCGCATCCTCATAAGGAATGTCATCATACCAATCAGCCAGAATTTGAGACCCATAAACTTCAAGGGTGGTGGCAATCAAATAATAATTCCAATTGCCCGCCTCAAATGCATTTCTCTTAATGTTTCTAACATCACCAAGCGCATCGTACATATTGTTCCATGCTCCTTGGTAGTTTGTCGAGTTGATAGAATAGGCGTCTATGGTCCGGTATTGGTTTGCAGCATTACTCTGCGCCCAAAATTGAGACCACATTCCACCGATTATCGCGAATTCAGCTCCCTGTGCACCAACGATACCCGTTATGGCAGAAGGTAATTCTGTAGCGGGTGCTACGCCGTCAGGAGATAGTCTATCTGGATCACGGTTTATATCCAAATCATCTTCGCAAGATGCGAATAGAAAAATCATGCATAAAGCACTTACTATTATTTTTTTCATCTCTTTCATTTTTATTTTTTTAAAATGATAATTTAAGGGCGGCTCCATATGTTCTTTGAGCCGGGTTGGCGGCGAATTCTCCGAATTCACTGGCAAGATCACTACCAAAAGTAGTTACCTCAGGATCGACATACGGATTTTCATCCGGAGTCCATAAGAATAAATTCTTGCCATAGACGCTTACAGAAGCGGCAGACAGCCCAATAGCCTTAACGGCATCAGTCGGAAACTTGTAAGACAATGAAAGGTCTCTCAACCTGATGAAAGTTTTATCAATTACGTGGGTATGCTCAATCGCAGGATTACTCCCTGTTCCCCAGAAATTAGTGACTTGATCAAAATCGATGGGAGTGGTGTTCTCTGAATAATTGCCATTACCATCGTCTACTACGGAATTCGGAACTATAAATGGATTACGCTCATTATAAGTCGTAGCAATTGAATTTCCTGTAAAACCTAACAAGCGGTTGGTGTACGAATACATCTCTCCACCTTCTTTCCAATCCAAGCCAAAAGAAAGGCTTACATTTTTATAGGTAAAGGTGTTTTTAAGACCCATTACGAAATCACGTTGCGAAGTTCCTAAGTCTTGTTCCTCTTCATCTTGAACATAAAAGCCCGTATTGGCGTCTACGATATATTGGCCATCAGCGGTTTTTGCCGGACCTCTAAATCTAAATACACCTAAAGGTCTACCTTCTTCAGCATTGAAAGAAGTACCGTAGGCACTGTTAATGACGAATCTGTCAAGTCCTCTTAAGTCGGTAACCTCATTGTCGTTTTTGGTAAAGGTGTAGCCAATGTTCCATTTGAAATTTTCTGTAAGTACGGGAGTGAGCCCTAGCGCTAGTTCAATACCTTTGTTACTTACGTCGGCATAATTTCCAGTTATCTGTAAATAACCGGTTGACCTCGGTAAAAGACGATCGATCAATAGATCTTCGGTTTTCTTAACATAGTACGCAACATCCAAGGTTATTCTTCTATTAAAGAATGCAGCGTCAGCACCAAACTCATACTCTGTTGTGATTTCGGGCTTCAGCTCGGAGTTTCCAAGCTGGGAATTTAACTCGAACGAGTTTACACCTCCTATGGGCATATTAATCTGTCCAAAATAAGCACCTGCCGTACCTTGAACTAAAGTAGATTCAGTTTTGTAAGGACTGGTGTCGTTACCTACCTGTGAAATACCTCCTCTTAACTTAACAAAAGCCTGTCGACTATCAAAAATGATTGCACTTGCCGTTGCCGATGGGTAAAAATAAGAGTTGTTGCCCATAGGCAAGGTTGAAGACCAGTCATTTCTCGCGGTTAAGGTTAGGAAGTATTTTTCCATAAAACCTAAAGTAGCGGTTCCGAAAAGACCCAATGTTCTTCGTAACTCATTGTTATTGGTTACTGTTGGGGTTACAGCACTGTTGCTGATTTCATAGTAGTCAGGAATGTCCAAATCTGTAATAGCCACAGAAAGTTCATCGAAAGATCTCTGGTTGTAGGTAAGACCAGCAGATGAGGTCAAATTTAAATCACTTGAAATTTGTAAATCGTGATTTAAAGTAAAATAAGTATCATACTGTTTTCTTTCAATTTGATATTCTGTCACACCACCGACAATCGGAAGTGTATTTAGTAATTGTTGTGCAGACCCTGGAGTATAGTCTACTTTGGCACCGTAACTTTTACGCTTTAAGTTTTCTATGTCCGCCCCAATTTGCCAAACAGCAGTTAAGGAAGGAGTCACATTAAAAGTGAAATTAAGGTTGCCAAAAAGACGATTGCTCGCAATGTTGGTAGAGTTTTCATTGACAACAAAATATGGATTAGATGCATAAGGGGTGTAAAAGTTGTCATTGGTGTTGAACGGGTTGTTCTCGTAATCATACAAATCTACAAGACTGATATCGCGAGGTACCTGAAGAATTTCCTGCATAAAGGTATTCCCTTGCCCTGCAGCATCACCTTGGCCTGTATTTACAACATTTTGATCTCTTTCGATGTAGTTTGCACTAGCCCTAACGGCAATTTTTTCATTTTTAATACCTGCGTTCAAACTAAAGGCCTTACGGTCATATTTGTCGGCATCGGTCGGTATTACACCGTCACTGTCAGTGTTCGTGAAACCCAAAGAATAATCTGAATTTGCTCCACCACCACTAACCCTGATAGAGTTGGTATATACGCTTCCTTGATCGTAAAAATCTTTGACATTGTCGGGGAGTGCCACGTATGGTTTTATTTGTTGGGCATTGTCAACAATCTGTCCCCAGGGGCGTATGGCTCCATTGTATTCAGGTCCCCAAGAACCATTTTCGTTACTGGCACCAGGCAGGCCGCTGCCGGGAAGGGCGGAAGAACTAGATCCGTTCCATCCTTGTCCGAAATCATTCTGGTAGTGAGGAACCCTTGATACTTCCAAAACATCCATTGAAGTGGTGAAATCTATGGATATTTTAGAGGTGTCCTTCCCTTTTTTAGTTGTAATCAAAATGGCACCGTTGGCACCTCTCGATCCATAAACTGCGGTTGCGGCAGCACCTTTAAGTATGGTTATGTTTTCTATACTGTTCGGGTCTAAATCATTTACACCTGAACCACCATCAAAAGTTCGATCCGCACTATTGTCATCTGTGTTACTATTTGATTCATTGTATATAGGTGTGCCGTCTACCACGTAAAGTGGAGAGTTGCTACCCGTAATAGATGAAAAGCCACGCACGATTACCTTGGCAGATGCACCGGGCTGCGCGGGTGCGGTAATATCCATACCTGCTACCTTTCCTGAAAGAGACTCGAAGGGGTTAGTATTGGTTACATCGGTCAAATCATCGTTACTTAAACTGGTAGAGGCATAACCTTGGGCTCTCGGCTGAAGTTTAGTACCTAATACCCCAGTAACCACAACTTCTTCCAGAGCTTGGGCGTCTTCCTCCATTTGAACATTGATGGTACTGCCAGACCCGATTGTCTGACTCACATCTTTTTGCCCAATAAAGGTGAACGATAATACTTGTCCAACTTCGCCTGAAATTGAATAATTTCCGTCGAAATCGGTTTGCGTACCGTTCGTAGTTCCTTTTACAAGGATGTTTACTCCGGGAAGCGGTAGACCATCTTGGTCGGTGACCGTACCCGAAATTGTTTTTTGCTGTGCAAAAGTAATGTGCACGGCTAACGCCAGAACGAGCGTCAAAAGTCCATTCAGTTTTGTCTTCATTTTATAATTATTTGAATTAGCTAGCTGCAAAAATCCTAAAATCGTGTTAATAATCCAACTTTTTGGGCAAAAAACTTATGCATGCATAGTTTTTTGATTGTTAAATAATGAAAACATTAGGGATATTTTAAGTTTATTTTAACAAAATAAATAGCGCTTATTACAAATATAACAGTAATTCCTACGTAGTTAGGGCGATGTGGGTTATTTATTGTTAAATAATTGACAAAGTCATAAAATGTGAAAAAATATATTAGAAAATCATAAATGTTAATGTTTTTCATGGTCTTTCGAAAGATTTATAAGGAGTACTTCGGTTGTTGGGGCGATTTTATTGGTTGGTTAAGGGGTTTTTAATTGGTCAAGTTCTAGATAGCGGGTGTATATGGCTATTACATGTCGTTATGGGTTTGTTTTGGGGGTGAATTGAAGAATTGATTCTGTTTGGAATGTAAATGAAAATAGGATTGATTGGTAGTGAGTGTTTTGGTGTCTTAATAATGGAATACGGAATTTGTCTTTTGTTTTTTTGTGTGCTGATAGGTAATTCTCCCCAGTTGAGTTTTTAATCTTTTTTAGGTGATTTTAATTTGAATAAACATGTATTGGCTTTTGGGTAATAGTAGGTTAGATGTTTTGTGGGTATTTTAAGGGTGGTAAAGAGGGTGTTTTGCGGGGATTTAAAGAAATCCGACAAAATTAATGGAATAGGATTTGAATTATTATGAAATATTGTTACATTTGCCAGCCCTAAAACGGGGCTAAGTTTTTTTATACATATATAATAGTATGCCAACAATTTCACAATTAGTACGAAAAGGAAGGGCCACAATTACCAAGAAGAGTAAATCGGCTGCTTTGGATTCGTGTCCACAAAGGAGAGGAGTATGTACACGTGTATATACTACTACTCCAAAGAAACCAAACTCGGCAATGCGAAAAGTTGCAAGGGTAAGGTTGACTAATGGTAAGGAGGTCAATGCCTATATACCAGGAGAAGGACACAACTTGCAAGAGCACTCGATAGTATTGGTTAGAGGCGGAAGGGTGAAAGATTTGCCAGGTGTTAGATACCACATTGTAAGAGGTGCTTTGGATACTGCAGGAGTTGCAGGAAGAACCCAAAGAAGGTCTAAATACGGAGCAAAACGCCCTAAGAAGTAAATGAATTAAGGTTGTGTGGGCCGGTTGTTTTGGTGATATGAAGCATTTTTGCTTCAGTGTCTGAAACCATAAAAGCTCGATGCAAACCGCAAACTTTGAAAAATGAGAAAAAAACAGGCAAAGAAAAGACCGCTTTTACCGGATCCTAGATTTAATGATCAATTGGTTACGCGTTTTGTGAACATGATGATGTGGGACGGTAAAAAGTCTATTGCATTCAGTGTGTTTTACGAAGCAATTGATATTGTTGAGGAAAAGAAGACTGATGAGGAAAAAACGGCATTAGAGTTATGGAAAGATGCGCTTTCAAATGTAATGCCCCATGTTGAGGTGCGCAGCCGGCGTGTGGGTGGTGCTACATTTCAGATTCCAATGCAGATTAGGCCAGATCGTAAAATATCAACGGCTATGAAGTGGTTGATTAGCTTCGCGCGTAAGCGTAACGAAAAAGGCATGCCGCAAAAGTTGGCCGCCGAAATATTGGCTGCCTCTAAAGAAGAGGGTGCTGCCGTGAAGAAAAGAACGGATACGCACAGAATGGCAGAAGCCAACAAAGCATTTTCCCACTTTAGATTTTAATCAGAAATGGCAAGAGATTTAAAATATACAAGAAATATTGGTATCGCTGCACATATTGATGCCGGAAAAACTACAACTACAGAACGTATACTTTTTTATACGGGTGTTAGTCATAAGATAGGTGAGGTGCATGATGGTGCTGCGACCATGGACTGGATGGAGCAGGAGCAGGAACGTGGGATAACCATCACCTCGGCGGCTACTACATGTACATGGAAGTTTCCTTTAGAGAACGCGAAGCCGTTACCAGATACGAAAGATTATCATTTTAATATTATCGACACTCCCGGTCACGTTGATTTTACCGTTGAGGTAAATAGGTCTTTACGTGTGTTGGATGGGTTGGTTTTTCTTTTTAGTGCGGTTGATGGTGTTGAGCCTCAATCTGAAACGAACTGGAGGTTGGCCGACAATTATAAAGTGCCGCGTATCGGTTTTGTGAACAAAATGGATCGCCAGGGTTCTAATTTCTTGATGGTGTGCAAACAGGTCAAGGAAATGTTGGGTTCTAATGCAGTTCCTATTGTGTTGCCAATTGGTGACGAGGCTGATTTTAGAGGTATTGTCGATTTGGCTAAGAATAGGGCTATTGTATGGCATGATGAGGGCTTTGGTGCTACTTTTGATGTGATTGATATTCCTGAGGAAATGAAGGCTGAAGTACGCGAGTACAGAGCAGCTTTGATTGAGGCTGTAGCGGAATATGATGAGGAGTTGATGGAGAAGTTCTTCGAAGATGAAGATTCAATTACAGAAGAAGAGGTGCACGCGGCTTTAAGGGCTGCTGTTATGGATAGGGCTATTATACCTATGATTTGTGGTTCTTCGTTTAAGAATAAAGGGGTTCAGTTTTTATTGGATGCTGTTTGTAGGTATTTGCCATCTCCATTGGATAAAGATGCGATTGTAGGTACGGATCCAGAGACTGGTGAGTCAATAAGTAGAAAGCCTGATGTAAAAGAGCCATTTTCTGCTCTAGCTTTTAAAATTGCTACAGATCCTTTTGTAGGGCGCTTGGCTTTCTTTAGAACATATTCGGGTCGTCTAGATGCGGGATCGTATATTCTAAATAACCGTTCGGGCAAGAAAGAACGTATTTCGCGCATCTATCAAATGCATTCGAATAAGCAAAATGCTATAGATTATATTGAAGCAGGAGATATTGGGGCCGCGGTAGGTTTTAAGGATATTAAAACGGGTGATACGATGTCTTCTGAAAAACATCCTATTGTGTTGGAGAGTATGGACTTTCCTGACCCGGTGATAGGTATTGCTGTAGAGCCTAAGACCAAAGTCGATGTAGATAAGTTGGGTATGGCTTTGGCGAAGTTGGCCGAAGAGGATCCTACTTTTCAGGTGAAAACCGATGAGGCTTCAGGTCAGACCATTATTTCTGGTATGGGTGAGCTTCACTTGGATATAATCGTTGATCGTTTAAGACGTGAATTTAAAGTTGAGGTCAACCAAGGTCAGCCTCAGGTTGAATATAAAGAAGCGCTTACTAAAATGGCGGCTCACAGAGAAACTTATAAAAAGCAATCTGGTGGTCGTGGTAAGTTTGGTGATATTGTATTTGAAATGAGCCCTGCCGATGAGGATTTCGAAGGAGAAGGATTGCAATTTGTCGATGAGATAAAAGGTGGTCGTATACCTAAAGAGTTTATTCCATCGGTAGAGAAAGGTTTTGCTGCTGCAATGCTTAATGGACCATTGGCTGGATTTGAAATGGATACTATGAAAATAGTATTGAAAGATGGCTCTTTCCACCCTGTGGATTCTGATGCACTTTCTTTTGAATTGGCTGCGAAAATGGGTTATAAGGCTGCTGGTAAAGCTGCTGGTGCGGTTATCATGGAGCCTATAATGAAAATCGAGGTGATAACGCCTGAAGAAAATATGGGTGATATTGTCGGTGATTTAAACCGAAGACGAGGTACTATTACCAATATGAGTGACAGAGCTGGTGCAAAAGTGGTAAAAGGTACAGTTCCGCTTTCAGAAATGTTTGGCTATGTTACATCTTTAAGAACGTTGTCTTCCGGTAGGGCGACATCAACTATGGAATTTTCTCATTATGCAGAAACTCCATCGAATATTTCAGAGGAAGTTATTAAGGCAGCTAAAGGGGTAACGGCATAATTTTTAGAAGATGAGTCAGAAAATTAGAATAAAATTAAAATCTTACGATCATAATTTAGTGGATAAGTCTGCTGAGAAAATTGTAAAAACGGTTAAGACGACTGGAGCTGTGGTAACGGGACCAATTCCATTGCCAACACATAAAAAGATATTTACCGTTTTGCGTTCTCCGCACGTAAATAAGAAATCGAGAGAGCAATTTCAGTTAAGCTCATATAAAAGGCTTTTGGATATTTATAGTTCTTCATCTAAAACTATTGATGCGCTTATGAAGTTAGAGCTTCCTAGCGGTGTCGAAGTAGAGATTAAGGTCTAATCGCTTTCCCGTTAGAGACGGGTCTCATCTAAAAATGGATGAGGAGGGAATTAATTTCCCGCATTCGTGGGAATGAACATGTCCGGAGCTGCGTGCAAAGGAAAAACGGAAAAAGAATACATTCAGGGCTGGATGATTTCTTGCCCTGTTTTTTTGCAAAAAAAATTGAGTAATAGTTGAATATTAAATATAAATAAATTATGTCTGGGTTAATAGGAAAAAAAGTAGGCATGACCAGTATTTTTGATGAGAACGGAAAGAATGTTCCGTGTACTGTCATTGAGGCTGGACCATGCGTGATTACCCAAGTCAGAACCGAAGAGGTCGACGGGTACAGTGCCCTTCAGCTTGGTTTCGATGACAAGGCAGAGAAACGTGCTAATAAGGCCGAAGCGGGTCATTTCAAAAAAGCAGGTTCTTCTCCGAAGAAAACAGTCGTTGAATTCCGGGATTTTGAAGGTGAATACAAATTGGGAGACACTATAGGTGTCGATGTTTTCCAAGAAGGGGAATTTGTTGACGTTGTTGGTACGTCAAAAGGTAAAGGTTTTCAGGGGGTTGTTAAAAGACACGGCTTTGGTGGTGTCGGTCAGGCAACTCACGGTCAACACAACAGACTGAGGGCTCCTGGTTCTATCGGTGCGGCATCAACACCTTCAAGAGTGTTTAAGGGGATGAAAATGGCTGGTAGAATGGGCGGTGATCGTGTTACTGTTCAGAACCTGAGAGTGTTAAAAATAGTTCCAGAAAAGAATCTTTTAGTAGTAAAAGGTTGTGTGCCTGGTCATAAAAACGCTTACGTAACGATTGAGAAGTAATGAAAGTAGCAGTTTTAGATATTAAAGGAAAAGAAACCGGAAGAAAGGTAGACCTTTTGGATGAGGTTTTCGCAATAGAGCCGAACAATCACGCAGTGTATTTGGATGTCAAGCAATATTTGGCGCACCAGCGACAGGGAACGCATAAATCGAAAGAACGTGGTGAGATTGCTGGTAGTACCAGAAAGATTAAGAAGCAGAAGGGTACTGGTACAGCTCGTGCCGGTAGTATAAAGTCACCTATTTTCAGAGGTGGTGGGAGAATTTTTGGGCCAAGGCCTAGAGATTATAAGCAGAAGCTGAACAAGAACTTAAAGCGTTTGGCGCGAAAATCTGCGTTGAGTATCAAGTCAAAAGAGCAAGCTATTTTGGTTGTCGAGGACTTTAATTTTGAAGTGCCTAAGACTAAAGATTTTATGCAGGTTTTGAAGTCCTTGGGCTTAGAGAACAAAAAATCTTTGTTTGTGTTGGGTGATTCAAATAATAGCGTATATTTGTCTTCGCGTAATTTGAAGCGTTCTGAAGTCGTAAATAGCTCAGAATTAAGTACTTATAAGATATTAAACGCAAATAATATCGTATTGTTGGAAGGCGCTTTAGAAGGGTTGCAATCAAACTTAAATAAATAGGAAAACCATGAGTGTGTTGATAAAGCCAATTATAACGGAAAAAATGACCGCGGATAGTGAGTTGCTCAATCGTTATGGTTTCATTGTAGATCCAAGAGCGAACAAAATACAGATTAAAGATGCGGTTGAAGCTGCGTATGGTGTTTCGGTTAAGAAAGTGCGTACAATGAACTACGGCCCAAAAAGAAAATCGCGATACACCAAAACTGGTGTGCAGCACGGAAAGACTAATTCGGTCAAGAAGGCAATCGTTGATGTAGTAGAAGGTGATATTATTGATTTTTACAGTAATCTATAGAGACTAAAG
>TARA_R110002049_G_scaffold309139_1_pt1 | contig 85342 bp, 62 predicted proteins | sample TARA_R110002049 | Tara Oceans TARA_R110002049 (sample SAMEA4396941) | marine metagenome | biome: Polar Biome; feature: [SRF] surface water layer (ENVO:00010504); material: water (ENVO:00002006), including particulate matter (ENVO:01000060) such as... | depth 5 m | reverse complement strand
GTCAATTCAATAACCGTGTTGCACTCAGCTCCTGCAACCGCCTAGAGATTCTTATATTCCCGATTTTGAGTTAATAAACACCTTGCCCAGCCAGGCGTAATCTACATTGGCCCGCTTAATGTCACCATTTCTACCCAAGTAATCTACTATTTCAACTAAGTCTAGGTCCCCAATGTCAAACCATTCACCCCTTACACGCTTGGCAGAAAACTTAGAATGAAAATAATTTTCAGCAACATCTGGCGCAGGAATGGCCAACCTCAAGACCGTCGAAGGTTGCTCAGACTGAAGTGTTCTCTCCCTTACCTGTGGGTGCTTACTCCTTCCTATCTTATACAATTCATTTCTCAGGTCTTGCATTAGATACAAATATGTTTTGTATTTGGATCTTTTCAGATTATTATCATCCGCAGCGTCTTTTTCCGCTGCTTCTTGAGCTATCAAACTCAAGTTCTTAGCCTCCATATCAAGCATTCTAGCTTTTATAAAGTTATTTACTTTAAATATGTGGTTTTCGCATCCCAGTACCAAGCATGCTGAATCGTCGCTATACGAGTTCGCCAGCATCTCGTCTTCACCACATGTTTCAATATATGATTGTATACATGCTTCCGTCCGCAACTGCTTAAGCGCGAGGGCATCATGGAAGTCCGAATACGCTTCTAATGGTATGTTATTTGAAAACAAAAATAATAGGCGCTTTTGTTGACTCAAAATTTCAGCCCAGTTTTCCGAAGCTAGAAAAAACATTAAACAGTTGGTAAAAGAGCTTAATCCGCTTGGATGCACTTGATCCACGTTATCTGGATCACCACCATCTGGAAATCTTAATTGCCCAACATCAATTTGGAAAAACTCTTCTGGAATATCAAATTTTGGAGCCGACCCGTAAGACTTTATCTCCTTAGTTATTAGGTCGATATTACCGTGCAGAAGGTCATAAAACTTCAGGTATCGCACTACTCCAGGCCCTAAAGCAATACTATAGATAGGAATCTCGTACTCACATTCCGGGTCTTCTGGACGCGCAGCATGGATAAACGTTGAGTTTTGTGTCACCAAACACCTCCTCCTTTAGTTTCTAGGGCACACCATTAGCCCTCGGTTATCCCTTTTCTCAAAGCTCTACTTTTCCTGCCAAAAAATTTATATTCTTATCATTGCTGACGCCTCGAAAATACCACACGCAGAGATAGTATAAAAACTGCCACGCGCAAAACGTTCAGTAAGCTACCATTTCTGTTCGGGGATACCGTTCGACTCGCTATCGTATTGAGATAGGCTCAGATTCCAAGCTTGAGGTTGTCGACTTTTGGATAGGCGGAGGGATTTGAGATTCCTGATGCGCCTTTTTCCGACTAGCTTTTCAAACACCACACTCATGTGGTATTATAAAAATTAATTGACCAGTTGGGTATAATCCGTACCTAGCCCCCAATATTGAACTTTTCTGATGCGTTCGGACCATTTTATCCTGTTCCATCTGGTTACTTTGGATACCACATAACGGTTCAAGTCCTACTGGGCCCACCATTTCTTTGCTGTGCGCTTCAAGTGTTGATGCTGGAGCTATCGTTATCAGCCCCCTCCAACGGATTGCCATCTCGACCCGCACACCCTCACGTCCTACTCGCCTTAAAGACCAACCGTTACCTCACGCAGCTCAGCGCCGTCACGCACTACAAAAATAGCACTCAAGCCCTGCGCTTTAGCCATCAGCCTACCGCGCTCCAGCCCCTGCACCAGCAATGCGGTGGCCCATGCGTCGGCATACATGCAGCTGGTGCAAAGGACGGAGACAGAGGCAAGATCAGAAGCCAGAGGTGCGCCAGTTTTAGGATCCATCGTGTGCGAAAAGACCACGCCATCACGCTCACGCCAGTGCCGGTAATCCCCGGAAGTGGCGATCGATGTATTGCTCAGCTCGAGGGAGCCAAGCACCTCGCGACGCCCCTTGATGGGCTTTTCCAATGCTACACACCAGTCCCGGCTATCGGCCTTTACTCCGCTGGCACGCATCTCGCCATCGATGCCGACCAGGTAGGACTCAATAGCATGACGATCCAGACAACGCGCCAACTGATCCACGGCGAAACCTTTGGCGATACCGTTAAGGTCCAGAGTAATAGGTGCATGCTTACGTACACGGCTATTGTCGGGATCTATTTCCAGAACGTCGCCCGCGCCAGCCTGCCGGCCTGGCAAGTTTAATGATGGAGCTTGCGGGCCAAAGCCGCAGGCACTGACCAACGCACCTACGCCTATCTCAAAAGCGCCTTCGGACTCTTTGCTTATAAGCAGGGCACTGCTCAGCACCCAGATCAACTCATCAGAAACAGCAAGCCACTGGCCGCAGTCCGCCCCATTAAGTCGCATCAGCTCGGAATCAGGCTTCCATGTCGACATTTGCTGATCGACCTTATCTACCGCCTGTTGCAGGTCAGTCGTCACGGCACTCGAATCAAATCCACTGGCCGCATACAGCACTGCCGTGTAGCGGGTGCCCATGGTTGAACCAGCGAGGCTATAGCGCTGCAGAGAGTCATGCTCAGTAAACGTCTTCACGATAGCGCCCCTGCAGTCGAAGTTGTTCAATACTCAGGCCAAGCTGCTGCAACATCGGCTTGAGCGCCAGCCGCACCCCCTCCGCCATCTCTCGAGAGCCACATACCAGCACCTGCGCGCCCTGCTTCAATAGCAGCACAAGCTCCCCAGCATCCTGCTGCAAACGATCCTGTACATACATTGGCTGGGCCGCTTGTGAAAACGCCAGGCCTAGCTGCGTCAGTCGCCCGTCAGCCAGGTACTCATTCAACTGTGCCTGATAGAGAAAGTCCGACTGGGCATTGCGCCCACCCCAGTAGAGATAAAGCGGGCGTTGATGGGTATTTTTGCGAACAAACCCAATCAAGGGTGCCAGCCCGGTACCCGCGCCAACCAAAATGACCGGATGCCGGCCAGCTGACGGGCGAAACTCGGGGTGCGGCTGAATAACGCCTTCGATGCAGTCGCCTACCTGCAACCCATGCAACATCGGCGAGCACAGCCCAGCGGGATGCTTGCGTACACAGACTTCCAGTACGCCATCTTCATCACTGCTGGCAATCGAGTAGAGTCGGGGCGCCAGATCGCTACCCGGGCGGATAGACAACAGGTCGCCTGGGGCATAGCGGCTAGCCGGATTGCGGACCAAGAACAACCCGTATGATCGCCGCAACGGCTTAACACCGAAGCGCAAGATAGCGGCTGGCGACTCGCTATCCTCACCGAACAGCTCTCGACTCAGCAGCTCCAGTTGTTGCCCGGTTTCAGGCGGCGTCTGCTCAGTGAAGTGCAGATCCACACGTAATTTTTCACCAAGCGCCCTCGCCCACTGGTTAAGCTCACTCAATGCGTTGCGATCAATACAGTGCAGAGGCAGCAGCGGCCTCAAGCCACGTTGCTGCAGCTGATGTTCAACTTCCTGTGCGTAGCCGCAGAAATGTTCAAACTGGGAATTACCAAAACCGACCACTGCAACCTGTAGCTCCGGCCCTAGCTTGCTAAGCGACAGACGACCCAGGAACGCACTGGCAGACTCCGGCGCCTGACCATCACCGTAAGTAGAGGTAAGCACCAGCAGCTGCTTGGCACCGGGATAATGCGGTTGCAGCTGATTCATGTTGGCACAATGTACAGCCAGCCCGTTGCTCGATAACTGCTGGTGAAGCTGACGCGCATAACGCCAGGTTGTACCACCCTGACTACCGACCAAGAGAATCACTTGTGCCTGATCGGCAGGGGCGTTATCCGATAGCACGCGGGCCATGCGCTTGCGATGCCACCAGGAGAGCAGCCCGAAACCGCTGAGCAACAGCAGGCACAGACTGGCGCCAGCAAGAAAAAAGGTCCAGATCGGCGAGTGCGCGCCGGTGTGCAGCTCATACAGATTCTCGTACAGCCGTTTCGTAAAGCCATGCTCCTGATAGCTGATCCACTGGCCGGTACTCGCGTCCACAAAGCCGTCGCCCGATGCGGTGCGTAGCGTATAAAAATTGGCTTGCAGGGGATCAAAGGGGAATTCCAGTTCGCGTAGATCCTGCAGATCCAGATTGCGCAGTGCAGGCAGGCTGCCGATTTCGGCAGCGGGAGCAGAATAGCCAGCGGCTGGATAGACAGGCGCAACATCCTGCCCATCGTCGACCATACCCACGCTAATTGCTGCAAGATAAAGCCCGCTCACCGCCAAAATCGCCAGTACCGGCAGCGTCCAGCGTGACAAGACCAGATGCCAGTAAAGCAGACCGCCCCTATCAGGTACGGGTCGCAGCAGTTGCCGCCAGCCACCCAGGCGACGCGCCAGCAACCAGCACCCTGTGACCACCAGTATCAGCAATGCCAGCGCAGCCATGCCACTCAGCCAGCGGCCCGGCTCACCAAGTAACAACTCACGGTGCAGATTTCGCACCCACGACAAAAAGACGGAAGGCTGGTAGGGGCCCATAACCAAGCCGGTAACAGGATCAGCGATCACCGTATCGCTTTCGGTTGCATTGCTGAATATGACGCGCAGCTCGCCGCTAGGCGCACGCTCTATGCGCTCAATGCCCTGCACCTGCCCGGCAATTCGCTCGACAACCTCTGCCACGTTCTGACCGGCAGATGGCGCAACCTGGAAGTGCTCATAAAGAGTTCCAGTAGATAGCACCAGGCCAGTAGCTGCCGAGACCATAAGCAGGGCACCAAGGACCAGGCTGAGTACAACATGGGTGCGTTGCAGCATGCGTGGCCTCCTGGTCAAAACTGATAGCTGAAACTGTCGACATAGCCCTGCGAGCTGCCGACCACATCCGTCGCCTGCCCGGTAAGCGGCACTTGGATCTCGGCACGATTGTCGCGCTTATCTTCAACGGCACTATCGATGCGGATTTCATAACCTGCATCAATCAACGTATCCGACAGCTCGACAGACACTTGCAGTGTCTCGCCACTGCCAACGCTTGCACCGGTCAACCCATCGAACTCAGCGGCGTTACTACCGCCACGAACCCAGTCACGCAGGTGTTTGTAATACTTGGCCTTACGGCCAGACACCCAGAGTGTGCGCTGGTAGTTACCCTGCGCGTCGGTGACATAGATAGCCAGATAGGCGTCATTGCCTCGATAGTCTTTAAGGGTGGTTTGCAAGGTAATTTCGCGGGCCTGCGCCAGCGCTGGCAATGCCGCCAATCCCGCTAACGCGAGCGTACAAGTCATCTTTTTCATGCTGAGCCTCCAGTTTGGATGGCTCAAACTAACCGCAAAGCCTTAAGTCAAGCTGAACGCCTAAAAGCACTGACTTAAGGACAACTTAAGACTCCTGTGGTTTGCAGTACTTCATCAAGGATAAGCAACCAGACTGGCGGCGCATCGCTTGAGGTTGCGTGGAACCTGAACTGGCTTTTTAACTGGCACTGTCATTGCGGCCAATGGGCTACGTTAGCGGTTAACAAAACACGTCCATTCTCTTGGTTGGCGAATGGCCTGTGCCGCCCGGCATCTACTAAAAGTATCTGCTTTACTATAACGATGAACACACAAAGCAGCTGAAGGTATACCTCTCTCGACAACGTGAATTCTGAGCAGCAGCTTGTGCCAGAAGAAGGCCTTGCACACTTTTCCGGAACAGGAAGGTTAATGATCAAACAGATCAGAACCACCGTTCATACAACAGCCTCAAGCATTGGGCGTACCTGTTCGAGCGCTGTCATTGCCTTATGCCTTGCACTAGTTAACAGCGCTTTGGCTCTGGGGGCACCGCAGGTTCTGGTTATAGCTACCAGCGAGCTGCCCCCCTTCGTCAGTGCTGAGCCTCGTGAAAGCTTTCTTACCGAGCTGCTGCCGGAAGTAGCGAAGGAGATGGACGTAGTATTCGAGTTCCGTTTTATGCCTTGGCCACGCTGTGAGCTAGCCGTCGATACGCTAAAGGCGTGGGCTACCATGCCCTACGTGCCCACACCTGAACGTAATAAAAAATTTCTATTCTCAGAACCTCTGTACACCAAGCGCACCGTGCTGTTTCACTACAGCGACGATGAGCCACGGGTACCTATGACGTTCTGTCACTTGAACGAGCTTAGTCCGCACAGGATAGGTGGCGTACGCGGCTACTACTATCTGGACAGGTTCGCTCGAGCCGGGCTCAGATTGGAGCTAACCAACAGTGAAGAGTTGAGTTTCAGGAAGCTGCGTGCAGGGCGGGTCGAACTGGTACCGGCAGTGGAGTCGGTCGGCTGGAATATCATACGCAAGACCTTCCCCCCAGAGGACCATGCAAACTTTTATGTTCTGGATACCCCCTTGAATGTGGGTTACAACTATCTGATGACATCTCTTAATTACCCGGAGGCTCCGCAATTACTCGAGAGATTCAATACAGCCCTGAAAACACTGCGCGATAATGGTGTTTACGACACGATAGCGCTGCGCCACGGCTTAACAGGCAGCAACTAGCCCTGATATCCGGATGAACCGAGAGTCCCACCATGGGACCAACGCATTCAGCAAACTCACTAGCGGTTTGATCACCTCCCCCCCAAATCTTCCTATACCACCAGCCGGGATATGACCTGAGTCAACAACTCTGCAGGCCGTTACTGATGGAATGCCGACCGCTCTGGAATGCGGGTTATAGACCGCCTTCCAATTCCCCCGACTAGATTTCGACTGGAGATCCTACCTTGAAAACCTGGCACTGCATCGTGGGCATACTGCTGATCACCACACTCACTTTGCTGCTTGAAATACCCAGCGATACCTGGCTTACCTCAGCCACTCTGAGCATGATCCTCGGCGCAGCGGCACTGGCCTACATGGCGGTATCATGCTTGCTTGCCAGCCGCTGGCGAGCGGTTGAGAACGTTTTTAGCGGTCTTGACCGTGTCTATGAAACGCACAAATGGCTGGGCGTTTGGGCGCTTATTTTTGCCACGTATCACTTCGTATTCAAAGCCAACCTGGATGTGTGGAACAGCGTACCTATCCTGGAGCTGCCCAAATACTGGACCCGTTTGGTACGCCAGCTGAGCTATGTCGCACTGGGTCTGATCGTTCTGCTGGCGTTGAATCGCAAAATCCCTTACAGCCAGTGGCGCTGGTGGCACAAGCTTTCCGGGCCGCTATTCCTGATAGTGATTCTGCACTGGCTAAGCTTCAAATCACCCATCACCCTCGCCAGCCCCTCAGGCATCTGGTTAACGCTTTTGTGCAGTGCAGGCGTATTGGCAGCCCTATACAAGCTAGTGCTTTACCCCTTCGTTGCGCGCGCTGGCGAGTACCGGGTGATCGCCGTTTCTACGGACAAAGGTGCCCTGCATTTAACTCTGGAACCGATAAACAAAAAATTCGACTTCAAAGCCGGCCAATTTGCTTTTATTGCGATGCAGCAAAAAGGCTTGCGTGAACCCCATCCCTTCACCATCGCCAGTGCGAACGCTGCAAACGGACAGGTCGAATTTGTGATCAGAGGGCTGGGGGATTACACCAAAAAACTCTGCGCGAGCGCCAAAGTAGGTATGCATGCTGACCTGTATGCGCCATACGGACGCTTTAAGCGACAGGCCAAGGCCGAGCGCGAAATCTGGATCGGTGCTGGCGTGGGCATTTCGCCTTTTATTTCCTGGCTGCAGGACACGGACGTCAAAGACTTCGAGAAAGCAACGCTGGTCTATTGTTTTAATCCCGGACGCGCCTTTCCTCCGGCGGACCAACTGCAAGCTATGGCCACATTGCGTGGCGCTCACTTTGTCAGCAACCCCAGTGGTATGGAGTCGATAGCCGAGGTATTAGGTCAAGCAGTGGCAAACACCGAACCGCACAAGGTTCATGTCAGCTTCTGTGGCCCCCAGGGGTTATTGGTCAAGGTACGCCAGCTAATGATTAGTCACCAGATTCCACAGCAAAACCTGCACAGCGAGCTTTTCGATTTTCGCTAGCGTGCAAGAGGCTAACCGGCAAAACGATGAGGGTTGCGCACAAAAGCGCTAGGATACGGATATTGTGGATCCTGCGGATCAGCGCGCGTCACCCTCTCGAATGGCCGATCAAGGTAGCCTTATGAATACCGGCACTAGCGCAAGTGGAGCCAAGACATGAACCGCCTTAATCTTCGCCATCTCCAGTATTTCTGGATGATCGCGCGTAGCGGTTCGATCGTGCGAGCGGCAGAGAGCATGAACCTTTCACCGCAAACCTTGAGCGGACAACTGGCAACGCTTGAGGCGGACTTGGGCAATGCGCTGTTCAGGCGTACTAATCGCTCTCTGCAACTGACCGAATTCGGCCAGACAGTGTTTGCCTACGCCGACGACATCTTTCAGACGGCACAGGCCCTGGACGAAGTCATTCAGCAGCCGCCCGAGGAGCGTCCACTCAACTTGTCGGTAGGTGTCGCCGCCTCTATTCACAAACTCATTGCCTACCATCTCACCGCTCCAGCGTTAGCACTATCAAGGGAAGTCCACCTGCGCTGTCAGACCGGGGAAACCAATCAGCTTCTCAAAGCGCTTGGCCAGCGCGACTTGGATGTACTCTTGACCGACCGGCAACCGGATTTCAAGGATGCAGGCCAGTTCCGAGCGCACCGACTGGCAAGCTCATCTATCTCACTATTTGCGGCCCCGACGCTAGCGAGCAAGCTCAAGCCGGGCTTTCCTGCCAGCCTGGATCATCAGCCGTTTTTAACCACGTCTCTGAATGCACCTTACATCAACGAGCTGATGAACTGGTTCGCGGCGCAACGCATCCAGGTCAAGGTCGTCGCCGAAGTCGACGATAGCGCATTGATCAAAGTGTTCGGCCGCGAGGGCATCGGCTACTTTGCCGCGCCCACGGTCATTCAGCATGAGGTGTGTCGACAATACGAGGTTGAGTGCATCGGCTCGATTGAGCAAGTCAGAGAGACGCTATATGCCATTACGCGGGCGCGAACCGGACACAATATTGCCATCCAGGCACTGCTGATGGAACGTGCAGAGCTTGACGATAGCATCGAAAAAACCGAACTATAAAACAGATTTAACGCTGTTTATTTCGACCTATCATTGCCTGACTATACAACTGTCTTCAACAGCAGGGAGAAAGGCCATGAAAACCATTCACCAGTATCAGCTCGAAAGCGACAAACAGGTCAGCACTCTCGCTTTACGCGATGGATACCGGATCGTACGCTGCGAGTATGTGGTTGCGCAGAAACGGGTTTATCTTTGGGTCGAGGAACCGCTGAGAATTGATCTGCCGGTTACCGAGCACCAGTTCATGGTAGTTAGCTCAGGCGATCCGGTACCGGTCAGCTATAACCACGTGGATACGGCCCTGGACCCTTTTGGTCCGCAGGCATTCCACGTCTATGAAGTGATAGCGCCTGCAGAAGCAACCACCAGCCGCACCCGCAAACCCTTTGACCCTTTAGTCTTTGGCACTGTTGAGAGGCAGCATGCTTGAGACTAGCCAGGTATTGACCAGAGCCCCGTTAAGGGGCTCTTTTTTGCCTGTACGTTAACCTTTACTTCATCGACTGGAACGCGGCCCATGCCCGATATCATTGTGATGTTTTTCCTGCTTGGCCTGATCGCTGGCTCATTGCGCTCGGACCTGGCCATTCCCAAGGCCGTCTATGACATTCTGTCCTTGTTGCTGATGCTCACCATTGGCCTGAAAGGCGGTATGGCACTGTACGGCAAGTTGCACTGGTCTTTATTGTCGGAGGTGCTGGCAGTCACCGCACTCGGCTTCCTGATTCCGCTGCTGCTTTATCCCATGCTGCGCTACCTGGTTAAACTCAAGATCGCCGACGCGGCCAGTTTTTGTGCGCACTATGGTTCGGTCAGTGCCGGGACCTTCGCCGTGGCATTGGCCTGGACCGAGTCGCGCGGTCTGGCAACCAGTGGCCAGGTCACGCTTTACCTGGTGCTATTGGAGTTGCCAGCCATCATTACCGGTTTATGGCTCTACCGACGTTTCAGCCCATCGGCTGGGCAAGCAGACGCGGCCAAAACTACGCCGCTATGGCAAGAAACGCTCACCAACCGCAGCGTGATACTGCTGGTGGGTGGCGTGGTGATCGGCCTGCTCTACGGTAAGGACAACGGCAGCCAGGTGACCGGAACACTGACCAGTGCCTTCGCGTTGATCCTCGCACTCTTCTTGCTTGAAATGGGACTGGTGGCAGCTGAAACCCTGCGCAAGGTTCAGCTGCGTCATTGGCGCGTCATTGCCTTCGCCCTGTGTATGCCCACCGTGCTGGCGCTACCGGGCTTGCTAACCGGTATGGCGTTGGGACTGGCGCCAGGCACCACTGTCGTCCTGGCCACGCTGACTGCTAGCGCATCCTATATCGCAGCGCCGGTCGCAGTACGCCACGCGATAGCCGACGCGGATATCGGACTGGTCATGCTGGCTTCGCTCGGCATTACATTCCCATTCAACGTACTAGTAGGTATCGAGCTATATGCCTGGATGCTTACTGTTTTAAGCACCTAAGATAGCTGACCAGGCAAGCGCCAGCCTAAGTGGGCTGCGCGCTTGCCACCGCACCACCACCCAATAACCTGGGCCACCGACAAGGCCCGACGAACTTACCCACAGCGATAATCGACGCCCCGCCCTACCAAAAAGACTCTTGGATTTCCCGTATTCCTCTATTGGTAATAGATCCCGTTGCTGCCCAGCCAGCCAGCCTTGCGCCTCTTGGATCAAAAAAAGTGCCAATCATCCACTCCTGCTCAGATCAGCCAAGCACTTTTGGCTAATAAAATCGCGACTCAAAACGTTATGATATAACAACGCAATACATGTAAGATTGGCGCGATTTAAAACGACCAGAATAGGAAAAAGCATGAAAGTAGTATCTACCTCGCTCGCTGTGATCACCGCGCTCTTAAGCACTGCAACGGTGAAGGCTCAATCTGCCGACTCGACGATTACGCTCGGAGGGCTTTATGTCACAGCAAAATCCAGCGGCCCCCTGCGTACCGACAGCATCATGACGTCAGTCGACATCATGGGCGCAGAACAGGTCGAAGATAAGAATGTGAGCAACAGCTGGGAGCTGCTGGGACAGATGCCCGGTATTCAACTCACGGAGACGGGGCAGGGCGCGGAGTCAGGCAAGGCTACGTTTCGCGCATTCAACGGCGAGGGCTATATCAATGGCATCAAGGTACTGATTGATGGCATCCCCAGTAACGTAAACAGCGGCAATCAGCGCTTTATCGATATGGTTTTCCCGCTGGATATCGACCTGATTGAAGTCGTCCGCGGCACCAATGATCCGCGCTACGGGCTGCATAATATCGGCGGCAACATCAACTTCGTCACGCGTCAGGGCGGCAACTATACCGACGGCAGGGTCACCTACGGCAGCTTCAATACTCGTGAGTTCCAGTTGGCGCTGGGCCATGGGGACGGTAACTTTGCTCAGAATTACTTTCTGGCGAAACAGGATAGCGACGGCTTTCGCGATCATAGTGAATCAAACAAATACTCACTGGGTGGCAAGTGGTTTTATACCGATGATACCGATACCTTTACTGCCGGGCTGAGCGCTCGCCTCTATCATCACCAGGCGCAGGAGTCAGGCTTTCTGACCGCGCAACAATTGCATGCCAGCAGAACTCAATCGCCGGACAAGAACGCCAATGATGGTGATGACCGTGATATGAAACAGCTGAGCGCTGATATCACCTGGCAGCTGAACGACGACCTCAGCTTGAGTAACAAGCTGTACTTTAATAGCTACGATGACGACCGAACCATCACCTTCACCGACTACCCTCTCGGGAATGCCCCACGCCAGCGTCGGCAATGGAATGAAAAGCAGACAGGTGTATTAAGCACCCTGACGTGGCGCGCCAACGACGTGATCGCACTGGAAGGCGGGATAAACTATGAGCACCAGGACAACGAATATCGTCGTTATCGTTATAACTTTAGCCTACCGACTGATTTCGATGCAGCACCTGCACGCACCCAAAACGATGATAGCTACACGCTGCATAACCTTGGTGGCTACGCACAGGCGATCATTGAGCCATTCGACTCATTGAAAATCATCCCGGCCTGGCGCGTAGACCGGTTTTCCGGCAGTACACATCTGCCCAACAACGTAAATGCTTCGTTGCAAGACTATGGCTGGATCCAGCAACCAAAGCTCAGCGTCATCTACAGCATCAGCGATGATGTCAGCGTATACGCCAATTGGGGCCGTACCTTCCAGGTCCTGACCGGCTCAACTGCCCCAGCCTATATGACGGCAGGACAAACCCGCTTCAAGCCGTCCATCAACACCGGTAAGGAGCTGGGCATCAAGTTCAGTCCGGCAGCCAATACCGATGTACGGGTTGCGGTTTGGCAGCAAGATGCAACTGACGAAGTCGCCAACATGCCCAGTACCGGTACCACCGTTGGGTTAGGTGAAACCCGCAGACGCGGCCTTGACCTGCAGATCAACAGCCGCTTGACCGACCAGTTAACGGTCTGGGCTTCACACGCGATGCAGGAAGCGAAAGTAGTCAGTGCCTACACTGCGGGGGGAGATTCACTGGCGGGCAAAGAGGTCTTCTCCACTCCCTGCTACATAAGCAACCTGGGACCCGACTATCAGTTTAATGACCGCTGGCAGTTTGGTATGCAAGCCAGGGCACAGGGCGACTACTACATTGACGAACGCAACGAGCAAGGCAAGTACGGTGGCTTTGCGGTGCTGGACGCAAGCACTAAGTACCAGCTTACCGATACGCTGAGCCTTGGCTTACAGCTCAAGAACCTGACCGATCGCGAGTACGAATACGTGTGGTACGACAACTTCTTCTGGGGTGGCGACGATCAGCCCATGTTCTCGCCAGCACCGGGGCGGTCCGGCTTTGTGTCTGTTGATATGAAGCTCTAACCCCGAACTACCCCCCGCATTTTCATTACCAGTAGCCTGGCAGGCTGCCAGGCTACTCTTGCTCCAAGCAGGAGCAACCCGCTACAAGTATTTCAACCAGCTTATATCGCGCCGACGTGCCTTCAGGCGCGCAAACCACTGTACCGGCGCAAACAGCGCCAAGGCTAGAAACAGCGCCGTCAGCCAGAGCGCCAGCACCGAATCGAAGCTAAAGTACTCACCCTGATTGGCACCGAATATCGCCAAAGCCCCCAGAGACAGCAACTTCAGCACATACAAGTGAAGAAGATAGAAAAACATGGGCGCCGCGCCAAACACCGCTAAGACAGCCACCATGATGCTGTTATTGCGACGCTCAAAGCACGCTAGCAGCAACAGGCCAATTCCCAGCGTGAGCGCCAGAAATAGTAGTGACGGCGGATACTTGGTCATGTTGAAGAAACTCATTAGTGTGATTACCCAAGTACTTCCTTGCGTCCAGGGTTGCTCACCGTAGCCATTAAGCAAACGCAGCGACATAAAGACGAGCAATGCGCAACAACCGCTGGCGAGTAAATAGGCGCGCCGTCGACTAGCCGAGGTTGCCCCACAGAACCAGGGCCCTATCGAGTAACCCAATGCGATCACGCCAATCCACGGCAACAGCGGGTATGAGGTGCGCATGCGCACCTCGTCCGACAACGCAATCCAACCACGATCATGCAAAACGGCCCACGGCAGGTGCATCCAGGAATCGACGGCAAAATGCACTCCATCCAGCAGGTTATGACCGGCAATCAGCACAAAAGCGAGCAACACGAGCAGGCTGCGCGGCAACCAGAGCAGCAACGAGAGCGCCAGCATGCTCAAACCAATTGCCCAGATCACCTGCAGGTAGATGACCGTGGGCGGGAATTGAAAGGTCCAGGCAAACCCCACCAAGGTGAGCTCCAGGACGATAAGAAAAAGCCCGCGCTTGAACAGAAAAGTAGTGACGACAGATTTGCTCTGCTGCTTTTCGCCATAGAGAAACGCTGCCAACCCCGTAAGCAGGATGAATACCGGCGCACACAGGTGCGCCAGCGAACGACTGAAGAACAGCGCGGGATCGGTCTGCATGACATCCATGGGGTCGGATACCTGCATATGCATATAAAAGGTTTCGCGGACGTGATCGAGCAACATCAGGAGAATAACCAGACCGCGCAGAGCGTCGATCGAGAGCAGACGATGGGAAGACATAAAGGACAAGGACACCTAGAAATGAAATATAATAACATTATTATTTCAGCTTTCTATTTGCCTGAACAGCACCAAACCACGGAACGGCCCACAGAACGGTAACCGCTGGCAGGATAACCTTGAGACCTGATACAGGCTTTAACTCAGGTAGCTTGCCAATGCCACGATGGCAACCTCGGCCGACTGGCTAGCACCAGACCAACTGCAAGCCAGCATCAGATTTTTGGGCAAACCAAAGTTCTCGACCTGATAACCTGCCGCGCAGTAGCCGTCAGCATCGTGCGACAGCTGCTCGAGCATTGAGCGGTGATCGGGAAAGTAACCCCACACCGGTTTACCCAGCGCACAGGCGAAACCGATCTCGAACACCGTACCCGAGTCGGGCTCAGCACCACGAAAGTTGTCGAGGTTGGCCAGCACCGCATCGGCGCAGCGGATCTTGTTGAGATTGGCCTGACAAATCCAGCTGGCCATATCCACGACGTCGGCGGGCGGTTGATCATCCAGCGGGTAGAGGCCAATCAACCCGTGCACGGCACAGAGCTGCTTGAGGTATTCGCCACGCTCGATGGCATCAGTACAAAAAACATCAAAACCTGCCAGATAAACCGACTTCACCTACTCTCTCCTCGCCGACTCAAACCTGTTGTTGCGACAGACACCCCAGCGCAGCGGCATCGTCCACATCAATGCACACACCGGGGTCTTGTACCGTCAGCACCCTAACGCGAGCGGGATAACGGCGCACAACATCACGCGCGCCAGCATCACCCTGCACAGCCATCAACTCGGACCAGAACGAGCGTCCAAAGAGTACCGGGTGCCCACGCTGTCCTTGATACACCGGAACTACGATATGCTCGGGGGATGCCATGGCCGCCAGTGCCGCAAAAGTCGCAGGCTGAATCTGCGGCATATCGGCCAGCAGGACCGCCACGGCATCGATATCCGCGGACTGCAGCGCCTGAATCCCAACGACCAGACTGCTGGCCATGCCCTGTTGGCTATTGGCGTTACGCACCACCTTGACCTGCTCGGGTACGCCTAACTCGGCGGCATCATCATCCGCTCGTAGCACCAGAGCAACCTGCGCGAAAGCGCAGAGAGCACGCTGCAAGCTAGTGGCAAGCAACGTATGGCCGTCAGGCAAGAGCGCAACGCGCTTGTCACTGCCAAAGCGCCTGGATTGCCCTGCGGCCAGCATCAGCCCGGCAACACGGGGTGCTGATCGGCTCAGGCTTGAGCGTCCAGCAGCATGACTTCACGCTCGGCGAGCAAACCCTTCAACGCTTCGCCCATGGCCTGATAATGCGGGGCCTGGCGGTGCGCCTCAATGGCCTCCATGCCGGCCCAGTGCTCAACAAACACAAATTTGTGATCTTCACTGCGATCGTGATGCAGCACATAGCCACGGCAACCCGCCTCGGCGCGCGAAGGCTCCACGGCGTTATGCAGGATTTCGGCAACCTTGGCCGCAGCACCATCAACAGCACGCAGCACAGCAACAACAGTAATGGTATCTGACATCTAATAAGTCTCTGTGCGAAGTAATGGGTCAGCTTGCTGCTCAGCGTCGGCGGCAAACTGATGATAGTGAGTAGGTGAAACATCATGAATCGATGACGTGCGCCCCTTGAGCATGCCGCCCTGGCGACCATTGAACACCGCTGTCATCTCGCCAAGAATCGCCATGGCGACGGACTCTGGCGTATCGCCGCCAAGATCCAGACCGATAGGGTAATACAAACGCTCAAGCCCGGGTGCAACGCTACGCTCAGCTGTCATCTCCCGCAATAACCGTTCAGTACGGTCGCGCGGCCCAAGTTGGCCAATGTAGACCGCCTCCGAGGCCAGGGCACAGGCTAACCAGTGGGCATCCTGTTGCAGACTGTGGGTCATGACCGCTACCGCTGCACCTTGCAGCAGAGGTAACGGATCAAAGCGGTCGGTTAACTGGCCATGCAGCACCTGGTCTGCGTCGGGGAAGCGACGGTCACGGGCAAAATGCGCGCGGCTATCGATGACAGTTACGTGCCAGCCCAACAACTTGGCCATGCGCACCAAGGGCTGTGCATCGTGACCACCGCCAAAAATAACCAGTCGCCGTGCGGGCGCGAGATACTCGACCAATACCTGCACCTCACTGCCTGCCTGCTGAAAACGGTGCAGACTGGTCCCGCGCTCGACCAAAGCCTGCTGCAGCGCCTGCTGCACGGGCGCCTGCAAGGCTTGCGGCAGCTGCCCCTCCAGACCGCCATCAGGGTTCAAGAGTTGGCGCTGCCCCAGGTCTGGCGAAGCACTCACCAGGGTTGCCAGTGCCCTGCCCTCACCATCCGCCTGCAGCGCGCGCAAGCCGCGCAACAACACGCGTCCAGCGGGAGCATCTATACGCTCGAAGAGAATATGCACCTTGCCGTTACAGCCAAGCCCGAAGCTGACGGCAACATCGCCGTCCTCCTCGTCATCGGCCGTGCTATAGCTGCGCAGTGCCGGTCCGCTCTCGGTAAGCCACCAGGCGGTGCGCGCCACCTCACTCTCCAGACAGCCACCACTGATGGTGCCTTCAGTCTGTCCCAGCGCGGTAATCAGCATGCGCGCGCCGGGCCGTCGATAGGCGGAGCCCTCAACTTTGACCACGGTCGCCAGCACGGCTTCTTCACCCTGCCCGACAGCCGCATCAACGGCTCGCAACAATTGCTCAACTGCAGCCACTCAATGCCTCCTGCCAGCAAAAACCGATAGCACGCTGATCAATGCCCGGTATTACCGCGCTTGGCGGCAACCTGTTCGGCGCTAACGCTGCCGCCGCTCTGACCGAAATGCTGCAGCACAAAACTGCTAAGCGCGGCCAATTCAGGATCGCTGTAATTCTCGGCAAAGCGTGGCATACGCTGGTCAACCTGCTGCTCCGGGTTACTGTGCCCGGTGAGCAAGATACCTAAAAGGTTGGTAGCCGCCGGATCATTTACCGTTTTCAGCCCCGCGAGTGACGCAATCGGGCTTTGCGTGCCCTTACCATCCCAGCGGTGGCAACTGGCACAAGAGTCGGCAAACACCTTGCTGCCCAGACCGGCTTCTTCAGCGGTCGGCATGCTCAGCTGCTTCACCTCAGGGCGGGCAATACCCGCGCTTTGTGGCTCAGTCGAGAGCAGGTAGGTTGCCATCGCCGACAGATCGCTCTGTTCCAGGTGACGCAGACTATTACTCACCACTTCACCCATTGGGCCAGCGGCGACGCCTTTTCCTGCCGCATGGCCTTTGCTGAAGTAACTCACCAGCTCAGCCTCGCTCCAGGCACCTATGCCATGCACCTCATCCGAACTGATGTTGTAGGCTTGCCAGTCCTGAACCAGGTTGCCAGCCAGCGGCTGACTGCTGTCCAGAGCCTGAAACAGATTACGCGGCGTGTGACACTCGGCGCAGTGGCCCGGCCCCTGAACCAGATAGGCACCGCGGTTCCACTGCTCGCTCTGCTCCGGCTCGGGCTCAAAGCGCTCGTCATCCAGAAACAGCATATTCCAGAAAACCATGCCCCAGCGCTGGTTGAACGGAAAAGACAGGGTGTTTTCCGGCGGCGTGTTCTTGACCGGCTCAAGACTCGATAGATAAGCCTTGATCGCCAACACCTCATCTTCTGGCATCAGCGTGTAGGACGTATATGGAAAGGCCGGATAGTAGTGCTTGCCGTCCTTGCCGACGCCCGAATGCAGCGCGCTGACGAAGTCTTCATCGCTCCAGCTGCCGATACCGGTCTCTTCATCCGGTGTGATATTGGGTGAATACAACGAGCCAAAGGGCAATTTGAATTCCACGCCACCGGCGAAGGGCTTACCGCCGGACGTGGTGTGACACGCTACACAGTCGGCGGCATCGGTCAGGTACTTGCCCCGCTCGATCAGATCCGCGTCAGCCGCGAGTGCGGTGCTCGACAATCCGGCGAATCCAAGACCCATTACAACTAATTGAGTAAAACGCATTGGCCTGTCTCCTTAAACCGGGTAATAGCCGGCACGGCTTAGTGGTAGACGACGCAGACGCGTCCCGGATGCAGCATGCAACGCATTGACCAGAGCTGGTCCAATCAGCGCGGTACCGGTCTCACCGACGCCGCCCGGCGCCTCCAGGCTAGGCACTATGTGGACCTCAACCCCGGGCGCCTCGCTGATGCGCAGCTGGCGGTAATTGTTGAAGTTGCTCTGCTGGACGACGCCCTGCTCAATCAGAATTTCATTGAACATCGAGGCTGACAGACCAAACAGGGTTCCGCCCTCGATCTGCGCGTGCACCGAGGTCGGGTTAGTCACCAGACCGCAGTCGATAGCACTCACCAGACGAGTGATGCGGATTGCCTTGTCGCCGCGCATTTCCATTTCCACCACGGTCGCCACGTAGCTGCCAAACACCGCACTCACCGCAACACCTCGGCCACGACCGGCCGGCAACGCGCTCCCCCAATCCGCCTTTTCGGCAGCCAAACGCAATACGGCCTGCGCACGGGGCTGCTCAGACATCAGACTCAAGCGGTATTCGACCGGATCAGCACCCGCGTTCAGCGCCAACTCGTCGATAAAGCACTCCAGCGCGTAGGTGCTACGCAACGGACCCACGCCGCGCCACCAGGACACCGGGATGACCTTGGGCTCTTCACGCACATAATTGACCAGCAGATTCTGCAGCGAGTAGATAGGCTCAATGGCCACCTCGACCGCATCGGCGTCGATACCGCTCTCAGGCAGACTGCCCATATAGCGACCCAGCACCGATGCGCCAGCTATCCGGTGTTGCCAGCCAACCGGTTTACCATCGGCGTCCAGCGCGGCGGTCAGTCGATCCGCATACTGTGGCCGATAAAGATCGTGGGTCATGTCTTCTTCACGACTCCAGATCAACTTGATCGGGTAGCTGACATGGCGCGCCACATCCACTGCCTGGGTGATAAAGTCATAATCCAGCCGGCGGCCAAAAGCGCCGCCAATCAGCTGGTTATTCACAATGATCTTGTCCGCCGGCAGACCACTGATTTTGGCTGCGGTCTGCTGCGCAAAGACCGGCACCTGAGTACCTACCCAAAGCTCGCAGGCGTCCGGGCGGACATGCACGACACAGGTCATGGGCTCAAGCGGCGAATGCGACAGGAACGCCTGTTCGTACACCGCCTCAAACTGACTGGCAGCGCCCTCGAGTGCTTTGGCGATATCGCCCGTACTATGGGCAACCACACCATCGCGCGAGCTGGCTTGTAGCAGAGCGTCATCCAGCTGAGCTGAATTGATGCTGGCGTGCTCGCCCAGATCCCACTCGACCTTGAGCGCCTTCAGTCCCTTTTGACAGGCCCAGTAATTACTCGCCGTAACCGCTACGGCATTATCCAGCTTGATCACGTCACGCACGCCCGGCACCTTCTTGGCATCAGAGGCATCCAAGCTACTCAGGGTGCCGCCGTAAACCGGGCAGGTCAGCGTAGAAGCAATCAGCATGTCCGGCACGCTCAGATCGATCGTGAACTGCGCCTTGCCGTTGACCTTGTTGGGGGTATCTATGCGCGGTGCCGCGGTGCCCAGCAGGGTGAACTGTTCAGGTGTTTTCAACACCACCTCGGTTGGCAGCGGCAGCTCGCTGGCAGCATCGACCAGTTCGCCGTAACCCAGTTTCTGGTCCGCAGGCCCGAAGACTTCGCCATTGCTGGCGTGGCACTGCGACGCTTCAACGCCCCAGCGCGTTGCGGCCGCCTGAATCAGTAGCAGACGCGCCGTTGCACCCGCTTCGCGCAGCGGCTTCCAGGAGTGGCGGGTCGAAGTAGAGCCGCCAGTCGCCTGAAACTGCATCAGTGAGTCGGCATAGAGCTCGCTATCCGGTGGCGCATCTTCGATGGTGACGGCACTCAGGGGCACTTCCAGCTCTTCTGCAACCATCATCGCAATGCCGGTGTGCGCGCCTTGGCCCATCTCGATCTTGGGCGAAATAACAGTTACCAGACCGTCATGCCCTACCCGCACATAGGCGCCATAAGCGCGGGGCGACTGGTCACCCAATCGGCCAGCCTCGGTGGCCTCGGCAGCTACGCTGCGGGGTGTAAACGCAGGTAGCCAGGTGCTCAGCACCAAACCACCCAATGCTGCACTTGACCCTTTCAGGAAGCCACGCCGTGAGACTGCAAATGTCGATTTACCCATTAGCTATTCTCCTCAGGCTTGGCCGATGTCTTTGATCGCGGCACGAATACGGGTGTAAGTGCCGCAGCGGCAGATATTGCCTGCCATGCCGGCGTCGATATCCGCATCACTCGGAGACGGGTTATGTTGCAGCAGCGCCGTGGCCGACATGATCTGACCAGACTGGCAGTAACCACATTGCACCACCTCGTGTTCCAGCCAGGCCTGCTGGACCTTGGCACCAACCGCATTCTCGGCAATGGCTTCGATGGTTGTCACCGACTTGCCAGCAACGGAGCCAACTGGCAGCACGCAGGAACGCACAGCTTCGCCATCAAGGTGCACGGTACAGGCGCCACATTGGGCGATACCGCAGCCAAACTTGGTTCCGGTTAGCCCCAGCACATCGCGTAACACCCATAGCAAGGGGGTATCGTCCGGAACATCGAGTTGGTGTTGCTCACCATTAATGGTCAACAGATTCATAAAGACCTCATCACGGCACGGAATTAATTATTTTGTTTATACACTCTAGCAGCTGGATCACCACGAGGCGCGATCCGAAGCTGGCTAGTACAGTCACTTTTATCTCAACGTCGAGACAACGAAAGCGCACATAGGCAGCAACATTCATTCGTATGACGTCGAAGTATGGAAAATAAGAGTAGCGTTAATTGCAGGCGGGGCGGTAGAACAATACCCCAAAGCTCTGTGACCTTGGGGAGAAACGCGTGAAGTCCGTGACTAATTCATGCTGAACAGAAGGACGCGAAGAAGGCAGGAAAACCGCACGACACGGTGCGGTTTTCCTGAATACTCAGCGCGCGATAAGTGCGTAAGCGCCATCATTTTGCAAGCGTGCCCACGCATAACCGGCACCAACCGTCACTATGCCGGCGGCCGTTTCACAACTTTGCGGTACGTCAGCTGGCAGGTCAGTCAAATAGCTGCTGTCATAGCTGGCTGCACTGATACAGTCTTCTGCTACGACGGCTTCCCAGCCTTCGGTCTCCGTATTCCAGCGCCCAAGGGTCAAACTCTCTGCTTCCGCCACAGCCGGTAAATTGAACTGCAGGACAAAGTCGTCGCCGCGGGCATCGTCATCCAATATCGAGTTGCTGTTTACGCGATCGCTCGGGAGCGTCACCGGTTGCTTTCCCCTCTCGCTGCCATCACCAAAACTACCGGCAAAACCAACGTCAGCCTGGATATTCTTCATAACACCTTTGGCGCTGCTGTAAGTACCATCCTGCCCCTGGATTCCGCTGACGATCAACACATCAGACTCGGCACCCTCGTAAGGGGGAACCCAACTCAAGGAAACCTGTTTTTTCAGATCGATCGTGGTTTCACGAATCTCGACTTCCTCGTCAGCAGTACCCTGATTGATCAAGCGCACACGCTGGCTGTTGTTCAGATTAGGTGAGTAACTTGCGTGCGGTATGTGCAGGTAACGGAAATAGCGAGCCGCCAGCTCAGCATTGCTTTTTGCCGTGGATACACCGGGCTCAAAATTAGTGGTTCTGGTACGCGTATCGTAGCGGTTGAAAATGGCATTTTCACCATCAAGAATACGTGCCGAAAAACCATTATCCGAGACGCAGGCACTCGTGCGATAGCTTTTGTCGTGCGTCATATTAAGCTGATTACTGGCCGGAATACTGGAGGGGTAAACGATCTTGTCACAGCGCTCAGCCGTGCGCGTAAAACGATCTATCAACTTCCAATCAGGCTGCGCCAGCTCACGCATACCATCCTCGTTACGCGTAATAGTATGAGCTTCATAGTAAGAGCGGTAATCAACCAGGTCGCCTTCGAAGCTCAGGATGGATGCGTTGACATCCAATGTCCCAGAGCTACCGTCGTTGATCTTGACCATGAGCATGTTCTGGATCAATTCGCTCTCGCCATAGCGCGAGTCGTAACCCTTATAAGAAGCGCTGCCACTGACCAGCTCTGTGTAATGCCCACCGTAATAACCGGATACCAGGCTGCGCAGATACTGGTGCTCGTGCCCCGCTACATAGATCACGTCGTTATCGGCGAACAACTGGCGGTAATCGCTATGCACCAGCAAAAACTGCTGATCGCCTTCAGACGTATCGTAAGCCTCTACTACCCCCTCTCGAATATTGCCGTAGCGCGAGCCCACCATGGTGTTATGGGTAGACACAATAATGTGATCGACCTGATCGCGATAAGTCTCAATCATTTCGCGCGTGAAGTCGTAGGTGAAGGGCAACTGCCCATAAGAGAGCGTGATAATAAGCACGTTGCCGCGGACAACGGCGTAGTTCTTGTCGCGCTGCCCGGTCATTTGAATGGCATCGGCCGGAATCAGATCGCTGACGTTGTCGTACCAATCCTGGTCAGTGCCCTTGATGTCATGATTACCCTGCAGCGGCAGCATGACAAAGTCGTCACGATAATCATCCACCACGCTGCGCCACTGCGCGTACTCTGCTGGCGTAGCCTCTTCTGACAAATCACCAACCAACAGCAGCAGATCAACATCTTGCTCGCGATAAAACTCCATCAGCGCGCGCATTGGCATAATCGACGAATTCTGACCACCGCCCTGGGTATCAGGAATGACACCAACCCGCAGCGCGGCCTGCACCGCTGGCGGCGCTGGCTGGCTGACATTTTCATCATTGTCGCTACTGCTGGAGGACAGACAACCGGTCAGCAAACCTCCGGCAGCCAAACAAATAAATCCCGTTCGAATAAACATCTTAATTCCCTTTCAGACTGCGTTTATAGAGTCTGGAAGGCTATGAGATGCGTGTGAGAGGCCCGAGACAGAGCGGTTACATTACGATGGCGAGATGTAACAGGATAATTCAAAAAGATTACTGCTCAGCGTACATTGGAGGGCAAGATCACCTTGGCACGCTCTTGCTGCGCCAGGGTGACGTATTTCAGCGAAATGGCGGCTCATCAAAACTGCGCAGCTTGCGTGAATGCAGCGAGTCCAACTGACTGCGCAACAGCTCCAGCGCATGAATGCCAATGTGCAGATGCTGGGTAACCGCGCGTTCGTAGAAGGCGCCGGCAGCACCGGGCAATTTGATTTCGCTGTGCAGCGGTTTATCCGAGACGCACAAGAGCGTGCCGTAAGGCACCCGCAGGCGATAACCCTGAGCGGCAATGGTGCCGCTTTCCATGTCGACGGCAATGGCGCGCGCCATATTGATCAGCGGACGCTCCTGCGCCCAGCGCAGTTCCCAGTTACGATCATCGTAGGTCAGTACCGTACCGGTGCGTAGCCGACGCTTGAGTGCATCACCCTGCTCGCCGGTAACCTCGGCAGCGGCCTGCTGCAGCGCCTGCTGTACTTCGGCCAGCGCCGGCAACGGAATGTTCGGTGGCAGCACGCGGTCGAGAATACCGTCGCGGCGCATATAGGCATGCGCCAGAACGTAGTCACCGATAGTCTGCGACTGGCGCAGGCCGCCGCAATGACCAATCATCAACCAGCAATGCGGACGCAGCACGGCCAAATGATCGGTGATGTTCTTGGCGTTGGATGGCCCAACGCCAATGTTAACCAAGGTGATACCCTCTGCCGGATTCTCTGCCTGCAGGTGATACGCCGGCATCTGGTAACGGTGCCAGACGACTGTCTCGATAATGGCCTGCATCTCGCCTTCCGCCATACCACGCTCAATCACCACATTGCCCGGCAAGACCATGCGTTGAAAGCGCGAGTCAGCTTGCAACATGTCCAGCCCGTGGCGAATGAACTGGTCAACGTAGCGATGGTAGTTGGTGAGCAGAATCCAGGGTTGCACGTGCCGCCAGTCGCTACCGGTGTAATGCACCAGCCGGCGCAGCGAGAAATCGGTGCGCGCGGCGTCGAATAGCGCAAGTGGCAGCGGATCGATATTTTCCCAATCGTAAAGCCCATCGGCAGTGCCGTCGTTGGCGGCCGACAAATCAGTACTCGGGAATACCCGTGCCAACTCAGCCGCGGTCACCCCTGAGGCGCCCAGCTCATCTCCCTGCTCGACCACGTAGGGATAAGGGATATTGGCTTGACTGGAGCCGACCTCAACCGTGACGGTAAAATCGCTCATCAGGGGCCGCAACTGATCCAGCAGATAACGCCGGAAGGCGGCTGGCTGGGTAACGGTAACGCTGTAGGTGCCGGGCACCTGCACCTTGGCATAGGCGCGCACGGTGCTAGGCACCTCGCCCTGGCAGTGATAGATCAAACGCAGCTCCGGATACCTGAAGGCGCAGCGACTCTCAGACGGGTGCGTACGGTCTGCCAAATACTTCTTGAGCGCCTCGCGCAAGGCACTAGTGGCCTGCTGATACAGAGCTGCTAGGCGATCAACCGCCTCTTCAGGACTGGACACTACAACAAAATCGTCTGGGCAAGAATTCATGGAGTACCTCGGCTGTTCACATGCCCCTATCTTGCCTGCTGCGACGCCTGCACGCCAAGCGCTGTGCTCAGATCGCTGAATCGCCAACTAATGCCCCGCCCACAACACGAGCGCTTTCGCGCTGCACCGACCAAGTATGCGAATGCTTTATTCGCGCACCGGCTAGCGCTGCAACAGGCACCACTCCCGAGCCTGATTGGCAGAAAAGATCATCTTATGGCAGATTCGATCATGGCTGAGCGCTAATGGTTACGGCAAGCTGGGCTAACTACCCCAACAACAAAAATATAGAGGCGAGACTATGCCCGAATTCTTCTACACCCACGCAGGCAACAATCAGGCACGTCCCAGTGAGCATTTCACCGTGACGCCGGTTGCCGGGTCACTGGGCGCCGATATTCACGATATTGACCTTAACAACCTCAGTGAGCGAGGCCAGATAGCGCTGCGCCAGGCGCTTATGGATCACGGCGTGCTCTTCATTCGCGATCAGCAACTCAGCGTTGAGCAACTGGAAGCCGTTACCCAGCGCTTCGGTGAATTTGGTACCGAGCCCTACGTCAAACCCATGCCTGAACATCCGCATGTAGTGCACGTAGTAAAAGAGGCGAGTGAGCAGACACCGGTGGTATTTGGCGGCGCCTGGCACTCGGACTGGTCCTTTCAGGAAAAACCGCCGGCCTTCACCCTGCTTTATGGCAAGGATGTTCCGCTTACAGGTGGCGACACTCTGTTCAATAATATGTATCTGGCCTGTGAGTGGCTGTCTGACACCCTGCGCAAAACCCTGCATGGGCTGGATGGCATACACAGCCCGGAATTTGGTTACGGCCCCAATGCCAAACACAACGCGGGTCTGGAGAGCATGAAAATTGTCTACGGCGAAAACGTAGACGACAATGTCCGCAGCCATCCGCTGATTACCCGTCACCCGGAAACCGGGCGCAACGTACTCTTTGCCAATCCGGTCTACACCCTTGGGATTTCCGGCATGAAAGCCGAGGAGTCACGCCCAATCCTTGATTACCTCTATAGCGTGGCACTGGCCCCGGCCTTTACCTGCCGCATGCGCTGGACGCCTGGCACGTTGGCGATCTGGGACAACCGCTGCGTCTGGCATCAACCCGTATCAGATTATTTTGGCGCGCGCCGCGAGATGTATCGCACCACCGTCGTTGGCGAGAAACCCACCCGAGGAAGCATTGCATGAATCAGTCTGTGAATAACCACGCCATCGCCGCCGAGCTGCTACTGGCTGCCCGCGCTGAACGCGCGCCCCGCGCAGCAATAGCCGAGACCCACCAAATCGCCAATTTGCAGCAGGCCTATTCGGCGCAACAACATTGGCAGCGTCTAAGTCTTGCGCAGGGTGACAGCGTCAGAGGTTATAAGCTCGGCGTCAGCAACCCGGCAGTGCAAGCCAAGCTCGGTTTGCCCGGTCCATTGCAGGGCGTATTGATGGCCAGCGGTCTGCGCCAAGCGGGGCAAGAGCTGAACTACCGTGACTTTATCGCGCCACGTGCCGAAATCGAGGTAGCGATGGTATTTGCGCATGAGCTGACTGATCCCGAGCTGGACAGAAGTCAACTGATCGCGGCGCTACAAACCGTCGTGCCCGCCCTTGAGATCTGCGACTCAGCGATCGCAGGCTGGCCCACCACAATTTTTGACGCCGTAGCAGACAACCTCTCTTCCGGCGCATACGTGCTGGGCAACCAGCAGAACGTGCCCGGTGCGCTGGACCTAAGCCAACTGATTGCCACACTGGAAATCAATGGCGAGCAGGTTGCCGAGGGCAATACCGGCAGTGCAATGGGTGACCCGCTAGAGGCGTGCCTGTGGCTGGTGCGCGACCGGCTGAAGCAAGGCATAAGCATCAAGACCGGCGACATCATCCTGACTGGCGCCTTGACCGGACTGCATCCGATTGCCGCAGGAGATCAGTTGACGTTGCGTATGGGCGAGCTGGGTGAGGTGAGCTGCAGCTTCAACGCTTGAAGCTGAGATTGTAGTGCAGAAAAGAAAAAACCCCGCCGAGGCGGGGTTTTGCAGAATAGTTCCTGATCATCCGTAATAGCAGTGCCTCCGAGGCACTATCCCTATTCCCTGTTGTTTGAGTCGCTTCCTGCGATGCTCCTAGCGCGATTGATACTACGCAGGTCCGCAGGAAGTGCCCATAAGCCATTGTCATCACAGCGTGTAAGCATTTGCTTACATTTAGTCGACTCTGCAGTTAGCCGGCAGAGTCGATCGCTCAGAACTGCACCGCGTCCAACTCGTACAAGGACTCACTGCCCGCGTTGACCGACTCACTCAGCGAGTGAATGCGTGGTAGCAAACGCTGGAAGAAGAACTTGGCAGTGCCCAGCTTGGCGCTATAGAAACCGATTTCATCCGCCTCTGCCTTGGATAGCGCAACCTTGGCCATCTTGGCCCACATATAAGCGTAAGCGGTATAGCCAAATACATGCAGATACTCGACCGAAGCCGCGCCTACTTCGTTCGGGTTGCTCTTGCTGCGCTCAATCACGCCAGCGGTCAGCTCTTCCAGATTAGCTATCGCCTTGGCCAACGGCTGAACAAACTCGGCCATGGCGTCTGCGGAATTTTCGGTAACGAAATTGCGGACTTCCTCGGCAAATACCTTGAAGAAAGCGCCGCCATTGGCAACCGTCTTGCGTCCCATCAAGTCGAGCGCCTGAATGCCGTTGGTGCCTTCGTAGATCTGCGCGATACGCACGTCACGCACCAACTGCTCCTGGCCCCACTCACGAATGTAGCCGTGGCCGCCAAAGACCTGCTGGCCGTGCACACAGTTCTCCAGACCGACGTCGGTAAAGAATGCCTTGGCTACCGGCGTCAGCAGCGCAACCAGATCCTCGCCTTTCTTTTTCGACTCTGGCTCATCAGCATACTTGCTGATATCCAGTTGCATGCCCACATAGGTAGAGAACGCACGACTGCCTTCGGTCATGGCTTTCATGGTCAGCAACATACGGCGCACGTCGGGGTGGACGATGATGGGATCGGCCGCCTTTTCTGGCTGCACGGCACCCGTTGGCGCCCGGCTCTGGATGCGCTCGCGAGCATAGTCAACCGCGCTCTGATACGACGCTTCTGAGCAGCCGATGCCCTGAATACCAATAGACAAACGCTCATAGTTCATCATGGTGAACATGGCATTAAGGCCTTTATTGACCTCCCCGACCAGATAACCACGGGCAGAATCAAAGTTCATAACGCAGGTAGCTGAACCCTTGATGCCCATCTTGTGCTCGATGGAGCCGCAGTTGACCGGATTGCGCTCGCCCATAGAGCCGTCTTCGTTGACCAGGAACTTGGGCACCAGGAACAGAGAGATGCCCTTGGGACCCGCCGGCGCGTCGGGCAATTTCGCCAGCACCAGGTGAATAATATTCTCGGTCAGATCGTGCTCACCGCCGGTGATAAAAATCTTGGTACCGGTCACCAGGTAGCTGCCGTCCGCTTCGGGCACGGCCTTGGTGCGGATGATACCCAGGTCAGTACCACAGTGCGGCTCAGTCAGACACATGGTGCCAGACCAGATGCCTGCGTACATGTTCGGCAGGTAAGCCTGCTTCAGCTCTTCACTGCCGTGGGCATCAAGCGCCAGACAGCAACCGGCGGTCAGAGCCGGATAGAGTGCAAAGCTGTTGTTGGCACCGTAGACCATTTCCTCGACCTGCACACCCAGCGTCTTGGGCATGCCCAGTCCGCCGTACTCGGGGTTGCCGCCCAGGCCAACCCAGCCACCTTCGGCATAGGTTTTGAACGCGGCCTTGAAGCCGCTTGGCGTAGTGACTTCACCGGCATTCCACTGCGCACCTTCCTCGTCGCCACTGCGGTTCAGCGGAGCAATGGTCTGCGAGGTGATCTTGCCGGCTTCCTCGAGCATGGCATCGGCCGTTTCCGCATCGATGGCACCGTCCAGTCCGGGCAGGCTCTGCCACAGAGCATCGGCCTCAAACACTTCATTGAGCACGAAACGGATATCACGCAAGGGGGCTTTGTAGTCAGCCATCAAAATCTCCTCATCAACAGATTTGTCCGGAACATACCGGAGCAGAGCAAGGATTGTATCCCGGCAACGAAAAAACCTGTAGCGTCTTTTTATGACTTTTTGCAAAGAATCAGTCACGCGCCTGACAAACCATTCTTCAACCACTCAATCGCAACGGCTCGATGGCATCGGCTGCGCCTGAGCGCCAGCCAGAAGACGAAAAAAAGCCCCGAACCAGTCGGGGCTTTTTGTTTACCGCTTAGCGCTTACAGCGAAGCTTCAGAACTGCTCGGCAGTCATATCCATCAGGCTGTCGGCACCGGAGTTCAGCGCTTCAACGTGAGCCTGAGCGCGCGGCAGCAGGCGCTTGAAGTAAAAGCTCTGCGTAGCCACCTTGGCTTTGTAGAAATCCTCTTCAGAGGTGCCGGCGGCCAGCTGCTGCTGCGCCACAATGGCCATCTTCAGCCACATGAACGCATGGATCACATAACCCGAGAACATCAGGAAGTCCATGGAGCAAGCGCCCACTTCTTCCCGGTTCTGCATCGCGCGACCAGCGATGCTTTGCGTGATCTCGCCCCACTGTGCATTCAGCTGGTTCAGCTTGGCCAGCTCGCCAGCGAACTGGCTGTTGCCCTCGTTAGCCTGGCAAAACTTGTGAACCTGTTTGGTAAAGGCAGACAGCAACTTGCCTTGGCTACCCAGCACCTTGCGACCCAGAAGGTCCAGCGCCTGAATACCATTGGTACCCTCATAGATGGGCGCGATGCGGCAATCACGCATCTGCTGCTCCTGGCCCCATTCACGAATGTAACCATGGCCCCCAAACACCTGCATACCCAGGCTGGTTACTTCCATGCCGGTTTCGGTCATGAACGCCTTACAGATTGGCGTCAGGAATGCCAGCTGGGCATCAGCATTGGCGCGCTCACCTTCGTCTTTGGAGTAATGAGCCTGGTCGAGCAGTTGCGCGGTGTAGTAGGTCAGCGCGCGGTTGCCTTCATTAAAGGCTTTCATGGTCAGCAGCATGCGACGCACATCAGGATGCACGATGATCGGGTCAGCGGCTTTCTCTGGCTCTTTAGCGCCAGTCAGTGAACGCATCTGCAAACGGTCTTTGGCGTATGCCAAGGCCGACTGGTAAGAGGCTTCGCCATGACACAGCCCCTGCATGCCGGTACCCAGGCGCGCGTGGTTCATCATGGTGAACATGCAGTTCAAGCCCTTGTTGGCTTCGCCGATCAGATAACCAGTGGCGTCATCAAAGTTCATGACGCAAGTGGCGGATGCCTTGATACCCATTTTGTGCTCAATGGAACCGCACTTCAGGGTATTACGCTCGCCTTTCTCGCCGTTGGCATCGAGCAGGAACTTGGGCACGATGAACAGTGAGATACCTTTGGTACCGGCAGGCGCGTCGGGCAGTTTGGCCAGCACCAAATGGACGATATTCTCGGCCATGTCATGCTCACCGCAGGAGATAAAGATCTTGGTGCCGGTAATTTTGTAACTACCATCGGACTCGGGTACTGCCCGCGTCTTGATCAAGCCCAAATCGGTACCGCAATGCGGCTCGGTCAGACACATGGTGCCAGTCCAGGTGCCGGGAGTCAGCTTGCTTAGATACTGATCCTTCTGCTCCTGCGTGCCATGTGCACTGATGGCCGCGGAACAACCGTGGGACAGACCCGGATACATACTGAAGGCATAGTTTGCCGAGGCAACCATTTCACTGATCACCAGGCCCAGCGAGAAAGGCAAGCCCTGGCCGCCGTACTCGGTAGAGCCAGTCATGGAGCCCCAACCGTTATCGACATACTGTTGGTAGGCTTCTTTAAAGCCTTTGGGCGTGGTGACGACGCCATCATCGATATGGCAACCTTCTTCGTCACCAGTGCGGTTCAGCGGCGCAAGTACTTCGCCAGCGAACTTGCCACCTTCTTCAAGAATGGCGTTGACCAGATCCGGCGAGGCATCTTCTAGACCGTAGGCCTCATAACTGGCGGCAAAATCGAGCACTTCATCCATAACGAAGTGCATGTCACGTAAAGGGGCTTTGTATTCGGGCATGTCGGCTCTCCAAGTGCAGCCGGACCATACCGGCGGCAGCTATTCATACAGGTGTTTGAACACTAGGGATCTGCAGCCACCAGGTCAAGCTGCGGTAGGGACCATTATCTCGCTTGATGCTAGGCCATAACACAGGACCAAGCACCCTGATTGCGCCTGACTGATGAACCTTAAAGCGCCAAGTCCCTTGCGGTCGCAGAGCAAGACCCCCTAGCATGGTCACCTCGTTTTCCAGCCTGCGCCTGACGCAGAAGGATCTATCTTGGCTTCACTTGCGGACCTGCAGTTCGACAACCGCTTCGCCCAACTGGGCGACACTTTTTCTACTCGAGTTACGCCGGAACCGCTGCAAAACCCGAGGTTGGTGATCAGTAGCCCCAGCGCCATGCGTCTAATCGACCTGACGCCAGAAGAAGCCAATAGCGAGCTATTTACCGAACTCTTCTCCGGGCACAAGATCTGGAGCAGCGCAGAACCACGGGCAATGGTTTACTCCGGCCATCAGTTCGGCGGCTACAACCCCAAGCTGGGTGACGGCCGGGGCCTGTTACTGGGCGAAGTACTCAATCAGGCCGGCGAACACTGGGACCTGCACCTCAAGGGCGCGGGCAGCACCCCCTATTCGCGCATGGGCGATGGCCGCGCAGTGCTGCGCTCATCAATTCGAGAATTCCTTGGCTCGGAAGCGCTGCATGCGCTCGGCATACCCACCAGCCGCGCACTCTGCGTCACCTTGGGTGACAATCCCGTTTACCGCGAACGCGAGGAGCGAGCAGCCATGCTGCTGCGGCTATCACAGTCGCACATTCGCTTTGGTCACTTCGAATACTTTTATTACACCCGCCAGCATGATGCCCTCCGCGAGCTGCTTAACTTTACCCTGCGTACTTGCTACCCAGAATGCCTCACAGACGCACAGCCAGAACTGGCTATGTACCGTGAAGTGCTGAAACGAACCGCTGAGATGATTGCCTGGTGGCAAGCCTACGGCTTCTGCCACGGCGTGATGAACACCGACAACATGTCGATTCTGGGCATTACCTTCGACTTTGGCCCCTACGCCTTCCTCGATGCATTCGACGTACGCCACGTCTGCAATCACTCCGACCATGAAGGCCGTTACGCCTTTCATCGCCAGCCCGCCATAGCGCAATGGAACCTCGCCTGCCTGGCGCAGGCACTAACTCCCTTTATTGATGTAGAAACCCTGAAGACCGAAGTCGCCAGCTTTATGCCGACCTTTGAACAGCACTATCTGGAGCTGATGCGACGGCGACTGGGGTGGGCAGATGCCCAACGCGGAGATGGCGATCTTATAGAACAACTACTGCAGCTGATGCAGGACAGCGGGAGCGACTTCACTCTCTGCCTGCGCCTTCTGGCAGAAGACAGTACAGCGCTGCGCGATCACTTTGTTGACCGTGACGCCTTCGATCGCTGGCATGCCGAGCACTTGCACCGCAGGGGTGGCAACGCAGAACAGGCCGAAGCCTTGCAGGCCAACCCGATTTACCTGCTACGCAATTACTTGGCGCAGAACGCGATTGCTGCCGCTGAGCAAGGTGACTTCACTGAGGTCAGGAAGCTGCACGACCTGCTGACAACGCCCTTTACCAGGCAGACCGACGCCGAAGAATACGCTGCAGCTCCACCGGACTGGGGCAAACACCTGGAGATCAGTTGCTCATCCTGAAGCTGGTTAAATAGACACCGTTTTTTATTCTTTTTAAGCATATAAAAATCAGTTTTTGTACTTGGACAAACTTAAGAATCCCTCTTAATGTGGCGCCCATACGGGTTCCGACAGGTGGAGCCGAATACCTCACACGAGATTCAGGTAACCATGAGCTGGGATTCGCTGCCATTGATTGGCGTCGCACTACTACTGTGCTGGGTGTTTTACTCCTTTGCACGGGAGAAGTTCAGCCCCGATGTGGTGGTCGGGATTGCTGTCGCCGTACTACTGGTAAGTCAGCTGTTATCACCCGCCGATGTTCTGAGTGTGCTGTCCAACAGCGCACCCATCACTATTGCCTGCATGTTTATCTTGTCCGGCGCGCTGGAACGCACCGGTTGCGTAGAAACCCTGGGTAACTGGTTGTCGCGCATGGGTGGCGGCAGCCCGTGGCGCACCCTGTTCAGTCTGATGATGACAGCGATGCTGCTATCCACCTTCATCAACAACACGCCAGTGGTCGCCATCCTGACGCCGGTCGCCATTGCACTGGCCACGCAGGTTGGCAGCAAGCCATCGAAGATGCTGATCCCATTGTCCTACGCCACTATATTGGGCGGCACCATGACCATGATCGGCACCTCGACCAACATTCTGGTGGATGGTGTGGCTCGGCAAATGGGCATGGAGCCCTTCGGCATGTTCGACATTACCCTGCCCGGCGCCATCCTGGCAGCCATCGGCATGGTCTTCATTCTGCTGATCGGTTATCGACTGCTGCCCGAGCGCGAGAGCCTTTCGCGTCAGTTACGTCCGGATCAGGCGCGCACCTTCATGACCGAGCTGCTGGTTCCGCATGACTCGCCAGTGGTCAATCAAACCATCAGCCAGGCCAGCCTTAACGGCAACAGCGGCATCAGCGTACTAAAGATATTCCGTGGCGATGAGGAGTTATCCACTCCGCTAAACGACACCCTGCTGCACGCGGGCGACCGCCTGGTGCTGCATACCACCATGCGCGATTTTGTTGAATTGCGGCAAAACGGCCTGCTCGCCTTTAACCGCGAAGACAGTGCCAACTTTGAAACCATCTCGACCCGTGATGTGATGCTGGCAGAGGCTATAGTTGGGCGCAATTCGCGATATAGCCACCGCCCCATGCGCGACCTCAACCTGACCGCCCGTTACGGTATTCACGTATTAGCGATTCACCGTCAGAACGAGAACATTCAGAACAACCTGGATGAGTTCCAGCTGCAGTTTGGCGATGTCATGCTGGTAGAAGGCACGCCCGCCCAGATCAAGAAATTCGCCGACAACGGCGAATTAATCAGCCTGAACTCGGTGCAGGAGCGGGCTTACCGTCGCAACAAGGCACCGATCGCGATAGCCGCCGTGGTTGCGGTGATGGTGCTGGCCGCGCTGAAGGTCATGCCGATAGAAGGCCTGGCCATGATCGCGGCCGCGCTGGTGGTTGCCACCGGCTGCCTGGATACCGAAGACGCCTACAAGGCCATCGACTGGCGCATTCTCACTCTGATCTTCGGCATGCTGGCCATCAGTATCGCCATGAACAAGGTCGGGCTGGTCGATACGGTGGTCAGTCATGTGATGACCTTAGCGCCGTTACTCGGTCCGCTGTTCATGCTGTCCTTTATTTACTTGCTGACGTCAGTGCTTACCGAAGTGATCAGCAACAACGCGGTGGCCGTGCTGGTCACACCCATCGCCATTGGTGTCGCGCAGCAGCTGGGCGCGGACCCTCGCCCCTTTGTGGTGGCGGTGATGTTTGCGGCCAGTGCCAGCTTTGCGACGCCCATTGGCTACCAGACCAATACCTTCGTATACAGCGCCGGTGGCTACCGCTTCAGCGACTTCATGCGCATTGGTGTGCCACTCAACCTCATCATGTGGGCCACTGGCTCGCTGATCATCCCCTTGATCTGGCCTCTGTTCCCATAAGGGTCGCGCTGGCGCGTGCAAGCTGCAAGCTGCAAGCTGCAAGAAGCGTGGATGCTGCCGCGCGGTCGTCCAGGGGTTTCTACCAACGTATGCGCTACCTAGAACCAAAAAAACCCGCAGGTCGGAACCCGCGGGTTTACTTCTAGCTTCTAGCTTACCGCTCGCCTAGCGCGAGGCGTCCAGCGCCTGCTGCAGGTCAGCCAGAATGTCATCGATGTGCTCGATACCGATCGACAGCCGCACCATATCGCGCGGCACACCCGCCTTGGCGAGTTCCTCATCATCAAGCTGGCGATGGGTCGTTGAGGCCGGATGACAGGCCAGAGATTTGGCATCACCGATGTTGACCAAGCGTACCACCAACTCTAGCGCATCGATAAAACGCGCTCCTGCTTCCTGTCCGCCCTTGATGCCAAACGACAGCACTGAAGCAGGCTTGCCGCCCATATAACGCTGCGCCAGCGCGTGCTCGGGATGGTCCTCCAAACCCGCGTACTGCACCCAAACAACCTGGTCATGGTCTTTCAGGTACCGTGCTACCGCGATCGCATTGTCGCAGTGCCGCTCCATACGCAACGCCAGCGTCTCCATCCCCTGCAGAATCATGAAGGCATTGAAGGGCGACAGAGCGGCGCCCATGTTGCGCAACGGCACAACCCGGCAGCGGCCAATAAAGGCAGCAGGACCAAAGGCCTCGGTATAGACCACACCGTGATAGGACGGATCAGGCGTATTCAGCAAGGGAAAACGCTCTGCCTGCTGCGTCCAGGGGAAGCTGCCACCGTCAACCACGATGCCGCCCAGTGTGGTGCCGTGGCCGCCCATGTACTTAGTCAACGAGTGAACCACGATATCGGCGCCGAACTCAAACGGACGACAGAGCGCTGGCGTCGCGACCGTGTTGTCCACAATCAGCGGCACGCCATGCCGATGGGCAGCGTCAGCCAGTGCCTGAATGTCCAGAATATTGCCCGAGGGGTTACCGATTGATTCGCAGAACACTGCCTTGGTACGGCTATCAATCAATTGCTCCAGCGCCGCCACATCGTCATGCGCCGCAAAACGCACCTCGATACCCTGACGCGGTAGCGTGTGGGCAAATAGGTTATAGGTGCCGCCATAGAGCTTGGCCACCGAAACGATGTTGTCGCCCGTCTCCGCCAGGGTTTGAATGGCCGCAGTAATAGCTGCCATACCCGATGCCATAGCCAGTGCGCCCACGCCGCCTTCCAGCGCAGCAACGCGCTGCTCCAGCACGTCGTTGGTCGGGTTCATGATCCGCGAGTAGATATTACCCGGCACTTTCAGGTCGAAAAGGTCGGCCCCGTGCTGAGTATCATCAAAAGAGTATGAGGTAGTTTGGTAAATAGGTACGGCCACCGCATGAGTGGTGGGATCGGGGGTGTAACCAGCGTGTATGGCGAGCGTTTCCAGTTTCATGGCGCTGTCCTTGTTATGAAGTCCAGCACCGAGCATGCAGAAGGTAACGCAATCGGTCAATCAAACTACCGTTGCGTTATGGCACGCCAAAACCGACGCTTACTGGCCTTCGATATGATCGTGCAAGGCAATGAACTGTTGCGTCAGCTTATGCCGGCCATCGAGAAAGATCAGCGGCGTAGCTGCCTGGTGCGACTCGCGCATACGCACCGAGCTATTGAGATAAACCGGTAATACCGGCAAACCTTCGGCTATGAGCTCGTCCAGAATCTGCTGTGGCAAAGCGGCACGCGGCTGAAACTGATTAACTACAATACCTTCTACCTGCAAGTCTTCGTTATGCTCTTCACGCACATCTTCCAGCTCCGCCAACAGCCCGTAAAGCGCCTGCCGCGAAAACGCATCACAGTCGAACGGGATCAATACACGATCTGCGGCAATCAGTGCTGACATGGTGTAGAAGTTGAAGGCGGGAGCGGTATCAATGTAGATACGCTCATAACTGTCCTTCAGATCCTTGAGCAGCTTGCGCAACTTCTGAATTTTGTAACGTGACTCCAACTTGTGCTGCAGGTCGGCCAGCTCAGGACTACCGGGCATCAACCATAGGTTTTCGAAGGGCGTTTCCACCACGAACTGCTCGGCTTTTTTGCCAAACAGTCCGCTGGTCAGGGTTTGCGTAAAGAACTCGGCGATGGTGGTGTCGATATCCGCCATGCCCTCACCAAGCAAGTAATGGCTTGAGTTGGCCTGCGGATCCAGATCGATGACCAGCGTCTTGTATCCTGCCGCCGCGCTTACTGCGGCCAGGTTGCAGGCAATACTGGATTTACCGACACCGCCCTTCTGGTTGAATACCACCCTGCGCATACGCCTCTCCTTGTTCCGATAGCCTGTTGGTGAACAACCGGTTCAGTATCTGGCCCGGCGGGCCAGATACGCAACCTTTCTCAGCCTACGATAGCAGCCGGATCATGATAAATAGCTGACATTTCGTGCACTGCCTCAATAAAGGCACCCGCATGCGCCGGGTCTACCTCAGGCGTGATGCCATGGCCCAGGTTGAATACATGACCATTACCCTTGCCATAACTGGCCAGAATACGCGCCACTTCAGCGCGGATGGCCGCAGGCTTGGCATAAAGCACGGTCGGATCCATGTTGCCCTGCAGGGCTACCTTGGCACCAACGCGTGAACGAGCTACCCCCATATCCATGGTCCAGTCCAGCCCCAGTGCATCCGCGCCAACATCGGCAATGCTCTCCAGCCACAAACCGCCGTTCTTGGTGAACAGGATAACGGGCACTTTACGGCCATCATTCTCGCGAATAAGACCGGCGACAATCTTGCGCATGTATGCGAGCGAGAACTTCTGATAGGCATCGGACGACAGATTGCCGCCCCAGGTATCGAAAATTTGCACCGCCTGAGCGCCAGCCATGATCTGGCCGTTCAAATAACTGATAACCGAATCAGCCAGCTTGTCGAGCAGCAGATGCATGGCTTCAGGTTGATCGTAAAGCATCGCCTTGGTCTTGCGAAAATCCTTGGAGGAGCCGCCCTCAACCATATAGGTCGCCAGCGTCCAGGGACTGCCAGAGAAGCCAATTAGCGGCACCCGACCATTCAACTCGCGGCGAATTGTACGCACGGCACCCATTACATAACCCAGGTCTTTCTCGGGATCGGGGATCGGCAACGCCTCGATGTCCGCCGGGGTATCGATAACCTTGCGGAAGCGCGGACCTTCGCCGGTCTCGAAATAAAGACCCTGACCCATTGCATCGGGAATGGTCAGAATGTCGGAAAACAGAATGGCGGCATCCAACGGATAGCGCTCCAGCGGCTGCAGGGTTACCTCGCAAGCCATATCCGGATTGGTGCACAGTCCCATGAAATCACCTGCGCGTGCGCGCGACTCACGGTACTCAGGCAAATAGCGCCCGGCCTGCCGCATCATCCATACCGGCGTGACATCGACCGGCTGACGCTGCAGGGCACGAAGAAAGCGATCATTCTTGAGTTCAGTCATGGGGTAGTTATCCAGTTACCATATCAGCGGGCATTGTACCGGGAATGCGGACAAAGATCAGGCGCCCTGAAATAACAAGGGCGCCCTGAGGCGCCCTTGTTGAACTGCGATGGATAAACAGCTGATTACAGCTCGAGATATTCGAGAATACCTTCAGCAGCCTGACGGCCCTCCCAGATGGCGGTCACGACCAGATCAGAGCCGCGAACCATATCACCACCAGCGAAGATCTTGGGGTTGGTCGTCTGGAACTTGTACTGACCTTCCTCAGGCGCGACTACGCGGCCCTGGCTATCGGTACCCACTTCCTTCTCGGAGAACCAGTCTGCAGGACTGGGACGAAAGCCAAAGGCGATGATTACCGCATCTGCTGGCAGCACTTCTTCCGAGCCAGGGATCGGCTCAGGACTGCGACGGCCACGTGCATCGGGCTCACCCAGGCGCGTTTCTACAACCTTGACGCCTTCGACCCGATCTTCACCGACGATGGCGATAGGCTGACGGTTGAACAGAAACTTGACCCCTTCGTCCTTGGCGTTCTTCACTTCCTTTCGCGAGCCCGGCATGTTGGCCTCGTCGCGCCGATAGGCACAGGCGACCGAAGAGGCACCCTGGCGGATCGAGGTGCGATTGCAGTCCATCGCAGTATCACCACCACCCAGCACCACTACTTTCTTGCCTTTCAAGCCAATAAAGTCTTCCGGCGCTTTCTCAAAACCCAGGTTGCGATTGACGTTGGCAACCAGGAAGTCCAGCGCGTCGTGTACACCTGGCAGGTCTTCGCCCGGGAAGCCGCCCTTCATGTAGGTATAAGTACCCATACCCATAAAGACCGCGTCGTACTCCTCAAGCAGGTCGTCAATACTGACGTCCTTGCCGATCTCGGTGTTCAGGCGAAACTCGATGCCCATACCCTCAAAAATCTCGCGACGCCGCGACATGACCGTTTTTTCCAGCTTGAACTCGGGAATACCAAAGGTAAGCAGACCACCGATTTCAGGATAGCGATCAAATACCACCGGACTCACACCAGCTCTTGCCAGCACATCTGCACACCCGAGACCCGCCGGACCAGCACCGATGATGGCGACGCGCTTACCGGTAGGAACAACCGCGGACAGATCGGGACGCCAGCCCATCGCGAATGCAGTATCAGTGATGTACTTCTCGACGTTGCCGATAGTCACCGCACCAAAACCATCATTCAGCGTGCAGGCACCTTCACAGAGGCGGTCCTGTGGGCAAACCCGACCACAGACTTCCGGCAACGTATTGGTCTGATGCGACAGCTCGGCCGCTTCCAGGATGTTGCCTTCAGACACCAGCTTCAGCCAGTTGGGAATGAAGTTGTGCACAGGGCACTTCCACTCACAATAGGGGTTGCCGCACTCCAGACAACGATGTGACTGATCCGCAGCCTCTTCCGGCTTGAACTGCTCGTGGATTTCTACGAACTGAGTCTTGCGCGTGCGCAGCGCGCGCTTTTTCGGGTCTTCACGACCAACATCGATAAACTGGAAGTCGTTACTTAAACGGTCTGCCATATCTAAACCTCATCAGTGCAGCGCAACCATTACCTGTGGCGCTGCCGAATCTCTATCGCTGACCGGGCGGCACGGGCTGCCCGGTCGCAGGTATTCCCGCTGATTACTGCGGGTTGGCTCTGGTGCTGGTCAAGAGCGCGCGCAAGCTGGCTGCCTTAGGCTTGACCAACCAGAAGCGACGAATAAAGTCGTCCAGGTTGTCCAGCACCTCAGCACCCCATGGGCTGCCCGTCTCGGCTACATACTCGGTCAGCACCTGCGTCAAATGACTGCGGTAGACTTCCATTGACTCGCTACTGATGCGATGCAGCTCGACCAGCTCATGGTTCAGCTTGTCAAAGAAACTGTTGTCACGATCCAGTACGTAGGCGAAACCACCCGTCATACCCGCACCAAAGTTGTGACCAGTACTGCCTAGCACACAGACCATGCCGCCAGTCATATACTCACAGCAGTGATCACCGGCACCTTCAATGACTGCGTGGCAACCGGAGTTGCGCACCGCAAATCGCTCACCCGCAATACCGGCAGCAAACAGCTTGCCACCGGTCGAACCATACAGGCAGGTATTGCCGATAATAGATGTATGCTCGGAGCGGAACGGACTGCCCTGTGGCGGCACTATGACCAGCTTACCTCCGGTCATGCCCTTACCGACATAGTCGTTGGCATCACCTTCCAGGTACATGTTCAAGCCACCGGCATTCCACACACCGAAACTCTGACCCGCAGTACCCTTGAAGCGATAGGTAATAGGCGCACTGACCATGCCCTGGTTGCCATGCACCTTGGCGATCTCGCCCGAGACGCGTGCGCCAATGGAGCGATCGCAATTGGTCAGCCTCATCTCAAACTCACCACCGGTGCGCCCATCGATACAGGCACGCGCCATTTCGACCATCTTCTCGGCGGTCTCGCCCTTGTCAAAAGGCGGATTGCGCGGCTGCATGCAGAACTGCGGCTTATCGGCCGCCACATCCTTGCTGAACAGCAGCGGCTCAAGATCCAGGTTCTGCTGCTTGCTGGTGCTGCCTGGCAGAATCTCCAAAAGATCAGTACGACCAATAAGCTCTTCCAGAGAGCTCACACCCAGCTTGGCTAGCCATTCACGGGTTTCGGTAGCGACATAGGTGAAGTAATTCATCACCATCTCGACAGTACCAATATAGTGGTTGTCACGCAGGTGCTCATTCTGTGTTGCGACACCGGTTGCGCAGTTGTTCAGGTGACAGATGCGCAGGTACTTACAACCCAGCGCGATCATCGGGCCGGTACCGAAGCCAAAGCTTTCGGCGCCAAGAATGGCTGCCTTGATCACATCAAGACCGGTTTTCAAGCCACCGTCTGTCTGTACCCGAACTTTGCCGCGCAGGTCATTACCACGCAGCGTCTGATGCGCTTCAGACAGCCCAAGTTCCCATGGCGAACCGGCATAACGAATGGACGTCAGCGGCGAAGCACCAGTGCCGCCGTCGTAACCGGAGATGGTAATCAGGTCAGCGTAAGCCTTGGCCACGCCCGCGGCGATAGTGCCAACACCAGGCTCGGATACCAGCTTGACCGACACCAGCGCAGCCGGATTAACCTGTTTCAGGTCAAAGATCAGCTGAGACAAATCTTCGATGGAATAGATGTCGTGATGCGGCGGTGGCGAAATAAGTGTGACGCCAGGCACAGCATAACGCAGGCGAGCAATCAGCTCGTTTACCTTACCACCCGGCAACTGACCACCTTCGCCGGGCTTGGCACCCTGCGCGACCTTGATCTGCAGCACATCGGCGTTAACCAGATACTCAGGCGTCACACCAAAGCGTCCGGACGCAATCTGCTTGATACGCGAGGTACGCTCGGTACCGTAACGCGCAGGGTCTTCACCCCCCTCACCGGAGTTGGAGCGAGCGCCAAGACGGTTCATTGCCTCGGCAATGGCCTCATGCGCCTCAGGCGACAAGGCTCCGAGCGAGATACCCGCCGAGTCAAAGCGCTTGAATATCTGCTCAAGGGGCTCAACTTGGTCGAGCGCGATCGGCGCCTGATCATCACGCACTTTCAGGAGGTCACGCAGCGACGCCACCGGGCGGTTGTTTACCAAAGCCGCGTATTCAAGGTACTTATCGTAGCTATCACCCTGCACGGCATCCTGCAACGCACGTACCACATCAGGGTTGTACGCGTGGTACTCACCACCGAAGACAAATTTCAACAAGCCACCTTGCTGAATCGACTTGCGTGGATTCCAGGCTTCCTTGGCCAGCAGTAGCTGTTCATCCTGCAGGTCGCAGAAACGCGCGCCCTGAATGCGGCTGGCGACACCCTTGAAACAAAGGTCAACGATCTCATCGGCCAAGCCAACGGCTTCAAACAGTTGCGCACCCCGGTAAGAGGCGATGGTCGAGATACCCATCTTCGACAGGATTTTCAACAAGCCTTTTGAGATACCTTTGCGGTAGCTCTTGAAGACCTCGTACAAATCGCCGATGACCTCACCGGTGCGCAGCAGGTCACCCAGCACTTCATACGCGAGGTATGGATAGACTGCAGAGGCACCAAAACCGATCAACACCGCATAATGATGTGGATCACGCGTGGTCGCCGTCTCAACCAGGATGTTGCACTCGGAACGAATACCGACCGCGGTCAAATGGTGGTGCACAGCACCCACTGCCAGTGCAGCGTGCACTGGCAGTTTGCCCGTTTCAATTAAGCGGTCACTGAGCACGATGAGTGACTTGCCTTCACGTACTGCGGCTTCAGCCTGCCTGGCGATATCACTTACCGCATCGCCCAGCGGCATGGACTCGTCCACGTTGAGATCGATCGTGTGTACAGAGAATCCAGGGCGCTCCAGATGCATCAGCGTGCGCCACTTCGCAGGCGAAATCACAGGAGAGCTCAGGATCGCACGGTTAGCGTGATCAGCAGTCTCTTCAAAGACATTACGCTCAGCGCCAAGACAGGTCTCAAGGGACATGACAATGGCTTCGCGCAGCGGATCGATAGGCGGATTGGTCACCTGGGCAAACTGCTGACGGAAGTAGTCATAGACCGAGCGAACCCGGCTGGACAATACCGCCATCGGGGTATCGTCGCCCATGGAACCAACCGCTTCCTGACCATTCTCGGCCAACGGACGCAGTACCTGATCACGCTCTTCGAAGGTGACCTGGAACATTTTCATATACTGCTTCAGACGTTCGGCGCCCAAAAAGTCGGAGCCGTGATCGCGGTCATCAAGCTTTGCCTGAATACGCAGGGCATTTTCTTTCAGCCACTTGCGGTAGGGGTGGCGCGATTTGAGGCGATCCGCAACATCATCGGTATGCAGCACTTCACCGGTTTCGGTATCGACTGCCAGAATCTGACCAGGACCAACGCGGCCTTTACTGATCACGTCTTCAGGCTGGTAATTCCACACGCCGATTTCTGAGGCGAGCGTGATGTAACCGTTCTTGGTTACAACGTAGCGCGCAGGGCGCAGACCGTTGCGGTCGAGCAGACACACTGCATAACGACCTTCGGTCAGTACGATACCCGCCGGACCATCCCAGGCCTCCATGTGCATGGAGTTGTATTCATAAAATGCACGCAAGTCGGCATCCATGGTCTCTACGTTCTGCCATGCGGGCGGAACAACCATGCGAATGGCGCGGAACAAATCCATACCACCAGTGATCAATAACTCAAGCATATTGTCCATGCTTGAGGAGTCGGACCCGGTGGTATTGACCAGCGGAGCCAGACTTTCCAGATCAGGCATCAAATCGTTGGTGAATTTGTTACGACGTGCATGAGCCCAGTTGCGGTTAGCGGTGATGGTATTGATCTCACCGTTGTGCGCGACCAGACGGAATGGCTGTGCAAGCGGCCACTTTGGCAAGGTATTGGTAGAGAAACGCTGATGGAACACGCTGATGGCGGTTTCCATGCGGTCATCGCCCAAATCCGGATAAAACTTATCCAGATCGGCCGGCATCATCAGGCCTTTGTAGGAGATAACTTTGTGCGACAGACTACAGACGTAAAAATTGCTATCGGCCTGCATGGCGATTTCCGCCTTGCGACGCACATAGAATAGCTTGACGCCAAACTGCTGCTCGTCGAGGCCATCACCGGAAACGAACAACTGCTCAATGCGCGGCATGCTGCTCAGCGCCAGTGGCCCCAATACCGTCTGGTCAACGGGCACCTCACGCCAACCCAGACTGGTCAGCCCTTGATCCGCAAGCGCGTCGGCAAATGCCTGCTTCGCAGCAGCGGTTGCCGCCGCATCGGCGCCCATAAAGACCATCCCGACAGCGTATTGCTCGGGTAGCTGCACGGACAATTGCTCCTGCGCCACTGCGCGCAGAAAACGATCAGGCTTCTGAATAAGCAGACCACAACCGTCACCGGTCTTGCCGTCGGCATTGATACCGCCACGGTGTGTCATGCATGTCAGGGCTTCAATAGCCGTCTGGAGTAAGTGATGACTGGGCTGACCTTCCATGTGGGCAATCAAGCCGAAGCCACAGTTATCCTTGAACTGATCAGGCTGGTATAAACCTGCTTTCATAGGCACGCTCTCAAAAAGCTATTGAATTCAAGCGCTTACAAGAATCAAAAAAGCATTGATCTGGCCAGGCGCCGGACAAAAGGGGGGTAATTGTACACAGCGACATACCTGGCCACAATTTTTTTTGAGGCCAGCATGCCGCATTCGCATATTCAAATGTCGTAAATAGGCAAGTTTGCGCTTTACTATAGCGCTAATTCAAACACTGATCCAAGCCCTCTTCAGCGAAGCAGAGACGCCATCAAATCGACGTCTCTGCCCTCTGAAATCAACGCAGCGACTTTTGGATATCGCCGAAACTGCGCGGCCAAGGTTTACTGTTGCGCAATGCCTGCGGCAAGCCAGCAATTCCGTCCTGAGCGGCTTGGCGGCCGCCATAGCTACCTTGAGTAACAACGAACCACGGAGCACCCTGATGGGTTGTTTCGAAGTAACCAATATCATTTAGCTGCGCGTGCGCTTCAACAAAGCTGACCGCCGACTGCTCGGCGCGCGTCCCCAATAGCTGAATCGCATAGCGGCTGGCGGCCTGCTCTCGATACCACGGTGTCTGACGCGCGCCTGTGCTGCCTTGAGCTACCGAGCTTGCCTTGGGCGGATCGTTGCTCGCAGCAACAGCAGTAGCCGCAGGACTCGCTGGAGCAGGCAACGCTGGAGCAGCGACCGGAGCGACCGGTGGGCTGCTCGCTGCAGACTCAGCAGCGCTTGTTGCCGCAACCACTGGCGGCGGCGACTCTGGCTCTGGCTCTGGCTCTGGCGCGGGGGCAGCTTCAACTACTTCTGGAACATCAGCATCATCAGTTTCTGCAACGGGAGAAGGCGAAACACCTGTCGCCATATCACTACCCGCAGGCAGCGGTGCAGTTGGCGGCACGGGACTCTCAAGCTCAGCATCCCCATTCAAACGCACTTCCGGGATAGGCTCAGGCAACGCCAAAACAGTCGTTTCCGGTTCTTTGGGCTGATCGCCCATGTACCATGCAACGCCCACACCCAGCGCTACCAAGGCCAATGCGGCCAAAGTACCAATCGGCAGCCCACCGCGCTTGGCCCGCTCGGCAGCAGCCAGAGGTGCTTGCTCCATGGATTCGAGCATAATCCGACGACCTGCTTCATTAATAGCGCCCGGCCAGCCTCCCGACTGATCATGGACAGCAGCAATCTGCTCATCTGACAGCAACTCAATGCCTTGACCAGCCCCTTCGAGGCGCTGCCCGAGGTAATCGCGAGTCTCATCCAGATCAAGCGGCTGCAGCGCAGCAAGGTGGAACGCACTGTCTTCCGGAGATGCCTGCAACGACTCTAATGCAGGCGCGATTAGCTCTGCATCCGCAAACAAAAACACGCGAGGGGCGGTCTGACCCGCTTCGGCGATTTCAGTAAGCATACTGAGAGCAGATGGCTCCAACGCTTCCGCATCGTCAATAACCAGATAAAGCTGAATACCTACAGCGTCGCTAGACTGCGACTTATCCAACAGGCTTCCAACATCACGGCCGTCGGCATTGACCGCTTGGCAGACATAACCCAGCAAGGCATCTTCAGCGGAAAATTCGCGCGCAGACAGCACAACGCATTGCACGCTCTCCTTGTTACTGCTGGCGACCAAGGCTTGGCGTAACAAGGTTTTGCCACTACCTTCTGGCCCCGTAACCACGAGCATTTGGCTACTATAGCGAGCCAGATGATGCAGCTCTGCTAGAACGGGCTTGCGCTTCGGCGTAAAGAACTTGAAGCCCGGCGTACGAGGAGCAAAGGGATCGTGGCTGAACTGATAATAATCCAGCAACCGGTCGATTTCGTTCATTGAGGTGAAACCCTCTTCCTTGTTTGACGTCATTCTGGCGACATCGCCAAGCAGTCTGATAGTGCCGTTGTATCAAAATCCGCGGTTACGATCGCGTCGCCCAGCCCCTTAAGCAGAACCAAGCGTAGCTGCCCATCCAGCACTTTTTTGTCTACCGCCATAAGACGCCTGAAGTCTGCTGCCAACATGCTTTGGGGAGGTGTCACCGGCAAGCCCGCCGAGGCAACTATATCTTTGCCGCGAGCAAGCTCGTCAGAACCAATCCAGCCCATACGCGCAGAAAGATCCAGCGCCATGACCATCCCAGCACCTACCGCCTCACCGTGTAACCAAACGCCATAGCCCTGATGCGTTTCGATGGCATGGCCAAAGGTATGCCCAAAATTCAGCAGCGCGCGCACACCGCCCTCTCGCTCGTCTTCCGCCACCACCTCGGCTTTAATCGAACAGGAGCGCTCAATCGCCTCAGTCACTGCACCGGGATCAAGCGCACGCAGGCGCGGCATATTGGACTCTAGCCACGTCAAAAAATGAGCATCACGAATAAAGCCGTATTTGATGATTTCCGCCAAGCCCGCGCTAACCTCACGCGGAGGAAGCGTTTGCAAGCTGGCGGTATCGATCAATACCGCTTGGGGCTGATAGAAAGCACCAATCATGTTTTTGCCGGCAGGGTGGTTAATGCCGGTTTTCCCGCCTACTGACGAGTCAACTTGAGACAGGAGAGTCGTGGGTATCTGAATGAAATCCACACCTCGTTGATAGCACGCAGCGGCAAACCCCGTCATATCACCTATTACGCCGCCACCTAATGCAATCAAGGTAGTCCTGCGATCATGTCTGTCAGTCAGCAGCGCATCAAATATCTGCTGCAGGGTAGTCCAGTTCTTGAACGCCTCGCCCGTAGGCAATATTACTCTGGTGATCCTGTAACCACTCAAAGCCGATTCCAGGGCATCCAGGTAAAGAGGCGCGACCGTATCGTCGGTGACGATACAAACCTGCTTGCCCTTGATGTGCGACGCCAAAAGACCAGGCTTTTCAAAAAGGCCCGACCCTATATAAATAGGATAACTACGGTCACCAAGATCGACATTCAAACACTGCATCCAACTTCTCCCTCTAGCGTTCGCGAAGCATACAACATACGGCCTTCGCGCGGATATGCCGCCCACGCAAAAGCCTTTAAAGCGAAGAAATCAGATCAGGGAGAAGTGAGCTACTTAAAGGGCAATGCAATCAATCAAGCACGAAAGGCATCCAGCCCGCACACCAGGTGCGAGCTATCCCTCCAGCAACTTGGTCACTATGGTGTTGACTACGTTTTTGGGGCCACGCTGATCTGTCTCTATCACCAGGTCAGCTATATCCATATAAAGCGGATCGCGCTTGGCCATCAGGTCACGCAAAACGCTCTCCGGATCGCTAGTCTGCAACAAGGGACGTTGCCGATCTTTAGCTGTGCGCTGCAATTGCTGTTCGACGCTGGTACGCAGGTAAACCACTAAGCCATGTGCCGCCAATGCAGAGCGATTTGCATCACGCATAACGACGCCACCGCCGGTAGCGAGCACTATCCCGTCTTCTTGCACGAGCTCGGCGATCATAGCCTCTTCACGCTGCCTGAAGCCTTCTTCACCTTCAACATCAAAGATCCAGGGAATATCCGCACCCGTTCGCACCTCAATCTCACGATCAGAGTCCTTGAACGGGTATTTGAGTTCCTTGGCAAGAAGACGCCCGATGGTGCTTTTACCTGCCCCCATCGGGCCTACCAGAAAAACGTTATTCAAGCCCATTATCTTGCAAGGGTAATGGCGCCGTTGTTAATAATGCGCGGAGTGAGGAAGATCAACAGCTCGCTTTTACTTTCTGCAGTCACATCGCGACGGAAAGCTCTTCCCAATATCGGCAAATCGCCAAGGAAAGGAACTTTTTCCTGCGAAGTTTGTGTATCGCTACTGAAAACGCCACCGATCACGATCGTCTCACCATCAGCTACTAGGACTTTTGCATCGACCTCATTCTTCCTGATGGTCGGAACACCATTAACCTGGTTGGTAAAATCAGGCTCATCCTTGGTTACTACCACTTCCATGATCACCTGATTATCTGGCGTAATCTGAGGCGTCACCTCAAGTGATAACACAGCTTCTGCGAAAGAGGTGGTCGTTGCACCGCTTGAGCTAGCTTGCTGGTAAGGGATCTCTGAACCTTTGAGGATCTTTGCCGTCTCCTTGTCGGAAGTCACAACTTTAGGCTGAGAGATGATCTCACCATTACCGGTGCTCTCCATCGCTGAAAGCTGCAAATCGAGAATAGCATTGTCAGTGATAAAGCCAATGCCAATTCCTGAGGTGGCGCCAATCACACCCATATCTACAAAGGGTGAATTCGGATCTCGTTCAGCTACACCGTAGTAACCGCCTGTACTCGTGCCTTCAGGAGCAAAGTCTGGAGCATCACCAATAGATGTTTGAGTATCTTTACCGAATGCATTAAATCGGCTACCCAGATTCAAGCTCCCTCCCCAACGAACGCCGAGCGCCTTATCAAAACCGACACTCGCTTCAACAATACGAGCTTCGATCATTACCTGGCGGACAGGAATATCCAACTGGGTGACAATACGGCGCAGCTCATCAAGCTTGTCCTGAGTTTCCAACGCGATGATGCTATTCGTACGCTCATCAACGGTTAGCGAGCCTCTCTGGCTATCCACGTCCTGCCCAGTTACAGACTGAAACAAGTCCGCAATTTTTTGAGCATTAGCATAGTTCACCTGAATTAACTCACGACGCAGCGGAGCCAACTCTGAAATCTGCTTCTGCGACTCCAGCTCCTGACGCTCGCGAGCGGCAATCTCGTCAGCTGGCGCAACCAGTAATACATTACCTATTTGGCGCTTATCCAAGCCCTTGGTTTTCAGAACCAAATCCAATGCCTGATCCCAAGGCACATTCTGCAGGCGCAAGGTAATGCTTCCCTGCACAGTGTCACTGGCAACCAGGTTCAAATCAGTAAAGTCCGCAATCAACTGCAACACCGAGCGAACCTCAATATCCTGAAAATTCAGCGACAACTTCTCACCCGAGTAAGTGAAGGAGTCAGCACGGCGCTGATCCACTTCTGCACGAGTAAGTGGCTTGAAACTAATTGTCAGGCGACTGTCCGTTTGGTAAACCAGGTGCTCATACTGGCCAGTTGGCTCAATAACGATACTGGCATTGTTACCGTTGCTGGACGCGTTGATAAAGTTAACCGGCGTGGCGAAGTCCTTAACATCCAACTGGACTCGCAACTCATCAGGCAAGCGAGTATTTGGAAAGTTAAGCTTGACTCGCCCACCCTGCTCTTCAACATCCACACGGATTGAGGGATCGGTCAGATCAACGATAACGTTACCTTCACCTTCAGCGCCGCGCTGAAAGTCCAGGCTGCTAATAGCACGCCCCGAAGACGCTGCGCTGGAGACCGCAGGCTCAGATTCAGCACGCCAATTACCATTGCGCGCGATAGCTGTTTCGGAGGCGGAGGCATTCGTGGAGGCTACAGGAGCGCCACCCACCAGCACGAACAGGCTATTGCCTTCAGCACGCGTTGTGTAAGGTGCCAAATCGGCCAGATTGATAATCAGACGAGTACGATCGTTCGCCTCTACGACGGTAACGCTGCGGGCGTTACCCAGTCCCAATTCACGATTACGCTCACCCAACTTGTTCTTAACACCCGGCAGATCCAAGGCGATACGAGCAGGCTCGTCAATGGTATAACCTTTGGGCGACCCGTTAACCGGTTCATCAAACGTCAGCTTCAGCTCAACGCGATCACCCGGCAGAGACGCAACGTCCATCTTCTGTAAATCTGCGGCCAGGGCCAATGGGCTCAGCAGCGCGAGTGCGGCTGCCAACGATAGTTTTCTGGTTAGAGGCATTTGCTTGCGTTCCACGCGTGACTGTTTGCAGTTCATATTATCTCTCCCTGGTTGACCTATCCGCGCTCAGGCAAGCTGAGAGTCCGCGGGCGCTCCAACCAACCCCCTTCACCGTCCGGCACGATCTCGACCACGTCGACCCGGTTATCCTGAATCCCCGTAATGCGGCCATAGTTACGCCCCAGATAGTCACCAACCTTGACTCGATGCACACTTCCAGCACCCTGAATAAGGGCCTGCATGCCGTTGTTATTGCTCAAAGTACCAACCATTTCGAAGCTTTCAATATTAAAGCCTTCAAGAAACTGCTTTACGCGATTCTCGTCCGGCTTAATGTCCTGAGAGCCACGCTGACGCTGGGTTAGATCTATGCGAATGGGCGGCTGAAAGGGACTTCTCAAAGAAGCTGCGCTGTAAGTGAAAGCCTCATAGGGCTCAAAGCGCGGTAAAGGCTCGATTTTCCCGGCTGGTCTGGCACGCGTTTCATCCATAAAGCGCTGCAGATCAGCAAACTCATTACCACCACACCCCGCCAAACCAAATATGGCGAGAAGCGATATGCAGGTTAGGTTCTTGTTAATCATTATTCTTGGCCTCCTGCATCATTGTAGCGATAGGTCTTGGCCACAATATTCATTGTCAGAAGGTCTGGATTGTCCGCACTAATCGGCTCGATCACAAAGTCATTGAGCGTCACGATGCGGGGCAAACCTGCAACACTGCTAACAAAAGTCGCGAGATCATGGTAACTACCCCGAACCACGATATTAATTGGCAGCTCAACGTAAAACTGTTGTGCCACTTCAGGCTGCAGTGTAATCGACTCAAACTCCAAGCCGCTATTGAGGCCCATCTGTGTAATATCCTCCAGCAGACCAGGAACCTCACTGTCTTTCGGCAACTGCTTCAGCAAGCCGCTGAAGCGCTCCTCGATTTCTGCCAGCTGCTCCTTATAGGCTTCCAGATTAGCGGCACGAAACGACTTATCTTGATACTCCTTGCGCAGCGTAACCTCTTGCGACTCTACCCGCTCCAGGCCTGACTGGAGGTCTTTCAGATGAAACTGATAGCCCAACAGCAGCAGCACGACAAACACCAGCACACAAACAATCACCTTGAGTGCGCCGGGCCAGGAACCAATGTTATTGAAGTCCAGGTTATTTAAATCAACCTTCTTCAAGCTCTCAATCGATTGCGAAAGACTCATGGCTGCTGTTCTCCCTCAGCGGCACTGGCACGCGGCTCAGTTTGCTTCACTGTCAGCTCGAAGACGTTAGCCTGATCAAGCGCTCCAGAAGTAACCGCTCGTACTGCCGTCAAGTTTGGTGAAACCAGCCAATCAGAGGCATCCATCTGACGCATCAATTTGGATACACGGCTATTGGACTCGGCACCACCTTGGATGCTTACAGAAGCCCCCTTCATGGCGACAGATGTAAAATAGACGCCGTCCGGCAAGGTCCGAGTCAACTCATCAAATACCCTGACGATAATGGGACGATTGCCCTGAAGATCCTGAATGATCTTCATGCGATCCAGCAGCTGAGTACGGCGGGCCTGCAACTCTTCGATTTCCTTGATACGCGATTCCAGAAGAGTGATCTCCTTCTGAAGAAAAGCGTTGCGGGCTTTCTGGTGCTCAATTTTGCCGTTCAGGTGACGATCACCGAGGAAGACCAAAGCGCCAGCAAAGACGACTACCAGCGCGAGAATGGTCAAAAACTCCTTTTTTCGTTCTTCCCTTAGCTGCTCGCGCCAAGGCAAAAGGTTAATGCGAGCCATTAGTCAAAACTCCTCATTGCCAGACCACAGGCAATCATCAATGCAGGCGCATCATTACTCAGCGCCACAGCATCAACCTTGTTCGACAGGGTCATGTTTGCGAATGGGTTGGCAACCAGGGTTGTTGTGCCGATCTTCTGCTGAACCAACTGATCAAGACCTGGGATAGAGGCAGTACCACCCGCGAGCAGGATGTAGTCCACGTCGTTGTATTGACCGCCAGCGAAGAAAAACTGCAGCGAACGAGAAACCTGCTGCACCACTGCGTCCTTGAACGGACCTAGCACTTCACTTTCAAAGTCGTCAGGCAGGCCGCCCTGCTTCTTGGCCAAGCCTGCTTCTTCCTGCGACAAGCCATATCGCCGCTGAATTTCGTCGGTCAGCTGCTTACCGCCAAATAGCTGCTCACGGGTATAAATGATCCGCCCTTGACTGAGCACACTCAACGTCATCATGGTAGCGCCGATATCAATCACGGCAATGGTCAGCCCATCATCACCAGCATCGAGCTGATGGATAACCAGCTCACATGCCCGTTCCATCGCATAGGCCTCGACTTCCACCACTTTGGCGGTCAACCCGGCTAGCGCCAGCGCAGCTTCGCGAATATCAACATTCTCTCGACGGCAGGCTGCCAGCAGCACTTCTTCGCGCTCGGCATTACGAGGGGAGACACCTTGAACTTCGAAATCGATAGCGACTTCATCGAGCGGATAAGGAATGTACTGATCAGCCTCGAGCTTGATCTGCTCTTCCATCTCATCCGGATCCAGACCAGCATCCATCTCGATGGTTTTGGTGATCACGGCCGAACCTGCCACAGCGACGGCAGCCTGCTTCAACGAGGAGCGAGAGCGCGCGAGCACTTTCTCCAACGCCTGGCCAACGCCTTCGAGTTCGACAATATTTTTCTCAACCACCGCGCCGGATGGCAAAGGTTCAACCGCGTAGGCTTCGACCTTGTAGCGGTTGCCTGAGCGACTAAGCTCGAGCAGCTTCACGGTTGTGGAGCTGATATCGATACCCAGAAGCGTATTCGCTTTTTTCTTTATGAGCCCTAGCACAGCCAATTTCCTATCAGCATCCGACACTTACGGACGGTTTATGTTTTCCTACATTAAATAACAGTACTTGTACAAGCGCAAATAGCTAAATCAAAAAAAATACGCTTATAATGCACCCTGCTACACCCTTCGAAGAGCAGCCATACTGCTAACTTTCTAATTATTCAGGGAATTCCGCATCCCTTATGCGTTTATTAAAATTTATATTCTGGTCACTTTTAGCACTAGCTTGCACCCCAGTAATGGTGCTTAGTGGCGTCGCACTTTATCTCAGTCCGGCTTTACCAGACGTAGACACCCTTCGGGACGTTGAGCTGCAGACACCACTGCGGATATATAGCACAGATAATAAGCTGATTGCAGAGTTTGGTGAGATGCGCCGCTTCCCAATTACCTACGATGAGGTGCCGAGCACATTTGTGCACGCTCTACTGGCCGCCGAGGACGATAATTTCCTTCATCACCATGGCGTTGACCCAGCAGGCTTGGTACGCGCTGCTGCAGAGCTTATACAGACCGGCCACATTCAAACCGGTGGCAGCACTATCACCATGCAGGTCGCCAAAAACTACTTCCTGTCCAGCAACCGGGTATTCTCGCGCAAGCTGAACGAGATCCTGCTGGCACTGCAAATTGAGCGCAACCTGACCAAGCAGGAAATCTTTGAGCTCTACGTCAATAAGATCTACTTGGGCAACCGTGCCTACGGCATCGAGGCTGCAGCACAGGTCTACTACGGCAAGTCCATCAGCGAGTTACCGCTCGCAGATCTCGCCATGATTGCCGGGCTGCCCAAGGCACCGTCACGATATAACCCGATATCCAATCCTGAGAGGACTAAAGAGCGACGGGACTGGATTCTGCGACGAATGCTTACGCTGGGCTACATTGACCAGGCCAGTTACGAGACCGCAGTAGCCAAACCCATCACCGCAAGCAACCATGGTGCTAATCCGGAAATGGAAGCGCCTTACATTGCTGAAATGGCCAGACTGGAAATGGTTGAACGTTTTGGCGACGAAGCCTATACCCAAGGCTACAACGTTTATACTACGGTCAGCAGCGAGATGCAGGACTTGGCCAACCACGCGCTACGCAGCGGCCTGCAGGAATATGACCAACGCCATGGCTACCGGGGACCTGAGGCGCGAAATCCAGATATCACCCTGGAACAGGGCGTCAGCCTGCTTAACAACTACCAGAGTCTTGGCGGCCTTGAGCCTGCGCTCGTTAGCGCCGTCAATGACAATGATGTAGAACTGGTATTTCGCCGTGACCCGCCTGGGACCATTGCCTGGGATGATATGAAGTGGGCTCGGCCTTATTTGAGCGCCAACGGCATGGGGCCTCGCCCCGGCAAACCAGCCGATGTGCTCAAGCCCGGCGATATAATCCGCGTTAGCTCGGTTGAGGGTGAAAATCAGTATCGGCTCGCTCAACTGCCCAAGGCACAGAGTGCTCTGGTGGTACTTGGCCCGCAGGATGGCAGCATCAAAGCGCTCATTGGCGGCTTCTCATTTGTCGAGAGCAACTACAACCGCGCAACCCAGGCCCGTCGGCAGCCCGGCTCCAGCTTCAAGCCATTCCTTTATTGCGCCGCGCTGGACAATGGCTACACACCCGCAAGTCTGGTTAACGATGCCCCCCTGGTTTTCGTCGACGACTATCTGGATTCCATTTGGCGCCCAAAAAACTCGGGTGGCGATTTTCTTGGCCCGATCCGTTTGCGCGAAGCCTTGTACCGTTCACGTAACCTGGTATCCATCCGCCTACTGCAGGACCTTGGCGTAGACCATGCCATGACCTACATAGAGCGTTTCGGTTTCTCCAAGTCGGAACTGCCGCGCCACCTTTCAGCCGCCCTCGGCACATCCGAGCAAACGCCACTGCAAATTGCTCAGGGTTACACCACCTTCGCCAACGGCGGTTATGCGGTTAAACCCTACCTGATCGATCGTATCGAAAACCGCTACGCTGAGCTGATCGACTATGCCCGTCCGGCCGTTACACCAGCGCAAATGGAGCAGGAGCAAGCCAGACTTGATGCGTATTATCTGCGCAAGCCCGAAGGCCCGGCACCCGAAGTTGAAAAAGCAGAGCGCGTAGTAGATGGGCGCACTGTTTACCAGCTCAACAGCATGCTGCGCGATGTCATCCGGCGGGGTACGGGTGTGCGTGCCCGTGCACTGAACCGTAATGACCTGGCGGGCAAGACGGGTACCACCAACGAGCAAAAAGACGCATGGTTCTCCGGCTTCAACCCGGGGCTGGTGGCAACGGCATGGGTTGGCTTTGACCAACCAAGCACATTGGGACGTCGGGAGTTTGGCGGCACTGCGGCATTACCAATCTGGATGAAGTTCATGGGCCCTGCACTGGAAGGCGTTCCAGAGGAAAGGCTACGCATGCCCAGAGGCATGGTTACGGCGCGCATCGACGCCGACACAGGGCGCAGCGCACCGCCAGGCAGCAGAAACGCGTTCATGGAAATATTCAAGCAGGAAGACGCACCACCACCATATAGCGAGCTCGGCTTGGGTGGCTATGGCAGCGGCGGCGCCTCTACCCCGCTTGAGCTGTTCTGAGATAGCGTCAACAGTTGCTGACGTAGCCAGCGATTAACCGGATCGTGCTCCGCGGCCTCATGCCAGTAAAGGTTGAGGCCGATGGAAGGCAATGGCAGTGGCATGTCCAGTAATCGCGTACCCAGCGCTGCGTTAGTCAGCTCGGCATGCCGCCTGGACATCGTCAGTAACAGATCGCTCTGTGCAACCACCAGGCTCGCCGCCTGATAGTTTTGGCAGCGGTGAACTACTCGTCGCATCAAGCCCATATGCCCTAACGCCAAATCCTCGTAAGACAACCCTCTACGCCATGAGGCCACCGCAATATGCTCGGCGGCCAGATAACGCTCAGTAGTCAGATCGCCCTCAAACCCGGGGCCTGCAACCACGCATAAAGGTTCAGCCAGCAACTGCATCTGCCGCAAGTTGGCGTCAACCGGACGTGCTATCTGCACCGCCAGATCAATCCGCCCCGCTGCCAGCTCAAGCTTCAATTCAGACCAGCGCAAACCCGCCGTACGCACCTTGCATCTGGGCGCACAGCGTTGCAGATGAGCCAGCAGGGGTGGCAATAAAACCAGCTCCAACTGCTCTGGCAGGCTCAAAGTGAACGTGCGCTCATCCCGCAGCGGGTCGAAGTCCTGTAGCCCATCAAGACTGCGCTGCAGGCGCGCAAGGCTGTCACTGATTACTGGCGCCAGGCGCAGGGCCAACGCCGTGGGTGTCACCCCGCGCCCTTCACGCACAAACAGCGGATCACTGAACTGCTCGCGCAAGCGCGCCAATGAGTGACTCACTGCAGATTGACTGACATGCAGAACCGCTGCGGAACGCGTCAGACTGCGCTCACGAAAAACCACCTCGAAGACCCGAAACAGATTCAGATCCATGCGCGCAATCGATGGAATAGCATTCATTTCATTCATAACAAGAAGCCTTTAAACCCGGATGAAGCACAATGAAGACGATTAAAACGACAACATATGAAGCTTATTCATGATTATAGATGAATAAGCTTCGCTTCATACCAGCGCCTCTAAAGCCTAAGCTGCACAACACAACAATTAATAACCGAGGGCAATAAGATGCAGGAAATCGATTACTTGACCACTTTACGCGCCCTGCAGCAGGCCGCATGGCCCTCCGACGCGCCCACCGAGCCGGTATATCCATTGGGCGAGCAACCGCTGACTCGTTACCTGCAACACTGGGCAAAAAAGTCACCGAATAAAACCGCCATTCATTTTTATGGCCATCAACTCAGCTACGCCGAACTGGACGACCTGAGTAATCGTTTTGCCGCCCTGCTGTATCAACAAGGGATTAATCCTGGCGACCGGGTTGCGGTGTTCATGCCCAACTGCCCGCAGCTGCACATCGCCTTCTACGGCATCCTCAAGGCCGGCGCCATTCATGCGCCCGTTAGCCCGATGGCCAAGGGTATGGAGTTGAGCTATCAGCTAAACGACAGTGGCGCCAATGCCATCGTTTGCTTTGATCAGTTATTACCGGTCGTGCGCGACATTCGGGCAGAGACCAGCCTGCAGTTGGTGATCAGCACCAGCCTGTCCGAACTCTGCCCGGCCCAGCCGCCCATCCCGGTGCCCGATCTGCTGCAGGCGCCCAAACTGCCGATCACCGATAGCATCGACATGCTGCCTGCCCTGCAGACTATTGCACCGGCAGACAACCTGCCCGAATTGAACCTCGATGATATCGCTGCGCTGAACTACACCGGCGGCACCACCGGACTGCCCAAGGGCTGCATTCATACCCACGGCGACATGCTCTACACCTGCGCCAGCTTCCTGCCGGTTGCACTCGGGCTTGATGCGGAGCGCATCAGCCTGAACTTTATGCCCGAGTTCTGGATTGCCGGTGAAAATGCCGGCCTGCTCTATCCGGTCTTCGCCGGTACCACGCTGGTACTGCTGGCACGCTGGGATGCCCTGACCTTCATGAGCGCGGTGCAACACTACCGCGTCAAGCAGACCGGACTGCTGGTCGATAGCGCCTCCGAGGTGCTCGATCACCCGCAGGTTAGCGAATTTGATTTAAGCTCGCTGGAAACGACCAGCTGCGTCTCTTTCATCAAGAAGCTGACGCCCGAGTATCGACAGCGCTGGCGCGCATTGACGGGCTGCACCCTGTTTGAAACCAGCTTCGGAATGACCGAAACCCATACCTGCGATACCTTTACTGCAGGCCTGCAGAAAGATAATTTCGATCTCAAATCGGCACCGACTTTCGTTGGCCTGCCGGTGCCCGGCACCGAGTTCAAAGTCTGCGATTTTGCCACTGGCGACCTGCTGCCACTGGGTAGCGAAGGCGAGCTGTGCGTACGCACACCTTCACTGCTAAAGGGCTACTGGAACAAACCCGAGGCCAGTGCCGAGGCGCTGCGCGATGGCTGGTTGCATACGGGTGACAGCGGCGTGATTACCGAACAGGGTTTCATTCGTTATCTTGGGCGGCGCAAGGAGATGCTCAAGGTCAACGGCATGAGCGTATTCCCCAGCGAACTGGAAGCCATGCTTGGCCAGCACCCGGACATCCTTGCTTCAGCGGTGATCGGCAGACCTGATGAGCAGCGCGGGCAAATGCCCGTGGCCTTCATTATCTGCAAGCCCGGCAGCAATAGCAGCGCCGAATCACTGCACGCCTGGTGCAAGTCCGCCATGGCCATTTTCAAGGTGCCGGAGATCCGCCTGGTGGATACATTACCCATGACGGCGACCGGCAAGGTCAAAAAACAGGAACTACAGGATTGGATCAACTAAGCATGCCATTCAACAGCGTACTGATCGCCAACCGCGGCGAAATCGCCATCCGCCTTGCCCGCGCACTGGCAGAGATGAATATCACCAGCGTCGCGGTCTACGCCGAAGACGATGCCGAATCGCTACATGTACGCCGTGCCGACTCAGCCATCGCCCTCACGGGCCAGGGCGCCGCCGCCTATCTGGATATGGAGCAGTTAATCAGCGCTGCCAAGGCGCAGGGCTGTGATGGCATTCACCCAGGCTACGGTTTTCTCAGCGAAAACGCCGAGTTTGCCCGCCGTTGCCAGGCCGCGGGCATCACCTTTATCGGCCCGGCGCCTGAGGTACTCGAGACCTTCGGCGATAAGGCCAGCGCACGGCGACTGGCATTGCAGCAGGGTGTGCCACTGGTACAAGGCACCAACGAACCCACCTCACTGGAGCAAGCGCGCGAATTTATGCAATCACTCGGTGAGGGTGCTGCAGTGATGCTCAAGGCGCTGGCGGGTGGCGGCGGACGTGGCATGCGCGCGGTGCGTCATCTGGATGAACTGGACGAAGCCTTTGCCCGCTGCAGCTCGGAAGCCAAAAGCGCGTTTGGCAATGAGTCGCTCTATATCGAGCGCCTGATTACCCGTGCCCGGCATATCGAAGTACAGGTCATCGGCGACGGCGAAGAGGTTAGCCATCTCTGGGAGCGCGACTGCACCCTGCAAAGGCGCAATCAGAAACTGCTGGAAATCGCCCCCGCCCCATCGCTCGACGCCGGTGTCCGCGAGCAACTGCTGCTTGCGGCCAGAACCCTTACCCAAGCCGTCGGCTACCGCGGTCTGTGCACTGTAGAGTTTCTACTGGATGAAGACGCGGGCGACTTTGTGTTTATGGAGGCCAACCCGCGTATTCAGGTAGAACACACGGTCACCGAAGCCGTCACCGGCATTGATCTGGCACAAACCCAAATTCGTCTTGCCGCGGGCGCCAGCCTTGCCGAACTGGGACTGCAGCAGGCGCAGATACCCGCCGCATCAGGCTTCGCCGTACAGCTACGGGTTAACCTGGAGAGCATGGGTGAGGACGGTAGCGCACGCCCCGCAGGTGGCACCTTGAGCGCCTACGAGCCGCCCAGCGGCCCCGGCGTACGTGTAGACGGCTATGGCTATAGCGGCTACACCACCAGCCCTCGCTTTGATTCGCTGATCGCCAAACTGATTGTGCAGGCCGATGACGACTACGCTGGCGTGCTGCGCCGCGCCTACCGCGCTCTCTGCGAATTCCGTCTGGAAGGGGTGAGCAGCAACCTGCAGTTTCTGCAAAACCTGCTGCAGCATGCAGCCGTCAAGGCCAACGATGTCAGTACCGGCTTCATCGAGGCGCATGCTTCGGAGCTGACCGCAAACCAATCCAGCGCGCACCCACATCGCTACTTCAGCGCCGGCAAGACGGCAGGCACCGAGCAGCAAGAGGCGATAGCCGCTCCCGCAGGAACCGAGCCGCTCAAATCCCCCGTGCAGGGTGTACTGGTCAGCCTGGATGTGGCCATTGGCGACGCCGTCGCCGCCGGCCAGCAGGTCGCGGTACTCGAAGCCATGAAGATGGAGTTTGTGGTCAAGGCTGAACAGAGCGGCATTGTTCGTGCGCTGGCGATCGAGCCCGGCGCGGGTCTATTTGAGGGCAGCGCCCTGCTCTACCTTGAGCCTGCCGAGGTGGCGGCTGACCAACAGCTGAGCGAAGAAGCCATTGATCTGGAGTACATTCGTGCGGATCTACACGAAGTACTGGAGCGACAGGCTGACCTGACCGACGAGCGCCGCCCCAAAGCAGTCGCCAAGCGCCGTAAGACCGGCCAGCGCACCGCGCGGGAGAACCTGGCGGATCTGCTCGACGACGGCAGCTTTATGGAATACGGCGGCTTTGCCCTGGCCGCGCAGCGCATGCGCCGCAGCCACGAAGAGCTGCTGGAGATGAGCCCGGCTGACGGCCTGATCACTGGCATTGGCACCATCAACGCCGCGCAATTTGGCGCTGAAGCCGCGCGCTGCATGGCCCTGTCCTACGACTACACGGTATTTGCCGGTACGCAGGGCGTCACCAACCACAAGAAAACCGACCGCATGCTGGAGCTGGCCGAGCAATGGCAGCTGCCGCTGGTGTTCTTCACCGAAGGCGGTGGCGGTCGCCCTGGCGATATCGACAAGGTCGGCGTGGCTGGCCTGGATTGCACCACCTTCATGCGCATGGCGCGCCTGTCCGGCATGGTGCCGACCGTGGGTGTGGTATCCGGCCGCTGCTTTGCCGGTAACGCCGCGCTACTGGGTTGCTGCGACGTGATCATTGCGACCGAAAACGCCACCATTGGCATGGCTGGTCCGGCGATGATTGAGGGTGGTGGCCTGGGCCGCTTTACTCCCGAGCAAGTCGGCCCGGTCAGCATGCAGAGCCCTAATGGCGTGATTGATGTGGTAGTGGCGGATGAAGCCGCCGCCACTCAGGTGGCCAAGCAATACCTCTCGTACTTTCAGGGCGACACACCTGACTGGCAGTGCGCCGACCAGCGCGAGCTACGCCACCTGATACCGGAAAACCGTCTGCGTGTGTATGACATCCGCCAAGTCATCGACAAGCTGGCCGACGCCGGCTCGGTACTGGAATTACGCCGACAGTTCGCGCCGGGGCTAATTACCGCGCTGATCCGTATCGAAGGCAAACCCTTCGGCCTGATTGCTAATAACCCCATGCATCTGGGTGGCGCTATCGATGCGGTGGCCGGTGACAAGGCGGCGCGCTTCATGCAGCTGTGTCAGGCGCATGGGCTGCCCATGGTATCGCTGTGCGACACCCCCGGTTTCATGGTCGGTCCAGACGCCGAGCAGCAGGCGACTGTGCGACATGTCTCGCGCATGTTCGTCACCGCTGCCAGTCTGAGTATCCCGTTCTTCACTGTGGTTTTGCGCAAGGGCTACGGGCTGGGCGCACAGGCGATGGCCGCCGGCAGCTTCCACGCGCCGCTGTTTACCATCGGCTGGCCAAGCAGCGAGTTCGGCGCCATGGGACTCGAAGGTGCGGTGCGGCTGGGTTATGCCAAGGAACTGGCAGCGCTGGAAGATCCCGAAGAACAGCAGGCGTTTTTCGACAAGATGGTGGCTGAGCTATACGCCCGCGGCAAGGGCATCAGCATGGCCAGCTTCCTGGAAATAGACGCCGTGATTGATCCACTGGAAACGCGTGACTGGCTGCTGCGCGGCCTCAACGCCGCGCCTGCTGAATCACGCCGCAAAGGCACTCGGCCGTTCGTGGATACCTGGTAATCCGGCTTAGTTCATCGTCAGCTGCAGCCGCTGAGCCTGTTCCAGCTCCAGCGGCTGATGGCTGACAATCACCAGCATGCCGCTCGCCTGGCGCCGCAACAGCGCGGCCAATACCTGCTCGCGGGTAGCGGCATCCAGGCCAGCAAAGGGCTCATCCAGCAACAACAACAACGGGCGCTGCGCCAGCAGCAGTCGCGCCAGCGCAATGCGCCGCGCCTGTCCGCCGGAGACTTGCGCGCCATACTCGCCCAACGTGGTGTTCAACTGCGCCGGCCGAGCACGCGCCCAATCCGCCAAGGCGACATCCTCTAGTACTTCCCAGAGTTCGTCGTCTGTGGCCACGGGCCGTCCCAAACGCAGGTTTTCTGCCAACGTCATATCGAATATGTCCAGCTGTTGCGGCAGGTATCCGATGACGGAGCGCCACTGCCAGTGCTCGTATGCCTTGCCGTTCAACAAGCGCTCGCCACTATAGGCCAGCGGTTCGCCGGCCAGCACCTCCAGCAGGGTAGACTTGCCACAACCGGAGGGGCCGCTCAGCAATAGTACGTCGCCCGCCTTCAGCTGCAGATCAACCTGGTGCGGACCGCTCAGCGCTCCTTCGTGCCGTGCGCTCAAACCACTCAGACTCAATCTGCGCAATTCAGTCAGTGCTGCCGCGCCCTGCTCTGTCTGTCTAGCCGGCTCGCTGGTCAATTGGTTAAGCCGGTCGCGTGCGGCCTGGCTCAACCCCAATGCAATAAAACTCTGCGCCAGCGGCAACAGCACCTCCGTCAAGCCCAACAGCCCCAGCACCGCCGCCAACAACAAAGGCAAACTAAGCTCGCCAGCCTGCACCAGCAAGCCGCCTTGCCAGAGCATACCCAGCAGACTCAAGGACAAGCCAAGCTGTTGCCCCGCAGCAATCAGGCTGCCCCATTGCTGCTGTCGCAGGCGCTGCGCGCTGAAGCGCTGATCTTCACCAGCAAACACCGCCTGACGTGCCGACCAACGCTGCCAAAGCAGCAGCGGGGTCAGCATCTGCAGATTATCCAGCAACAGAATGCGCCGCTGCTCGGCGAGCCCGACGTCGGCCCGTGCCAGTCGAGCAGCGTGCCGCCCCGCCAGCAAGGGCAACAGCAACCAGGCCAGCAGCACACCCGGCAGCGCAGTCAACGCCAGCAAAGGCGCCAATAGATAACAGCCACCCAGCAACACCGCGGTTAACAGCGACGCCCAAAACCAGGGCGCGACCACCCGCAGGGGAAAGAAGTCGAGCAGATCAATATCCGCTACCAGACGATGCATAGCGCTGCTGGAGCGGGTCACTGAGCTGTGACCGCGTCCCGCGACACGGGCGAACAGGCTGATGCGCAAATCCTTTAGCAAGCCGAGTGCTGCGTGGTGCGATGCCAGCCGCTCGGCGTAGCGTCCACCAGTGCGCACAATGGCGCAAAGACGAATCAGTGCCGCCGGCCGAAAATAGTCAAAGCCGTAAGCCGCTGTAGTGGTCAAACCCGCCAGTGCCGCCGCGCTGATAAACCAGCCGGATATTGCCAGCAACGAGATGGCAGCAAACAGGGTGCAGCCCCCCAGAAACAGCGCCAGATTCCACTCACCCATACGACTACGCAACAAGCCGCGCAGCCGTATCGAGTTCAGTTTCCGATTCATGCTGTCACCTGCGTTACGCTGGGCGCATCCAGACTGACGACCCGGTCCACCCACTCCAGGCCACCGAGTTCATGACTGACCAACAGCACAGTGCGCCCCTGACTGAGGCGCTCCAGCAACGCGTTGATATGCGCAGCTGTTTGCGGATCAAGGTGGGCTGTAGGTTCGTCCAGCAGCCAGACCGGTGTGTCACGCAGCAACAGCTGCGCCAGTGCCAATCGGCTCAGCTGACCACCCGACAAACCCAGCCCACGCTCACCCATGGGCGTTTGTAGCTGCAAGGGTAGCTGGCGGATAAGCGGCCAAAGGGCGACCTGATCCAGTACCGCGACCAATTGCGCGTCGCTGGCTTCGGGGGCCGCCAGACGCAGATTGTCTGCCAGATTGCCGTGCAGGAGTTGTGGCTGCTGTGACAGGAAGCCGAGCTGTTGATGCCAATCTGCGCGCCGCAGTGTCAGCAGCGACTGCTGATTGATGCGAATCTCACCGCCGTAGGGTAGAAAACCGAGCACGGCCTGCAGCAGGCTGGACTTGCCACTGCCGCTGGCGCCCTGCAGCACTACTCGCTCACCCGCAGCCAGCTGCAAGTTGAAAGGTGCCAGGCGCTGGGCTATGTCGAGCTGGTGAAACGCCAATGACGGCGCCGCACTCAACTGCAACGGCTGCTGCCCCGGATGCTGCCAAACCTGCAGCTCTAGCAGCGGCATTAGCTCGGTCAGTGCGGCCTCGGCTTCGGCCTTGGCGTGATAGTCCGAGCCCAACTGACGCAACGGGTTATAAAACTCGGGCGCCAACAGCAGAATGAACAAGGCGCCCTGGTAAGGCACCGGAATACTGCCCTTGGCCCAGGGCAGTATGCCCAGCAGACCTAGGCCCAGGTAAAGCGCCACCAGCGCGATAGCCAACGCAGAGAAGAACTCCAGTACCGCACCAGACAAAAAGGCCATACGCAGCACGCCCATGGTGCCGGCACGGTAGTGCTCGGCCGCCTGGGCAACCTCAGCCTCGGCTTGCGGTACCGCCTGCAGATGCTGAAGCGTCTTCAAACCACGCAACAAATCCATAAAGCGGCCACTCATACGCGCCAGGGCAACAAACTGCTTCTGGCTGGCAGCGGCGGCCGCCTTACCCAACAAAACCATAAAAAGCGGCACCAGCGGTGCCGTAACCAGCATCAGGATGCCAGCCAGTGGGCTGTAATAGAAAATGCAGAGCAGCAGCGTAAGCGGCACCAACACCACCAGATAGCGCTGCACGTGATAGCGGCTGATATAACCATCCAGCGCATCAACCTGCTCCAGCAGGCGGCTGCCCAACACAGCATCGGCGCCCAGCGCCTGCCTTCCTGGCCCCAGCGCCGCCAACTGTGCCAACAACTGTTCACGCAGTCCGCTACGCGCTCGCAGGCTGGCCTGCTGACAGAGCCGTTCGCGGCCATACTGCAACAGCGGGCGCAGCAGCAGACACAGCAGCAACCAGGGCAGAAGATCGCGCAACAGACTGACGTTCAGCGCGGCGGCGCCTAGCTGCTGCCACGCCACTAGCCAATCGGAGAACAATAGCGCCAGCAACCAGCTTTGCCACACCAGTAGCAAGGCCGAGAGATATCCCAGCATCAGCGCAGCGTTCAGCAGTGGCTTGTGCGGCGCCAGCACCTGACGCAGCCAGTGCTGTACGCCGCCGCGAGAGGCCTCAGTCGGTCTGATCTTCTTCACCCACGTAGCCGTTGAGTTCCAACCACATCGCGTTGACGATGGCGAAAGACGAAGCCAGCAGCACACCCAGAATCCAAGCGAAATACCACATTGCGTTCTCCTTAATACATGCTGTGAGTGTTGTCGCGAATTTGCTGTTCATTCAGGCGGCCGCGCATCACGAAATAACCCCAGGCGGTGTAGGCCAGAATCAGCGGTACAAACACACAGGCCACCACAAACATGATCGATAACGTGGTTTCACTGGCGGTAGCATCCCACATGGTCAAACTGTGATTAGGCATCAAGGATGACGGCATAACGAAGGGGAACATGCTGATGCCAGTGGTAACCAGCACCATCGCCATCGCCAAAGCCGAGCTGACAAAGGCCGACACGTGCCAGGTCAAGCGACTGAACAGCGAGCACAATACGAAGCCGATAACACCCAGCGCCGGCACCAGCCACAGCAGCGGTTGCTTGCCATAATTGTTGAACCAGGCACCCGATACCACTTCCACTACCTTGTCAGTCGTATGGTTGGCACCGTTGGTGTCAATCACACTGACCACTTGGTAACCGTCGACCCCCAGCCACAGCCAGACACCGCCGAGCACAAAGAGTACGGCACAGGTCAGCGACAGCAGACTGGCGATGCGCTCGCTGCGCGCCTTGATTTGCCCTTCGCTCTTGAGTTGCAGATAGGCTGCACCGTGATTGACGAACATCAGCAGGCTCAGTACGCCGGCCAGCAACGCAAAGGGATTGAGCAAGCCCAGCAGATTGCCGGTGTAGTCCAGTCGCAACAGGTTATCGAACTGGAAGGGCACGCCCTGCAACAGGTTGCCAAAGGCGACACCGAAGATCAGCGCTGGCACAGCAGAGCCCAGCGTCAATAGCCAGTCCCAGCGGCTGCGCCACTGCTCATTGTCGATCTTGGAGCGATACTCCAGCGCCAGCGGGCGCAGGAAGAGTGCAAATAGCGTCAGCATCATGGCCAGATAGAAGCCACTGAACGAAGCGGCGTAGACTGTCGGCCAGGCGGCGAACAGCGCGCCGCCTGCCGTCACCAGCCAGACCTGGTTGCCATCCCAGTGTGGGGCTATGGTGTTAATCATGACACGGCGCTCGTCGTTGTTCTTGCCCACGACCTTGAGCAGTGCTGCCACGCCCATATCAAACCCGTCGGTGACCGAAAAGCCAATCAGTAGCACACCAATCAGCAACCACCAGATAAACCGCAGCGCTTCATAATCCATGATCAAGCCTCCTGTACATGGGTGGTTTCAAGGTCATAGCGACCGGTATGCAGGCTGGACGGGCCCTTGCGTGCATATTTGGTCATCAGCCATACCTCGATAATCACGAAGATGGTGTACAGCACAGCGATGGAAATCAGCGTGAACCACACTTCGCTAACCGACAGACTCGACACCGCCAAATGGGTTGGCAGAATTTCACCAATGGCCCAGGGCTGGCGGCCGTATTCGGCAACAAACCAGCCGGTCTCACAGGCAATCCAAGGCAGCGGCAGACTGAATATGGCGAACTTGAGCAGCCACTTGGGTTTATCCGGAGTGCGCCGCGCGCTATGCCAGAAGGCGCAAGCGAACAGCAACAACATCAGCATGCCGCAGCCCACCATCACACGGAAGCTCCAGAACAGCGGCCAGACCTTGGGCACGGTCGCCTCTACTGCCGCCGCGATTTCTTCCGGGCTGGCGTTAAGCACATCGTCGGTATAACCACTGAGCAGCAGACCAAACCCGAGGTCATCGCGCACCGCGTTAAAGGCCTCCAGCGTGGTCGCAGATTTGTCGCCGGCACGAATACGCTGCATCAAATCGTAAGCTTGCTGCCCACGCACGATTCGCTTCAGGTTGTTCTCTTTGATCTCACGCAGGCCGGGCACCTGCTCGTCCAGCGAGCGAGTCGCAATCAAGCCCAGTACCGCAGGAATCTTGACGGCATAATCGGTGTGCTGCGTTTCCTCGTTGGGCAAGCCAAACAGGGTAAAGGCAGCAGGCGCTTCCTGGGTTTCCCACTCCGCCTCGATTGCGGCCAGCTTCACTTGCTGCACCTCACCGACCTCGTAGCCCGACTCGTCACCCAAGACGATGACCGACAATACGCCGGCCAGACCAAACGCGGATGCAATGGCAAAACTGCGACGGGCAAACGGCAGATCACGCCCCTTGAGCAGATACCAGCTGGAAATGGCCAGCATGAAAATGGCGCCGGTGACATAGCCAGCCGAAACGGTATGTACAAACTTGACCTGCGCGACCGGATTCAACAGCACTTCCGCGAAGCTGGTCATTTCCATGCGCATGGTTTCAATATTGAACTCGGAGCCAATCGGGTATTGCATCCAGCCGTTGGCGATCAGGATCCATAGCGCCGACAGGTTGGTGGCAATCGCCATTAACCAGGTCACCGCCAGATGCTTGACCTTACTCATGCGCTCCCAGCCAAAGAAGAACAGACCAAAAAGCGTGGACTCAAGAAAGAAAGCCATCAAGGCTTCGATCGCCAGAGGCGCGCCAAAGATGTCGCCGACATAATGCGAGTAGTAGGCCCAGTTCGTACCAAACTGGAACTCCATCGCCAAGCCGGTGGTTACGCCAAGAGCAAAGTTGATACCGAACAACTTGCCCCAGAACTGGGTCATATCGCGGTATATCTGTTTGCCGGTCATCACATACACCGACTCCATAATGGCCAGCAAAAAAGCCATCCCCAGCGTCAGCGGTACGAACAGAAAGTGAATCATGGCAGTCAGGGCAAACTGCATTCTGGAAAGATCAACAATGTCCATCTGCATGCTCCGTAGCAGTGCGGAAATTCAGGAAGGGCCGTCAGAGCAGGTTGGTACTCCGGCAAGCCCCCGGCACAAAGCCGTCTCAGGGCAAACGTGGAGCCTTGACTGTTTTGTCAGCCGCGGGCTGGGCGCGAGTGCGCAAGCCTTTGCACATTGAGTGCCGGATCACAGTACAGCGCGCTCGCAGCTGGCTAATTGACATGCATCAACAATAGCTACTAAGCCGCTGCGACGGGGGGTCGCAGTGGCTTAGTAGCAGGCATTAAAGATCAAGAGAAAAAGACAAGAGACGAACTAGCCGCCGAGCAGCACTACGCGGTCAGACCGGGGCAGCAGTGCAGCGTCATGCCCCAGAAACAAGGCAGTGCGACCCGCCAGCCAAGGCTCCAGGCGCGCACTGACGCGGTCTCGGGTAGCGGCGTCGAGACCACTGAATGGCTCGTCGAGAATAACCATCGGCGCGTCCTTGAGCAGCACGCGCGCCAACGCCAGGCGACGCCCCTCACCACCGGACAACTGTTTACCCGACTCACCCACCCAGGTATTCATACCGGCTGGCATTGCATCGACCAGATCCGCTAGATCTACCAGCTCCAGCACTGCCCAAAGCTGCTCTTTGGTGGCTGCCGGGTTACCCAGCAGCAGGTTGGCACTGATGCTGTCGTGCAGCAGTTCAGTCTGCTGCGTCAGATAACCAACCCTGGCTCGCCACTGCTCCAGCGAAAGCGCCTGCAGCGATACCCCGCCTGGGTCAGCAGCGCCCGCACTGACCATGCCGGAGTCCGGATCGATCAAACGTGATGCCAGTGCTGCCAGCGTGGACTTGCCAGCACCCGAGGGCCCGATCAACGCTAGGCGCTCGCCGCAGTGCAACACCAGATCAAAATCCTGCAGACCGGCGTGCCGAACGCCTACGTCCCGCCAATGCAGTGTTAGCTCGGAAGGCACGGACGCAGGATCAAGCGGCTCGACCAGACGACTGCTCATAGCTACCTGCTGATTCAAGCGCGCCGCAGCAGCGCGCGTAGCGCCGCCCTGAGCGAAGGCCGACGGCAGGCCGGCAAAGCCCTCGCTCAGGGCCATCAGCGCCAGCGGGATCATCACCATCACCGGCCCGGATAACACACCAGCGGCATAAGCCTGGATCGTGCCGAACAGGCACACAGCTACCGTGCTCATTACTCCCAGTGTTGCCAGTGCTTGCCCGCAGGCAACACGCCCCTGCAGCACGAGCTGTTCGCTCAGCATCTGCTGGCTGGCTGCCAGCAAGTGCTGTCGATGTCGCTCAATGGCGCCCGCCGCCGCCAGCTCTGCCTGCCCCTGCAGTTGCTCTACCGCCAGCACGCGTAACGCGTCCAACTGCTCCACCCGTCGCGCGCTGTAGTGCAAACCCAAACGCGCCATACCCAGGGTCAGCGCAAGCAACAAGGACAGCAGCATTGCCCCGGCAATGAGTGCCAGCGACACATGGAAGACTGCGATCAAGCCGCAGACCAGCACAATGCCGAGCAGCGCCACCAAAGGCGGCGCCAGCAAGCGCAGGTACAGCGTATCCAGCGTATCGATATCTGCCGTCAGACGGTTTAACCACTGCGCAGCGCGCAGGCGACTGAGGGTCGCGCCATCAAGCAGCGTCAGCGCAGCAAAATGCCGACCGCGCAAATCTGCCAGCAGGCTGAGTACCGTGTTGTGGTTGTAAACGCGCTCTGAGTAGCGCGCCACTGTGCGGGTCAGCGCGAAGAAGCGTATACCGCTACCCGGCATGTAGATATCAAACATCACCTTCTGCCCTGCCGCCCACAACAGTGCAGTCACCCCGGTTGCGGTAATAAACCAGCCAGATAACGCCAGCAACCCTATCGCGCTAAAGAGCGTCAGCGCCATCAGCAAGGCGCCCAGCAACAGCCGCATACGCCGCTGCATCATCAAGGCCAGCCAGGGCTTCAACTCAGACATCTGCCAGGCGCCCCTTTTCCAAGTGGTAGCGTCGACTGGCCAGCGCCATCAAGCTCGGGTGATGCGTAGCGATGACCAGCGTTCTGCCAGACGCCGCCAGCGCCCTTAGCGCTACAATGACCGCGCCCTCACTATGCTCATCCAAACTGGCCGTAGGCTCGTCCAACAGCACCAGCGGAGCATCAGACAGCCACACCCGTGCCAATGCCAAGCGTTGCGCCTGCCCGCCCGAAAGGCCTCGCCCGCCTTCGCCCAGCAGCGTGTCCAGTCCCTGTGGTTGCGCGGCCAACAGAGCGCTCAAGCCGACCGCCTCAATCGCCTGCAACAGCACAGAGGTATCCGCTTGCGGTGCAGTCAGACGCAGATTCTCGGCCCAACTTCCCTTGATCAAAAAGGGTTGCTGGCCTAACCACGCCAGCGGCTGCTGACCGGGCGACTGCCCAAACAGACTGATAGCACCTGTCGTCGGCGTGACGAAGCCGGCAAGACAATGCAGCAGGCTCGACTTGCCTGACCCGGAAGGACCAACCAACGCGACCACTTCAGCACGGCGGATATCCAGTGAAACCTGGTCCAACGCCCGATCTCGGCCCGGATAGTCTAGCGACAGACCGCTAATCTGCACCAGGCTATCATCGGAACCGGACACGACCATTTGCGGACGCGCCACACTGGCGGCTTCTACCTGTAATGCAGCCATGCCATCGGCTGCGCCAAGCGCGGCCGCGCGATCGTGATAGGACTGCGCCAGACTGCGCAGTGGCTGGAAGAACTCGGGCGCAAGTAGCAGGATCAGCAAGCCGGAGAACAGCGTCAACTGCCCCGCTGGCCCGTAATCTATATAACCGAGCAAACCGAAGCCGATGTACATCGCCACTACTGCAATCGCCACCGAGGCAAAAAACTCCAGCACGGCAGAAGACAGAAATGCCACACGCAAGGTGCGCATGGTTACCGAACGATAACGCTCGGCCGCGTCCCGAATCGAAGCTGTGGCCGCCCCGGTCTGACCAAACAGCTGCAGACTGGTAAGACTACGTACTCGATCAAGAAAATGCCCGGCCAGCCGCCCAGCCTCCAGCACGTGCTGCTGACTGATCTTTTCCGCACTCATGCCAATAAGCGCCATAAACAGAGGGATCAGCGGTGCCGCCAGCAACAGAAACAGCGCCGCGAGCCAGTCAAGCCAGAACACCAGCAGCAGGATCAATAAAGGAGACAGCAGTGCGAGCCACTGCTGCGGAAGATAACGCGCGTAATAACCATCAAGGGCTTCGACCTGCTCGACCCATTGATTGGTCAGCATCGCACTGGAGCGATCGGCCAAACGCACCGGACCAAGTAACGACCAATCTGCAGCCAACTGCTCACGTACCTGCTGTCGCACCCTGGCACTGGCATGTTGGCCGCAGCGCTCCTGAGCGGCCTGAGCAAACGCGCGTAGTATTATCGCCAGCAGCAAACCGCCTGCCGGCCAGAACAAAGAAGTAAAAGGGAGCCCAACAATCAGGAGTGCATGCACCAGCCAGGCGATCAAACCCATCTGTACAATGATGGCGAGGGTCTGCAGCACCCCCGCCAGCACCGCTGCACGCAGCAAGCCCCTGACAGCCAGCCCCTGCTGCCGCAGCCAGCTGCGACTGCGGCGACCAGACTCAGTGATAGCCTTCACCCACGCGCACCTTGCCGCGGAAGATCCAGTAGGTCCAGGCCGTGTAGGCGAGGATGATCGGAATTACAAACAGCATCCCAAGTAACAGGAACAGCTGTGATCCCGGCGCCGAGGCGGCATCCCACAAGGTGAAATTGGGCGGAATAACGTAAGGCCAGCGGGTCCACAGCAAGGCAAAATAGGTAGAGAAAAACATCGCCATGGTGGCCAAAAACGGTACCACTTCCTTGCGTTTACGCAGCCCACTCCATATCTGATAGGCAAAGAACAGCGCCAGCAGCGGGAATATCCAGATCCAGCGCACCATAGAGAACCAGCGCTCATAGGCACTTGGGTCCACCGACGGCGTCCAGATACTGATAATGCCAAACACACCTAACACTGCAGCCAACAACCAGGGCGCAACCCGGTAGGCCCACTGCTGGATATAACCTTCGGTTTTCATGATCAGCCAGGTGCTACCCAGCAACGCGTAGCCTGCCATAAGGCCTACACCGGTCATCACGGTAAAAGGCGTAAGCCAGTCAAAGGCGCCACCAGCGTAAACCAACCCTTCGGTTTTATACCCCTGAATATAGGAGCCAACCACCACGCCCTGGGCAAAAGCAGCCAGATAGGAGCCGCCGGCAAAGGCCCAGTTCCACAGATAGCGTGAGGTTTTCGCCTTGAAGCGAAACTCGAACGCCACACCACGGAAGATCAGACCCGCGAGCATCAAAAAGACGCCAATGTACAAAGCCGGTAGCAGGATCGAGTAAACCAGCGGAAACGCCCCGAGCAGGCCAGCGCCACCCAGCACCAGCCAGGTTTCGTTGCCATCCCAGACGGGCGCTACCGAGTTCATCATCACGTCGCGGGCATCTTCATCCGGGGCAAACGGAAACAGCATCCCGACGCCCAGATCGAAGCCATCCATCAGCACATACATGATCACCGCGAAGGCAATAATCATCGCCCAGATCATCGACAGATCAAAGATTTGCGATTCCATGCTCAGGCCCCCTTGTGTTCGAATGTCACGTCACTACCCGACAGCGGACGTGAGGGCCGATGCACATCATCGTCCTCCTCGCCATGCAGAGCGTCGACTTCCAGACCGTCTTGCAATACGCGCATCAGGTAATACAGGCCTGCACTGAAGATCATCAAGTAAACCGTGATGTAGCCCAGCAGGGTAAACAGCGCCATACCACCCGTTAGTGAAGGCGTAACCCCCTCAGCGTGCGTCATCATTCCATACACCAACCATGGCGATCGGCCGGTTTCGGTGACGACCCAACCCGCCAGCACCGCAATGAAGGGCGTGATACTCATCAGCCGCAGGCCCTGCAAAAACCAGGGCGTCTGCCAGTAACGCTGCTTATAGCGCAGCAGCAAACCAACAAAAGCAGTGGCAATCATCAGCAGCCCCAAGCCGACCATCACGCGGAAACCCCAGAAAACCAGCGACACCTCGGGTTGCTCAGCCACAGGTACGTCCTTGAGCCCAGGTACCACACCATCAATGTCGTGGGTCAGGATCAGGCTCGCCAGCTTGGGTATACCAATCTCGATGAGATTGCTTTGGCTTTCCTTGTCTGGCCAGGCAAACAGCAGCAATGGCACGCCCGATGAGGTCTCCCAGTTGGCCTCCATCGCCGCAACCTTGGTCGGTTGATGCTCAAGGGTATTAAGACCATGGAAGTCGCCGACCACCGCCTGCGTAGGCGCAAGAATCAGAATCAGCCACAGGCACATGGATAGCGCTTTGCGGTTCACTTCAACCTCGCGGCCGCGCAGCAGATACCAGGCACTCACCCCCGACACCACAAAGGAGCCCGTCAGGAACGAGGCAAGCACCATGTGCGCCAAACGATAGGGGAAGGATGGATTGAAGATCGCCTCACTCCAGGAAGTCACGAAAAACACGCCATCGCGCAGCTCGACGCCGGCTGGCGTATGCATCCAGCTGTTGGCAGAGAGAATCCAGAAGGTCGAGATCATGGTGCCCAGCGCCACCATGCAAGCGGCAAACAAATGCAATCCTTTGGGTACCCGGTTACGACCAAACAGCAATACGCCGAGAAAGGCGGCTTCCAGGAAGAAGGCAGTAATTACTTCATAACTGAGCATCGGCCCGAGAAAGTTGGCCGCAGCGTAGGAGTAGTTACTCCAATTGGTACCGAACTGGAAGGACATGACGATACCCGACACCACGCCCATGCCGAATACCACCGCAAACACCTGCACCCAGAACTTGGACAAGCGCTCCCAAACCGGGTTACCGGTCTTGAATGAAAGCATTTCCAAGAAGGCGATGAAGGTCGCGAGACCAATACTGAACACCGGAAAGATGGCGTGAAAGGACACGACGAACGCAAACTGCATGCGTGACAACAGGAGAGGATCCAATTCCATGCGTACTGCTCCTTCTGGGAATTATGACGCCGGTTATCCGTTTAACAGAGTGTGGTAAGCGACAGGGACTCTGGCTGTGACTCCGCAACAGACTGGAATGTTCCAGATTGCAGTTTGCTTGACATAGATCAATAAAGGAACGGACCAATTGCCGCAGGCAAGCGCCTGATATGTATCAGACGCAATCAGGATCGGGAGCGATCACTTACCCAACAAAGCTGGCCAAAACATCTCTGACTCAAAGCATAGTCCATAACGAGACGGCGAGCGGTAATAACAGCGCGGTCGCCATCCCCATCAGACTCATCGATAAGGCCGCAAAGGCGCCAGCCTCCTCACCTTCTTCCAGTGCTCGCGAGGTACCTACCGCGTGAGCGGTCATCCCCATCGCCATACCCCAGGCGGCAGGATGATCGACCCCACAGATACGCAACAGCCAAGGGCCGAAGATCGCACCGAGCACGCCGGTAAACATCACAAAGACCGCTGCCAGCGCGGCAACGCCGCCAATTTGCTCCGCAACCAACATGGCAATGGGCGAGGTTACAGACTTGGGTGCCAAGGTCATCATGATCATGGGCTCAGCGCCCAGCAACCAGGCCAGCAAAATCGCCATCAGAGTAGCAAAGGCACCGCCCACCAGCAGACACACCACCACGGGCCAGAAGAAACTGCGAATCCGGCGCAGGTTGAGGTACAACGGTATAGCCAGAGCGACAGTCGCAGGCCCCAGAAGCACCAGCAACGGTGAGACAGCGTCCCGATAATGTGCGTAATCCTCGCCCGCCAGCCAAATCAGCAGCACCAGCACCGGCGTGGAAACCAGCACCGGGTGGAATACTGCCAGCTTGGTCCTTTCATACAATGCCAGCCCGAACTGGTAGGCCGCCAGCGTCATGCCGACCCAGAACAGAGGATGACTGAGAATGGCCGCCCAGGCCTCTTGCAGGCTACCCATCACGAATCATCCCTGCCCTGCTGCCGCAGGATCATGCGTTGCATCAACCAACCACAAAACGGCAAGCTGATCGCCAGCGAAATGGCCAGGGTGAGCAGGATTGCGGTCGCGTCCGCCGCGATCTCGGCGCCATAGGCCATGATCCCGACGGCTGGCGGTACCAGAATCAGAGGCAGATATTTCAACAAGCCGCCGGCCGCCAGGCTAATAGACTCACTCACCTCTCCGCGCAGGCAAAGATAAGCCACCATCAGTACCATACCGATGATAGGCCCCGGCAAAATAGGCAACAGCAGGACATTGAGTCCTGTCCCCAGCAGCTGAAAAAAGATCAGCCAGGTCATTCCGCGTAACAGCATGGTCGGGTCCTTCAAGCCAAAGTGCTAGCAAGGTTAACCAGTCAAGCGCGGGGTGCCTAGCCCTGCCTTCGTAGTAATTGGTAAACGGCAGGATGCCCAACCAGAGCAGCAGCACCCAAAAGACAAAAATGGTCAGACCAATATTAAAGAACCCCGCACCAAATCATCAATGCGGGGTTCCTCAGGTTTTACCAAGGCACCAGCATAGCTGGCCTGGCGCCGGGACTCGAGCCTATGCTGTATTTTGCTCAATAACCTCGCAGCAGGGCGAAACGGTTGGCGTGATAGCGAAAGTCACCAAACAGGGCTTGCACGCAACGCGCGCGCTTCATGAACAAGCCGATATCAAACTCATCGGTCATCCCCATGCCGCCGTGCATTTGCACCGCCTCGTTAGTCGCCAGCTCAGCCACTTCGGATGCCTTGGCTTTGGCCAGACTCACCAGCATGGAGGCATCTTCATCGCCTTCATCCAGCGCCATCAGCGCTTTCAGTACAACCGATTTGACCAGCTCCAGCTCGCTGAACAAATGCGCGCAACGGTGCTGCAGCCCCTGGAAAGAACTAAGCGTTACCCCAAACTGCTTACGTTCCTGCAGGTAGGCCACAGTGCGCTCAAAGGCTTCCAACGAGAGGCCCAGCAACTCGGCGGCCAACTGCCCATTGACCACATCCAGTGTCAACTCCAGCGCGTCGAAACCTTTACCAGCCTCGCCGAGCAGATCGCTCGCTGCGACCGCTACATCGGTAAAGGTAACCAGCGCCGCATTGCGACTGTCAGCCATGCTGACACGCTCGACTTTAACGCCGGCAGCCGTGCGATCGACCAGCAACAGGCTGATGCCGTCGCGCTCGCTATCGGCACCACTACTGCGCGCGGAGACGATCAGTTTGTCGGCAACATGGCCATCGATCACAAATTGCTTGCGACCATTGAGGACAAAACCATCGCCCTTGGACTCCAACCGGGTACTGACCTGCGAGGGGTTGTGCCGAGGCGTCTCATCCACAGCCAGCGAGAGTAACAACTCACCGGCAGCCACCTTGGGTAGCAGCGCGTGCTGTTGATCGTTGGAGCCCGCCAACAGCAACGCAGCAACCCCGCCCACAGCAGTCGAAAGTAAGGGCGAAGCGCTGAGATTGCGACCCGCCTGCTCAGACACCTGACCCATACCGACGTAGCCAAACTGCGAGCCGCCCAACGCCTCGGGAATAAGCGTGCCGACAAAGCCCATCTCAACCATACCCTGCCACAACTCACGGGAGAAACCGGTTGCGTCCTCATTATCGCGCAAGGCGCGCAACTGACTGACCGGCGCACTTTCATACATAAAGCGCTTGGCCGCATCCTTGAGCATTTGTTGTTCTTCGTTCAATACCAATGCTGACATGACGTAATCCTCTAACCGGTTACTGGAGCCCAAGAATGTTGCGGGAGATGACGTTAAGCTGAACCTCGCTCGTGCCACCCTCAATCGAGTTGCCCTTGGAGCGCAGCCAGTTACGCGCAATCGCACCCTCGCGGTGTGCCTCTCCTTCCCAGACGAGTCCGTCGCTACCATGCAGCGCCACCAGGAGCTCCTGCCGACGCTTGTTCAGCTCAGTGCCGTAGTACTTGAGCATCGCCGATGCGGCACCTACGCCCTGCCCCGCCTTGGCTTCATCAACCACTCGTTCGGCGGTCAACTCAAAGGCTTTGGCATCCAGATCCCAATGCGCGATTTCACCGCGCAGCATATCGTCCGCCAGCTTGCCGCCATCCAGGCCAATACACTCCACCGCAATCTGCGCCAGTGTCTTCTGTCCTGAGGCCGTGCGGCCCATCCCGCCGATCATCTCGCGCTCATGGGTCAGCAGGTATTTAGCGATCGTCCAACCTGCGTTGATCTCACCCACCACCTGACTCTTTTCAACTCGCACGTTGTCCAGGAAGGTCTCGCAGAAAGGAGAGCTACCGGAGATCAACTTGATGGGTTTGGTGCTGACGCCTGGTGTGGTCATATCAAACAGCACCAGGCTGATGCCCAGTTGCTTCTTGGCATCCGGGTTGGTACGCACCAGACAGAACATCCAATCAGCCTTATCAGCGTAGGAAGTCCAGACCTTCTGGCCATTAACAATAAAATGATCACCCTCATCAACCGCACGGCTCTGCAGGCCGGCAAGATCGGAGCCGGCGCCCGGCTCGCTGTAACCCTGACACCAACGAATCTCGCCGCGAACGATTGGCGGTAAATGCTGACGCTTAAGCTCCTCAGAGCCAAACTTGAGAATGGCCGGGCCAATCATCCACACCCCAAAGCTCGACAGCGCAGGACGCGCGCTGATCCGCGCCAGCTCCTCGCGCAGCACCTTGTGCTCTTCCTGCGAAAGACCGCCACCGCCATACTCGGTCGGCCAGTCTGGCGCGGTCCAGCCCTTGGCAGCCATGCGCTCCAACCAGAGCTTCTGGTCTTCACTGGCAAACGTGAAGTTGCGACCACCCCAGCACTGGTCACTTTCCTTGGTCATCGGCTTACGCATACTCAGTGGGCAGTTTTCATCCAGCCAGGCACGGGTTTGCTGGCGGAAGGCATCAAGATCGGCCACAGGTACTCTCCTTAATGTTGGATAGGAACAGAACACAGTAATCAACAAAGATACTCTTAGCAGCGCTCTGGGTGAGCCGCCTTTGGTCGGCGGAATGGGTAACCATTAGCTGCACTGATGACAGCGCTGAGGCAAAACCGTCAACCGACACTGCGCTGTTGACGGTATCGGCGCGGGGGCATGCCCTTCCATCGCTTGAACGCATGTATGAAGTTGGATAACTCACCATAGCCCAGTCGCTGGGCTATGGCTTCCAAGGGCATTCCTTCAACGGCCAGCAGTTCTTCGGCCAGCGCCTGCCGACTTTCATCCAGCAACTGACGGAAGCTGACTTGCTCTGCCGCCAGCCGTCGCCGCAAGGTGCGCTCGCCAATGTTCAGACGTGCAGCTAATTGCGGCATATCCAGCACCCGTCCGGGCCGGCTGAGCAGAAGCTCACGGACTTGCGCTGCCAAGCCGCCACGCGACCGGTAGCTCTGCAGCAGTTGTCGGCACTGCGCCTCACACAGCTGCGCCGTTGCCGCGTTAGCACCCGCTAATGGCAAGTCGAGCAGTCGCTGGTCGAGTTCAATCCGGTTATGCGGTCGAGCGAAACGCGGCTCACAGCCCAGCGCCTCACAATAAAGCACTCGCTCTTGCGCTTCAGGTATCGGCAAACACAGCTCTACCGCAGCAAAGGGCGATTCCTGCCCGGTGAGCTCGCGCTGAATCAAGGCAATGGCGGCGCAATCACGCAATAGCACAAAGTCGTGTAACGCCTTTGGCAGCACTTGAGCATCAAGCTGCAGAAAAGCGCGATCAGCCTCGACATGCAACTCTATCCGGCTGAAGGCAAAAGTGAGGTCAAGATAGCGCAGCCCCAGATCCAGCGCCTCGCGAAGGCTGCCGCTGCTGAGCAAGGCGTATCCCCAAATTCCGTAGTGCGACAAACGATAACGCTGCCCGGCAGCGAGGCCCAACGCTGGCTGATCTGATAAACCCTCCAGCAGGTTCGCGATGAGCTGTAACTCCTGACTGGCATTTGCTTCCTGCTGAGGATTGGCCAACGCTAAAACACTCAACCCAGTGCCTTGCAGACACTGATCCAGCGATAGGCCATTATCGGTGCCGAACTGAGCCAAAAGTTGCACGCTGGTAATACGGCTATGCGCTGGCCAAGAAAGTGTTTGCATGCTGGGAGCCTGTCCGAAATTCACAGTTTTATGACCGACTATGCCATAAACGCAACGCCATACAAGCGCTAAGATGGGCGGCAGCAACAGGAGAAAACAATGCATAAGAAAAATCACTCCAACACCGTACTCAGCGCCATCATTATTGGCAGCGGCTTCGGCGGCATTGGTATGGCGATACAGCTGGACCAGGCAGGCATCAGCGACTTTCTGATCATCGAAAAAGCCAACGACGTTGGCGGCACATGGCGCGATAACGACTACCCCGGCTCCGGCTGCGACGTGCCATCGCACCTCTACTCCTATTCGTTCGAGCCTCGCACCGACTGGCCCCACAAGTACGCACGCCAGCCGGATATTCACGCTTATATAAAACACTGCGTCAGCAAATACGGCCTGCGCTCAAGGCTGCGCCTGGGTTGCGAGATACAAAGTGCCCGCTTCGATGAGGGCCAAGGGCTCTGGTGCCTGACCAGTATCGACGGCGAAGAATTGCGCTGCCGCGCCCTGATCACTGCTTGCGGCCAACTTAACAGGCCAGTGATGCCCGAGCTCGACGGGCTTGAAGACTTTGCCGGGCCCGCCTTCCATTCCGCGCGCTGGCAGCATGACGTAGATCTAAGCGGCAAACGCATAGCGGTCATCGGAACGGGGGCATCCGCGATTCAATTTGTGCCGCAAATAGTGCCATTGGTCGCCAGCATGTCACTGTTTCAGCGCAGCGCGCCCTATGTCCTGCCCAAAGACGATCGACAATATGACGATAAGAAGCGCGCTCGCCTCTCACGCTTTGCCTGGCTGCATCAGCTCGACCGCGTCTGGCAGTACTGCACCCACGAAGTCCGTGCTCTGGCGTTTGTCTACTTCCCGGCACTGGCGAAACGGGAGGAAAAATCGGCCCTCAAGCACATGCACAAGCACATCAAAGACCCGCACAAACGGTCGGCACTTACGCCTGATTACCCCATGGGCTGCAAACGCGTACTCATCAGTAATAACTACTACCCCGCTATGGCGGATGACAAGGTGACGCTGGTAACCGAGGTCATTGAGAGAGTCGTGGCGGATGGCGTGCAGACCCGCGATGGCCAAACTTACCCGGCCGACGTATTGATCTACGGGACCGGTTTTGCCGCCACCGAGTTTCTCTCACCGATGCAGATTACCGGCCTGCACGGACAGGATCTGAACCAAACCTGGCAAAGCGGCGCCGAGGCCTACAAAGGTATCTGCATCAGCGGCTTTCCCAACCTGTTCATGCTTTACGGCCCCAACACCAACCTCGGGCATAACTCGATCATCTATATGCTAGAGAGCCAGTTCCGCTACATATCCCAGTGCCTGCAAACGCTAAAACGCCGTCGGCTGCGCTATATCAACGTCAGAACTGAAGCACAGTCGAGCTACAATCAGCGCATTCAGCATGCCGCCAAGCGCACCGTTTGGGCACAAGGTTGCAGCAGCTGGTATCTCACCGCCGAGGGCAAGCAAACGGTGAACTGGCCCGGTTTCACCTTTGCCTATCGCCACCTCACCCGCAAACCAAGGCTGAGCGACTATGACTGCGTACGTTGATCAGGAATTCACACCAGAAGAACAGCCGCGCTTGCGCGCCTTTCTGCGCGCCGTGCTACGACTTTTCTTTCGCGGTTTGATTCGCCCACCCGTGCCGCTTGCGATGCAGCGCCTGGTGCTATCGGCCTTGACCTGCATTATGCCACTGGCACGTGGCGTGAGCCGGCGTCGCGGCCTCATCGCCGAACGTCCATGCGAATGGCATCGCCCGGCCGAAGGTAGCGATGGGCGCGTAATGCTGTATCTGCATGGCGGTGCCTTCATACTGGGATCACCCGCGACTCACCGAAGCCTGTGTTCTGCTTTGCTCAGCCGCGGAAAATGGGATCTTTGTGCACTGGATTACCGGCTGGCACCGACCTATCCCAACCCGGCCGCACGCGATGATTGCGTCGCTGCCTATCAGGCCTTGCTGACCCGAGGCTATCGCCCCGAGCACATCACGATCGCCGGTGATTCCGCCGGCGGTAATCTGGTACTGGTCACCGCCCAGCGGCTGCAGCAACTGGGCCTACCCATGCCCGAGTCATTGGTGTGCTTCTCACCCGTTACCGACTTTACCGGTGAGCAGGTGCACACACCCGCTGCCGGCGACCCACTGATCCATCCAGCCTGGATGGATCTCGCCCGTGATGCCTACTGCCAACCTGGACAAGACAGAGCCGACCCTGCCGTCTCCCCTTTGTACGGCAAGCTCAGAGGGCTACCAAGGCTATTGTTGCAAGTAGGCGAAGACGAGCTGCTGTTAAATGACAGCCTGCGTTTGGCTGAAGCAGCACGTGCCGAAGGCGTGCAAGTGCGACTGGAGCGCTACAAGGGACTCTGGCATGTATTTCAGGCGCATACCGGACTGCTAACAGCATCCGACCAGGCGCTGGATCGCGTGGTGGATTTTGTGCGTGTAGACAAAGCCAGTACAAACAAACCCATAGCGGCAACCGCACCAATAGAGAGGGATTAACGCTCATTCTGACCCGGCGCTTTATAGCGCCAGCCGGTCTCCTTCACCAACTTTCGAAGGGGATTTCGTGGGTATCGAGGTAGTGCTGGGCGTGCTCGCTTGGCGGGCGGTAATACTCACCTCCCGAGGTGCCGCCATAAGGGCCTTTAGGCTCGACGACTCCTTGAAAGCGCCCTATCTCTATTGAATCCAGACAGCCCCCGTTAAGCCAAGCTTTCGCAACGCCGCCTGGAGCCAGGCCAATCGACACGATATTCCGGTATTGAGTGACATGAGCATCCCTCCAAGCGCAATAAACCTCGCGCGGCTCTAACATCTCCCTACGAACCTCCTCAGGGATATCTAGGCGTACGTTATAGGTTTGTGGCTCGACTAAAGACTGCCAACGCACAAAAAGATGCCGAGGCAAATCAATTCCTGTCATGGGCCGAGTTGCTCCAACCCCTGGGCGACTTGGCCAACCAGCAGGGTTTCCTTTATTTCCCGGTGGATTTTGAATAGAAGATGTCCCGCCATGCACGCGCTCATAGGCAAAGCCGCGTTGATCCACTACATCCACGCTTTCTACCCACACCTCCATGTAGTTCGGAGCGAAGAGCCCAATCTCCCAAGTTCGGTAAGGTAGCTCAGCGTCAGACGGGCGCTGCGACTTACTCGCGCCAACGCACGCGGTCAGAGCCATCAGCAGTGTCAGCGCAATCAGTGTTTTACCCATGGCAGACAGCCTCTTCATTGCTGATCCTCATAAATTGCTCGCTGGTTATCAGTGCGCGGCTTGTTCGGAAAAAAACCCCACCGGGCATTCCAGTTGGCAGAAGCATGTATATAGCGGCCATGTAAATAGTGCCTTTCGCTATCGCTCAAAACTGCGTTTTGGCCAGCCATTGCAGCCGAAATGACTTTGGAAGCAATTGGCTGCAGATCACTAGGGATAGAGAAACGCCTATCGTGCTCGTTGAGATTGTCGAACGGCACACCTCCATCAACGGCTTTGGCGTGCATTATGCGCAGCGAGACCCTCGATAGCTCGCCCCGCACTAGTCGATCCATACTTAACATCAGCAAGACATCCCCCTCGGAGCCTTGTCCTGTCGTTCTCTGGTTACTCGGCAACAGTTTAAGTTCTTGCTTAATGAAGCGCCCATTACCCGGCAGACCTTTAGCTCGAAACGCTGCCTCCGCAGCTTCACGTTGCTGCCACGCACTTGAGGCTTGTAGGCGCGCCCTATCTAGACCGGTTAATGAGTAGTAATTTCCGCGCACCAATTTCGGCCTACCGAGCAATACCCTCTCCCGCATGACACTAGGGTACCCGCCACCTAAATTGGAGTGCACGCCAGGCAAAACCAGTTCTTCGTGGTACTTCGAGTTAACCCGATTCAAGCTGAAGTTATGCCGATACTCGTCAGCGGCGGTAAGGTGCACTACTTGCTTGGCGCAAGCGCGGGCAAGCTGCAGATTAACGCCAGGGTTTTTGGCATCACCAACACTCAAATGCCCGTGCACAGGATCAGCAATCGCAGCGACGGTATCGAATATGCCAATAAAGTTGATGTTCACATGGCTAGACCAAGAGAAATCTGGAGCGACAGCCGGAAGCGCACGCCCGAGATAGCCTGACATAACGCCACCATCAGCCCGCAACACTTCATTCGCAAAGTGTCTGGCAGCCGCGGCACCGCGACTAAAACCAAAAACATCAAATTCAAGGCGCTCAATCAAAATATTCGCGTTCTTGGCCAACAGCTGGTCAAGTCTATCCGTCAGCAGCGCAGGGCTTTGCTTAACCCTCTCCAAAACACCCGTTTCACCTTGCCCAAACGCATAGCCAGCAAGGGAGTCATCCCCGCCACTCAAGGTGCCAATTCCGTCGATGTAAACTTTAATACTTACCTTTTGAGCATCAGGATTTATCTGCATATCCGCCTGATCCATATACAAGTCATACAGCAAAGCGACATTGCTAGACTCATTACCAAAGCTGGTATCCGGCCTAGACTCAAAACGCCCATCTTCGGTGAAGTCTGAATAGCCTTCCGCCTCACAAAACTTACGGATAGCTTCCAAGGTCGGTTGGTCAAACTGATTCAGATCCTCCTGCCTACACTGCGCCGTAAACGCAGCATTATTCATATTGTTAAGGGTGCCATCGAAAAACATACCCACCCGCAGCGTGATGCGCTGTTGCAGCGGCAGCTCTTGCTCGTCTTCTTCCTCTTCGTCCTCGACCAAGAAAGGAACGCCGTCATCAAAAGTGCTTTGCCGCAGCGCCTGCGTAGGCTCTGCAGAGCCCGGCACAAAGTAACGGCCACTATTGGAATCGCCACCAGAGTCACCCTGTACAGCGCCACCAATAATCACAGTTCCTGAACCGCCGATAACCACATCACCATGACTACCGGTGCTACCCAGCACAGCGGCAGGCCGACCGTTTATTAACACATTAGGGATGACCTGCCCGGCCAAGGCGCTGCCACAGGCGGTACTGTCACCCAAGCGTGCCGCCGGCTGACCATCGAATAGCACATCGGATGAGCCGGTAGCGATGTTATTACTGCCGTGCCCGCTCTGCGGACACTGTGTGGGATCGCCCAAACGGGCGGCGGGTTTGCCTGACATGCCAAGCTCCTTTGGCTGTTATCACTCCTGTGAACCTTGGATGCTATGAACACAAAAACTCAAAGGCAACGGTGCAGCAGGCGGGATGTGACCCAGTGCAATTTCGGCAGGAGAATTAACAGGCTTGGAAGGAACGACAAAGCGCAGAAACGCAAAAGGCCCATCCGAAGATGAGCCTTTTGCATTAAAACTATGGTGCCGGCACCAAGAGTCGAACTCGGGACCTACTGATTACAAGTCAGAAGGTCCTTACTTTACCCTACTTACACCAATCATTATCAATCTGTACAAATAAGGGGCTAGAGCCTAATATGGACTTTACCGGGCTTCACCAAAATACCTCTTTTTTGACCAAAAAAGTAACCCCGGCGTAACCCCAGCATCAGCGAGGACGGCATGGGCGACACTACCCGAATATCATTCAGCAAGGAAAGACTCCTAACTCTTTCACTGCCGGAGCCAGGCAAGCGCGTAACCTATCACGACATCAAGACCAGAGGTTTACAGCTGCGCGTTTCGGGAGCAGGCATCAAAACTTTCTCCGTTTATCGTCGAATTAAGGGCGGACAACCAGAGCGAGTCACGCTTGGCAGATTCCCAACGATGACCGTAGAGCAAGCCCGGAAGATTGCCTCAACCGTGAATGCCGAAATAGAAGCTGGTGCCAGTCCGGCTGCAGCAAAACGTGTCATCCGCGAAGAACCGACTTTCGCGGAAACACTAACGGACATGCTGGCACACAAGACAAAACGCGACGGCTCAGGAATTACGGAGCGTACTAAAAAAGATTATCTCGATACCGCACGGCTTCACATGAGCGCGATTGCGAACACAAAGCTTTCCCACATCACTAGATCCGATGTGACTGGGATACACACAAAGGTAAGCAAGAGAAGCGCGCGACAGGCAGACAAGGCTGTAGCAATCGTCTCGTCGGTTTTTAACTTCGCGACCTATCGAGAAGCTTTCACAGGAACTAACCCAGCTGCGGGTGTGAAGAAGAACGCCACTACTACACGTGATCGCTTCGCCCAGAGTGCGGAACTGCCGTATCTCTTCGCTGCAATCCCGGAGTCGAGCCTGAGTGATTTCTTCTTGCTCGCGCTACTCACCGGGGCGAGGCGCTCCAATCTGCAGGAAATGCGGTGGAGGGAGCTAGATTTCGAAGCCGGCATTTGGCGCATCAATCTTACCAAAAATGGCACGCCACAGAACGTCACACTGTCACCGGAAGCCCTAACGGTATTGTTAAATCGCAAACAGTCGGGAGTCAACTCGCCGTACGTCTTCCCTGGTGGCGGCAAAACAGGTCATCTGGTTGAGCCCAAGAAGGCGTGGGCTGCCATTCTTCGGCGAGCTAGCCTGAGGCGGCTAGCTGACATGTTGGAGGAGCTGAACCAGATCACCCAGGAGGAGCGAACGGTTGTAAATACTGAGATTACACGAGCGCCAGCGGTGGCAACTAAGCGCCTGGAGGGAATCGCCGCGCGTCTCGCTATCGAATCCGAGGCTTATGACATGAGCGATCTGCGGATTCACGATTTGCGCAGGACACTAGGAAGCTGGCAGGCCAAGACCGGCGCCTCGCTCGCAATAATCGGAAAGAGCCTCAACCACAAAACACTCCAAGCAACGGCGATTTACTCGCGCCTGGATCTAGATCCGGTAAGGCAATCAGTAAACATTGAATAGCCCCTAGTTTCGTAGACACCTCCAGGCCTTATAATCAA